>Ga0335075_10000508_pt1 | contig 67907 bp, 68 predicted proteins | sample Lox_Sample_24_FD_206723 | JGI IMG/M metagenome (GOLD analysis project Ga0335075, IMG submission 206723) | Soil microbial communities from Loxahatchee National Wildlife Refuge, Florida, United States - Lox_Sample_2.4 | ecosystem: Environmental > Terrestrial > Soil > Wetlands | place: USA... | reverse complement strand
AAGAACTGACCAATAGCCAGCGCAGCCACCAGCGCAATCGTCATCGAGAGTTCCATCGTCATACGGCGCTCGACGATGTTCTCCAGCGCTTCTTTGAAGATGGGATATCCGCCGATGAGTGCGGCCGTCAGACCGATCACGCTGACCCGGTGAAACGGCTCCCACAGGTGAAACCAGACGGCAGCCGCCGCAAGCGACACGAAAAGTACGCGCAGCACCTCTGCTCGTTCAATGCCATGTTCATGCCCGTGCGCGTCCTCGGTCCCACAGGTCGGCGGCACCGTGAAGCGAGAATGCTTTTCGCTCATCGGCGCCTCGTCGTGGACTGCGGGGGCCCCATCCTGTGCTGTCAAGTTCATAAGAATCTCCGCTTCGGGGACGGCGATCAGTTGAAATATCTTCTGACCACCGCCATCAGTTCGTCTGCCGCCTCCACCTGCGAGGGAAGCGTCTTCTGGCCCGGAACGAGAACGTGGAACTTCAGATGCCCCTCAATCAGCTCTGCCATCAAGCCGTTGAGCGCCCCACGGCACGAAGCCACCAGTTGCAGGATTTCCTCGCACTCGCCTTCCCCGTCGAGCACTCGCTCAATCGCCTCGACCTGGCCTTTGATGCGCCGAACACGGGCAAGCATTTTGCTCTTATTTTTCGTGGTGTGAGACAAGGTTCATTCTCCTGCCTGATAGTATACCCCTCTAGACTATATTTTATAATCGTTGCGGAAGAACAGTGATGCTGGAAACCAAACTGCCGGTGACATTTGCATATGCGATGATCTTCTTCCAACCTGCCTGTCCAAAGTCAGGTTCGAAGTACAGATCAATCTGCCGGACCGTTGCTGCTGCTCTCAAACACGAGGTGCGTTTTGCCCGTTACGGGGTTGGTCAACAGCACGGGCGATACGGCAAAGGCTGCTCGCAAGTTATCCCCGCTTAGCACCTCTGCGGGAGGACCTTCCGCAAGGATGCGGCCTTGATCGAGCAGCAGCAGGCGATCTGCAAACTGAACGGCGAGGTTCAGGTCATGGACGACGCCGACCACAACCACGTCCTGTTGTGCGGCGAAGATCCGCACCTTCTCCATAAAGTCGATCTGGTGGCGGACATCGAGAAAAGTGAGCGGCTCGTCCAAAAAGAGATGGCGAGTTGCACCCTCGATGGGGCGCCAGATTTGCGCCAGCACGCGGGCGAACTGCACTCGCTGACATTCGCCGCCGCTGAGCGTGCCGTAACTGCGATCGGCCATCGCAGTCACATCGAAAAACCGCATGACTTCGTCGCAGATGGCAAGATCCTCGTCGCCGGGTCGTGCTCCGAAGTGAGGATAGCGTCCCATGAGCACCAGTTCCCGGACGGGGAGAGAAAATGCAACTTCAATCGATTGGGAAAGCACGGCGCGGCGACGCGCCAGCTCGCGCTCGTGCCAATGGGTGGCATCGTGACCGTCATATTGGACCGTGCCTTCGGATGGTCGCAGCAGGCGTGCCAGCAGCCGGATGAGGGTCGATTTACCCGCGCCGTTGGGACCAAGGATCAGGTGCAGCCGCCCAGGCTCGAATTGCGCCGAGACGCGGTCGATGAGGGCTCGTTTGCCCACCCGGAAGACGAGATCAGCCGCAATCAGCATGGCATCAGGACAGGTACTCGCGGCTGCGCAGCAGCGAAAGAAAGACCGGCACGCCCACGACTGCGGTCACGATGCCGATGGGCAACTCGGCGGGGCGCAGTGACATGCGGGCAATAAGATCGGCAGCGCTGAGCAGGATTGCGCCGAGAAGCGCGCTGCCGAGGATAAGAAAGCGATTATCGGGGCCGCGCAAAATACGGAGGATATGTGGAACGATCAATCCGACAAAGCTGATGACTCCCGTGAACGCCGTGGCCACAGCCACCATGAGCACATTGATAGTGAGTACGGTCCATTTGAGGCGGCCAACGTTGACGCCGAGGGCCGATGCCTGATCATCGCCGATCATCAGCGCGTTGAGAGATTTGGCGAAGCCAAGGGAAGGGATCAGGCCGCCGATGGTGGCGATGCCGACCACCAGGACAGAATTCCAGTCAGCGCCCGACATTGTGCCCAGATTCCAGTAGATGATGGAGCGCGCCGAGGGGTCGCGCGCGATATAAGAAAGAAATCCAATGCCGCTCAGAAAGAGCGCGTTGATGGCGAGTCCGGTGAGCAGCAAACGCAGAATGGAACTGCGGCCCTCGCGTTTCGTATGGGCGAGCGCGAAGACGAGATACGTGGACAGCACGCCGCCGGCGCATGCCACAAGCGGCAGCGTCAGGCCGCCCAGGTTGAATTTGAGCAGAGCCGGAAAAACATAGAAGATCGCCGCTCCAAAGGCCGCACCGCTGGAGGTGCCAACGAGCCCGGGCTCGACGATGGGATTGCGAAAGAGCCCCTGCATGAGCGTTCCCCCGACGCCCAGACTGGCTCCGACCAGCAGACAGAGGATGGCCCGCGGGACGCGCAGTTCGATGAAGATGCGCTGATCGAGAGGGAGGTCGGGCCGTCCTGAGAGCGTGCCCCACACAGCGGCCGCCATCTCATGCCCGGAGAAATCCATCGCTCCATAGCGAATAGACGCTACTGTGGTCGCGATCATGAGCAGGAACAGTACCGCCAGAGACCAGCGGTCGGCTCGACGCGCATTCATTGGTGGATGAGCTTCGCGAGCTGGATGATGTTGTCGCCGGTATCCGGCCCGAAGTACATCAGATCATGTTCCGACACGCGATAGATGCGGTTGTGCCGCGCCGCGTCGGTCTCAGCAACGCCAGGCAACGTTTTTGCCTGCGCGAGGCCGCCAAGCCGGTCGAAGCCATAGGCCGTCATCAGAATGACGTGAGGATTGCTCTCCGCGATGACCTCCGGCGACACCATCCGCTGCATGCCCGGCTGCTGCAGGGCCATCTGGCCACCGGCCAGTTCCACCATCTGCGCCACCGTGCCTCCGTCACCATGCCCACCGCTGCCCACGAGGAGGTAGATGTTGGAGGCCCGTCCGAAGTGGATGACAGCGACTCGCGGCCGGGTCTTGTACTGCTTTACGAAGGTTACCGCCTGCGCCATCTCGCGGTCGATTTGAGCACAAAGCTGCTGGGCGCGCTGCTCCTTATGGAAGAAAGCGCCCATTTCGAGCAGCAGGGCCTTTTCTCCTGCAACCGAATCGTCCTTCGCCTGGAAGGTTTTCATGGGAACATGCAGCGCCTGCAGCTGCCTGACAACATTGTCCGGTCCGATGTTTTTGTCGTCGATGATCAACGTGGGATGCAGAGACAGAATTCCTTCGGCACTGAGAGCCCGATGATAACCGACCGTGGGCAGCGCTTTGATTTGCGGCGGATAGGTGCTCGAATAATCGACGCCGACGAGATCCGCCTGCGCGCCCAGCGCATAGATCATCTCGTTGTACTCCTCGCCAATACAGACGATGCGCTGCGGCCCATTCGATTCTGCCGCCCGGTTCCTGAACCGGCTGCACCCGGTCAGCGATAAGACAAGAACGAAAAGCGCCATGGCGCGAAAGCGAATCATAGGAATGGTTCAGCATACACGACCGAGAAGGCCTTCTCCGATCTCAAAGATTGACCTTGAGCAATCTCCTTGTCATCCGCTTCCGGATGCAATCCTACTATCGATGGTAGTAGTGGATGTAATCACAGGGATCTCGAATTACCTCACCCAGGAGACTATCCCTCAAACGAACCGCATACTTAGCCAGGTCCGGCAGCGGCTGGAAAACGGCGGCCAACCCCTGGCAGGCGAATGAGAAATCGGGTGCCGCCTGGCTGATGAACATGTCGGAACACCGTGACCGGCCAGCCTTCCTCGAAAGGTCCTGCCAGGATTATGACGACCGCTCAGACGTTTGACCGCGTGGACGCACAGCACGCTGACGGCGACTGTGAAAAATTGATGCCAACAGCGATAGCCCAGCGCTCGCGCCCCTCACCAGGAGAAAATGAAATCGTACCAGTGCTGGAATCATGCAGACTCGACGCGATTTTCTGAAGCTTGCCGCCTTGTTGTCGGGAGCCGCCGGCGTATCCGGTTTCGTTCCCGACTCGATTCAACGAGCCTACGCCATTGCCCCTGAGCCTGGTTCGACCTGGCTCGACGCCGAGCACGTCGTCATCCTGATGCAGGAAAACCGTTCGTTCGATCATGCCCTGGGCATGCTGCGGGGTGTGCGTGGCTTCAACGATCCGCGGGCCATTCACTTGCCGAACGGCAATTCGGTCTTCGTGCAGACCGACAAAGCCGGCATCTCCTATGCGCCCTGGCGGCTCGATATGCACGACACGCGCATCACCTGGATGGGCTCAATCCCTCATTCGCGCAACAGCCAGGTCGATGCCTGGAGCGAGGGGCGGCACGATGGCTGGATTGACGCCAAGCGCTCCTGGTATCCCGATTACAAGCACATCCCCATGACCATGGGACACTACACGCGCGAAGACCTGCCGTTTTACTATGCACTGGCCGATGCGTTTACTGTCTGCGATCAGAACTACTGCGGCATTATGACCAGCACTACGCCGAACCGCAGCTGCTTTTGGACCGGAACGGTGCGCGACCGGCAAAGCGCGGACTCCAGGGTCTTCATGCGGAACGATCAGTATCTGCAGGGCGGCGGCATGGTCTGGAAAACATATCCCGAACGATTGCAGGAAGCTGGAGTTTCCTGGAAGTTCTACCAGAACGACATGATGAACTCGGGTCTGGGCGGCGAACACGATGCGTGGCTGGGCAACTTCGGCTGCAACCTGCTGGAGTTCTTCGCAGCTTACAACATCGAGGCCTATTCCGGATATGTAAAGGAACAGCAGCAGGAGATCGCGCATTACACAACGGAGCTGGCCAACCTTGAAGGCGAGGTCTCGCAGGCGACCGATCCCGATAAGATCGATGACCTGAAGTCGCGCATGACTTATGCGCAAAAGCGCATCGCCGAGTGCAAGGCGGCACTTAAGAACAGCGGCGAACCGCGCTATCGCCAGCTCACCACGCAGCAGAAAGCACTGTTTCACGCCGCCTTTGTCACGAACGCCGGCGACCCGGACTATCACACACTCGAATCTCTGCCCTTTGCCAACGATGGCAAGCAGCTAATCATGAACGTGCCGAAGGGAGATATCCTCTACCAGTTTCGCAAGGACGTGGAGACCGGGAATCTCCCGACCATCTCCTGGCTCACCGCGCCGGAGAACTTCTCCGACCATCCGGTCTCCCCCTGGTATGGTGCGTGGTACGTCTCTGAGGTCATGGACATCCTGACCAAAAATCCCGACGTATGGAAGAAGACGATCTTCGTTCTCACGTACGACGAAAACGACGGCTATTTCGATCACGCACCGTCGTTTGTCGCGGCTGATCCGAAGCGCTCATGGACAGGCGGTGCTTCGACAGGCATCGACACCGGCCTCGAATACACCTATAAGGAAGATGAACTCGTGCAGGGCGTCCCGGAGAAAGAAGCGCGAACCGGTCCCATCGGGATGGGCTTCCGGGTCCCGATGATCATCGCTTCGCCGTGGAGCCGCGGTGGCTGGGTCAACTCGCAGCTCTTCGACCACACCTCCACGCTGATGTTTCTCGAGCAATTCGTCCAGCTGAAGTTCGGCAAGACCGTACGCGAGGAAAACATCAGCGCGTGGCGGCGCGCCATCTCCGGCAACCTGACTTCGGTGTTTCGCCCCTACGATCCGAAGGAGCCTGAACTGGACTTTCTGAACCGTGACCAGTTCGTGATCGGCATTCAGAAAGCTCGTTACAAGGAGATTCCCTCCAATTACAAACCGCTGAACGCGGCTGGGATTGCGGAGATCAACGGCTCGCCTGCGGATTCTCCGCGGATGCCTCGGCAGGAACCAGGCATCCGCCGTGCCTGCGCGATCCCTTATGAACTTCGTGTTGAAGGCGGGTTAAGTGAGGACGGCGCAGCTTTTGAACTGCGGATGACGGCCGGAGACACACTATTCGGCAACGGCGCGGCGGGGGCGCCCTTCAACATCTACCTGCGCAGCCTGAAACAGGGAACCGAAGGCGAGATCGATGGCATGCGTGCGGCGACCTGGGCGGTTCGTGCCGGAGATACGCTGACGCAGCAGTTTCCACTGGCTTTGTTTGAGGACGCGAAATATGCGATCGATGTGCATGGGCCGAATGGCTTCTATCGCTCGTTCCGCGGCAGTCAGGCCGCGCACCCTCTGCAGATTCATCTGGAGTACGAAGAGCGCGCTGGCCGATACACCGGCAACGTCCGGGTACATCTGCTGAACACGAGCGGCCAGAGCATAAAGGCAATGATCGAGGATGATTCCCTGGGCTCCCGCGTCCAGTCGCATGAGGTGCAACCGGGCCGCGAGAAAGTAGTGACACTGCACCTGAGCCGAAGCCATAGCTGGTATGACTTCACCGTCAAGGCTGCCGGTTCTGACGAGGAAGCGAGCTTCGCCGGGCACGTCGAAACCGGACGCTCCAGCTTCAGCGATCCGCGGATGGGCGGCCTGGTCTAAACCGCTTGCGGACTGCGACGGGCGGAGCGGCCGGACATCGCCTGTTCTTCGGCGGAAGGGGCCGAATAATAGCGAGGAACGGGAGAATGTCTCTGATTATGGCTTTGATGGAAACAAGCCCAGAATTGACAGCTGCACCTCGTCAAGCATGACGTCTTCGCTGAACAGAATGTAGCCTTCTCCTTGCTCGACGCGGGTCGCCGGCAGGCCCGGATCGCGATCGGGCAGTGCCAAATGCATCGTTCGCAATAGCTCGTCGCCGGATCGGAAATGACAGGGTGGGAAGGTCCTGCCATTTCCATATGCGATCAGGCGCCATGGGCCTTTGACATCCCCACGCACGTGCTGTGCGATGAGCCGGTATTGAGATTTCGCATCTCCGCCCTTTGTCAACCGACTCGGCCACCTTCTCCATTTGAAGCGAAACAAACTATGAAGTGCGCAGTACCATCGCTCGATTCGGGAGTGAGGCTTCACCTGCCTCAAAGTGTCAGCGCGCGTTATTCAGAGAAGGATATTCCGGAAACAGAGCCGGGATTTGTGATCGCCGCCACAGACCCATATCCGCCTTTCGTGCTAAGAACAGCATCTTCTGGGACCTGACAGTGCCTGGAATAAGGCACTAAGCCCTCAACGAGGCGATCGTCAACTTTGAGGTTGATTGGATTGATTTGAACCCGGATCGCCCCTCATCACAGCACCCCCGACTCTAGCCCCTAAGCAAGAGATGAAATTCACATGACGCTCTTGTAATGAGGACTAAAAGTGTCGTATATAGGAATAGGACTGATTTGGTCTTATATTCCCAGTTGCGACCTTGTCGCAACTAGAGGTGCTGCCATTGCTTCCGCGTCATGAATTGCTGAATCAGATGGGAGCCAGAGGAATACGGCTGACGGCTCAGCGGCGCGTCCTGATCGAGGCCATTCAGGAGGCAACCACGCATCTTGATGCCGAAAGCCTGCTGAAGCTGGCCGCTCGAAAAGAACCAAACATCAATCGCGCGACCGTATATCGGACCATCGAGCTGTTGAAGAAACTGGGCATGATTGACGAACTCGATCTGATGCACCTGAACGGTGAGAAGCATTATTACGAAGCTAGGACGCGGCAGGACCACCTTCATCTTGCCTGTTTTGGGTGCGGAACAATTATCGAATTTGCAACTCCCGCGTTTGAACGATTGAAACAGGAGGTCGGCCGAGCGAATCAGTTCGACATTCATGTAACGCGGCTGGAAGTCGGAGGACTCTGCAGTGCTTGCTCTGCAAAGAAAAAAGAAGGAGCGCAGTAACAAGACAAAAACCAGACCCCACGCCGGAACTCCGGGCGGAGGGGCGGGAGGTCTGGGGAGCCACAGCCAGACAGACCGCGGACTCTCTCTCACTATAAGTCCGCTCCGTCTGTCCCTTCAACAGCTACACGGGCCGCCGGCTTGTGCACCGGCGTTTCTGTGCGCGCATTCAGGGAGACATTGATGAGCAAGAAGAAGCTCGGAAGCACGAAGCGGCGCTTTGCTAACCGTCGCGTCTGGCTGACAATGGGCACCATCGCCGCCTACGCGACAGCGGGCAGTTCAAACAAGGGCGCACTGTTGTTCGCACAGTCGGGGAAACACAGTGACCGGGACAACGGGCAGGCTCAGCTTAGCGTCCGCCGTTTCGATATTCCGGCCGGTCCGCTGGACATCGTGCTGGCTCAGTTCTCAAAGGAATGCGGCGTAACCACCCAGTACACCGTTCCCAAAGAGACGATTCCCGGCTTTAAGTCCGGCGGCGTCGCAGGGCTCTACTCGGAGCAACAGGCGCTCAGGCAAATCCTCGCCGGAACCGGTTTGGACTACACATTCGCTGGGCAAAACACGGTATCGATTGGCGTGAAGAACGCTCAATCTGTCGAGGTGACCGCGACCCCCACGGAAAGCGTGGCTCTGGGAAAGATTCCTACCCCGCTGCTCGATACGCCGCAGTCGGTCACCGTTCTGCCTCGCCAGCTTCTCGCCGACCAGGGCATCACCACCTTTCATGATGCGCTACGGAACTCGCCAGGCATTAGCCTTGCTGCTGGGGAAGGTGCGCTGCAGGGAGACAACCTGACAATCCGTGGCTTTCCTGTCGAAGACGACATCTTTCTTGACGGCATTCGGGACTTCGGCAGCTATTATCGCGACCCTTTTAACTACGAACAGATTGACGTTCTCGAAGGTCCGGCGGGCGTCGAGTTCGGGCGCGGCTCGACCGGTGGCGTCATTAATCAGGAAAGCAAGACGCCGGAGCTTCATCCCTTCATCGATTTTGAAGGCAACCTGGGCACTGATCGGACACGTCGGTTCACCGGAGACATCAACGAGCCGCTGCCCCATGTGGCCGATGGCGCCGCCTTCCGGCTGAATTTCATGGTGCATGATTCCGGAGTTGCACAGCGTGACGTAACCACGAACCGCCGGTTCGGTATTGCACCGAGTTTTTCCGTGGGGCTAAATACACCCACTCGCCTGACCGCGAGCGACTTTCATATGCAGGAAGATGACATACCTGACTACGGCATTCCCTGGTACTTCGGCCGGCCGGCCCCGGTTCCTCGGCACAACTATTACGGTTTCACGCACGATAACTTTCTCCGTACCAATGCGGATATCGGCACAGTTCACATCGAACACGATTTAGGCAATCATGGCTTGCTCAGCGATATCGCCCGCTATGCGCATTACGAGCGCAAGTGGCAGATCACCGAACCGCAGGTGAATAACGCCAGCTCCGGCAGTATCACGCCTTCTACACCACTTGATCAGGTGATGGTGAACCGCAATCAGCTTGCCGGCCATAGTGATGAAGCGCAGCTCTGGGATCAGGCCGAAGCAACTTACGCAGGGAAGCTTCTCGACGTGCGCCAGACTGCGGTTCTGGGAGCCGAAGGTGGCAAGGAAAGTTCCGATCCTGTCCGCACGCGCTTCGTCAATCCCGTCACCGGCCTGAATACGGTCCCTCTTACCAGCTTGCTTGATCCCGATCCGGACCAGCCCTTTTCGGGGACTGAATTTCCCAACACGCAGATCCACACCAACGCCTACAGCGCGGGCGTCTATCTGCTCGACACGTTTGAGCTAAGCCGTGAGTGGGAGCTGAGCGGCGGCATCCGCCTCGACCACTTCGACGCCAACGAAACATCCGTGACATGGGCATATCCCACGTCGGGACCGCCGGTAGGCACTCCCCGGGCCGCGGGCTTCGAGCAGGACGTCAATAAGGGTACCTGGCGCACGGCGCTGGTCTACAAGCCAAAGGCGAACGGCAGCATCTACTTCGACTACGGAACCTCATTCGACCCCTCAGCCGAACAACTCTCCCTCTCCGCAGCCAACGTGGAAACTCCTCCCGAGGAAAACGAGAGCTACGAGTTTGGCAGCAAATGGGACATCCATAACGGAAAGCTCACGCTGCGCGGTACTCTCTTCCGCACTGACCGGGAAAATGTCCTCGAACCCGATCCCAATGATTCCTCTGTCGATGTGCTCGCGGGAAACCAACGGGTGGATGGAGCCGAGGGCGTCATTCAGGGCCATCTCACCGACCGCTGGAAAATTCTGTCCAGCTACACCTTCCTGCACAGCGAGGTGGTCGATTCACCGGTCACCCGTCAGAATTATCCAGCGTCGATTGGCTTGCCGTTGCAGAATGTTCCGGACAATCTGTTCAATCTTTGGACCGAGTATCGCTTACCGCGCGGCTTCGAGGTAGGCGCAGGCAGCAACTTCGTGGGCGCGCGCGACGCCAACAGCACGACGCTGACCACGCTCTCGTCTCTCGAAACCGCGCCGGAATACTGGACCTTCGATGCTATGGCCAAATATGACATCAATGAGCGCATCGCGATCCAGGCCAACATCGACAATCTCACCGACCGTTTTTATTTTGACGAACTGCATCCCGGCCACGTGATTCCCGGAGCCGGCGCTTCAGCCCTGTTTGGCGTGAATCTCAAATTCTAAAGAACCGAATGCGAACGGCAGAGGAGAAACCTTTCGAAACCGGCACGCTTCAGCGACGCCTCCAACTAATCATGCTCGGGCTCCTGAGTCAGAGCCATCCAGGAAAGGAAGCCGAATGCTTTTGACGATCCCGGACCTGTTTTCCCATGAACAGATCCAACAAATCCGCCAGAAACTCGATTCTGCCGAGTGGATCGACGGACGCGTGACTGCCGGTCATCAATCCACCCTCGCCAAAGACAACATGCAGGTCCCCGAAGGACATCCTGTCGCGAAGGAGATCGGCGAACTGATCCTGCAAACCCTCGGTCAGAACCCGCTCTTCGTCTCCGCGGCACTCCCGATGAAGGTTTTTCCACCGCTCTTCAACCGCTACAGTGGCGGACAGTCATTCGGCACACACATCGACAATGCTATTCGCCATCTGAAGGGAACCACACATCGTGTACGCAGCGATCTATCCGCAACACTCTTCTTCAGCGACCCCGCGGAATACGACGGCGGCGAGTTAGTCGTCGAGGATACTTATGGCATCCACTCGGTCAAGCTTCCCGCTGGACACATGGTGCTCTACCCATCCTCGAGCCTGCACAATGTACGCCCCGTGACCCGTGGCGCCCGCGTCTCTTCATTCTTCTGGATTCAGAGCATGATCCGCGACGACGGCGCGCGTACGCTGCTGTTCGATCTCGACAATGTGGCTCAACGCATAGCTGCCGAGCAGATCGATTCGCCCAACGCCATCCGGCTCACCGGGATTTACCATAACCTGTTGCGCCGCTGGGCAGAAGTGTAGTTTCCTCGATCGAATCTGCGCTTCATTTTCAGCCGGCGGTGTACTCAATCGGGATTGGAGTCTGCCTTTACTTCTTCTGAAAGTCCATTCCCGTGGAGACCGGAATCGACGAATCGTAGGAAGAAGCGTTTCTTCCGGACTTGTTTTCATCGCGCCCGACCGCTGCGGATCAACCCGAAGTATGAGCAACGGGCTGAGAGAGCCACTCGCAATGAACCAAAGGGTCCCCAGCGTGCGGACGATCATTGAGGGCCATTCTGCTGAGCCGCACTCCCTATGGCACCACCTTCACGCCCGTGACGAGAAAGCGGTGACGCTGCACCTAAGCCGAAGCCGCGGCTGGTATGACTTCCTTCACAGTGAGGGGCGCCGGCTCCGATGCCGAAGCGCGCTTCGTCGGCCCCATCGAACCCGGATGGCCTGGATTCAGCGATCCTTGCCTTGGTAGTGTTGTCGAAGCCGCCGACGGGCTCCGCCAATCGGCCGACCACGCCAGGGTCGCCGATGGCCTTTTCGCCTGAATCTCAGGCACATCCTCCAGGTGCAGCTTCAAAGTTCCTTATCATTGCCTATGCTCATACTGGTGAGGTGAACTGGATGCAATTCAAAGTGCGATTCTGCTTTTTTGCAGCGGTGCTTCTGATCATCACTGTGGGTCCTTCGACTTTACTCCACGCTCAGGAGACCATCATCGCGATCCGTCACGCGGAAAAGCCGGCGGGTGGCCTCGGTCAACTGACATGCCAGGGACTGAACCGCGCGCTTGCGTTGCCAAAGGTATTGATCGGCAGATTTGGAAGGCCGGACGCTATCTATGCGCCCGATCCCGCTGACCAGGTCGATGATGGAAGCAACCATGAATATTCGTATGTACGCCCGCTGATGACTATCGAGCCTACCGCAATCGCGCTTGGCATGCCGGTCAACGCGCAGATTGGCTTCATGGACATCTCCAGACTCCAGTCGGTGCTGACAGCACCTGCTTATACACATGCATTGATCTTTGTCGCCTGGGAGCACGGAATGCTCAACAAGTTCGCACAGCAGATGCTCAGGAGCTATGACGACAACCCTGCCCTGGTGCCTTACTGGCCAAACAGCGATTACGACCGCATCTACGTTTTCGAAATCCAGCAAATTAACGGGCGGCCAAAGCTATCATTCAAGATCGAACATGAGGATCTGAACGGGACGCTGAGCAGTGCCTGCCCAGGACCGGCGCGCTGAGCGGGAGAGTATCAGAACCCAGACAGAGGGACTTGAAGAGGCAGCGCAGGCCACGTCTCAGTTTCGAATTGTGAACCGGCTCAGAGGACTGGGGTATTCACCTGGAGTGGTTGAGCTTCCGAACGGCCTGAACATCGTCTCGTTCGAGTTGGCAGTCTCGCGAATCGCGGTTGAAGTTCCGCTGCCCCCATGGCGGCCGAACAAGAGCAGCGCGGCTTTGGGCTCTGAATGTTGCGGGAGGTGCGGCGCTCGCTGCATCCCATCTCAACGAGGTGGGGAACCGGGCTCCCGCCTGGGGATTCGGAGGTTCAGTAGATGCAGGATTGGCTCAGGACGTTTCATGGCGCCAACCAGGCGTTCCCGGCATCGGAAGTAGCCGTCAAAATCGGGATTACCGTGGCTCTCGGTCTTTTGGTGGGCTTCGAGCGGGAGTGGTCGAACAAGGATATTGGCGCACGCACCTTCGCGATGGCCGCGCTTCTCGGTCTCCTTGGTTCGCTTCTCGGACCCGAAGCCGTAGCCGTCAGCGGGACAGCCGTGCTCATCCTGATGGCCTTTGCCAACTTTCGAAGCATCGCTGTCCAGCGCAAACTGGAGGCAACCACTTCGCTGGCTCTGGCACTCATCTTCCTCCTCGGCATCCTGGTCGGCAAAGGTCACATCTTCACGCCGGTCGCCTGCTCGATTCTGGTGGCGATGCTGCTCGCGCTCAAGCCGCAGTTTCGCGCCTTCGCCGGCGGCCTCACCCAGCAGGAGGTCCGCAGCGCAATTCTGCTTGCGCTTCTTGGGTTCGTCGTCTGGCCGCTCCTGCCCAATCGCTATATCGATCCCTGGAATCTGGTCGAGCCTCGGGATGCCTGGATTATTGTTGTCGTGATCGCCTGCCTTGGGTTCATGAACTACGTCCTGCTGCGCGTTTACGGATCGCGCGGAGTGTATCTGATGGCGGTCCTTGGCGGGTTGGTGAACTCGACAGCGTCTGCCGCCGAATTGGCATCCACGCTCTCAGCTACGGGTCTGGGTTTTCTGGCGGTCCCGGTAGTGCTACTGACATCGGTGGCCATGTTCCTGCGCAACATCACGATTCTGGCCATCTTCGGCTACGCAGCCCTGAGCACAGCGGTTCTGCCGCTCTTGGGCATGACGGCCGTCGCTGGCATCTGGATATATCGCGATTACCGCAAGGCGGGAAGCGCAGAGGCACCCCCGGCACTGGAGCTGCGCTCACCGATTTCGCTCCTGAAAGTGCTGCGCCTGGCAATACTATTTCTCGTCGTCCAGGTAGTCGCCACCCTCGGAGAGCGTCACTTTGGAAGCGCCGGGTTTGAAGTCGCAAGTCTGCTCGGTGGCTTTGTCAGCAGCGCCAGCAGCACAGCGGCCGCCGCGAATCTGGCCATGCATCACATGGTGACACCTGAACAAGCTGGCATCGCAACGGTGCTGACGTCGATGGCGAGCGCTTCGATGAATCTTCCAATGGTGGCGCGGCAAAAAGGAACCCGCCCGGCGATGCGCGAGCTCGTGATCAGTTCCGCTTTCCAAATGGCAGCCGGAATTGTTGTGCTGGCGGTGCAGCTGTACTGGCGGCATTATTTCTAGACAGTTGCATCGTTTCTGTCTCGTCCCCGCAGCGAGCAACCTCCTGGAACAACCGCGGCCCGGATGCACGAGCTGCGGTTTTGTTTTCCGGATTTCTGGTGCGGTCACGCCGCCGCTGCCCGTGCAAAGCCGTCGCAGCCGCTGATTGGCGTGACCTTCAGGTTTGCAAGAAGTGTTCGCCGAGAAGCACATGGGAGAAATGGTGCTGGGGGACAGGCCCGTCGCAAAAGTATGCCTTGCAGTGCTGCTCCTGCAAAGCGTGGTCACTGCGGGCGGGTTGATTTTTCTCCCGCTGCTGCGAGTCGAACGCCATGGGTGGAGAGGGGCGCGCCCGTGGCAACTCATCATCTATTTTGTCGGTATAGGGCTGGGATTCATACTGGTCGAGATGGCCCTGCTGGGTCGCTTTGTGCTCTTTCTGGGACAGCCGATCTATGCCTATGCCGCTGTGCTGGCAACCCTGCTAATTTTCACTGGAATCGGTTCACGTTGCTCCACGAACCTTTTGGAAGAGTCACCGATCACGTTACCGCTGGTCCTCCTGTTGATTCCCGTTCTACTGGCAGCAGGTGTAGGTATCGTGCCGCAACTGTTCACACTCGCTTTGGGCTGGCCGCTGGCGGGGCGCCTTGCTCTTTCGGTTGGGATTCTGGCTCCTCTCGGAATGATTCTCGGGATTCCATTTCCCTCGGGATTGCGAATGATCGCCCAGCAGTCGACTTCTCTCCTGCCCTGGGCCTGGGGCATTAGCAGCTTCTTCACGGTCATCGGCACCATCCTCGCATCAATCCTGGGAATGACTTTTGGATTCGACAGCGTGCTGCTGTTGGGAGGTGTCAGCTACCTGCTGGCTTTGTGCGCTATCAGTCTCCGACAATTTGGGATGTCTGAGAGACCGGGCAGGACCGATCAGGCAACCGTCATTCCCGTATAAAGTCCCGAAAGAGTCGTTTCCGCTCTGGCCCATTTCACCGTCGAACAGCACATTAGCTCTTGCCGTCACTTTCGGTGCAGATACGCGATCAGGTCCGCGATCTGCGCCTCGCTCATGCGCCCATTGAAGGCCGGCATCGTCCGTTTGCCGTAGATGATCACTTGCCGTACCTCCGCGTCGGTCGCGGGTGTTGTGCCGTCGGGCAGATACTGGTGCGAAAACATGCGGTGGAGCTTCGGAGGAACCTTCTTAAGCCCAAGCTGATTTTCCTCGTGGCACTCGTAGCAATTGAGTTCGTAGAGAGCCTTCCCGCCTTCTTGGGCTTCGGTGAGAGGCTTCGAGCAACTGGTGGTCCAGAACAGGAGCGCTGTCCAAGCAACCACGCAAACGACTGCAGCAGAGATTCTCCGAATGGACATCGAATTTTCGATGATCCCCCTACCTTGATGTTTTCGTCGCCAAGGTTTCCACCGCGCTCGCGATGTCAGCCGGATTCCAGCCGCTGCCGGGCCATTGCTGCGCGACTCTGTTGTCCTTGTCAAGCAGCGTGGTCTGCATCGTGTGGGTAATCTGGTTGTCCTCTTCGGTGTACTGCAGACCGAATGCCTGGGCAAGTCTCTTCAGATCTGCAGGTGTAGTCACAGCGAACTCCCAGTGCCCGAAGGCTGCGGCATTGTCGTCCAGGTAGGCTAATCCGTATTGCCGGAGAACTGGCGGCTTGTCGTAGCTCGGATCGAGGCTGACACTGATGAGCTGACTTGCGGCATAGGCGGCCGGTGTCTTTTCGAGCAGATCGTTCACTTTGGCAAAATGGCTCGTGATCAGCGGGCATGCCGTTGGCATGGGGCAGCGTGTGTAAATGAAGGTCACCAGAACCGCCTTGCCGAGATAGTCCGTCAGATGGATCGCCTTGCCATCCTGATTGACAAGTGGCACATCGGGAACCGTCTCTCCAACCATGAGCTGGTGCGCCGGAAGCATCGAGGGAGGCAATGCTCGTCCCTTTTCGCTTGTAATAACCACCTGGTCCAGCAGGTAATTATCTGAATCAGAGGGAGCCAGGATATCCGCCGTAATCTCATCGCCGGGTCTCAGCTTCTGGACATCGGAGAGATTCTTCACCTTGTAGACCATCGTCATCGCCGGCATGAAACCGGGAATGTCTCCGTGCTGAACGGTGATCTCATCGGTAGCGACGCTGGTCGCCAGGACGATGCCATGAAGGCGATAGTGCTTGATGGTAACGGGTACCGGATGCAGTTCCGCGCCGGGAGAACTGTCGCTTTGCCTGCGACAACCGGAAGGCAGCCCGAGCAGTACGCCAAACACAGCGAGAAGCAAAATCCGGCGGTGCAGATTCAACATCATTACGTTGCCTCGGTTCTGCAGAGTCGAGCCCGTCTGGGCTCATCCACGCCGTGCGGTTCGTGCATGGGCGTATTGCCCGCTCACGTATTCCCAATTCACGATGTGAAAGAAAGCCCCGACATACTCCGGCCTGCGATTTTGATACTTGAGGTAATAGGCGTGTTCCCATATATCCAACCCAAGGATGGGCATGCGGCCGCTGCTGAGGGGACTGTCCTGGTTAGCGCTTGTTTCGATCTGCAACCCGCCGTCGCCGCTCAGCGTGAGCCAGGCCCAGCCGCTGCCGAAGACGCCTCCGGCTGCCTTCGCGAAATGTTGCTGAAACTGGCTGAAACTGCCGAAGTGTCTATCAATATCCTTTGCAAGTTCAGCCTTCGGCGCATCACCACCGCTGCGGGACAGCGTGGGCCACCAGAAGGAGTGATTGGCATCTCCGCCGCCCTGGTTGCGGATCGCGGCGCGGATTGTTTCGGGGACCGCATCCAGATGCGCCACCAGTTCCTCCACGCTCTTTCCCGCAAGTTCCGGGTGACCAGCCACAGCTGCGTTCAGATGTTCAACATAGCTGGCGTGGTGCATGTCGTGATGCAGATGCATCGTTTCCGCATCGATGTAAGGCTCGAGAGCGTCGTAGGCGTAAGGCAGCGGTGGGAGCTGATACGGTCCGAGAGCGAGAGTACCGGGCGCTGCAGATGCCTGTCCGTGCGCATTCAATTGCAAACCGGCCCCCGCTATAGCAAGGCTGGCAACGGAGCCAAGAGCCTTCAAAACTGACCGTCGATTCATGATCGTCTCCTTCGCTAACAAAGCGTGAAATTACCTTCTCTTGCGGAAATTCAGAGCTCCCGGCTCCATTCGTCCCGAATTCTCGCCTGCAATGCATGCAGGGAGGCGGCCTCAACCCCTTCTGGCGACTGGAGGGAGACGGGCTGAGGGTTGCGTCGCACCGTTATCACCATTCCGCAGAGCAGGGCAACAATCGCGAAGACAGTCGCATACGCGGGGATAGAGAAGACAAGAGTGCCGGCTGCGCCATCCGGCACAGCCAGAATGCTCTCTCCGTACTCTGACTTGTAGAAATCGAGGATCTGAGCCTCACTCTTGCCGGCCAGCACCATAGCCGTGACATCACCGCGCATCTGCCGCGCGATCTCGCTGTCATGCACGTCGATGGTTTGGGTGTAGCAGCAAGGGGCCATCAGTTTGCCCTCGATCTTTCGAATCTGATCACGCTGGGTGTTGGTGGGCGCAGCGGCGACCAGGGCGAACAGCAAGATCGTTGCAAAATGCACTCCCGTCCTTTGACTGCTCCATAACAGCATGCTGTCTCGGTAGCTGCCACGGCATGCAACCGCGAAAGGCGACCGATGGAGAACGTCTCCCTGCGGCTCGTTGGAGGAGAATGCCGTGGCACTACCTGTTCTATTTATAGGGCGAACGACAGCCGTTTCCCGCACGCTGACGTTGCGGCAAATTGTCGCATGGGCGAGTCGACGGGCAGATGCATCGGTTCTGTATCTCGGTTCGGAATGATCGGCGCCGAGACACAGCAATCAAGTTGGGAGCCAGGTCAAGGGCGGGATAGAAAACGCCGCGCTTTACAATGCAGATGCCAGGTACCAGCTCGGAGCGTAGCTCTCAAGAAGGTGATGAAGTTCGCGCAGGAGAGCCATTCCTCCCACCTCCCAATCTCCCTTGTGGATTGGAACTTACCTGCCGAACTCCGGGCAAAAGCCCGCTATCGCTCTGCCCTGAGGACTTGGGCAGAGCGGCAGTACTCGTTCCTGACTCTACCGAACTGGAGGATATTTCGACAGCTTTCTCTGCAGCGAACGTCGATGGATTCCGAGCTTGCGAGCGGCCTCCGATATGTTTCCGCCACTATCGACCATGATGCGCTGCATGTGCTCCCACTCAACGCGAGCAAGACTTGGCGCCTCGACGGGGGAGTTCGGCACAGGATCACCCGGAGTCTGCAGTCTTTCGTACGCAGCGAGGATTTGGTCGGCGTCAATGGGCTTGCTGAGGTAGTAGTCTGCGCCGCGCTTCATGGCGGAAATTGTCGTGGGAATACTGCCGTAGCCAGTCAGCACGATGATGGTCATCGAAGGACCTGTAGCCCGCAGTTTTTCGATTAGCTCAAGCCCGTCCATTCCCGGCATGCGCAGGTCCACGAGTGCCAAATCGGAGCAGCGATCGCTGGCCAATGCAACGGCTTCCTCCCCACCAGCTGCGGCTTGGGCTTCCCATCCGCGCTGCGCGAGTGCGCGGCAGAGACGAGTGCGAAATACCTCATCGTCATCAATGACCAGCACACGAGGGAGATTCTCGGACTCAGCCACGGCTACCTGCCCTCTGTTTTAGAAACTCCACCGGCAATGTCAGCCTCGCCGTGGTCCCTTGACCGGGCACCGACTCATAGGAGAGTTCTCCCCCCAGATGTTCCGCAAACGACCGAACGAGAAACGTACCCAGCCCCATACCTCTCCCCGGCTCTTTGGTCGTAAAGAACGGCTCCCCGATGCGGCGCCGGATCTCTTCCGTCAAGCCCGTGCCGTTGTCGATTATCGAAAAAGCAATCTGGGCAACGTTCCGGCCTGACTGTGCGATGACTCGAATATCTCCAGAACTCGCATCCAGCGCATTGCCGACTAACGCGACCAGTGATTGCACGGTCGCCCGGACCGGCAAGAACAATGGACTCGCGGCATCGCTTGCATCAAGAGTGACACGGGATCGTCGCGCATCAGGGATTTCCAGCACCGTCCGTCGGAGAAGTTCTGCAACCTCAATCCTCTGCGACGCTTCGCCGACCGGCTCCGCGCCATCCGCACTCATGCGTTGCAGGATGTGCTGACACCGCTCAACCTCCGAGCGGACGAGCTTCGCGTCGTCGCGTACTGCGTCGCCGTCTCGCAGCGTTGAAGCGTAACGCTCCAGTTCGCGAGCAACCACCGCGATGGTCCCGAGCGGTGTTCCCAATTCGTGCGCCGCCCCGGCAGCCAGCGTCGCCAACGAGGAGAGCTTCTCCTGTCTGGCAACCCGTTCCTGCAAGGCCAGCACCTCCTGCTCGCGCAACCGCAGAGCGTGGGACACTCTGCTGGTAAAGAAGCTGATCAGAGCTGCCGCAATGATGAACGCAATCCACATCCCGACCAGATGCGGGTAGAGCCCCGGCTCGCCGGAATGAACGTGTGAACCTTTGAGTGAAATGTGTAGCAGGAAAAGAATCCCAAAACAGAGTGTCGAGAGAATCCCAAGGATCCAGATCCATGCCTTCTTCAGCACCACAGCCGCGAGGGTAATCTGGACCAGATACAGGAGGCTGAACGGATTCATCGGGCCGCCGGTCAGCCCAAGCACCGTCGTCAGGCAAAGGGTATCGATAGCAAAAATGAATCCGAGAGTCACCTGAGGGGCGCGAAGCGATCCAGATGCGACACGCTGCAGCCAGACGTTCGTGACAAGAACAATAACGAGCGGCACAACTGTCCACAGGAAGGCCGAATAGAACCCAAGGAAAGAAGCGACACCCCAGAGCGTTGCCCCTCCTCCAACCACCATGGCATACCGCAGCCGCACGACCCAGGGCAAGGCCAGATTCGGAGCGGAGTCATTTTCCAGGTGCAGAGGCGCAGTCGTCGAAATGGGCATCCTCCTGATCATATTTCGCTCCGATACCGCCCGCAGCCTGCGACATTTTGTCGCACCCGGTTGGCTTGCTGACCTGCCCATTTCTGACTTTCCAGCCGTTCGTTTCGCACATGACGCTATTGAAAAGATTGGGGCTACCACTCGGCAGCCCCTTGTAATCGATGGATGGAATGAGGTGGCAGCATAGCACGAGTCGGAACAGACAGGAATTGCTCACGTGGTCCGTGTTCATGGAGAATGAGTTTCGGAACATTCCCAGGTTCTGATCATCACAAAACAGAAATGCAACGACTCACAGCAATCGCGGTGCTCTTCCTGCTCCCCTGTCTTTGGAGCACACCGATTCAGTCAGCGTTGAGCGGTCACTCCGGAGGCAACCTGCCCGCCTGCTGCCGACGGAACGGCAAGCATCATTGCATGATGAGCATGGCGGAACGTCGCCAGCTTTTCGGCCATGATCGGCAGGTCGCCCCTCCCGCGGAGAAATGTCCCTACGCTCCTGCCAGAGTGCTGGCCGTCGATAACGAACTGTTTGCGATCCCCGCTTCGCGGTCGATCCTGACGGATTTTGTCGCCGGGTCGGTCAGATTCCCGCGGATGCCATCGCTGCCACGCTTCACCGAGGCGGATTCTCTCTATAAGCGCGGACCTCCTTCCGGCTATTCCTCGCTTTAAATCGTATCGCCGTTCTCCGCCCAGGTTTTCCCCAGGACGCTTCTTACCGGCCGGACGGAGCCTCGCGCTACGCTCCCCACAGCAGCTGACGACAGCCTCAGAGTTGAAAAAGGAGAAATCTGCGTGATCGCTCGCCTGCACGTCGCAGCGTTCTTGTTGGTGTTCGCCTGTTTGTCCTGTCAAGCGCCCAGTGCGTGCGCTCAACAGAATAGACAAGCCTCATTGTCTGGGGACGTTCGCGATGCGGGCGGTGCCGCGCTGGCCGACGCCACCATATCAGTTCAGTCCGTTTCCAGTTCTTCACTTACGAACGCAGTCACGGATTCCCAGGGAACTTTCCTGGTCTCTGGCCTTGCACCTGGACAATACCGCATTACGATCTCGCATCCGGGATTCCGGAAACAAATGCGCACGGCCACGCTCCGCCCCGGCGCCCAACTGCCCATCAGCGTTATTTTGGAGTTGACCGGCGTGACGCAGAATGTCACAGTCACGGCGGCAACCGCCGTCACGGCCGATCCCACGGGGCAAACCATCGCCTCCGTTGACCGAAAGGCTTTCAGCAATTCAGCCAATGCAGATATCAGCCAGGCGATGGCGCTGATTCCAGGCGTGACCACCATCTCCGGAAATGGCCCGCGCGACGTTTTCATCTCTGTGCGCGGATCGAACAATACGTCGCCCTACGGGGTTCGTAATCTGCAGATCTTTGACGATGGATTTCCGGTGACCCAGCCGGACGGGCTCTCCCGAGCCGACCTCATCGACCCGCATGCCTACGGCACCATAGACGTTGTGCAGGGGCCGTCGTCGACCCTCTACGGCAACTTTGCTACCGGAGGGGCCGTATTCTTCAACACCATTCCCGGCTCACAGGTGCATGGCGTCGACCTCGGGCTGGAAGAAGGCAGCTTCGGCTTTCTCAACGATTATCTAACCGCCGGAGGAGCCGGGAAGAACTACGAGTATTTCGCATTCCTCAGCAACGAGCGCGCCAAAGAGTACACGGAAAACAGTGCCTTCAACACGTTCACCGCAAACATGCTCGGCCAGTTCTCCATCACCCCGCGAGATCGAGTCACAGTGAAATTCATTGACAACGATCTCGATACGCAACTGCCCATCCGACTGTCCCTTAACCAATATCTGACGAATCCATATCAACACGGTTGCGAGGTGTACAGCGCGACAAATTCGAATGGCTGCGCCAGTGTCGGCGTCTACGCCAATGGCTTTGTGGGCGCGAAACAGAACATCAGCGCCGTACAGGCCGGTCTGGGACGAAACGACCGCCGCACGATCATGGGGACGCGCTGGGAACACCAGTTCAATCCCGCGATCGTATGGCGAACCCAGTTTGTCTTCGATGACAAAGATATCGATCAGCCAACAGGGAACACCAGCGCGCGAGGCTCCTCACCTTCTTTCAACGTCTTCAGCGACGGAACGCGCGGCGGTACGCTTTTCGGACGGTCTTCTCTGATGTACGCTGGAGGGTTCTTCGACTGGGAGAATTTGAATTCCCTGACGTATAACATCACGCCCGCCGGTCATGCGACGCTCGGAGGGCTCGCTCAAACGACATACGGGTATGTGATGGACTGGGGGCTGCGCGCAACCGAGCAGCTGAATCTCAGTCGCCGGTGGATCGCCGTCGCGGGTCTCGCTGGCCAATACACGCGCATCAGTGCGCTCGATACGATCTACAGCTATTCGATGGCCGCAACGCCATCGACGCAGCAGATTCCGGCGCTGCGCACCTTCACCGATTTTGCTCCCGAGTTTGCCCTGCTCTATCAGCCCACAGCCGATCTTCAGATGCATGCGCGACTGGGCACCGGCTTTGGAACGCCGCAGTCGAGCAATCTATTCACGACGCCGCAGGGAGTCTATGGCAACAACACGCAGCTGAATGCACAGAAGAACATCGGCGTCGACGTTGGCGCCGACTGGTCTCTGTCGGAAAATCTGCACGTAAACGTGGCGGGATTCTACGAGCACTTCATCGACGAATTGGTCACGCAGTCTGCAGGAGCCAACCTGCGCAACTACACCTTCAATGCTCCGTCGGCCGCACACCGGGGCATGGCGGCGGGAATCACCCTGCATCCGTTGCCGCAATCGCTGCGGGGGCTCAGCCTTTTCACCGCATATACCCTCGACACGCAGGTCTACCGCCGCTATACCGAAACCCTCAGCGCGGGCTCGTTCAGCACATCTTTCGATCGTGCCGGAGAATCCGTTCCCGGTGTTGTGCCCAACTACCTCACAGCGCGTCTCAGCGATGAGCAATCGTCCCGGCGACTCGGTTCTTTCGGGGGCTATTTTGAAACAACGATGCGCGATGCCTATTGGCTCGACAACGCCAACCTGTTGAAGGCACCTTCCGCGACCCTGCTGAACGCCGACATTCACTATGATCCGCCTACAGATCACGGCGAGTGGTCGCAGCTGCACTTTTATTTCAATATTCAGAACCTTGCCAACCGGACTTACGTCGGCTCGGCCAACGACATCACGGATTCGATCAGTTCCGTTACGGGACAACAGAACGACGCATCTTCAGTGGCCAACACAACCGGATCGTTCTACGCAGGTATGCCGCGCGCTTCCTATGGCGGCGTACAACTGAGGTTTTGACCTATGAGCAGCAACGCGGCCATTTCCGAGACTGTCCCAACGGTAACGACTACGCACTGGCTGAACTACAGGACCATCTGGCGCTGGCACTTTTATGCGGGCCTCTTCTGCATCCCGTTTGTTCTCTGGCTGGCAACCACGGGTTCGATCTACCTCTTCAAGCCGCAGATCGACGCATGGCTCGACCACCCGTACGAGCATCTTGCCGTTCAGAGCACGCGCGCGAGCGCCGCTGCACAGGTCGAGGCGGCGCTCGCTGTCGTCCCAGGATCAAACCTGCACGATTACCAGCTGCCGCGGACCGAACACTCTGCTGTCCAGATCATCGTCGGGCGGAAGGCTCAGGAGTACCGCGTTTATGTGAACCCCTACACGCTACAAATCATGAAGGTCGTCAACGACGATCACATGTTCACCCGGCGTATCTTCCATCTGCACGGCGAGCTCCTGATGGGTGACAAGGGTTCGTTCATCGTCGAGACGGCTGCTTCCTGGGCCATCATTATGATCCTTACCGGCCTGTATCTCTGGTTGCCGAGGAATACGGCCGGGCTCGGGGGCGTTCTTTATCCGCGGCTCCGCCAGGGAAAGCGCATCTTCTGGCGGGACATCCACGCGGTCACCGGCTTCTGGGTTTCTCTGCTGGCACTGGGCTTTCTGTTCAGCGGGCTTCCCTGGGCAAAGAGCTGGGGCGGCTACCTGAAGGTCGCTCGGCGCATCACCGGCAAAGCAATTGTTCATGAGGACTGGACCACTGGCCGATCTTCGGAGATTGTCGCGCGTCTCGCGGCGGACAAAAATAGCCTGGCAGTCGTGGAAGACGATCACGCCGGCCATTCGCATCATGGTGCGATGGCAATGCCCACACCCGCCAGCTACGCCCCACTCGACAAAATGCTGGGTCCGGTATCGCAGCTGCACTTCGCTTTTCCGGTGCTGATCATTCCGCCAATGCACCGCGGCGGAGCCTGGACGGCGAAGTCCGATTCGCAGGATCGTGTTCTGCGGGATCAGGTGACTCTCGATCCGGCAACCGGCGCCGTACTCTCGCGTCTGAATTTCAGCCAGCGGCCCCTGATTGACCGCCTGGTGGGCATCGGTGTCGCAGCTCATGAAGGTCATCTCTACGGATGGCTCAACCAGCTCGTGAATCTCTGCACGGCGCTCGGTCTGATGACTCTTTGCATCAGTGCCGTGGTCCTGTGGTGGCGAAGAAGGCCAGTGGGCGCGCTGGGAGCTCCCGCACGAAACGTTAGCCTCCGATTCACGCGTGGTTTTGCCATACTGGTTGCCGCACTGGCTATTTATCTTCCGTTATTCGGCCTGACCCTGTTGCTCGTCGTTCTGACGGAGCGACTCGCTTTGCGCAGAATGCGCGCAACCCGCGAATGGCTTGGACTGGCCGCATAGCTCAACGTCCACTCGGTGTGGAACCGCACATCATCAGGGGCCTCGGCGGCCAGCACCTCGCCCAGGGTAAGACGGGTTCTGCTCACTTTCTGATCTGCAGACCGGCGACGCTGTGGCTGGTGAGGCGGTCCCGCCGAACAACGGCAGCCCCAATGAACTCGACAGCCTGACGGTCACATCCGAACTGCGCAGCCCGCAATCGTTGGCTGCGCTCCCTCCTCACGTCCTGCTCGAGGGAGAGTCGCTGTCGCCCGTTCCCATGGTGAATCAGGACCGCAAGGACGTGGACCTCACGCAGTTCCGGGGCAAGGCCGTTCTTGTCACATTCGTCGATACGCAGTGCACGGAAGATTGTCCGATCATCACCCGGCTCTTCGGCAGGGTCAACCAACTGCTCGCCCGAGATCCGAAAGGCTACCAGGGGAGCCTGCTCGTCACCATTAGTCTCGATCCTGCGCACGATACCCCTCCTGTTCTGCGCCGTTATGGGCTTGAGTCTCTCCGCGGCGATGCTGCGGCCTTCGATCACTGGGAGTTCGTTACTCTCACTCCAGCCAATCTGAAAGGGCTGGCTACGAGCTTTGGAGTCATGTATCAGCCCTCCAAAGACGGTGACATCGTTCACACCATGGACGTCTCTCTCATCGGTCCAAACAGCACTCTGATCCAGTCCCGGGACGGAGACGACTGGAATCCCAAGGTGATCGCCAAAGCTGTCGACCGGGTCGTCACTGGGCGATCTTCGTAACTCCGAGGACACGCCCTCCGATCACGAAGCCGCGTGACGTTGGTAATCGTGCTACGTTTCTCGTGTTGGTATTACCATGGCCATGCAGGAGCATGCATGGGAGACCTGAGCAGGATTGGTATCGCCCTCGATTCGGATCTGCTGCGCCGCTTCGACGACTCCATCGCACGGCGTGGCTACACCAATCGCTCGGAGGCCTTCCGCGACCTGATCCGCGACCGCCTCGTGGGTGAACAGACCGCGATGCCCCACGCGACGGTGGTGGGCACGGTGACGCTGATCTACGACCACCATGCGCATGGCGTCACCGAGAAGCTGACCGAAATTCAGCATGAACATCACCATCTGATCGTCTCCACGAGCCACGCGCATCTGGACCACGATTCGTGCCTCGAGGTGCTCATCGTGCACGGCAAGTCCTCGCAGATCGAGCAACTGGCGGACCGGCTGATCGGCCTGAAGGGAGTGCAGCATGGCCGGCTGGTCATGACGGCTCCCCAGAGTCCGCTCGGCGCGCGGGTCCACGTGAGCCACAAGCAGACGAAATAGAACGGGTGGAGACAGAGGATGAAAATTCGCAGGCTCGTCAGTAGCACGATCATATATTTCGTAGCACTGGCGATTTCCATCATCATCAGCCTTGTACCGCTCGCTGCGCAGCAGAGCACGCCGACCATCACGAATGACAAGGCCCCTCTCTCTGCGATAACGGGAACTGTGGTCGATGCGTCTGGTGCGGTGATCGCCGGAGCAACCGTGCAGGTTCGCAGCGCGCGTGGCACTGCGCTCGGAACAACTCAGTCGGACACCCACGGCGCCTTCACTCTGTCCGGACTCCCGGCAGGGGCCTGCCGGCTCGTCGTTTCGAGTACAGGATTTGAAAGCAAAGACATTCCCGTCATCATAAGGACCGGCGAATCGCGGGAACCACTGCGCATTCCCCTGGCCGTGGGCTCCGTGAGCACCACGGTCAACGTGCATGGCCGGGCGGAGGACCTGATCGGAATCGCCTCCTCCGCCGGCCAGGTCGTCGTCGGCGCAAAGGAGCTTGAAAATCGTCCCATTCTTCGCTCAGGAGAAATCCTGGAGACACTACCGGGCCTGATCATCACGCAGCACGCCGGCGGGGGCAAGGCCAATCAGTATTTTCTTCGCGGCTTCAACCTCGACCACGGCACGGATTTTGCCATTTTCCTTGACGGTATGCCCCTGAACCTGCCCTCGCACGCACACGGCGAGGGGTACTCCGACATGAATGTTGTCATCCCGGAGTTTGTCGAGCGCATCGACGCCGAGAAAGGCCCCTATTACGCAGACGTGGGCGACTATGGATCGGCGGGAAACGCGAAGATCGTGTTTTACAAGACGCTGCCCCGGAATTTCGTCCAGATCGACGGCGGCATGTACCAGTTTGCGCGGCTCGTTTTCGGCGTCTCGCGCAGGCTGGGCGCGGGGAATCTGCTCTACGGCGGAGAGGCGTATCACGATGGCGGGCCGTGGGTACATCCCGACAATTACTACAAATTTAATGGCATCCTGACGTACAGTCAGGGCGGAGATGACCGGGGCTTCAGCATCACGGCTCTCGGCTATGCTGGTACCCGCTGGAACTCGAGCGATCAGCTGCCCTATACGGCGATCCCCGTTGTGGGTTTCTTTGGCGCATTGAATCCGACCGACGGAGGCCACAGCCACCGCTACAGCCTGCAGGGCGAATGGCATCGCCAGGGCGACAACTCTCGGACCAGCATCATGGCCTACGGATTCTATTACGACCTGAATCTGTTCTCCGATTTCACTTATTACCTGGTCGATCCCTATAAGGGCGACCAGTTCGAGCAGCAGGATCGGCGGTGGGTGGCTGGGTTCGACCTGCGTCACACCGTCATGAGCAACTGGTACGGTCGCAGGGTGGAAACCACGTTCGGCATGCAGCTGCGCAACGACTGGATTCACAACGGCCTCTTCCGCACCGAAGATCGGGTGCGCACCAGCAAGACGGACTATGCAGCGAACTATCTGGACGAACCCTCGAACCTTGATCAGGTTGCGATTCTGCCCGCGGCAACGGACCTGAATAAATTTACGGAAACGATCGGCAGTCCCTGGGTGTCGAGCAGGATCCAGTGGGCAAGCAAATTCCGTTCGGTTCTCGGCCTGCGCGGTGACTACGGCAAAGGAATCCTCACGAGCTTTACCAATCCCACCAGCCCCAACTATCCCGACGACCCGTTTCCCGCCGGCGTCAATCCGAACACCCAGCGGTCGGTGGCAAAGTTCCTGCCCAGTCCCAAAGCAAGTCTCATCTTCGGCCCCTGGAACAACACAGAGTTCTATCTGCAGGGCGGATTCAGTTACCACACCAACGACGTCCGCGGCTCGACGCAACTCTACGAACCCGTATCTCCGGACTATCCTTACTACAACACGCCTAACCCGATAAACATTCCCTTTCTGGTCCAGACCAAAGGCGGAGAAGTCGGGGTGCGCACCGCATCCGTTCCGCATCTGCAAAGCACCGCTGAGCTCTGGTATCTCCACAGCAACTCCGAGTTGCTGCAGGACGGCGACACCGGAGGTACAACGCCCTCCGTGGAGTCGAGCAATCGCTACGGCGTAGAGGTCGGAAACTACTACACGCCTTCAGAGCACTGGGTTTTTGATGGCGATTTTGCCGATTCGCGCGCGATTTTCTCCCAGGACGACCCATACGATTCGACGTTCTACTACACGACTTCGACCGGCACCCGCCAGCTTTGTGTAAAGAACTCTAACTGCTTTGGGATTATCCCGGCCGGAGGCGGCACTTACCTGCAGGATCCGTACGGCAAGGAGGTGCCGGAAGCCGTTCGCTGGGTGGTTGCCGCGGGCGCCACAATGCAGGATGTCAAAAGTTTTTCGGCGAGCTTGCGCCTGCGTTACTTCGGGCCACGGCCGTTGACTTCCGACGCGCTGTACACCTCACCGTCAACGGCGCTGGTCAACCTCGGAGCCACGTATCAATTCAACAGGAACTGGAGCCTGGTAGGCGAAGTGTTAAATGTCTTCAACCGCCGGTATCACGACGTCGACTATGCGTATGTATCCCAGATAACACCGGCACCCGAGCTGGGACTGCCGGCAACACCACCAACAACCCTGGCAGGCCAGGAACAGGTTGCGAGTGTGGTGAATGCGAACGCGGCATTCACAAGGGTCATGCATCCGGTCGAACCCATTCAGGCGCGATTCACTCTGCGCTACCGCTTTGGTGGCCGCTGAAGCGAAGAAGCCGATGCCTCGCTGTCCGGAAGCAAGGCAAAGCGCTGGCTAAGAGCCATAATCCGAATCAGTCATGCGAAACGGAACTTCATTCCGGCGACCGCCCGTGACCATCGAAGAGCGCCGAATCGCCGACTCACTCGTCGACGCCGAGCTGGCCAGATTCGCAGTTCGTCCAGTAAGACCGACAATCAGGATGTTAGTTCTTAGATTCGGTGGGCGGCATTGAGATCAGGCCAGTGCTTGCGCAACTTTTTTCGCCTCTGCGGAATCATAGCTTTCACTGTAAATCGCCGGAACCTTGCCGCCCATAGGAAGCAAGTAAGTAGACAACTGCCCGCGATGGTGAACGGCCTGGAGCAGTCCGGCTTGGAGGAAGGTGTAGGCAGGGCGCTGGAATAGTCCTCGGAAGTCGACGATCTTGATCAGTTCTTCGCCCGATAGTTTGCTGACCGCATCGAAATTTCCCGCATATTGGTTCCCATACCAATCCGCACTTCTTCCGGGGTCTTCACGTTTTCCGGAATGTTCACACTGCCTGGCACAAACGCACCGTCGGCCATCGATTTCAGAAAGAAGTTGTCCGCACTGGCAATGTGGCGAAGAAGTTCGTTCGCTGATTTTGCGTACGGGTCAGGTCGGTAGTCAAGATTGATGTTGGGAACCGCCGCGAGGACTGACCTGGTGATGCGGCTTTCGTTCTTGAGAGTACCCAGGAGCAGATTGTGGACAAACAGGTGCACTTGTTCTGGGATTATTTCGCTCACAGCAGTTCTCCTTTGGGGTTGTGAAACGAAGCGGCGTCATGGATCACAGCGCGCGTTGAATGCACGTGCAACGTTTCGTCGCACCTCATAAGAGAATAGCTGGTGAAGCTGAACCTTCCATTCAGTTCAAGACAGCAGGGAGCAACTGGGCGCCCCGGGCGTTGGAACGGAGTACCGCAAGCGTTGCGTTTCCCGCACACCTCAGGATGTGGTCGCGGCCATTGCTGCCCTTCGGCGAACGAGCGAGGAGATGATCCAAGTAGAGCAGCGGCAGAGGTCTGGGCGCTCTTCGCTGGCAAACATCGAGGGTGCTGAGAACAGAGATGTCGATTTTCCCAGTGTTTTCGCGCGCTCAAGGGTGCTCAAATTTGCCATCGGCGCCCATGAAGTCTTTTGTGTGCAATTGGTTAGCATTAGTGTCACGGCAGCGGTCACGTTCTAAAAGACACGGACGTAGTGACTGCGGCCTTCTCCCACATCGGTCCGTAACCGTTATTTTTCCCGTATTGGGCTCTTTCATCGAAAGGGATCCGCGTTAAGTCGTTAAGTCCTATGAGCAGAACGCAGTTTTCACCTCATTCGAGCTTCAGGCTTCTGTCTTCCCGAGGCATCAGTCTCGGTCATTTCATCGCAGTTGTGAGCTGGTTTCGCTCAGTTGTTTACTGCCGGCTTGGGCACATATTAGGCCAGAATTCAGAGCCCACGTAAGTATCCAGCTCACGCATCCGCTTTCCCCTCTTGCAGTGGAGCAGCTCGGTCGAATTGTTCGACCAAACCCGACCAGTATTCAAGCCGCTGCTGGCATCGGGAGCAGATCGCCAGATGTTTTGCCCGTTCCGTCAGGAAGAGCTTACGAACATCGAAGGCAAAAGCGCGGATCTCGTCGTCGGTGTAGCAGGCAAAATCTGTTTCCTGAAACGGAGGTCGAGCCGACACTGCCGCCAGCAGCTCAGCCTTCCGTTTAGCCACCATGTCCTCGAAGTGAATCCGCCGACTCGGCGCCTTCACCCAAAGCGTGTCGTCCTCGGCCCACAGATCTTCGAGCAGGGCGCTCGCATTGAGCGCAAGGTAGCGCACGGCATCCTCTCTTCCTCCGCCCAGCTTCAGCTGGTCTCCAAGCGCCGCACGTGCAATCTTCGCAAGGCCCACGATCTCCTGGTCGGCGAACGATCTGGCGAGTTCGCGGAATTCTCTGATTTCTCCCCGTGCGATCTCCTCAAACTCTGAATCGCCGCCAGCGATCGCAGCGACATCGGACGTCAGCGCCGGCAACTCGATCATCGTTCCGGGAGCCGCCTCCCACGCTGGATGATCCGCGGTGTACATACCGGGATCGAAGACTTCGAGCAGCGAATCCTTGCGGTCCTCCGGACCGCGAAAGCGGTTCAGAAGATCCAGAAACCAGCTCAGTTGCGATGGACTGAACTCCTGGGAAACGGCCCGAGCGGCGGCATCCCTCCATGTGTCGAAGCTTTCCATTAGGGAGCTCGGCAATTGAAAGCGATTCAGCTCTTTGATCATTTCCTGAATGTCCGTGGTTGGGTTATGCATGTTTCGCCCCTCTTGGGGACTGTTTTCCCACGGAACCCAACCTCCGTCAAATGGCCCTCGAACCGTGCTGATCGCCTTCCCGGAAGCTCTTCAAAACACGCTTCTTGCCGCGAAACTCGATCAGACAGCTTCCGCGCATCCCGACCTGCGGAGCAAGATCCCAGCACAGGGCTTCGAGGCTAAACCTCCCCTGCCGGATCCGTGCCCACCTGTTCCTGAGACTGGCGACTTCGACGCCGCGCAGCAGGAATACGGGTGCGGGGTTTCCCTCCCCGAACGGCTCGAGTAAAGCGAGCTGTTCATCGAAGCGCTTGCCCACCGTCGCCAGGACCAGCTCCCCGTCCTCACGAATCTCGCGGTCGCGTTTCAACTTGAGATCTTCGACGAAGGTGATGAATTCCTTTGCGAAGGCTTCGATCTGGCCGACAGGCATGGTTACTCCGACAGCCTGTGCATGGCCACCGAACCGTTTGAAGAATCGACGAAATTGTTCGAGCGCTTGAGCCAGATCGAAACCGGCGACGCTTCTGCCCGATCCGACCACCACGCCCGATTCCGGCGCTGGGGCCAGCACAATGGTTGGCACCCTGAAGCGCTCGACGCACTTGGCGGCGAGCAGGCCAGCAATGCCCTTGGGACACCGCTCCCGGTAAAGCACCAGAGCGGGCGGAGCTGGCTGCGAGATTTCCGTGCAGAGATCCCCAAAATGAGCCGCCACAAGCTGGCGCCGCTGCTGGTTGAGTTGATCCAGTGTCTCGACGCTCTTGCGTGCGGCATCCGCGTCCCTTGCCGCCTCGAAGACCGACAGCGCTTGGGCCGGATGGTCGATCCGTCCTGCGGCATTGATACGCGGCGCCACTCCAAACGCCAGATCATTCGAGTCGGGATTAGACGGGTCGACACAGGAGACACGGAGCAGTTCCCGAAGCCCACAGTTCTCGGCACGCGCGAACTCGCGCATCCCCAGACGTGCGAGCGTACGCGTTCCCTTTTGCAGGGGAACACAGTCGGCGACCGATGCGATCGCGGCATACTGGCTCATGGCAGCCTGCAGGCGTTCGACGCGTTCGTCCTTCCAGCCGGCCCGCAGCGCCAGGGTCATCGCGAACAGGGCTCCAAGCCCGGCGCCGCAGAACTCCTGGGACCAGACGGCGAGCGTATTGGCCTGATCCTGAATGCGGTGGTGATCGATGACGATCACATCGACGCCGAGCCGCTGAGCCAGCAAGATTTCCCGCTGCGCGTTGATCCCGTTGTCGACGGTGATCAGCAGGTCCGTGCCACAAAGGGAGAATTTGTGGACTGCGCAGGAGCTGAGACCGTATCCCTCGTCCCGGTGCGGCAGGTAAGCCCGCGCCTGAACTCCGAGGCTGGCCAGAACCGAGCGCAAGATGTGCGTCCCGAGGATTCCATCGCAGTCGTAGTCACCAAAGATCGCGATCCGCTTTCTGTCGCGGACGGCGGCCAGAACATGGTCGACTGCGCCGGTCATCCCCGGAATCGACGCCGGATCGGGAAGGTCACTCCAGGACGGGGGCTGAATGAAGGAATGAATGTCCTCGATCCCGCGGGCGATGAGGACGTCGAGCAGTGGCTGGCACAGAAACATACCGCCTCCTCACGGCCGCATTTGGGTGTTCTGTCAATTGTTCAAGTGAGGGGGGAACCAAGCGACGTGCTGGACCCCGACCGGCGTTAGAATGGTTTTCGACCAGACGCCATGTCCCTCATCCATTGGCAGGAATTCTTATGGCGACGATCTTTGACAACATCGTAGTCAAAGAGAATGACCACTCGAACCTGCTGCGTAACGTCATGGAACGTGATCCGCAAGCAGCAGCAGTGATCCTGACCTTCCTGATGGGAAGAACCGTAACGAACGAAGAAGCCACCTCTCTCGTATTTCACACTCAGCGCTGCTTCGATGGGGAGAACGGCCGTGAGATTCCCGACCTGGTTGCCGAAGGTGCCGACTTTCGATACGTCATCGAGGTCAAGGTCGATCCGACTTTGGGGTTGACCAGCGGACAGGAAGCCGGCTATTTGGCTTGTTCTGCCAGCGGGTTGCAGACATTTACATGTCTTCTTGTCCCCGGCGAATGGAAGCATCAAGCTCCGGCGGGAGTGTCCATTCGGTCGTGGCGGTGTTTGATCGCGGTACTTGAAGACTATGCAGCAAATTTGACCGACAGCATACTGGATGACGTCATAGCCTTTTGGCAGTCCACGTTTAAGGCGGCGCAGATGGATGAGCGAGAGCGGCAGTACCTAAGTGAGTGGTCGCCGCTGAAGTATAGCGCGATCGGAAAACTGGAGAAGGCGTTAGTACAGGCCAAAAACCTCTTTGCTGCGCGCGGATTCGATACGGCGGGCTATTACACAGAGGAAATAGAGTCGGCCTTTGGCTTTTACCTCAAGCGAGAAGGAAAGTATTTGCTGTGGATAGGTATCTGGGCCGATGTGCCAACTCCCCTTTCATTCGGGTTTGACCGCCACCGTGGCGGATGGCTACGGCCGGCAAAGCCAGATGCCCTTCCTCGGTCAGATTTCGAGGTCGACCATCATCAACTGTGGGTAGTGCCTCAAGACGCCTGGGATAGCCCGGAGCTGATCTACGAACGGGTGAACTCGTTTCTCGATATGAGCAACTGGATCTGATCCCATCGGGGAGCGCCAACGTCGTTGTATGAAGAAACCGTTTTCACACGACGTACTGGTAGTCATCAGTGTGGATTTCTGGCGCAGGGAAAAGCGACTCGTCGAAGCAAGTCAGATGCGTGAACCAGGTTCAGGCGGTCACGTCGGGTTGCTCTGGAACCATGCGGTCAGAGTGCACAAGAGCCTGCAGTAGGGGACAAAAAGGCGAAGGTGAATGTAGTTTGTATCCCTGCTAACATCAACTCCCGATGCCGGATGTCCTGCCTCGTTCCTGCTGTTCCGAATCAGATCGAAAACGCCGCGAAGCTGAGTTTCTAGGTTTGCCGTTAGATCCCTCGGAAGAGCAACACGCATTGGGCTGAACTCCCGTTCAAAAATCCTATACTTGCGGAAAATCGATGAAGCGCTTTCCACTTCAGCCCGTAATTTCGCTTGCCGGCTGTTATCGCGAATCGACATGACCAAAGCATCTATGAGCACGAGCACAGCCATTTCACTGGCAGCACCGAGCATGACCGCACATGCTCTATTCAGTCCCCGAAGGAAGCACTGGAGCGCCTCAGCAAGGTATTCAACCACGATAGGATCGGCATTCGGAGCGGCATCCGCGAAATCCCGGAGGTAACCGTCGGGATCGTGTGGCAGAAGTTCGCCATTTTCGGTGCACCTCTTGCCGTACTCTGTCAGCCTCAGGAAAGGCAGTTCGCGGTTGCTGTCGTCAGAACCCGGAACCAGAACACCTTGAACGATGAGGCTCCATATGAGCTCGTCAATAATCGACGGCTCCCCTCGTTCCAGATAGCCGCGCCCATCAGATATGAAAGCACGACCTTGTCGCTTATCCAGCTCGTACGCCTTGGCCTTAAGATTTCCGACCGCGATATGAAGATCGGTTATTTGGCTCCAATTCGGCTGGCGAAGAGCCCGCATGAGAAATCCCCTCGCTTCTTCGGTGCCCATCGGCATCTGTGTCTTTCCCCTCAGTAGCAAAATACCAGCAAGGAGGAACCAGACCTAGCGATTTACGCCACCCTCAAATGGTCGCCGCGGTAGACCTCGGCGCCTGGAACGGCAATCTGGTTCTGAACCGCGCTCTTGATGGCTTCATTGCTGGGCGATGCATCCTGAATCGATGCCATGAGCGAGCGACAGAGCTCCTCCGGGAGACTCTCGATCAACCTTTCCCACAAGGACCCGTCGATCCGTGCCGCAACAGTTCGATAGCGCATCGGCACCTGCGTCTCATCAGCGAACCGTACTGAATCCTGACTGTTCTTCTGGATTCGCAGAGTGAACTCGCGCCCTTCGATCTTTCTGAGGTCGCGACTCTTGAGGTAGTACATGACCATGTATTTCGTCTGGGTTGCCTTGCGCTCACAACTGCGGGCACGCTCCTGCAGCCGGTTTGCTTCACTCCGGCAGTATTGAACCCGCGCTTCCATCATTCGTAGAAAGCGTCCGATCCGGTCAGCTTTTTCACCGTGCGCCTCGCAGAACTGCTGGAAACGATCCACCAGTTCAGCCGAGGCCTCGCCGCGATTCTCGATCTCCTCTTCGATTTCATCGAGGAGCGCATCGAGTTCGCGATCGATCTCGAACAATGAATGTTCCTGTGCTATCGATGACACGATAATCTCCTCCATACGCAAAAAGGCCCACGCGGAGAACTGGCGTGGGAGTCTGTTGCTTGCTTGTTCAGAGTTTTGAATTAGTGCGAATACGCGGCGATCTCAGCGCTAGGGCAAAGACATCTGCCGGCGATGGAGCGAGGCCTCCGACTGCTGCAATCGTCTTTGCGCGCGGTCCACCTGCTCCTGATCGCATCGGGATAGAAGATCGTTCAGATCTGATTCCTTGGTCAACTTGTGAAACGCCTTTTCCGGCGAGAGATAGACGAGAACCGCTTTCTGTTCGTGCAAAAGATTGTGAATGTTATTGAGGGTTCCCTTGCTCTTCCCATCCCAGAACATCACGCCGCAGCGCGCTTCACGCGCCATCGCCAGGTCTTTCTGTGCGAAATAGGAAAAATCCCGCTTGCCTCCTGGATGGGATATGGGGCGAACCTGCCAGTTCCCTACGTTATTTCGGCAGTGATCCATGCAATAGACGACCACATTGCCGTAGCCCCGATCGGCGAAATGCTGCTGGACTGCGCGGTCCGCGCCGTTCGCGTCGCCTATAAAGATCCTGCAGTTCTTCTGGATCAAGTCATCCAACTGGCCGCGAATGACTTCACTCAGCCGCGAAACCGCTCGGGAACCGCCAATGAAGACTGTCGTCATAGACTACTCCGCGTCCGGGTCAATGTCAGCGCATAAACGACCTCGGCTCCGCCCGTTATAAGGCATTCCGTGATCGTATTCATCGTCGCTCCCGATCGAAAGAGATCATCGAAAAGAAGCACGCTCTTCCCCTGTATTTTAGTCTTTTCGACTGTGAAAGCGCCCTCAAGCGCAGCAACCCGCTCTTTGAAGTCGAAGACATCCTTAAGCTGTGGCGTTTGTTTGACTTTCACAAGGCCGTCGAGGCAGAGTGCGATTCCAGTCCGTTCGCTGATCGCCGTCGCGACTTCCAGGACCGGTTGCCGCTTTCGCCCTGTGTTGGAAGGCGGCACCGGCACGATCAGGTCAACATTGACACGCCACTTTTCCGCCAAGAACTCGGCAGCAGTCTCGGCGATGGAATCCACTGCCGACGGGTCGGCTCGGTATTTCAGTTTGTACAGCAGTTCGCCCAGTTCAGACCTGACCGTCTCGAACTGCGGATGTCCATAGCCGTCGTAACCGAGGAATGTGCTGCTCGTGGTGTGGAGGTCCAATGCGTATCCCTCAGCCCATTTGCCTCGGATCTTGCGCGGGTGGATTTCGACGCTCATTGTCCTTCTCACCTCCGATGATAGGCGCTAAACGCCCGGCAGATCAGAACCGGAATGGGAAGCTTTGAGCGATCTCCTCAATATCGGCTCGATCCCTTCTCGCCGTTGCACCACCAGTGCACAGCCTGAATGTTGTCGCGGTGATCGTCGCGCCAGGCGCCGCCCATGCCGCGAGGACTGATATGGTCGGGAACGACGTCGCTGTAATCGGTGAACTTCTCTTTACAGATCCCGCAAATGCCACTCTGTGCAACGATCTTCCGGTCGAGGAGCTTGCGCATCTCCGCGTTCGAGCGCAGCTCCCGGTATCCGCGGGGATGCTGAGGATCGTCGATGCGCCGGACGCCCATCTGGCGTTGGCGTCTTTCCTTTGGGATTGCCTCCCTGCCACAGCAGGAAAAGGAGCGGTGAATTGGACAGAGTTGGTTTCGGCGGAGTCTCACATAATTCTCCTGGTGGGCTGAAAGGCCATCGATGGATTCTTTAGGGATTTTGGCGATTAGGACTGTGAAAGGAAATACGGCAACTGGGTCGACGATGTGAACGATCCCTGGGCAATGTTGGCGGTCCACTTCAGGGATGGCATAGCCACCCTCCTTTAAGAAAACTGCAGATTTTCGGCCGCTGGCTGACGGCCAGATTTGTCTCACCTACCGGAAGACCGGTCGGGATCAGATGCAATGAAGAGTGGAAGAGGAGAGAATCGAGTCCCAAGTCCGATCGTTGATTGACAACGCCGCAGAATCGTATTCGTCGTTTCTTGTCCGAGGAAACCTCGTAACTGTTGGATAATAAAGAACAAGCCTCCGATCGCATCGATATGACTTCGCCATGGGAGTAGGAAAATGTGGGCCGACAATGAAACCGCGGAAGATTTGATCGGATTTCAGGTACATGCTGATCTCGTCCGCGAGGTCCTCAGTTCTCCTGAAATGTTGCCGATTACCATCGGCGTGTTTGGGGATTGGGGCGGCGGGAAAACGAGCATTATGAAGATGCTCGAGCGAGATCTGAATTCGGAAAACTACCCAACGGAGTCCGTGGAACGCTCGCATTACGAGGATTTTGCCGTCATCTATTTCAACGGTTGGCTTTTTGAGGGCTACGACGACGCCAAATCCGCCATCCTCTCATCCGTTCTTCTTTCCTTGGGGGAACACAAGCGATTCGGCCCGAAGATTCGCAACGGCGCAATGAATCTGCTGAAGTCAGTCAACTGGATGCGCGTTGCAAAATTCGGAGCCAAGAACGTCGCCCTTCCGGCTCTCCTGGCTGCGCTGACTGGAGGAGCATCCGCCTTACCAACAGTGCTCGCGGCATCGATTGGGCTGGGCACAATGGGAGCAAAAGACGAAAAAGGGGGCGAGAAGGAGAACAAGGAAGACTCCTGGCTCAAAGCCAAAGAGTCGGAACCTGCGATGGACGTGCGCACTTTCCGCGAACGTTTTGCAAAACTATTGACCGACAGCGACATTAAAACGCTCGTAATCCTCATTGACGACCTGGATCGTTGCAGCCCGGAACGGGTGATCGAAAATCTGGAAGCCATCAAGCTCTTCTTGAGCGTCCCTTCCACCGCGTTTGTGATCGGCGCGGACCCGCGCATCGTCGAGCACGCGATCCGCCAGCGGTACGCCGAACGCGCCGCCAGTGGCGCATCGTCAGAAGACACTGAGCGACTGGTTCGGGACTACCTCGAAAAGGTGGTCCAGATTCCGTATCAGCTGCCACGCCTCTCGGGATCCGAAATCGAAACCTATATGGTCCTTTTGTTCTGCAAACTCCACCTGAAATCCGACCAGGCCGCAGCATGCATTGCGAAGAGCAGGCATGAGCGCGACCAGAACCGGTACGACGCGTTCGGATACGCGAAGGTTCGGGAGACCTTGGGGGGCGCGGAACTTGATGGCACCTTGGCGGCAGCGTTAACATTCTGTGCTTCGTCAGCGCCATTGATTGCCGATGGATTGGAAGGCAATCCCCGCCAAGTCAAACGGTTTCTGAACGCCTTTCTCCTTCGCCGCAAGCTCGCACAGGTTGCCAAGCTTAGTCACATTCGCGACGAGATTCTTGTAAAGTTGATGATTCTTGAGTACACGAATGACGATTTGTTCCGCGAGTTGTTTTCATGGCAATCGCTTCAGTCGGGTTATCCCGAGGAACTGGCACGACTCGAAAAAGCGGCAGCCGAAGGCAAGAGCGCATTCGACGATGCCGCGAAAGGCTTGAACTCGGCATGGCTCAGCAAGGCGGCTCGACAGTGGATCGCGATGGAGCCATCTCTCGCGGCTGTTGACCTCAGAGACTACTTCTGGGTCGCCCGCGACCGCCTGGCATCGACGTTCACTGGACTGTCGATGGTCTCTCCGTTGGTACGAACCATACTCAATGATCTGCTCGGGGGAACATCGCCACAGCGCCAGGCGGGGCTGGCTGCATCCGCAAAGCTGAGCGACCGGGAGCTCAACACGCTCTACGAATTTCTCGAACAAGCCATCATGCGCCACCCTGAAGACAAGAAGGGGTACGATGCGATGCGTGGACTTACCGAGAAGAAGGTTCCCGCCGCGCGTGAGCGCTATAACGAGATTCTCCTGAAGGTTCCGCTGGACAATGCAAATCCATCGATTGGCGTGGACATTCGCACCTTGGTTACGCAAAGACCGGAACTGCTGGCCACATTCGAATCTTCGCTGAAGCGATTGGAAGCCTCTGGCGCTAAGGTTGGTACGGCGATGAAGGTCACGAAAGGACTCAAGAACTGATGGGAACCTCAGCTTCGTATGATGCTCCACCAAGCTGGGCAGGCCTAAAAAACGAGGTGACGCGAGCGGCCCATCAAGGAACGCTCGCAGGCCACAAGATCCGGCACATCGTTCAACGCGTCATTCATGAGAATGGCGGCAAGAATGCCATCGCGCGGGGTGGTCGTGAGGCGCCCAACGGAGCTGCAGGCTCCGCAGCGCCTGCCCGGGATGTAGCAGCCAGGCTCGGGAATTTCATCTCGGATGTCCGATCATTCGGCCTGAACGAGGCCGCCCAACGGCTCGGATTAGGCGACCTCAGTGACAAACCTGTAGGCGAAGTTCTCCTGGCCGTCCTCGATCGCGTGGGCGGCCCCGCCAGCACCATCGATGAGGCCGATGCCAGGCAGGCCCTCTCTGACCTTCAGGACGAGCTCCTCGCCGAAGCACAGACCGTGGAAGAAGTGGAATCCATCCTGATCGAAGCCGGCCAGAATCTCGAGAACCTTCTGGAACGGTTCTTCGGGCACTATATCTTCGAGCAATTCAGCCGAATCTTTTACGAGCGACTCGTACAACGGGTCGGCGCGACGGAAGCGGCGTCCTTCATTGGTCAAATCAAGGAGTTCATTGTTTCCTCGCTCGCAAACCGCGCCGCAACAAAGGACCTGTCGAAGGTGGATTGGGCAGGCAAAGAGGGCGCGTCCATCGTGAGTGATATCTGCGCGCAGACGCTGGAGGTCTTTGGAGCCTAATGAAATTCAAGGTCGTGGTGGATCCCAAAGCATCGACACGTGAGCAGTTTCCAGCGGTCCGCATCAACGACGGCGACGGGCAGACGATCTCGAACCTGGACGTGCAATCGACCGCGTTTGGTTTCCGGAAGCTTCCCGGCAAGATTGCCGCAGATTTTCTTCTCGTGGGCAACATCATCTACGCACTGGACAAGCTGGTCACGCGTTCCGCTGCATCCGATGGCTGGACAAGGAACTTAGAAGTGGAGATTCCCGTGTCCGATCCCACCATATGGGGCACGGTCGTCGAGGATCTGAACGGCTGCATCTCGTTTCTTACCGGCGACCAGTGGCGGTTCCGATTCACACATAATAAGCGGGAGTTGTTCGGTGGATCATCACTCGGATCGACCGTTTCGGGAATGGCAAAACCGGAAACAATATCCCTGTTCTCGGGAGGAATGGACTCTCTTTGCGGCGTCATTGACTGGCTCGAGGACCATCCCGGAAAAGGTCTGTTGCTCGCCGCCCACCACGATGGGCAAATGCATGGACCGTTCAGCGATCAGAAAAACATCTTGCCGACGCTCAAGCAAGCTTACCCGAACCGGATTCGAGCCACGCTGGTGCGCGTGGGGAACTCTGACACTTCTCCCGAGATCACGTTGAGAAGCCGTTCGATTGTATTCATTGCACTCGCGGTCGTTGTCGCCTCGGGGCATGAATTTGAGGGGACTCTCCTTTTGCCGGAGAATGGGACCATCGCACTCAATGTACCGCTCAGCCCTTCCCGTCGCGGATCTTGCAGCACCCGTACTGCCCATCCTTTTTATGTCGGTGGGCTGCAAGGAATCCTATCGAAACTCGGCATTGGACTCACGATTCACAATCCGCTGATGGGAAAGACGAAGGGAGAAGTCGCGGCGTCCTGCTCAAATCAAGCCCTGTTCAAAGCAACGGTGTTTGACTCTGTTTCCTGCGCCAAACGCGGGCACGTTGTCACATGGATCAATCGCAGCGCCAATGGGTGTGGCATGTGTATGCCGTGCGTCTATCGTAGGGCAGCACTCCATAAAGCGGGCCTCGATACCGAAGTGTACGGTCGCGACATTTGCAAAGGCCAGGTGGACTTCGCAGACGAGTCAAAGTCCGGACCTGGGGATCTGCGGGCGTGCATGTCGTTTCTACGCCGCAACCCGTCACGGGACGAGATCCAGAAATTGCTTCTCGCCAACGGCTCGCTTGATGTTTCCGCCATGGTCGCGAACGCCGATCTCATTGTGAGGGCCTTTGCGGAGATCCGGGAACTGTTTCGAGCCAAGGCGACGAAGGAGATCAAGCGAATGGCGGGTATTGTCTGATGTTGATCGACACCCACTGTCATCTCGACCGGTATCCACATCCCGATAGAATCGCGCGGGAGGCTGAGAAGGCAGGGGTGGTCATCATTGCCATGACGAATCTTCCCAGCCATTTTCAGCAGGGCAGATATCACGCTTCGCACTTAAGAAATGTCCGCATGTCTCTTGGGCTGCATCCGATGTTGGCCCCGCATTCAGAACTAGAATTGCGACTTTTCTCCGACATGCTTTCCACTACTACCTTCATCGGCGAGGTAGGCCTAGACTTCAGCAAAGAAGGAACAAAGACCGAGGAAGCCCAGCGAGAGACATTTGACTTCGTCCTGAGACAGGTCCAGGGTAAGGGCAAAATCTTATCGATACATTCCCGCAAGGCAGAGCTTGCCGTTCTTGAAGCGCTGAGGAAACACGAGGTTGGACCAGCCATATTTCACTGGTTCACAGGTGATTCAACTACTCTTCAAAACGTGATTTCCGCTGGCTATTTCATCTCTATAAATGGCGCGATGCTCGAAAACGAAAAGGGGCGAAGTCAGATTCGAAGTCTCCCACACTCACAAGTTCTTTTTGAGACCGATGGGCCATTCGCTAAGCTCGCTTCGAAGCCGGCCCGACCGAAGGATATCCCCATTGTGGTGGAGCGACTTGCTGAACTGTGGGATCTCTCTTCATCGGATGTGGTGCGCCAGGCTTCGGAAAACTTTCGACGATTGCTTAACTTGGCCGAAACTGACAGGAAAGGCGCATAGTCAAAGGACCCGGAACCGGCCCAATACTCAATTGCTCACACAAATGGCCGGCAGTCTCGTTCATGGGAGTGACCCGAGCCTTAACATAGTGGTATTCAAACGGGCTGGGCACTGTGTGGAATTCGGCACACGCGCACCAAGTCGCCGCTTGCGCTCGATGTCTATGAGTGAGTCAGGAAAAGAAGACTTACGGAGGTTCAGTCCTACTGGCCCCATGAAGGCTGGTGCGCGCTGCAACCGGTTCGCAACTGGAAAACCAGGCTGAGAGGGGATCGTGGTTTATCAAAGGACTATGCCGTCAACTTAATGTCATGCCGCCTCCATTGCAACAACCTCTCCAAACGGCGCTCTCCGGGCTTCAGTTGATGCCCAGATCACTGGGTACGCCGGTACTTCATTCGGGAAAGTGCCGCAAAGATCGGTGAGAAACACCAGAGTCTGCGGGACGATGCATAGCTCCCGGACCCATTCGAAGCACGGCCGGAAATCCGTTCCGCCGCCTCCTACTGGAGAGAGTGAAACCGGCTGCCCAGCTTGATAGGTCTCGACCTTTTGAACGGCCGCGTCGAAGTAGAGTACATGGACAAGCCGGGGCCGCTGTCCTGCCAGGATCGACCGAATCTCCGCCTCAAAGAGACCCAGCTGCCGGGGACTAACGGACCCGGAACAGTCAACGGCAATCGCGATCTCTCCCACGCCTTCCGAGGTGATCCCCGGCAGATACAACCCGGACCAGACATGGCGCCGGTTGGGACGCATCCAGCTGTAGTCGGATGGGATGGTGTCGGACCAGGCGCGCCGCAGCAACTCGCGCCAGTCCACTTTCGCGGCCTGGGCGGCTTCGAGCGCCCGCACTGCGCCTGCAGGAAGTTTGCCGGCTACTCTAGCGACGGTCTCTGCCTGTTCGACGGCGATCTGCCATTCACGTGCCTGCTCCGAAACTGAAGGGCCCGATTCCCCTTCCGGTTCCGGCGCGTCCAGGACCTGGCCGACACCACCCGGAGTCGATGGCGCCTGGGGCTCACCTCCGGCCTCGTTGTTCTGAAGAGAGTCCTTTTCCCGGTCTCCTGATCCATTTCCCGGCTGGCTCTCAGGCTGGCCGGTGGAGCCCTCCTGCTTTTCGTCCTCCTCGATAAGGTTATAGATCCGCTCCGCGCTCATCCCGCGGAATCGATTGTCAATAAGCACGTCCATGGGGAGCGTCAGGCCGGCGTCGAGCAGAATCGGATTGATGGCATAATCGCAGGCCATGTTCCACCGCGCCGGGTTTCGGTCGTAGCGGCGGGTATGGTGTTGCAGGGCCGGGTGCATGACCTCGTGCGCCAGCACGCCGGCCAGCTCTGCCGCATTCAGCGTGTCTACAAATTCCGGGTTGTAGAACAGTGAAACCCCGTCGGTAGCCATTGTCGCGACGGACCGTGACGCCTTACCGCCGAGCCTGAAGAGCAGCGTGCCAAAGAAGGGATGGTCGAGAAGAAGCGTAGTCCGCGCCTTCTGAATGCGGACCTCGCTTGGGATCTGGTGGTTCATCACGCCGGAGCCTCCATGTACGCCGCCATGTGCGCAAAGATGTCGTCGGCGCTCGCAGGAATCTGTGCGGACTCACTCTCTGCAAGTTGCCCGCGCTCGCGCAGAACGGCGTCCATTTCGGTCAGAATCTGCGCTGCGTCGTTTGCTGTGGCGGCACGCAGGATCTCGTTCTTCTTGAGATCTCGGGCCGTGAATCCGCAGAGCCGATCCCGGATTTCCCCGGCGAACCGGTTGAGTTCTTCGTCCTGATTCACGTTGAGACGGGGCAGCAGATCCACCAGCTCGCAGATGTTGCTCACCAGCGAAGCGTGGAAGCGCGACTCCGGTTCATTGAGGCGCTCGACCATATGCGTGACCACGCCCTTCAGCCGCGTCCAGAGGTCCTCGGTCCCCTTCCGCAGCGACTGCCGAACGTTCTCATCGATCTCCCGCGCCACCCGCGCCTGTTCTTCCTCGGAAAGGGTCACCCGGAAGTCGTTGCCGCTCGGGATGGGCAAAACTTCCAGCCTGACACCGAATTTGTTCCGCAGTTTGTCCGTCGACGGGTAATCTTCTTCCCGGAAGAGCCCGTTCAGTTCCGGCCGGACCTGCTCGATGTAGCTGGGGTAGACGGCCAGGAACTCCTCCACCTGCTGCGCGAAGGCCTGCTCGAACTCCCGCATCTTGGTGGTCAGCTCGAAGTAGAAATGCGCCGGCAAAAGGCGATAGCCTTCGTCGGACCAGGGCAGCGTGATCTTGTAGAAGTACTGGCGGATCTGCCCGGAGAGCGCACGAAGCGATTCCAGCCTTTCCGCTTCCCGGAGCAGCTGCTTGTTGTAGCGCCCGGCGCCGGCGTAGGCTCCGTGCTGCTCGGCAACTTCCCGGCTGACCTTTCGGTCATGTTTGATCGCGGTCCAGACACTGATGTGGATCGCTGCCAGCATGGCGCGTTCGGTAATCATTGCAAGACCTCCGCGTGGTCCACACCGAACCGGACAAACTCCGGCGTGTGGGTGATCGCCCGATCGCGGGCAGCGGCATCGCGCATCGCCAGCACCCGCATCTCGGTGGGCATCCGGTCGAGATACCGAATCCCCTTCGCGATCGAATGGTCGCTCAGTGCGCGCCCGAGAGCCGTGGCAATCGCAATCCGCGCCGATGGCTCATCGGGTAGAGGTGCCGCGTCGGGATTGAGCAGGATTTCGTCGATTGACGGCAGCTGCCGGAAGAGGCGCAGGAACGCGACTAGTTCCGTAGTTGCCGCCTCTCCGATCGTTCCTTCCAGAAGCTGCGCCTCGATCTCGGTGGTGCCGGCAAAGAAGCCGCTCTGCTGCCGGCGGGCAAAGCCGTTCAGTACGTTCGACGCCATCTCCCAGGAGCGCGGCGTCGGCCAGGCATTCAAGTCTGACGTGGCGTCGGGGTCATGAAGAAGCGCCGGCTTGAAGCGCAGGAGGGCGACAATCTCCGGACGAATCCCGGCTTTCACCGCCCACTTGCACCAGTCCATGAAGTCGGGTTCGAGATCAAGATGGACGAAGCGATTCCGCAGCGGCCGTGGCATCGAGAAATGAACGCCCCTCTCCGAGGCAGGATTGCCGGCTGCGATTACCACCCAGCCATCCGGAAGCCGGTATTCGCCGAGCTTGCGGTCAAGGACGAGTTGATAGCAGCCAGCCTGGGTCATCTGCGGCGCCGAAGTCAGCTCGTCCAGAAACAGAATGCCTTCTCCGTCGACTGGAAGGAATTTCGGCGGCACCCACTCCGCGCGGTCCGCCGAAATTCGCGGCAGGCCGCGCAGGTCGACGGGATCGAGTTGCACCGCGCGGATGTCGAGAAACTCGCATTTCCGGTCGGCCGCCACCTGGGCAACGATCTGCGACTTACCGACGCCGCACGCGCCCCAGACGTGCAGGGGCAGACGTTCGCTGATCAGCGCATGAAGCGCCTCGTAGAGTTCTGAAGGTTTCATGGAAACGAGGTCCTTTCCCAAAGAGAGAAACGGGGGAAGGCGACGGCTAAACGCCACCTATGGATGAACCGAGGAGTTGTACCTGTCGCAATCCAGGGAACACCCCCGTGCTCAGCATCGTGAGAAAATGCGGATGTCGAACATTCACAGCGATCCGAGCCGACTTGCATGCAGTACGCGTTGAAAAATTACGGGCCGATGGCAACTTTCTCGAAAAGGGGTGGTCCTGTTCTCGAGACAGCTGACTTGCATAGTCAGCTCCCGAGGGGCATGCAGATGGACAATTCCTGAATCTGTCAGGTTCCGGTTCAGCTCAGATGCGGACCGCGTTGCTGAGGGGGATGAATGCCTATTACCGCTATGAAAGATCCCGTCACCTGGCTTTATCCTCCGATCGAGCCTTACCGCACGGACCGGCTGCGGGTTTCGCGTGCACACGAACTCTATTTTGAGGAAAGCGGCAATCCCGCTGGCAAGCCGGTGGTGTTTCTGCACGGTGGTCCGGGCGGAGGCTCCGAACCGAAACAGCGCCGCTTCTTCCACCCTGAAAAGTACCGGGTTGTCTGCTTCGACCAGCGAGGCTGTGGGAAGAGCACGCCCTATGCATCGCTGGAGGAAAACACCACCTGGGACCTGATTGGAGACATCGAGAAGCTCCGAGGGCACCTGGGGCTGCAGCGGTGGCAGGTATTCGGCGGCTCGTGGGGTTCCACGCTTGGCCTGGCCTACGCCGAAACGTATCCCGAACGAGTTACCGAGCTGATTCTGCGCGGCATTTTCCTGCTACGCCGGCAGGAGATCGAGTGGTTCTACCAGCGAGGCGCTTCCATCATTTACCCGGATGCTTGGGAAAAATACCTGGCGCACATTCCGGAGTCAGAGCGCGATGACCTGCTTGGCGCTTACTACCGCCGCCTGACCAGCGAGGATGCCACCGTGCGGCTGGCCGCCGCCAGGATCTGGAGTGGATGGGAGGGCGCTACATCGAAGCTCCTGCCCGACGCCGCTTTCGCCAGTCATTACGAAGAAGACGAGTTCGCCCTAGCCTTTGCGTGTATCGAGGCGCACTACTTTGTCAATCGTGGCTTTCTCGAGAGTGACGACCAGTTGCTGCGCAATGCGGAGCGGATTCGTGCCATCCCTGGTACGATTGTGCAGGGCCGCTACGATGTGGTGTGTCCCATGGAGAGTGCCTGGGCGCTGCACCGTGTCTGGCCCGAAGCTGACCTGGTGATCACCCCGGACAGCGGCCATAGCGCATTTGATCCGCCCAATACCCGCGCTCTGGTCGCGGCTGCCGACAAGTTCGCAGGTTGCTGAAAATCACGAGTTCGATCATGGCACCGCATATCGGTGGCCGAGACCGAGCCGATTGATTCGCCGCGACGATCCCCATGCGGGCCAGCATTCGCTCTCTGTGCGCGGCGATGCTGGCTTGATTCACCGCGAAGCCGATCAACCGGAACGCTGCTTACCTCGAGCCATCGGCGTTGGATCAGGCCCGGCATTCACTGCGCAGCGTTTCCACCAGCGGCGATCTGCCGTACGCCTTCCACCAACCTGGTATCTGACATCACGTCTGCAATTCGCAACGGTCTGCTAAAAGACAAGCCATCTAAGCTCCTCGCGCGCGACAGTGCGACATAGGTCTGGCCTGGCGAGAAAGCTCCGTACCCAAGGTCGATTCGCACGTCATCCAGCGTGAGGCCCTGAGCCTTGTGGATCGTCATCGCCCAGGCAGGCGTAATGGGGAACTGTGTATAGGTGCCGACAACAGTCGGATTCACGCGCTGCGTCAGCAGATCATACTGATATTCAATGCTCTCCCATGTCGCCTTGTGGACCTGCTCTTCAATTGCCGATTCGTCAAGACGTACCCATACGGCGTCAGGCGAGAGATTCGAGACCGTTCCCAAAGATCCGTTGACCCAACGTTTTTCGGGATCGTTCTTCACCATCATTACCCGCGCGTCCTTCTTGAGGTCCAGGTGTTCTGGCGCAGGCAGTCGATCCCTGAGTACCCGAAAATCGCCGTCAATTGTTCCGAGGAAGCGAGTCGGATCACCCGGCAAGGCGGCAAGCCCTCGACGGTTGTATTCCAGGGCCGCGTCCACTCTGCTCGTCAGGATCACCGGCTTCGCTTGGCTTCGATGTAGCCTGCAGCAGCGAAGGTTCAGGGAGCGAACGGTATCCGCCAATTTCTCGCCCATTCGCACATGATGCAACAGCTCCAGAAATTCCGGATCGTTTTGACGATAGACGGTGGAAAGCTCTACCAATGCCAGGTTGCGCAGATTCTGGATACACTTGGCCCCAAACGCATAGGGAACGTCATAACCCCTGTTGAGCAGTATCGGGACATCCTGTTCCTCAACGACTGGGGGAAGTTGCAGGAAGTCTCCCGCAAGCAGGATTCTCATTCCTCCGAATAGCTTGTCTGGATCGAGGTGGACTCTTAGGGTCCTCTCTATGACGTCCAGGAGATCGGCTCGCACCATTGAGACTTCATCGATCACAACGAGGTCGATCCTCCGGAGGATCGACCCCAGACGGTGGCGTGGCTTTATGTCATCCAGGTTCACGATTCGTGGAGGAATTCCAAAGAACTTATGGATTGTTTGTCCCCCGGCGTTGAGCGCTGCAACCCCTGTCGGAGCCAGCACGACGTGCCGCAGCCCCTCGTTCCCGAGGCCAAGAATGAGGGATGTTTTTCCTGTACCGGCGCGCCCGTGCAGCAGTACCACTGGTGCTCCGCCTCTTAGAGCGTCGATCAGGCGTTCGCCATCACTCTTGTTGGGCGCTGAAACAGGAAAGGGGTCGCCCGGAGCCGGCGCGGGCGGGATCAGCGATGCGACGGCCTCACCCTCTTCGGGTGGAGGGAGGGTTACGCGACGAAATAAGGCGTTCCAGTTCACAGAAGAGGCCCAGCGTCCCCTGCATTCATCTAGGCTATTCGCGTGCCAAATTCCAAGTCAATCCCTGAAGGAGTGCAGAGGGGCGCACCATGCTGGGCCGCGATTTCGAAGATCAGGAAGATCAAGACGGTATCGTTGTTCAATCGGGTTATGGCCTCGCGAGGCAGGCCACCAACCGATCGACAGCTTGTCGGTTGGGTACCAGCCGCACATTCGCCTGTCGCTCGCGGGCGGCTCAGATCCACGTGATGAGGAAAGCGCCCAAATAGATCACACTCGACTGATTCGCGGCAGCCAGGTATTGGGGGCGACCATCAGACCACCCTCGCAGGATTCCGTAGCTTGGTGGAGAAGCCGGCCTCCGGACCCGCCTCATCGCCATCTTCTGCGCAGGAGTCGCGGAAGATTTCGTTCTCTTCCTCGATTTCCGATCCAGTAAATGTTCCATCGGAAGGCGACTCCTGAGGTTCTGGCGCAGAATCGAATAGGCTGGCTGCTTTGGGAGACTCGGCTTTCGCCGGAGCTGGTGCTTCCGGCGCCACGGCTGGCTTGCTGGAATTCCCGGCTGGATTTTTCTTCGTGATCTCGTTTCCGGATTTCTTTCTCGCTTCGGCCTTGGCTGCCTTGGAAGCTTCCTCCATCTCAGTTTTGGCACGTTCGAGCGAGTTCTTCAGTTCGAAGTGGCTGGAGACGAAATGGAGCAGGGTCTCGGGAAGCTCCTTGTCGAGATCTTCGACCGTGCCGGTGACGCTGACTGGGGTAGTCAGAGCGTCGTTTTCACCATCGGCGATCTTCTTCGGGATGACGTTCACGCGAAACTGGTCGTCTTCGACGTGGCTCACGGTGAACAGGACGGCACGATGCCGCAGGAGCGGCGCAAGTTCCTTGAACATGGAGATGGATCCTCTCGAATGAAAGTAGGGGGGAGTCAGGGGGCACAGGACGGGGAGAATTCCACCGAGTGGTGGAAGTCCTCTTGGGTGCACAAAGATTTTCGGTGATGCTACGCGGGTCCCAGGATTTCGAGCTTCGGGAAATAGGTCCGATAGCGCGCCACGTCGCGCGTGAGCAGCGCCAGCCGTTCGATGGCCGCATGTGCTCCGATGTAGAAGTCGGGTAGCGGAGTCACCCGTTGTCCACCTCGCCGGCGATAGCTCAGGAAACACTTGCCGGCGAGGAAGCCGGCTTCCCACGGCAGAGCTTCCCTCTCATAGGAAGCGAGGGGAAGCGCGGCATCCAGGGCCTCAATGGTGCTGAATCCGATCGACACCTCGGCGTAGACAATGGGATTGATAATGAGGGCCGTACAGTCGGCGCATTCCGCCAGTGCGTGGGCCGACCACTCGGCCCATTCTGGGTCGTTGGTAGCTACATCCAGAAGAACGTTGCTGTCGACGAGGACGCCGCGGCGGTTGCGTAAGCGAGATTCCAGATTGCCGAGCGCCGGCGTCATTTGCCGTTCGCGCCGGCACGGCGGCTCCCGCGCGTCAGCGCCATAATCTCGTCGGTGGACATGCGCGTATCGGCCGAGCCGCGGAGCGCCCTGAGCGCCTTCTGTCCCCGGAACCCCGAGCTTTCCCCGCGTCGGGCTTTTCGGATTCGGGCGTGATCGCCGCTCACCTCGAATTCCACCTCGGTATGGGGCAACAGGCCCAACCGGTTCCGGACTTCCTGAGGAATGGTCACCTGACCTTTGCTTGTAATTTGCACTGGTATTACTCCTACCAGTAAGTGTAATGCGAAGCGAATTGAGGAAGCAAACGATGAGGCGAGATCCTGATTTCCGCCCGCTCGACCTCCAGCTCGCCGCCCGCGGTCCTTCCCGGCATTGCTGAATCTGGCAAGTTGGAGCTAACCAGGGTGGGCCCTTTTCTTCTTTGATTCTCGTATCCGCCGCCAGAGTTGAGGGTCGACGGCAAGCCCCGTCACGTGTCCCGATGCGGCGTTAAAAAACCCGCCGTGGTAGCAGAGTTTACCGTACCGGAACAGTCGCGCCAGCATCGCCAGGGCGCTGGCGGCGAGCGTCTGATTGATGAACGGTTCTTGTCGTTCGAGGGCCTCGACGGCGGAACAACTGGGCAGAGGCTCTTCGCCGACCGCGGCGTCGGCAATTTCCGGATAGAGCTCGCTGACCGTCCGCAGCCGTTCCGACTTCCGGCGATTCCTTCCGTTGAGTGGCTGCCCCAAAACAAACTGCCCACTCGACGCGTTGTTGCCGAGATCGAGCCAGTAAGTAACGTAGCTCGACTTCCTGGTCACGCTGCGCTCGATGACGCCGCGCGCGGCCCGCGAGTCCACACAGCCGATCAGGAGATCCGGATTCCGGTCATGATTCGACCGAAGCGTTGTTTCATCGAAGCAGGCCGGGTGGGCGCACCACTTCGTTCCCCAGAACAGGTTGATGCGGTTGATGAGAACCGTCGCCTTGTTCTGGCCCACATCGGACCAGGAGAACGGCTGCCGAACGCAGTTGGTTTCGGAAACCGTGTCCCCATCCATGAGCGTGACTTCGAGGCCGTAAACGTGACCCCAGGCCCGCATCGCCTGGTGGAGATACGGTAGGCCCATCACAATCGCGCTCCCGGTGCCGCCGGCGCCGACCACGAGAATTCGCACGGGCCGGCGGCCGAGGAGACCGGACGGGAGAAGATGCTCGATACGCATCGGCCCCTACCTTCCCTGAATGAATTCGGCGAGCGTCTGTGGCAGACGGATCAAAGCGTCGGTCGGAAACGGCCGTCGCCTGCCTGAAAGCTCGGTCCACAATGTGTCGTGGCCGCCTTGGTGCCGTGTGAGTCGCCCGACATTGGCGTGCGTGAACGCACTCTCGTAGAATCCCTGCTCCCAGGCTCCGATCGATGCCACGGAAACACTGTCAGGACTGCGCATCGTTCCCAGGCACACCCGGCCGTCATCCGAGAGGTTCCAGAAGGGAGCGACGGCGAGCATCGTTTTGGCGTTCGGCCGTCGATTCTCGCAGAGCGCCCGGATCTTCAGGTCCCCCTGCGTAACCTTCCACGCCAGCGCCGGCTGCGGAAATGCCTTTCCATTGAGTTGCTGCGCCTTGCCTTCGGCGTTCTCGAAGAACATGCGCCGCACGCGCCGCGGCGTCCACCAGGCGATCATGCGGTCCGTCTTTGCGAGAACACATTCGGGAAAGACTTCGGCAACAGCGCCGCCGGACAGCGACTCGGCCAAGTCTTCGACAAATGCGGTCGTTAAAGGCTGTGCCGGCCCAAGCAATGGAGGACCTTGTTGCTGCGGCGTTACCGCATGCCAGGTGATAAAGCTACGCCGGTTCTCGCGGTAAATGAGCAGCGCATCACGCAGCTCGAAGCGATGCATCTCCCCGATTGAAATCTCGACCTTCATCGCTTTTCTCCAGCCCATGAATCTCTTCGATCAGCTCACAAATCTCCCGGTTCACGAGCACGAACCTCTCAGCGGCACGCATGGCAGCAGAGCACTGCTTCGCTTCGTTGAGTGTGAACACCATACAGAAGGCTGGTTCCGCCGAGCCTTCCAGCATGTGCTGACTCTCTTCGTCGAAACAGGCCGCAACAGCATCATGCTCCTCGAAGACGATCAGGAGGGCCGGCAGCGGCGGGCCGTCGTAGTACCCGTCGTAGTCTGCCGGTTCAAACGATCTCGCTTTGACTCTGGCAAGTTTGGCAATCGTCTCAACGTGCCGAATCCAGTTCCGGTATTGTCCATTGCGGTGACGCCTCAGCAATCGCTGGTCATCGAGACGCCAGCGCTCCGATTCGTGTTTCAGACTCCCGCGGATGCATTCGGGCAGAGCCTTCTCGACCTCGGGAAACTCATACTGGTCCCGATTGGCTGGGTCGTCTTCCTGGGCATACTCGATCAGGTTCTCTTCATAAGCTTGTGCGTCGCTGTGGTCGTAGATCCGCATCACGCGGTAGAGCGACCGAATGAACGTCCAGTAAAAGGCCGCACCCAGACCTTCTTCCTCCGCTTCGAGAGCCCGTAACGCGGAGCCAATTTTCAGAAAACCGCAACCGCTGCAATGGATGGTGATCGCCAGCTGTCCCGTGCTCAACCCGGCGCTGTCCGCGCCCACCACATCCGTGATTTCCAGGTGGTATTCGACGTTGCGTTCGAGCAGCGCAATCGTATCGGCGCCGATTCGATCCACGATGGAGCGCCGGGCAAAGGCAAGCGGGTCCTCGCCGCACTCGGTCCACAGCGCCGGCGTGCCCAGCCCCATGCGGACGAGAGTCGCGCATAGCACGTAGAGCATCTCGCCGTTGACTTCGTGGCTGTAAGTGACAGGCTGACCATCGAGAGATGGTAATGCCACAGCGAAGGCCGGAGCCAGAGTCTCTACTGGAGCGGCGGCAGGAATTCCGAGGGCGCCGGCAAGGCACGCACGTTGTCCGCGTGATAGCGAGCGAGCGCGCTGGTCACGGCGTCCGAGAGTTCGAGAGATTCTTTGCATCGGAGGTGCCTCACCAGAAGCTCATTCTGTCGGCTCGGAGGAGCCGTGGCTCGGTCCTTGAAAACAGCGATCAGTTCCTCCGTGCTCTTTTGCTGGCGCCGCACGGCTACCCCTTCGAACCGATGGCCCGGTTGAACGTGTAGCGAAGAGCGCTGCCGGTGTCCTCCGGCCCTTCGAGGGTCGCCGTCGCGATCTCAGGCCATGTCGGCGTGAGCAACTCGCGCACCTGCTCGACGGAGAGATTGGGAGCCGGATCAGGAATACGAGTTCCGTTGTAGAAGAATTCGCGCCGCAGGGTTTCAACTTTGAGACCACTCATGAATTGCTTCTCCTTGGTTGTCGAGAATGGGGCGACGTGGGATTTATGCCTGAAATCTGATTCAATGGACAGGAACCACTGACTTGGAAAGGACTGGAATGGGAATCAACGAAATAGTTGCGGCACTCGATGACGAGATCAGCCGGCTGCAGCAGGTGCGCAGTCTGCTCGCAGGCACCAAAGGTAGTGTCACGCACGCGGCGACTTCCTTCGCATTCGGTGCGAATCAGGCGAAGCCACGCAAACGCCGTCACCTTAGCGCCGAGGCCAGAGAGCGAATCGCCGCCGCGCAGAGGAAACGCTGGGCAGCTCAAAAGAAGGCAGCTAAGAAATAGGATTGCTGAGAGACACGGCCATTCTATTTTTGGCTGGACCAGAGGGAAGAGGGCAGGCAGCAGGAACAAAGCTGCGACGAAACGCGCAGATAGCTATTCTGGTTGGCCCAGGTTACTGACGAGAATACTTCCCATTACAAACTGGCGGTCAGTGAGTGCGTTGACAATTTGTCGTCATTTCACCGGACGCGGTTTCCGCGCGGAATCAAGCCAACTTGTCAAGGCCAAGTCGGTCGCGCATGGCCAGCTTGGCAATCTCCTCCATCAAGTCGTTATCTTTGGTCGTGGAAATCTGATCGAGCGGGTTATCAGGATCCACGGTTTTCTTGATGGCATGTTTGATTCCGTTCACCTTCATCTCCCGGAGGTACTGCTCCAGGTCTGAGTGGGTGGCTAGGATTTCCTTCAGTCTGCCCATGTGTGGCAGATTTGCCAGCTTCGGGATTGCGACTGTGCTTAGCCACTCTCTCCGCGGTGTGTGTCCTTTATTTGGCACTGCCAGTTCCAAAATTTTGTAATAGGAAAGGAACTCATAGAATGTGCTGCTTGAGTTCTGTGCCTCGCGGTAGAGCCCGAGCGCCAGCTTTTGGTCCTTGGTGAGATCCAGCTTCGTGCCGCGCTGCAGGTATCCGGGATCGACGCGAAGCCCGCCCAACAGTCGAGGGCTGTGGATTTTCGAATATGCCGTCCTCGCCCCGCCGACCCCTTCCTTGATCCGTGCGCGCCCGCCATGTACCCAGACGAGAAGGCTGAGGAAGCGGTTGAGTTGGTCATCTTCGGCCCTGTGGTCGTGAAGATTCGCTACGCCGATGCTTATAGTGGCTTCCGCTTCTGCGGTCCCGTTAATCCAGCGCATGACCTTTCCTTCAAAGGTGACATACGCGTACGCATCGGTCCCGATCTTTAACGTCGTATCAAGCACGTAGTCCATCTGAAATTTGAGGCCGTCGTCCAGCCAATCGTGATCTAGCGTCGAGAGGGTTACGCTCCTGTGCCAGAAATCCCGGTCCAGCACATCCGTCAAAGTTCCGAAGATGTCCCCGGCCAGCCATTGGGGGTCACACAAGTTTGACCGCGGTCTCCAGAGGTACGAGCGCGAATAATCGAAATGCATAAACGTCCAATCGCATTCGATGGGGCCCCGCTCGGAATCTGGTAGGTAGGCCTTGATCAGTGCGTGGTAATGGGCATGATTCCTTTCAAAGTCGTCGGCAATCGCAAACATCGAGAAGAGGCCGAGAAACTGACGAAGGAATCCCGTTTTTACGAGAAGCTGACTCAAGATGAAGTCGAGCCGCGTCTCCTGAGTTGTTTTGGCCCCCACAATTTGAACGGGTTCTCCATCAGAATCTGCACGGTAATAGTAGTTCCCATCCTCGCCTTGAAACACTTGCTGCTGCTCGGTGCTCTGCCGCAGGAAGGACGAGTTCCAACCGCTGAGTTCGTCGATATCCCTGACGATGTAGTCTCGCAGCTCAAGCCACGCATCTTCGCACGGTTGACGGGCCATGATCTGCAAAGCGCCGACGCAAGAGTCGAGTGATGTGCGCTGATTGGAGGCACCTCTCGCGTGGTAATGCACAAAATTGTTCAGGACTGCGAACCAGGTCGAGTCCGGAAGCACTCGGTACTGTCCGTGAACAAGTCCTTTTTTGATCAGCCCCTGAAATAGGTCTGATGCGGTGTGCGCCTTCAGACCCTCCAAAATGATCTGAGTCGCCGCGTAGATATTGTTGGGAGGGAACACAGTTCCACCGCCGTCGAATCGGACAAACGGCGTCTTTGTTGGATCGCCAATCTCGAAAGACTGTTGTGCGGGTGGCTTCCTCATCTCAACCTGCAACACCTCTGGCCTAGCCGAAGCCAGTGTATCCGTCCAAGCCTGACAGTGTCTGGTATTCGACGAGCGCCAAAAGCCAAATCACTCTTCCAGAGCCGCCATTGCTGTACATGGCAATGACGGATTGCTCCGATATGCGTCAAGAGCAGCCACTCTTCCCGCCGCAGTTCCTGCACACGTAGCAGTTTCCATTTGGACTCATCAGAGCGCCGCAGGAGCGGCAGGCCGGCGCGTCGCCAGATTCGAATCCTTGCGGCGAGATCGGCACAACCTTGCCTGGGTCAGCCACAGGGCTGCCGTGATTGCCGGATCCGGAAAACAGAGCGAGCTGCGTTCCCGAGAGGAAGCGGAGTTCGAGCCAACGGAATAGATAGTCCATGATCGACTTCGCGTAGCCCAGTTCCGCGCTCCCCGTCCAACCTGAAGGTTCAAAGCGAGTGTGCGACAGTTTGTCGCAAAGTACCCGCAAGGGCACGCCGTGCTGAAGGCTGACCGACACGACCGTCCCGAAGCACTCCATCAGGCCGGCAATGGTTGATCCCTCTTTGGCCATCCGGATGAAAATCTCGCCGGGCTGACCGTTGGGGTAAAGACCGACCGTCAGATAGCCTTCATGGCCTCCAACGGCGAAGTGATGAGTGATCGCCGGACGCTCGTCGGGAAGACGGTGGCGGTTGGCCGCAGGAGGACCCAAAGGCTCCAGAGGCTCCGCCACACCTGGCTCACTCGCGGCGATCGAATCGTGAGAAGTCACTCTCGAGCCGTCCATATCTATCCTCCTGGGCGCGGCCGTGTTTCCAGCGAAGAGGGTGTACCCCCAGATTGAATCTCGGTCAAACGGGTCGAATCGTCTCCTGACATTCACGCTGCTAACTGACGCATCTCTTTCAGCTTGCGGTAGAAAGTCGTTTTGCCGATGCCCAGCAGGCGCGCTGCCTCCACCGGCTTCCGATTCGACTTCCTGTACGCGGCCAGGATCATCGCTCGCTCCACCTGATCGAGCGTTGGGAACGTCTCGATAGTCGGTAGCGAATTGAGTTGCGCCGGTAGCATCTGCTGAGCTGTTGATTCTTCCAGTCGCGCCGCTGTGGCAGAGATCAGTTTTGAGGCTTCCGCGAGGTTCAGCAGGCATTGGGAGTCCTTCTGGAAGACGACTCTCTCCACTACCCGCTCGACGACATTCACGACGGGCGCGGGCAGAGCTTGCCCGCATCGCCGGCAACGAACACAATCCGCCCACTGCACCAGTTCGCACTGCATACAGCGAACCGTCTCTCTTTCTTTGTTCATCTGTTCACCTCTGGATTGAAGATCCCCGCCGCTAACGCCGTGGGGTGGGATTCAGAACAAGAGCCCCTGCACAGGCTCAACGGCCTCACCACCGTCTGGCGGGGAGGCCGACGCCGTGCGCTCTTCCGGATCTTTCCGCCGACTGCGATATTTCCCTTCGAGGTGCTCAAGCAAAGTCAATTCCGCGACGCGTTGCTCTTCCGCGAGGAGCAATTGATACCGCGGAAGATAATTCCGGTTTCGGGCCTCCCGCTGAATCTCACTCTCCACATCCGAAAATGTGAATTGCGGATCTCCGTAGCGGGGGAATCGCAACGTGTGTTCGAGAAATCGAACCTGAGCGGTCAGAGACAGAAACCACACCTCATAGAACCCGGTCGAGTTGTAGTGAGCGATGTGTCCGAAACAGTTCGACAGCCGGTCGTAGAGCCGATCGGTGAAGAGGTTCCGTGCGAAGCCCGAATCAACAAAGTGCAGAAGCGCGTTGCCAAAGCGCGCCTTGTCCTCTGCCGTACTCCACTTGGTCGGGATGAACTGGGAAGGCGAAAATGGCCCCTTGGACATACAAATCCCCCGCGCGGAAATCGCGCCCGAATGGGTTGTGGCATGTTGAGCGTGTCAACCGAATAAGCTGAGTTGAACCGGTGCTTCGGTCGTCGCCGTGGTGGGCCAGGGCGGCGAATCTTTCCGGCTTTTTCTTGGCGCGGAAGGAACGAGATGGATTCCTTGTGGATCAGTCTGTCTGAGAAGTTCCGATCTGGAATCAGCGCTGTTCTCCCCTTCGGTTATCTGTACGGTTGGCCCCAGCTGCTTCGTCCGCTCCCGATCGAGCTGTCGCCAGACCTGGTCGGCACTTTCGCCGACACCGGCCTTTTCGACCAGTTCCCGCGCCATCGCAGACATCAGATCCTCATCCGCATCGAGAGACTGGAGGCCCTCGCCCGAGAACTTGCCCTCCATCATCAGGGCCACGAGCATCTTTTTGCCCATCAGCCGCAGGCAGACCTCCTGCATGGTCCCTTTGTAGGTGAGGAACTTCACTCGCACAGGATGTCTCTGCCCAATGCGCCAGGACCGCCGGCTGGCCTGCCGGAGCGTATGGAGCGAATAGCCGGTCTGGTAGAAGTAGAGCGTCGGAAACGCCAGGAGATCGAGCCCCGTTTCCACCAGCTTCGGATGGCAGACGACCACCTCGACGCCGGATTCAAGCTGCCGGTCGTACCACTCCTCCCGTTTTTGCGTTGGTACGGAAGCGCGGAGAACAGCAACACGCAGTCCTGCGGCCGACACCACATGTTCCAGCCGCGCGTTCACGTCCTTCTCCCCTGTGTACGTCGCATACACCTGGCAGCGCCGGCCCTGCCGCAGCTCTTCCTGAATGTCTTCGATGAGAGCTGTTTCCTTGGGATAGAGAGAATCCCGGGGCAGTTCTCGTGGGCTGGCAACGAGGAATTTGTAGTACTCCTTCGTAGCCGGATCGAGCGCCCGCGCCCAGATCTCCTCGAAATCGTAGGGATGATCGGGATAGAGCAGAAGCGTGTTTAGAAGCACGCTCATCAGGCTCTTATTGCCGCGATGTTCCGCCATGGCATTGCGCAGCGCCTTCTCGAGCTCCTCATAGGCTTCTGCGAGCTCTTTGCTCATCTCACAAGAGAGCACGCTCTCCGTGTATGGCGGTAAATTGTCCGCGATGTCTTCGAGCGCCAGAAAGGCAGTCGTTGACATGAGGTATTTGCCAAACAGCAGAGGCGAGGCGCCCGGCTTCCGGACGACCTGCACGGTCTTCTTCGATGCGCGCGAGCAGGCATTGTCCTCCTCGCGGATCTTCTCGATGGTTTCAAGCACTCCGTATTGCTCCTGAAAGCTCCGCCGGCCTTCGCCCCCGTACACGAAACCGTCTCCCGCAACCAAGTGCGGCTCCATCCGATAGAAGACGTTAAAGAGATCATCGGCATAGCCGCCCATCAGCGTTCCGGTAAGGGCTAGGAGTCGCCGCCCGGCCCGTGCCAAGACACCCAGGGCATTACCCTGCGCCGTGTCACCGGCCAGCTGGTGCAACTCGTCGGCGATGGCGAGATCAAACCACCCTTTCATGTACCTGCCAATGAACTCGACCGGCGCCATGCGCTGGATCTTTGACCGGTCCGCCTGCCACAACGGCGAGAACAACGTGGTGCCGTCCTTCGCCCGCTCAACCTCTTCGCTGATCTTCAGCTGATCGAAATCCATCCGTGTCCGGCGCCCACCCTCTGGATTCTCGATCGAGCAGCCTGTATCCGGATTAATGACGCCCCCGAGTTCCGGGCCGGACTTTGCGGTGAGGAAGGCGTGCCGCCAGAAATACGACAACTTGCCTTTGTCCTTGGGAATGATGAACACCGAACACCGCGGGCAGCGCTGTCTCCACCCGTTCCGTCCCAGCTCACGTAGCTCGGCAAGCGAGAGTTGCGTGCCCTCGTAGACAATCCTGCCCTTGCGAAGGCGAACCTCGCAGACTCCGTGGGCCTGCCTCGGATCGCCGCCATTCCGCATGTCTTCGACCAGAAAAGTCCGAGCAAAAGGAATCGTCTTGATCGCCTCACGCGCCCACTTCTTCGCGATGTGCGAGGGGCACATCACCAGAATCGTTCGCGCGTTGAGGACATGCGCGACGCCGAGTGCCATGAACGTCTTGCCCGCGCCGCATTCGGCGACAATGCGCGCGGCCCGCGCACTCCGCAGATGCTTTGCCAACCCTCCAATCGCAATGCTCTGGGCCGGGAGCGCCGACCGCAGAAGGGTCGAGAGCTCAGCGGGAATCTCAGCGGTTGTGCTCTGCAGCGGAGGGTACGATTCCAGAATGCGAGATCCGAGCTCATTAGCTTGAGCGCGCAGGTACCCATAAATATCCGTGATTTCCACGGCGCACCTCCTGGAACCAAACATGTCTTGGGTTTTCCCGCAGTAGTGCTATCTCGCGACGAGTAAGCGCGAACTCGGCCCCGAATTATCGAGTAATGTGAGCAGAGACAAGATGAAGAACGCCGCGGAAAATGGTCTTGGACGTCTGAGTTCGCTGGAACTGCGCTTTTGCCGAGTTGGCAGCCACCCAGATGGGCCAATAGCATTGGAGACCCGCTTGTCGTTACGAACTCGCGGGAGCCGACTCCGATTATGCACGAGTTCAGACGGGCGATTGAACGCTGGGTCTGCTTCCGATCCGTACGCGGTTTAGATCGACAACAGTCAAATTGATTCCGAGCAGGTCAAGCGTAGCTCTGATGGTGACAAGATATCGCTGCTGTGCTGCGTCCTCGCATGAAAACGCAATATTTCCGATTTCATATGCATTACTCGCCTTGGACCCTGAACGGATGGCCCCATGCAAGGCTGCCACTCCTGATAGGGAGTCGCACGGGCCTGTTGGCGCACCGTCCTTTGTAGCGAAAACGAGGGGCGTGAGTATCACTCTCTCTCCGGGTGCTAGTACGTCAACTGCATTGGGATACCAAACCACGAATACTCCGATTTCCAATCTCACAGGCTGGAACACAATGTTGAAGATGACCTGCGACGGAGACACGTTGATTAGCTGCAGTCGGTCAATTGGTCCTAGGCTTGGGTCTGAGTCGGAGATGAGCCTCACCTGAGGCGCGGTGGGGGGGAGTGGATCAAATTGCCTGTCGTTTAATTGCTTTCTGACTGACGCGAGAACTCCGGCGCATTCCGCATAAATTCGGTGTGAAGCCCTAACTACCACGAACAGAGTGACCGCAAGGCCAATACAGACCCACCAAGCGGGATGCCAGTGCGGAAGGACACTCCTCAACTGAAGACGCTTCACCCATTCGTCGCTTGCGAAATTATCGCGCCACCACGTCCCCACGTAGAGAATTGTCACTACGAGACCAGTAGTCGCTAACGCCCAAATAGGTTCGATCGCAATCTTTTTGAGGTACGCCCACCAGCCACGGTAATCATTGGAGTCGCTCACGTTGAAATCCTACTAGACGCCGTGCGGGAATCCTTGTAATCCCGATCGTTCTCCTTAAGTTCGCTTGTGTTTACGAACCGGCGGCAATTTTCAGGATCCAACCGTTGACTTCAGGCCGAGTGACTCCTCGATATCCCCGGAATCGTCCATTTCTGCGATCACGCGGTTACCTGCATCGACCACATTTCGGGTCGCAAGGCCTCCGCGAGTATCCCGTTCGACCATCGTACGGGACCATTCGAGTCGGGAAATGAAAGTTCACCTCGTTCAACTCCGACTTCCATCCAGCCGAGAACTTCCTCGCAGGTTGCGGTAATCACGACCGCCGAACACCCAATGCTGTCCACCCGCGTGATCCGTGCCTTTTCCACCAACACCTGCATCATCCGCTTTCCCCACTCCGGCAATCCCGGCAGGCCAAACCGATGAACAAGTGCCCCCCACACCTCATTTGGCTCGGGGTGCAGCACAAAAGTTCGCGACAGCGACTTCATCCCGCGCAACTCCTCGGAGAGCGCGACCATATGCCGGACAGTCTGCTTCCGGCCAGGAATACTGATACTGCCACGACTGCAGATGGCCCCTTCCCCCAATGACATCTCCTGCATCTCCCCATCTGGAAACGTGAGCCGGAATTGCGCCTGTTCGTAGACTGCGGCCGTGATCGCGCCGACATCGGAATCGTTGCCGAACACGCTGAGCAGATGCGCCTCGTCATCGTCGCCGATGTAATGGCTCACCCGCACCCGGATTCGAGTCGCGATCTTCTCTGTGTACCGCTCATATTCAAGCAGCCCCATCCTCAGGTGGGCATTCTCCATCGGTTTCTCCTTCCTTCGGAGCACTCTCGGTCAGCTTCACGGCTTTTCCGGTGACATAGAGCAGCCGGAGTTCGTTCGACCACTTCTCGCGCCGGCGGATGATCTTTGTATCGCCCTCTTCCTCGTGGAACTCGGTGACGTGCTTGACCGATCGCCAGCGTGCGATATGCCTGTCCCCGCCCTTGCCAAAAACACCATTCAGCAGCCCAGCGGTGCAAAGCAGACCCACGTGCCCGCCATGCAACGGCGTGATGGGACGGCCGATCGCCATGTCCTCGCTTGGCAACAAGACCTGCGCAGCCTGTTTCCACGCGACGGAATACGGCAACAGGTCTTCGATCAGGTTGTATGGCAGGCCGCGGCAGGTTAACGCTGCTTCGCCAGAGACGGGAACGGCATACGGCTCGACGATTCCTGGAGCAAGCTCAGTTAGCCTCTCGTATCCGCCGTGCTGAGCGAGCATCCGTATTTGCCGCTGGCTTTCCTCGTGCGCCGCACCCCGGACACTCCGGCGCACACCGAACACAACAATCTGGCGGAAGCGGACAGATTCAGCGTCTGCCATACGAAACGCGCTGATTCTGGTGAAATTCGCGCTCAGAATGCCGGAGCAATCGCTGAGCTGCTCGAAGGGGATAACGAACACCAGCACTCCGTTCTGGAGCAGCCAGTGATGCGTGTGCTCCAGGAACAGCCTCTCCAAACGACGATTGCCGGTCAGATTGATCTCCGAATCGTACGGCGGATTCAGATAGAGCATGGAGAAGCTTTCGACCTTCGCGTGGGTGTCGAAGACATTGCCCTGGATCATCTGAATCCCGGTCTTTGCGGCTTCCTCCGCGCGCCCGGTGTCGAGTTCTATCCCAAATCGAAGTGCTGGCGCACCAGCCGTGATCAGGTTGAGCGCCGTTCCTTTGCCTGCGCAGGGATCGATCACGGAACACGGCCCCGAGAAATTGAGCAGCGATCGGATGTTTTGAGCCTCAGTCGCAGGCAGTGGATAATAGCCCATCTTGAGACGGGCCGCGCTGCGGGCCATGGTCGCCTCCTCTTCCGGGATTTTGGTGGAGCGAGAACTGCCTTTGTCTATGCGCTCACGGCTCTCACCAGTGCCAGGCGGACCTGCTGCGCGCCTTGTGCCGGAGGATCGGGGCTACCATCAAGGATGGGTTCGAGACGCACAACTCGATCGCTGCCGCACAGATGACACTGATTCGGTCGCGAATTGGAAACGGTCCGGCATCTCCGGCAATAGACCGCATACTTCAGCGGTATTGCACAGATGCCTCTGTCAGTGGGAAGTTCAAGCAATTTCGCCATGGGGATTTGGCGCCTCCTTCTTCACGGCCACCGTTCGTGAAATCCTGCCGCCACTCTCGAAGGCGAACGCTGCTTCCGTCAGCCGACGGATACTGAACCGATCGACGCCCGCAGCCTCGATGATCAGTTCTTTGTGGCCTTCACAGAAGACTTCCGTGTCGATCAACCACGCCGCGGGCCGCCGGCACATGGAGCACTCGGTGACTCTCATGGGTTGACCTCAAAAACACGATGGGCCACGATTGCTCGCAGCCCTCACTGGTTGGTTTGTCGGCGTCGCGATCAGGCGGCGGGCCTTCTCGATTGCGCCTCATTCATCTTTTCGACGAGCTTTGCCAATGTGCCGAAGTTCTGGATTTCGTCCAGTCGCCGGATTCCCAGACCATCAAGGATTCCGTAGAACTCGGTTTCGGCGATCTCGGCTGCCACACGGCGCACCTGCGCCATCCCGCGGACGCCGCTCTCCATCCACTTCAGCACCTCCTGCTGGACGTGCTGGTTCGGAATGTCCCGTGCGGACCGCACTTTCGCCACGGATCCCAGAATGTTGGTGTAGAGCATCTGCCCGAGATCCCGGCGGCACGCCTCGATCTTGCCGGTGACGCTCGCGTCGAGCGGGCCCTTCTGTACGGCTGCCGCCCCGGTGCCGTTCTCCTTCCGGGCCATTCCGTTCTGGACGGGTGCCCGCCGCTCACACTTAGGCAGCGCCCACGACGGTAGCGCCGGAATTTCGCGGGGGTGCTTGTACTCATCGAGATCCACCCACATCTCGGCGAAGTTGTAGAAGTAGCGGCCGAGGCCAAAACAGCTGCAGGCCCGCTTAAACGCCTGGGCTTCCGCCGACGTCATTGCGTTCTCATCGTCTGCCCACTCCTCGCCGCTCCCGCTGTGCACTCCCACACCGGGGATCGACACGACGCAGGTCACCAGCACCTTTCCGGTCTGGATGGGCTTGTCCTTCTTCATCCGGGTAATCGGGGAGATGGTGTGAACCGAGTATTCCCGGGTCCAGCCGCCCGCCGTGAAGATGTGGTTCAGGCGGTCTGTGTAGGCCCGCGGATCGGCATAGGGCGTCACGCGACCCTTGCGGCCGTCTCTCGAAGTGGCAGCAACTAGCCACTTCACATCTTTCGAGGAAAAGGGCTCTTCCAGACGCACGAGAGCGTCTGCAGCATTCATTGAGCTGTCCATGTTACAACCTCTCGAAATTTCGGAAATTGAACCAGCTATCACAATGCGGTCATTAGCCTAAAATCTCTTGCATGAATCTCCCGTCGATTTCTCTCTATGCGATCTGGGGGAGTGCTTGGAAATTCCTCATTGGATTCGCGTCGTTTCCGGTCATTGGACGCATTGCGGGACCAGTAATACAGGCTCTCCGCCAGAGGATTGAATCGAAGAACACCGCAGAACGGGTAGTGGCGGCCCAATTGGACCCGCTACTAAAGTCCGCGGATGAATTACAAGGCAAACTACGATCCCTAGCTGAAGAGGATTTCCGGGAATTTCGTCCAAGCGCGCTGGTCGATGACAATGTCATCCAGACAGTTAATCTGTGCAGTACGCTTTATCTCTTCGCTCAATTTTGGGGACGACTAGAAATTCTGCGGCGTGAGAGTTTCCACGCTGAGTTGACAAAGAACCGTAGAGGAAAGCTGCTAATGGATTTCCTGAGATGCCTCGAATCAAAGCATGTCCGTTTGGTTGATCGAGCTTGGCAGCGGGCCATTGGTGAGTTGGTTTTCGCAGAGGCAAGGCCAGTCCACGACCTCGTTACATTCAAAGAATTCGTTGAAAAGTACGAGACCATCGAACGTGTCCGCACCTGGGTTCGCCCCTTGGAGGACCTTCTTCGAGAGACAAGGTTCCGGCGAGCACGTCAACGTGTGCTTCAATACGGTGTGATCGTTCATGCGCTCATCGACACGCTTGATCCTCACCATCGCACGACCCGGCAACGTCCGGCTTATCCAAACAAGTTGACTAGGAGGGCAAAGCGCGACCTGATAGGACGTGTCTTTGGGATCTACCTTACAAGGGTGAGACAGACCGAGAAATACACGGGAATCTCTACATAGACTGTAAATGTAAAAGGGGTGGCTTCGCTTCTGGAAGCCACCCCTTTTCGATGCCGTTGGCCCGCCGGGATCTGGATTTTCCTTCAAGAAGGATCGTCACCACCCATTGGGCCCTTGGCTAGACCGCTGCCGGAAGACCGGCATGAGTGGATTATGGCACATCTCTTCCTGGAGCACAATCATCCCGGCGGAATGCCCTAATTAGAACGGAATATCCTGGTCGGATATGCCCAGCCCGTCAAAGTCACCTGCGGCTTCCTCAGACTGTTCATGACTTGCCGGCCGTTCCTTCGTTGCGGCCTTCCCAGAACGACCATTATCCGACAGCAGGCTGATGTCCCCGACGACGATCTCGGTGCGGTAGATCTTCTTGCCGCTCTCTTTGTCGTCCCAGGACCGGGTGGTGAGCCGACCCTCGACGTACAGCTTCGACCCTTTGTGAACGTAATCGCGCAGGACCTCGGCGCCGCGCGCGTACGCGACAAGATTGTGCCATTCTGTCCGTTCCTGCCACTCGCCCTGTTTGTCCTTGAAGCGTTCCGAGGTCGCCAGCGAAAGCTTGGCAACCAGCGCTCCACCGTTCGTTGACGCGATCTCCGGATCTTTACCGACATTTCCCAGCAGCAGGACCTTGTTGACTGTCTTGCTCATGATTTGCTTCTCCTTTTCCCGCGCCTTCGTCGTTCCGACGCGAACACCGTGTTCTTAACTGAAAGCGTGCGCGATGGCCTTTCGTAATTCCTCAGGCGTGTACTCGTTCCCCGTGTAGCGAAAGCATCTTCCCTCGGCGTCGATGTTCAGGTACCGGCGCGTATCGATGTGCTTGTAGAGGTAGAGTTCGCCGGATCGTCCCATGAACATGAAGCACTCGCACAGTTGTGGCCCGAGCACACGTTCCAGCGGCGCCCAGTCCGACGTCATGACCGCTCCTCCGTCTTGGCCTCGACAGCCTTTGGAACCTCCTCGAACATTTCTCCGAGCAGGTAGATGGTGGTCCCCGTGAGGCACATGACCATCACGTAGTCGAAGACTCTGAAGTCAAGCCCGGCCCGGCGTATCAACATTTCCGACACAACCGCGGCATGCAGAAGGATCACGAAGGACGCCGCCCAGAGAGCGTGGCGAACGACGCGATGCGCAGCGATCTGCTCTCCGTGCCTGCGGACTTCCAGCAGTACGTAGATCGCGAAATATGCGCAGAACACGTACCACTCTTGTGCGAAGACTTCGACGATGCCCTTCAGCGTGAAATGCATGTCCTCCTCCTCTGGAAGATCACTCGTATTCCCGGATCGGCCGCCGGTCAGCCTTCGTTGAACATTCCGACATCGGAGAACCGGCGCAGCAGAACAAGTGCTCCCAGCACCGCAGGGCCGATGGCCAGCGCGTTGATCAGATCGATATGCCGGAGTTTGCGCTCGAGACTGGTCTCTTCTTCGTCGCGTCCGATTTCGAGTTCGATCCTGAGCCGGACAACAAGAAGGATTGCAACAACGATGGCCGCCACTGCCACAGGTGGATTCGCTACATTGTGTGAGGCCACGCCGATGGTGAAGAGTGTGAGGCCGAAACAGCGCAGCCGTTCATAGATTCGCGGATGATGCCAGTCAATCATGCGGACACCTCAACCAACTGCGGCATTGCTGCTGCCTCCAGCAGATGCGAATGACGGCACCCGCAGCAGCACACAGCCTCAGTCACCTTCATTGTTGCGTCCGTCCAGAGCGGCCCTGGCGGTCCCGGTTCGCCGCTTCGGGTCAGAAAGTGCGGTATGGCGCCACCGCGGAATGCCGCATCCTTGCCCCACAGTTCGGTTTCAAGAAATCCGTTGCGGCCGAGAAAGAGAATCGCGCTCCGCAGTTCCGCGCGCCTCCCGTCCTTTCGTTCGAGCCAATGTGTCGTAATCAGCAGATCGTAGGTGTTCTCGAAGCGGAACATCTCGACGCGCACGAATTCATCGCCGACGATGACAGAGTGCATACCGTTAGGAAGAAAGTTCTGGACTCGTTGCAGCCAGGGGACTGCGCAGCCGTCCACGCCGACAAATCCGACGTAGTGGCCCAGCAGTTCCACCGCGCCCCCCGACTCCTCGCCGCGAATCTTCCAGGTTTTCGCCTGCTGCTGGTAGACGACGTCCAGTTGCGGCCGGCAGCGGATGCCCGTCCTCCGGATCTGTTCCAGAGTTTCTGCTGGCAGGGCCAGTCCACGCCGCGCAATCATGGTTAGCCGACTTTCCTGCATGCTCACCTCCCGTGTTTACCGATAGCTCTGTTTGGGAATGAGCTGACCCAGCGCTTCGCGGATCATCTCGCGTGAGCATCCGGCCCAGCATTTGTAGAACTGGGGATTCGCCACCGAAATCGCCAAGTTATCCCGCGCCCGATCGCCTCCCTGTTGAGCGCACGATGGACACTGCGTCCAGTAGTTTCCGCTCCGTTTGAACCGAACCTTGACGTGCTGGAGAATCTGAAAGCCGGTGTGTGCAACATCGGGCGGCGGAACTTCCTTCACTGCCCGGCTGCAGACGGACTCCGGAATCGACACACCTTGCGTGAATGTTTCGAGTTCCGCCGCAGTGAGCCGCTTCACGGACCGCAGGTACGCGATCTGGTCGGCCAGATTGCTGGGCGCATCTTCGAACCAGTAGCGGTGCATGTTGGCGCGGTGGATGCCAAGCGGTCCGCGAATGGCATTCCCGTACTCGGAGGAGCCGATCTCATCCTGACGGGGAAAGACCTCGATGCCGTCCACCTGCCTGAACGTTCCTTTGATCGGTACGTCGAGGCGGAGAGCCAGACTATATATATAGG
>Ga0335075_10000506_pt1 | contig 68197 bp, 53 predicted proteins | sample Lox_Sample_24_FD_206723 | JGI IMG/M metagenome (GOLD analysis project Ga0335075, IMG submission 206723) | Soil microbial communities from Loxahatchee National Wildlife Refuge, Florida, United States - Lox_Sample_2.4 | ecosystem: Environmental > Terrestrial > Soil > Wetlands | place: USA... | reverse complement strand
CCTAAGGCCTAGAGTGTGTAGATCCGGAACCCTCGCAACCAGAGCCGAGTGCTTGACGAGGGTAACGCTCACTCGGGACGAACCGTTATCTACGAGCGTCCATGCAAAGCGAGCACCGAGCTGGGGTAACTTTGGGGGAACCTGGACGGCGTCCAGCAACGAACGCCTTTAGAATCAGTAAATTAACGGAGATTTCGGCGCCTCTCCCGGGCACCAATAATTCTTTATTTTTCAATAGCTTAAATCCAAGTTTGATTGACTTCCGTAACGTCCTCCGACGCTTCGGATCGATGATACGCGGCCGGATCATTGCTTTTATTCTTCACCTGGCCGCGGCGACATCCTAGCAGGGCTTGATCGGGGCGGGGTGGGGGAAATTCAAATCGCGACGAAGTACAGGCCCGACCACGCCCGATTTTCGCGCTCGACTTTGCGGGCTGGTGTCGCGCCGCGGCACGTCAAAAGGTATCTGACGAACTCTCCGACCACTTGGACGACCTTACCGCCGAAGAGGAAATCCTGGGCAGCGGGTCCCGCCCTTCTCTCACCTGAGGCAACGAAGCCGTTCGGTAACATTTTTGTTGAGGCAATGCGACGCCAGGCCACTCGCTGCGCGGCCGGGAGGCTCGTGCAGTAACTCGCGCCGCTGTTGCGAGCGGTGGTCGGACATCACGGACCTGCGGCACAACCGACGGCCGAACCGTTCAGTCCGCTGAGCCAGTCTCCTCGAAGCGATTGAGCAGTTTGATCCCGGGCCGCCGAAAGTCCTTCTCGTTCCCGGTCGCCACCGTCAGATTATGCCGAATCGCAATCGCAGCGACGTAGCTGTCTTCTATGGGAATTGGCTGCCCGATTTCTTCGAGTTTCTGCTGTTGCTCGGCCCAGACATGCGCCACAGAGACGTTAAAGCCAAGAATGCGGCCGTGCAGCGCGTCGATCAGTCGAGTGAGCCAGGCCTGCAAAGCCTCACGCTGCTTGCCACGCTTGCTGCGAACCCAGTACGCAAGCTGGGCGATCACGATTGCGCTCGTTCTCGACGTAGAAGAGCCGCTGTGGCGTATCCCGGCGTCCCGAATGAAGATGAAGGAAACACACTTGGTTCCGCCGTCGCGCAGGCCACCGCAATTCTGCGCGACCTGCGCGGGTTGACGGGTTCCGGGCGGTTCATCTTTCCTGCAATCGGACGAAAGGAGCGGCCATATCCGAAAACACAATGAATGCCGCTCTCCGGAGACTCGGCTATGGTCACGACGAAATGACGAGCCATGGCGTTCGTACTATCGCGAGCACGGGGAAGCCCGTCGAGCTAGCGCGGTACGTCGCCTACTGCGCCTCGCTCGGGCGTGGTAGGCAACCCGTGCCGGCGATCAAGGCGATGTCTCTTTGATGCCTACCGCCTCGTTCACCACGATCCAGTGTGCGCCCTTGTCAATCGACACCTCGAGCCGCCCGAGCTGTTTATCGGCAGAGACAAAAGTATAGACTTCGCGAGCATCGAGCATTCCGTCGCTCTTCGTCCGGATCTTGAAGGGTCTGATCCAGACATTCCCATCGACATGCATGAGCATTTCGCGCGGGCCACCTTCCCGGGCCACATTCGTGTATTTGAAGGTCTTGTCAACCTCGCTGTAGTAGAGGAGGGCAACGTCTTTGACGATGCGACCTGAATCGGGATCGGGCTGCATACCCAGGTAATCGCAGGCGAGGAAGGTCCCCTGGGGGAGAAAGGAGCATCTCGCGTCGTAGCGGTCCGTTCTGGCATGATCAAACCGGGTTTCTTTGGTATCGATCCGGACCTGCCAATGACCCACCCATGCTGCGAGCTGCTCTTGCGGGGTCGACGACTCCCGAGCCGCCGCACCGAGGGTCAGCGCAACGAGGAAGGCCCCGCACAGCGCGGCTGATCCCGCCGACAGCACTCTGGACACTTGCATCGGTTGATCTCTCCAGTTCGAGAATCGGTTGCTCTCTTCAGTTCGAAATCGGCGTGTGACGTGCGTCCGCGTCAAGATACTTTCGTCCCCACGGCCTCGGACATCAGAGTCCAGGTATGGCCACCGTCGAGGGAGAACTCAATGCGGGTAATCCGCTTCTGCGGCGTCACGAACTCGTAGGAATCCCTCATGTCGATCTTCTTCCCACTCCCACTCGAGAGCTGGTAGTCGTAGTGCCAGAAGTTCCCTTCGATGCCGATCGGCGTTTCCTCGAGGGTCTTGTAATCCTTGCTGATGCCGAGGTGTTTGTAGGTGTTTGCCTTCTCGTCATAGGCGAAGATCGAGAGATGATCCATCGGTCTGCCTTCATTCGGATCGATCTTCTCGCTCAGGTATTCACAGATCATGTAGCCCCTCTGCGCCGACCACCCGCAGGTGATGTGCGCAGGTTGCGACGAGGCGTGACTGATGGCGGTCTCTTTCGTCTCGACGACTTCGTACCAGCGCCCGGCCCATATGTTCATCCGCTCCTTGAGATCCGGAGTACTCGCATGACCGAGTGTCACCATGGCCGCCAATAAGCCAGTGGGCATCAGGGACCGGGCCACCAGGTTTCGCAGACGGTCAGAGAGTCTCATGAGGGCAATCTCCGGAAGTCATATTGCGGTGCGGGACGAACTCGACGCCGCAACCCTTGAGTCATGGTAAGGGTTGATATTCCTCCACCACCAGTCCTATGTGGCCGATGGTGCTCGCTTCGGGGCGAGCTGCGGCCGCGTCGGGGTGAGTCAGGGCTGCCAGCGCGGGATGTCGTCGCGACGGATGATCAGTGCTATATTTTGCCGTGCAATTCTGCCGAATGAAGGAACCCAAGTCCGTGCGCTCACGTGGTGCCGAGCCCGGTTTCATCGTCCGGTGGGGAACGCTCGAGATCTCCCACAACTTCCTCTTTTGGCTGCTGCAGTCGGTTGGCTGGGTCGCGTACGGGCTCATGTCGCTCGGCTACGCGCTGGCGGCGGAGAGCGCCCTGCACGCGTGCTTCGATGTGACCGTGCTCGTGGTCACCGGATATGCGCTCACGATCGCTTATCGGTACCTGTTCCGACGCTGGCGACGCCGGGGCACCCCGCCATTGCCGCTCGCGGCGCGCGTGCTGGCACTGACCATCGCCGCCATTCCGATCAGGTACGAATCCGAGGTACTGATCAGCAGGCTTGCCTTTTCCATTCGTCCGTCGCTGGTGGGATCCGTCCCCTCATATGGGGCAATCCCGCTGAAGATCTGGATCACCTCGGCATTCGCCCTGTTGGGATGGTCCATTCTGTATCTCAGCATAAACGGCTGGGTCAGCCTGGAGCGTGAGCGCCGTCGAGCCGCGGCGGCCGAGGGACTGGTGCAATCCGCGAGGCTCCAGGCGCTGCAATCGCAACTACAGCCTCATTTCCTCTTCAACACGTTGAACAGTATCTCGGCCCTCATCGTCGATGGTCGCCTCGACGCTGCTACATCCATGCTCTCGCGGCTGGGCGATTTCCTGCGCATCTGCCTGCAGACCTCCGACACGCCGCAAGTCCCCGTTGCCAGTGAGCTGGTATTCATCCGCCATTACCTCGACATCCAAAAGATCCGATTCGGAGAGCGGCTGACATTCCACCTCGATGTCGCTCCGGATGCGCTGGCGGCGTTGGTTCCCACTATGCTTTTGCAGCCGCTCGTCGAAAACGCTGTACAACACGGTATCCTGCCACACAGAGACGGCGGATCCGTGACGATTGCGGTCCGCGCCGACGCCCGCACGCTGAAGCTGCGGGTCGAAGACGATGGGCCGGGCTTCCAAAGCGCTCCACCTCCCTTCGGCGTTGGTCTTTCAAACACCGCCAGGCGGCTCGACGAGCTCTACGGTGGCCAGGCCACTTTGTCTGTCGGCCGCGGCGCTGTCAGCGGCGTCGTAGTGAATATCGAGCTGCCGCTCGTTGCCGCAGATGATGGCCCTCCCGGCACCGCTGCGCAGGAGACCGGCTAATGCCTATCCGTACCCTGCTGGTGGATGACGAGCAGATCGGGCGCCGTGGCCTCAGGGTGCGACTCGATCGCGCCCGGGAAGTCGAGATCATCGGCGAGTGCCGGAACGGAATCGAGGCCATCGACGCCATCGACCGCCTATCGCCTGATCTGGTCTTCTTGGATGTTCAAATGCCGGAACTCTCCGGCTTCGATGTGTTGCGCGCGGTGCGGCCGAAGGCGATGCCGCACGTGGTCTTTGTGACGGCATTTGACCAGTACGCGATACGCGCCTTTGAGGTTCACGCTCTCGACTATCTTTTGAAGCCCGTTGATGACGAGCGCTTTGCCGCGACGCTGCGTCATGCTCGTGAGGTCATCCTCGGAGCCCAAGAAGGCGCATATGCCCGTCAAATCGCGGAAGCCATTGCGAGCCTCACCCGGAAAGGCGCGCCGCCGGCCGAGCAACTGGGCCCCGACAGGCTCGCCATCCCCGCGGGCGATCGCGTGATGATCATTCGGGTCGCCGACATAGACTGGATCGAGGCGGCCGACAACTATGTGTCCATTCATGTCGGCAGGAAGTCGTGGCTGCTGCGCGAAACGATTTCAGCCCTGGAGCAGCGGTTGGCGCGAAAGGGCTTCGCACGCATCCATCGCTCGACGGTCGTAAACGCGCAACGGGTCACGGAGCTGCGATCGCTGCCGAATGGTGAATTTGCGATCGTGCTCGCCGACGGGACCACTCTCAGGATGAGCAGGAGCTACCGCTCGGTCCTGGATCAATTGGTAGGCACGGCCCGCTAGGCTCCGCGGGCCTGCGCGCCGGAACCTCCCTCAATGATCGGCGCCGCGTCTGCCCGACACGCACGATACGGGGGACCTTGAAATAGCGGTGGGGTGCTCCCTGTTTGACCCTGCTGGGCGCTCTCCCGCCCCCTGCTACCCACCTCGCGGAAACCCGATGATTGGCTGAGCGAAAATAACTATGGTGTCCTCGTTCTGGTCGGACAACGCCCACGAGAGTTGATTTGGAAACGACACGCTGGTGAATTGAATCGAGACCTTATCGAGCAGCGCCTGCGCTTCACCCGCCGTAAGGCTGAACGGTGGCCCCGTGATGATTGCGGTCAAGTTGTTCAGGACAAGTTGATTCGCCCCGGAGCCGGCGGTCTGGAGGCCCGACCTGATCGCATTGAGAATGTCGCCCGCAGATTCGCACCAGCTTTCAGGCCATCCCACATTGATATCCCAGTTGCTGAGCGTCAGGTCGAAAAATACGTCGAGATTGGTCGACGTGTCCGGAACCACTTGCACGCCAAATTGAATACTCGCCTCCGACTCCGAACCGGCGACGCCCAAACCCGAAGAGCTTGCGGTGAGCATCGTATTGCCGGGGAGCCCCTCATTTGACAGAGCTGTGCTCACCTGGCCGGCGGAGATGCCCGCCGATTGCGGCAGAGACGGCTGAAAGAGGAAGATGTCGAGGCCCCCGCCTGCGTCTTGGAGAGGAAATACCCCCGACCGATAAACCTGAACCCCAAACTGGCTCAAGGTGATCGAAATTTGATCGATATTGAAGCCCGCGAGCGCTGCCGGCACGTCAGGCAGAGTGAAAGTACCGTCATCGCGGCTGAAAACAGACCCGAGATCGAACGGGATCGTGAAGAATCCAGGCAGCGTTGCGAAGCCCGTCGTCGTCACGACGAAAAGGGACCCCTGCCAGCCCTGAAAGCCCGCTGAAGGCGGGCCGCCACCCAGAATGATCGGTGCGAAGAAAGCCGAGGGATCAGTGACTAAATTGATTTTTCCATCGACAGACATGATCGGACGCCCTCCGGGCTGGTGAGTTGCCGCCTGTGAACATCAGGCCGCGCAGTCACCGCACCCTCAGTAAGTCGAGCAACGTTTGGAGGTTAAAATTGGCCAAGGCAGCCTCACCGGTCACGCCCTCCCGCGCGGAGGGCAGCCCCAGGACCTCTCCCTTCACCGTGGTGACGGTATCTTTCAGCACGGTGTAGCTCGCGAACTCCGCCGCTCCAGCCTCACCACTCCCTTTGCGGATGATGTTCAGCGTGACCGATGGGGTCTCATGGACCGTCGGCCGAATGATGATCTGGTACTCGGTACCGTCACGGCCGAACGCAATGGAATACCTATTCGTGCGCGGGTCGCTTGACCCGTCGGGGCGAGCCAGACCGATATTGACCCCGTCGACGGTCAGCTCCTCGTGGTGAAGAGCTGGTGCGGAGCCCTTGCCCGTCTTTGCAGGCTGCTTCAATTTCTCAACGTCTGCCGCCGTCAGCGTCACGAGTTTCATGCCTGTTTTCCTCAGGTTTCAGCAGCGTCACCGGGTATCGTTATTCGTTACGAGGCCCATGTTCGGCAGCGTGGTTCCGAACATGAAGAACAGGCGATCAAAGACTGCGCGCGCATAGGCGGCCTCACCCTCTATGTTCGGATGGCCCACCGAGGCGAGATCGCAACCCACCGCCCCGGCATTACCGGAGACGGCGCACGCACCTTCAGGTCCGAGACGCTGTGCACTCACCTCATCGACCGGGCTGAGCTCGCCCAAAATCGTTGTTATCGCGATATCAGCCCCCTCCAATCCCCCAGCGGTCGAGCCAAAAATCGCCCCGAACGGGCCAAAGAGAACGCCGCCGAGGATTCCTCCGAGGATTGACCCGGTCCCCACATCGGTATCCAGGATGTTACTGATTTCGCCAAGGGCAGGATCAAAGCCCCAGAGAAACGCGGGTGCCGTATTGGTTGCCTCGTCGGCCCCGTCGCTTCCCCCAGTGAAGAGGGCATTCACGGGCAGAAATGGAGCCGGGACGAAAATGAACCGTGGGGCGGTCATGGTCACCCCTTTGACTTGGGCGCTGAAACTCCCGTTTGAAGCCGTGTTCGCGAGGTCGACTGCGGAGGCGAGAGACGCGTCGGAAAACGCTTTGAAGGCGGCGCATTTCGCGATCACTGACGATGCGACGTCGGCTGCCGCGATGTCGCCCACCAGTACAGAGGCCAACCATCCGGCGGGGCCGAGTAGTTCGGGTAGAACGCTGCCGGTGAGTATTCCCACAGCCAGCACGAGCCCGGAGACGTCGGAAAACTCCGAGAGGATCTGGTAGTATCCCGTTACGACTACAACGGCATTCGGGAATGCCTTACCAACCGCCGTCAGAAGATTGCTCATCTGGCCGGTCGTCGCATTCATCGGCGCCAGAGCGCTTGCGCCAGGCACGTTGAGCGTGCCTCCGCACGCCGCGTTGGTCCTCGCCAACAGAGTCGCCTGGTCGACAAAGGGATTCAGTATGTTCGTGAACAACCCCACGTCGTTGATGCCTCCATCGAGGAGGACCAATTGAATGGAATCAAACGAACTGGTTTGATTGTCCGCCCCCTGTACCTGTTGCGCGCCGGCGGCCTGGTCGAGGATGGTCGGCACCGGGGGAGGTAATAAGCCTGCAGGCACTTCTCCGCCGGGAAAGGCCGTTACCGCCGTCACGCTCACTGTCGAGGTGCTCGCGGAGTTGAGCGCCGTATTGATGGTGGCCCCGGATTGCGCGAAGCGTAGCACCTTGAACCCAGCCGCTGGGTGCGGGACCAGGAAATTGGCCTGAAGCTCGGCCCCGACGATCTCGGCCATCTTGTCAGAGGCCGGGCCGCCGACCGTGCCGGGGTTGAGACCCTGCCCCCACTGGATGGAGTCTCCCAAGACGACAATGGGGAACAGTATGGCAAATAGGATGGCCCGTATGGGCATTTGAGGGTCTGTGCCGACGAAAGGGACCCCGGGGCCGCCAAACGTCGTGACGACCACTGCAGCGTACCCCGGCGCCGACACGGAGATCGTGGTTCCCTGTTGGACTCCAATCATCCAACTCGCGCCGCCGGCGACGGCGAGTCTTGGTGGATTTCCCTCGGAACCGACGACGACGAACGGCGATGATGGAGTGAACACCGGGTCTGCTATGGGCAAGTTCGTAACTCCATCCTCAACGAGGACGTATACGATTGCGTTAGCCATTCAGCATTTCTCCGTGTCGCGACGCTCGCGAAGCGTAATGCCGTGAGACAGAGGCGGACCCCTTACGCGCATACTGCGCCTCCCTTCTTACTGGCGCAAGATGCTGCCGCCAGTCCCGGATATCGGGTATCTGACGTGTCGTCGTCGCCGCTCGAATGTTGCAACGCAGTTGTAGCGGACGACGTGGTCTTCTCGGCGATGACGCACTTGATTGCGGTGCCAAAAGTGCCGCTAACGAGAAGACGTCCTTCTCGGGACTTCCGGGATATTTCTCTGTAAGAGGTTGATTGCGTTGGGCTTATATTCGTTGCAGAAGGCGTGGGTCACGGCGCGCTTCTGGCGCCAACTGGCGCAAGCCAATGGCCCCGCGGGGGATTAGAGTAGGGAGCGGCGCCGGGGCGCGTATGCCACTACCGGCGTGGCGACCCCGCCATGCCCTGCCGATGACACCTGTTTTCAGCGTCTTGCCGCGCTCTCGAATTGACAGCCGCTGCGACTGATCTCGACTTGGCCAGCTCTTCCTTTACTGGGAGGTCTGCGACCGAAGCAGGCGAATGCCGTCGGGCTGTATGCGTGATGCCACGCCACCGAAGCGCTCCGTGACGCAGTTGGCAACGGCCGCGATTTCAACGTCGGAATAAGCTGCACCGAACGCCAGCATGGGCACCGGTCCGCTTGCGCTCATACGCGTCATGCCTGAAATCACGATCTGCGCAACATTCGTTGCGCTCGGATCGTTCACGGCGCGCGCACCTGTGAGCGTTGCATAGGAGGAGAGCATGCTGCGTCCGCTCCAGGAATGGCAGCTCACGCAAGCACCCTCGAATACCTGTTTACCGAGCGAAGCGAAACCGGCGGGCGCCCCCTCTCGGTGCGAGGCCGGCGCGAGACTGACGCGCACCGCCGGCTCCCGGGCGGAAGAGGACGCGCGAACCGTGCGCCGATAGGTCACGACGGCCTGGATGTCGAACGCGGTGGGGCGTACGATGCGTCGCTGACAATTCTGAGGGCTCGCCCATGACCGAGAGCCGATGCGAGGAGGGCCATCGCTGCTTCCGGCAACATGGGCGAAGCGGTCGATCGCAGCCTCTGCCGTCACCGGGCACCCGGTAGCCGCGAGCTTCGAACCCGGCGAGAATTGGTTCTGGGACTATGAGCGAGAGGAAATGATGAATGGTCTCGAGCTCGCGCCGCCTCGGGCCCATCCGGAAGGTCAGCCCGTGCCGGGTCCCGCCGGGCGCGTGCCGCGTAACTGGCGGAATCTCTTGCACGAATAGGCATCGCGTTGGCGGCCGGAGCCCCGTATGAGAACGATAAGCTTCAAGGCTGATATTCTGCCGCTCTTTACCGAGCGCGACATTCGCGCAATGAGCAAGGTGTTCAATTTGGGCAGTTACGAGGATGTCAGGGCGCATGCGGCCATCATTTATGACCGTATTCGTGGAATAGGCGGCGGGGTAATGCCACCTCCGCCGCCGCGAGGAGAAGGTCCCTGGACTCAAGCGCGAATCGAGCTGTTCGCCCAATGGATCGCGGGAGGATGCCAACCCTAGGTAGACAGACGGGGGAATTCCTGCCCGGCGAGTTGGTGGCGCAGATCTCGCAGTTGGCCCGCAGAACCGGGATCTACTCCAGGTACTCGTGGCAGCTGAACCCAGGCTCTGGAGGAAACATGTCGAAGATCGTCTACGAAGTCGTTCAACACGACGGCGGTTGGGCTTATCGGGTTAATGGGACGTATTCCGAAGCCTTTGCTTCTCATGATCTTGCTCGCAAGGCCGCCAAGCGTGCCGCCCAGGAGCAGCTCATCCCGGGTGAAACAACGGTGATCTCATACGAGGACGAGAAAGGCCACTGGCACCACGAGGTGGCGAGCGGTGACGACCGGCCCGAGACCGACGTTGAAGGCTGACGCGGTTCGAGGACCGGAAGTGCTGCTGTGACTCGACTTCGCCTGGCGGAGCTCGAGGCGCTCGGAGCAATTCACCTCAGCTCTGCTGCGTCCGCCTTGCCCCTACCGCGTGCAGCGGCGAGTGCTTGCGGTACAGCAACTCCATGGTTCACCGCACCGGCGCATTTCCCTCTGCCATCCAGAGCAGTTGAGTAGTTCGCCGGGTTGGCAGCGTCGAGCGCGATGCTCGTGAGCGGCTTAGACCTGACAGTGGACCATTCCTTCAGTATCGCCAACACAATGACTTGGCGAGCCAAAAAGGGGCGTGCTCCGGTCTCCGATCCCGGTGTGCTGGCGCCGGACGGGAACTGTAACTATACTGGCCTGGATTCGACGCTGTCCGCGGGCGGGCTCGGCCTCAGGGGACGCTCTCGACTTGAACAAGATCTTCGAAATCGCATGGCGCGCCCTGGTCTTCATCGTCGCCATCGCCATCATCGTCATCGTCTCGACCAACTGGAATCGCTGGCAGGGCCGCGAAGGTTGGCAGCGCACCGACGATGCCTACCTCGAGGCGGATATCACCCCCATCTCCTCGAAGGTGGCCGGCTACATCCGCGAGCTTCCAATTCAGGATTATGAGCCGGTGCGCAAGGGGCAGGTACTCGCGCGGCTCGTCGACGACGATTACCGCGCTGCCGTCGCGCAGGCCGAAGCGCAGATTGCTTCTGCCACCGCGCAGACCCAGACCCTGAAGGCACGGCGCGAGCTGCAACTCGCCAACATCAATGCCGCGCGGGCGGTCGTCGCCGCGACGGTGGCCTTGCGGGAGCAAAACAGCCGTGACGTTGCGAGGCAGGAGCGGCTGCTGCGCACCGGTTCCTCCTCGACGGAGGCGCGCGAGAAGCTCGAGACGACGCGCGCGCAGCTCGCAGCGCAACTGGCGCGCAATCGCGCCGAGGCGACCGCCGCCGACAGGGACCTGGCCGTGCTCGACGCGCAGCTCCAGCAAGCCGAGGCGGCCATCAAGACCGCGCAGGCGGCGCTCACGGTGGCGCGGCTGAATCTCCAGTACACCAGCATCATCGCACCTCAGGACGGTGTTCTCGGACAGCGGCAGGTCAAGCCCGGACAGCTCGTGGGCGCGGGAACTCAGATCACGACGCTCACTCCCCTGCCGAAAGTCTGGGTCATCGCGAATTACAAGGAGACACAGCTCACTCACATGGCTGTGGGGCAGAAGGCCGAGATCGCGGTCGATACCTTTCCGGGTCACAGGCTGCGCGGTCATGTGGTGGCGTTCGCCCCCGCCTCGGGCGCCGAATTCGCGTTGTTGCCCCCAGACAATGCAACTGGCAATTTCACCAAGGTCGTACAGCGCATCTCGGTGAAGATCGTGATTGACGATGCGGACGGTCTCGACGATCGGCTCGTCCCCGGTATGTCGGTCATCGCCAGTGTCTACGCTCGCGACGCCAGGCACCGATGAGCACTCCGGCGTCCAGCCTCGAGCCGCCACGCGTCCCGGGCTTGCATGCGCCGACGCTGCCTGCGCCACCGACTTCGATCCCGTGGCTCGGGCTGCTGGCAGTGCTCTTGGGTACGTTCATATCCACTTTGAACGGTCGACTGTCGAGCGTCGGCCTGGCGGACATCCGCGGCGCAATGAGCGCGGGATTCGACGAGGGGGCGTGGATCACGACCGCGCAAACGACCGCGCAGATGCTCATCACGCTGGTCGCCGTATGGATGGGCGCCGCCTATGGCCCGCGGCGGGTACTCATCTGGTCATCGATATGGTTTGCGGTCATCTCCCTGCTGATTCCCTTCTCGGCGACGCTGCACATGCTGCTCGTGATGCAGTTCCTCGGCGGCTTGGCCAGCGGCTTCTTCATTCCCCTGACGCTGAGTTTCATACTGCTCAACACCCCGCCTCGATTCTGGGCCATCGGCATCGCCATCTACGCACTCAATCTCGAGCTGTCGCTCAACATTTCGGCGTCGCTCGAGGGATGGTACGTCGACCATCACTCGTGGCGGTGGATCTTCTGGCAGAACGTGCCGCTCGCGCTCGCCATGTCAGTGTGTCTGCGCGCCGGCCTCGCAAACAAGCCGATCTGCGTCCGGCCGCCGGCCGACGTCTTCGCCATGGTCGCGGGCGGGACCGGGCTCGCGTTGATCTATGCCGCACTCGATCAGGGAAACCGGCTCGATTGGTTGAATTCAGGCCTGATCTGCGGGTTGCTGTCGGCCGGAATCCTGCTGCTGCTCGCCTTCTTCGTGCACGAGGCCCGTACGCCGCGCCCGCTGGTCAATCTGCGGGTCCTGTTCGGCGCTCCCATGCCGAGCCAGATGCTCCTGATTTCGTTCCTCCGTCTCACCATCCTCTCCACCAGCTACCTGATACCGCTCTACCTCGGCTCGGTGCGCGGCTATCGCGACCTGGAGATCGGCGACACGCTCCTCTGGATCGCTGCGCCGCAGCTCATCTTCTGTCCGCTCGCAGCATTGATGCTGCGCCGCTCCGACCCGAGGCTCGTGTCCTCGATCGGGTTCATTTTCATCAGCGTCGCCTGTCTGATGGTCGCCTACAACCTCACTCCGCTCTGGGGGTCGTACCAGTTCCTGCCGTCGGCCCTCCTGCAAGCGCTCGGGCAGAGCTTTGCGCTCTCGGGCGTCATCTTCTTCGGCATTCTGCACCTGAAGCCCCAGGATGCCCTGACCTTCGGCGCCGTTCTGCAGACCGCACGACTCATGGGTGGAGAGGTCGGCTCCGCATTCGTGACCACACTCGCCCGGGTACGCGAGCAGGTCGCCTCGAATCTGATCGGATTGCACGTTCGGGCGGGAGATGCACGAGTGCTCGAGCGTGTTCGGGCCTATGGCGCCGCAACGACGAGGATGCTCGATCCCGCCGGCGCAATGCGCCGCGGCGAGCTCGTGCTGGGCAATGCGGTGCGGGCGGCGGCAACCACCCAGGCCGTAATGGACTGCTTCGTCGCCGTAGCGCTGTTGACCGCGATCGCTCTGTTGGTAGTGGTCTCTCGGAGCGCGGCGCCGGAGGGCCCGGCGTCCGCCCTGCCGCTGTTTCGCGCTCGCGAAGAGAAGCGCGCATGACCGCCGCGCTACGGGTTTGTACGACCCATCTCCCGATGAGCGTCACGCTCGCGTGTCTCGCCGCATGCGCCGTGGGACCCAACTACCATCCGCCACCGCTCCCGGCGCACGCCCAGGCCCCGCTGGTTTCGATGAATCCCAGGCTCGAGACAACGGCGCAGCCCGCGGACGCGTGGTGGCGGCTTTACGACGATCCGCGCCTCGATCGGCTGGTACGCGAAGCGCTCGCGGCAAATCGCGACCTTGCCGCGGCCGAGGCGAATCTCGCCGCGGCCCGCGCGGTCGTATCGGAAGTGCACGCCGATCGGTATCCCTCGACCCGAGCGATCGCCGGCGGAGTATATGGGCGCGACCCGACCACGGACGAGATTCTCGAGCTCGGCGGCCATCCTCCGCAGACCCTCTGGCTGTTCGAGGATGCTTTTCAAGCGGCGTACGAGGTCGACCTGTTCGGTCGCGTGCACCGTGCCATCGAGGCGGCCAATGCAAATGCCGAGTCCGTCGCCGCCGCCCGTGACGGGGTGCGGATCGTCGTAGCGGCGAATACCGCGCGTGCGTATGCGTCCATATGCGCGCTCGGAGAGCAACTCCGCGTCGCGCATCGCTCTCTCGATATCGTGACGCAGGAAGCCGGGATCGCGGCGCAACGTTACGATGCCGGCGCTGGCTCGCAGTTCGATGTCAAGCGGGCACAAGCGGTGGTCGCCGAGGTCCGCGCGACGATTCCGCAGCTCGAGGGAGCGCGGCGTGCCGCGCTATTCGAGTTGACCGCGCTCCTCGGCCGAACGCCAACCGATGCTCCCAAGAATCTCGATACCTGTGTCGCTCCCCCTCGCCTGACCGCGCTCATTCCGGTGGGAGATGGTCGCTCCCTCATCAGGCGCCGGCCCGATGTCCGTCAGGCCGAGCGTCATCTGGGCGCCGCCGCCGCCGGGATCGGTGTCGCAACCGCCGAGCTGTATCCCAGCATCAGCTTGAGCGCCTTCTTCGGTGGTGCCGCCACTGAAGTCTCCGAGCTCAACAGCAATCCAGCGCGCATCTGGGGCGTCGGCCCGTCGATCAGCTGGAGCTTTCCCAACCAGGCGGGTCCCCGGGCCCGCGTGCGCCAGGCCAAGGCCTCTGAGCAGGCGGCGCTCGCTTCGTTCGACTCCGTGGTACTCACCGCCCTGAAGGAGACAGAACAGGCGCTTGCAGCATACGCAAGTGACCTCGCCGACCGCCAGGCGTTGGCCGAGGCGCAGGCCAACCTGAAGGACGCATTCCGGTTCGCTCGCAGCGGCTACGCAGCCGGCTCGTTGAGCACGCTCGACTTGCTCACGACGGAGCAATCGCTCGTAGCCGTCGATGCCGACGTGGCGGCGTCGGATGCCCGTCTCATTCAGGATCAGATTGCAATCTTCAATGCCTTGGGAGGCGGTTGGCACCAGCCTCTCGACCGCTCACAGTAACCGCTTGCGCGTGCGCCGGCGCGGGATCGGGCTCGACCACGCGGCCTCCTATCCGCTGCGTGGCAGTTTCGACTTCTCTCCAGACAACGAGCGGTGCCGAGACGCTACTGCGAGGTCTGCGACCGAAGCAGGCGAATGCCCTCGGGCTGCATGCGTGATGCCACGCCACCGAAGCGCTCCGTGACGTAGTTGGCAACGGCCGCGATTTCAACGTCGGAATAAGCCGCACCGAACGCCGGCATGGTTACCGGTCCGCTCGCGCTCATGCGCGTCATACCGGAAATCACGATCTGCGCAACATTCGTTGCGCTCGGATCGTTCACGGCGCGCGCACCTGTCAGCGTTGCATAGGAGGAGAGCATGCTGCGTCCGCTCCAGGAATGGCAGCTCACGCAAGCACCCTCGAATACTTGCTTACCGAGCGGATCGAAGCCGGCGGGCACCCCCTCTCGGTGCGAGGCCGGCGCGAGACTGACGCGCACCGCCGGCTCGCGGGCCGAAGAGGACGCGGGAACCGTGCGCAGATAGGTTACGATGGCCTGGATGTCGGCTGGAGCCAGAAATGACAGGCTGCGATCGACCGCCTCGCCCATGTTGCCGGAGGCCGTGCCGTGGTCTACGGCATGACCTGTCGAGAGGTATTGTACCAACGCTGCATCGGTCCACGCACCGATTCCGGAGCGGTCCTGCGCCGTGATGTTGTAGGCTCGCCAGCCCGCCGTAGTGGCCCCGGAAAACTTCTCGCGGTTATCCAGCGCCTGCAGCCGGTTCCGCGGCGTGTGGCAGTCTCCGCAATGAGCCAGCGCCTCTGACAGATAGGCGCCACGGTTCCACTGCACGCCGCGATCGCTCCTCGGCTCGAAGCGGGTGTCGGGGTCGTACAACGCTTGCCAGAACACCATCAGCCAGCGCTGGTTGTACGGGAAGGCCAGCGTGTCCTTCGGGGTCACGGCGTGCACGGGCGCCAGGCTGAAGAGATAGGCCTTGATGGCGAGCGCATCGGCGTCCGTCATATAAGTGTATGCGGCATACGGCATTGCCGGATAAAGACGCGTGCCGTCGGGCATCACACCCCGGTGCAGGACCTCGAGGAAACCTGCGTCAGTGAAATTACCAATACCGGTCTCGCGATCCGGGGTGATGTTGGGGGAGTAAAGCGTCCCGAATGGGGTGCGGATAGCGAGTCCGCCCGTATAGGGCTGGCCGCCGGTGGCAGTGTGGCAGACCATGCAGTCGGCGGCTCGCGCCAGGTACTCGCCGCGCGCCACCAGGCTCGCCCCGGCCAGGCTCGCCGGTACGCCGGTGGGATTTCCTCCGCGGTAATCGGCGAGCGCGACGGGCTTGCCGGCGGCAAAGGCCATCGGACCGGGCTCGGCGATGAGCCCGAACCACGCGATCACTCCGAGGGCCACGACGACCGCGATTCCGATGAGAGTGTTGCGCATGAGACGGCTCATACGATCAGCTCCGCCACGGCGCCTTTCTGCCGGCCAGCACGTCTCGATCGATCGGCAGGCGCCGCAGCGCGATCCCGGTCGCCGCATAAATGGCGTTACGCAGAGCCGGCGGCCCCGCGGTCGTGCCGGTCTCGCCTATGCCGCCCGGCGGCTCGCCGCTCTCGATCAGATGAACGTCGATCCTCGGCGCCTGATCGATGCGCAGCATGCGGTAATCGTTGAAGTTGCTCTGCTGGACCCGGCCCTTCTCGATCGTGATCTCGCCGTAGAGCGCGGCCGTGAGCCCGAAGATCAGCCCGCCCTGCAGCTGCGCCACGACGGTGTCAGGGTTGACCACGGTGCCTGTGTCGACTGCACTCGTCACCCGCCGCAGGTGGACCTCGCCGCTGGTATCGACCTCGGCCTCGACGACGGTGGCGATGAAGCTGGCGAAGGAGACCTGGCAGCATACGCCGCGACCCGTCCGCACGGGCAAGGGGCTGCCCCATCCGGCCTTCTGCGCGACGACATCGAGCGCATGCTGGAGCCGCGGCGTCTTGTCCAGCATGGCGCGGCGGAAGGCCACCGGGTCCTTGCCCGCTGTCACCGCCAGCTCGTCCACGAAGCATTCGGCGGCGAACACGTTGTTGTTGGGTCCAACGCCGCGCCAGAATCCGGTCGGTACCGCGGGGGGCTCTTCGCGCACGACCTCGACACGAAAGTTCGGGATGTCGTAGGGCAGGTCGATGGCGCTGTCGACCTCGTCGAAATCGATGTCGTGGTTGCCGGTATAGGCAGGTGCCAGCCAGCGCGCGACGACGGAGGAGCCCGTGACGCGGTAGTGCCAGGCATCGATCCGTCCATCCTTCAGCACGGCGGCAATTCGATCGTAGTACATCGGCCGATAGAGATCGTGCTGGACATCCTCCTCGCGGGTATACACGACCTTCACGGGGCCATCGACCTTCTGCGCAATGCGTACGGCCTTCTCCGTCGCGTCGGTTTCGAGCCTCCGGCCGAAGCCCCCGCCCAGGAGTTGATTGTGGACGGTGACCTTCTCGAGGGGCAGCCCCGTCAGGCGAGCCGCCGCCTGCTGGGTGCGTGCGCAGACCTGACTGCCAACCCACACCTCGCAGGAATCGGGGGTCACTTGCACCGTGCAGTTCATCGGTTCCATGGGCGTGTGGGCGAGGAAGGGAAGCTGGAATCGCGCTTCATGGGGCTTCGCGTTTGCCAGCGCTTTGTCGACGTCGCCGACGTTGCGTGCCACGAGCCCGTGCCGCTCACTCGCCTCGCGCAGCCGATCCTCGATCAGCGCGCTGTCCACCGTCGCGTTCGGCCCCTCGTCCCACGTGATGTCGAGCGCCGCGAGGCCCTGCTTTGCAGCCCAGAAATGATCAGCCACCACCGCGACCAGGTCCTCGAGCACGATCACCTGGCGCACTCCCGGTATCCGCTGCGCCGCGTCAGCGTCCACGCGACCGACCTTGCCGCCAAAGACCGGACAGGCGGCCAGCGTCGCGAACTTCACCCCGGACGGCATCATGTCGATGCCGAACTGCGCCTTGCCGTTGACCTTGTCCGGCGTGTCGAGCCTCTTCACCGGCCGTCCGATGAGCTTGAATTGCGACGGTGACTTCAAGCTCGGATTCTGGGGTGGAGTCTCCCTCGATGCCGCATCCACGAGCGCACCATAGGAAAGTCTGCGCCCGCTGCCACTGTGAATAACCTCGCCGTTATCCGTGGTGCACGCTGTCGGGTCTACCCGCCAGCGGCGCGCGGCGGCGCCGATCAGCATCGCCCGCGACGCGGCGGCAGCGCGGCGCAGGGGGAGCCAGAACGCGCGCACCGAATTGGAATTGCCGGTCGCCTGGACCGTGAGCACGGGATTTGCGTAGAGCGCGGGATCCGGAGGGGCGGCCTGCACGGACACCGAATCCCAAGCCGCGTCGAGCTCCTCCGCGAGCATCATGGAGTGGGCCGTGTAGATGCCCTGCCCCATCTCCACCTGCGGCATGATGAGAGTGACCTCGCCGCTGGGCGTGATACGGATGAACGCATTCGGGGCGAAGGGCGGTCTCGACGCCTTGCCGGCCGCCATGTCGACAGGAACGTGAAACGCGAAGAGGAATGCGCCGGCCCCACCCGCCTTGAGCAGGGCGCGCCGCGCCGGGTCCAGCGGCCCGCAGTCGCGCCGGATCTCTTCGGATTCAACGGCTGCCGGCATGAGCGGGCCCCGAAGTTGGAACCGTCCCAGCCTGCTCGTAGCTGGCGGCGCGCTTGATGGCATCGCGGATTCTGACGTACGTTCCGCAACGGCAGATGTTTCCGGCCATGGCCGCATCGATGTCCGAATCGTCAGGGTTGGGAGTGGCGGCCAACAGAGCGGCCGCGGACATGATCTGACCGGACTGGCAGTATCCGCATTGTACGACTTCCAGCTCCAGCCATGCCTTCTGGACTCGAGCACCCTCCGGCGTGGCGCCCACAGCCTCGACCGTGGTAACCGCACGCCCCCCCACGGAGCCCACCGGGAACATGCACGAGCGCACAGGCTGCCCGTCCACGTGCACCGTGCACGCACCGCACTGCGCGATACCGCAACCGAACTTGGTCCCCGTCAGCCCGAGGAGGTCGCGGAGCACCCAGAGCAGCGGCATGTCACTCGGGGCTTCCACGCTGCGATCGAGACCATTGATGCGGAGTGTGATCATCCTGCTGCTCCCGGCGGCAAGGACGCGAGGTGGACGGCTTGCACGATTATGCGCCTCACGCGGCTTCGTGCATTGTATTTTACTGCAGGGAATTGCACGGTCCTGACGCGAGCGATACACCCCCTGGCCGACCCTTGGGTCGACCGGGACGCCCCCCTCCAATCAGAAATGATGAGAAGCCGCCATGAAATCCACGAAGAGCCGAACCCGGGGCGGTACGGGGTGGCCAGGCTGGAACGCGGCGAAGAGAGCAATCTCATCACAGGAATAACCCGCCAGGCACTCAACGAGGCGTCCGGCTTGCAAATCCTCAGCCACATCCCACAACGCCTCCGAGGATAGACCGCGGCCCTCGAGTGCCCAGCCGTGCAGCACATCACCGCTGCTGCTGGAAAAATGACCGCCGACCGACACCTCCTCGACACCGCTCTGCGAGCGAAACCGCCAGCGATCGAGCAGCCGGTATCGCCGGGCAAGGCGCAGGCATTCGTGGTGCGCGAGATCCGCAGGCCGCTCCGGCGCGCCGTGCGCCGCCAGGTAGGATGGGGCACCGCAGAGGACGCGGCGCGTGGAGGCGATTTTGCGCGCGATGACGCCCGGATCATCGGGCCGATCCACGCGCAGAGCGACGTCGATGCCGTCCTGCCCAACCTCCAAGCCGGCGTCGGAGAGCACTAGGTGGACCTCCAGCCCGGGCTGACGCACGGCGAATTCTGCCAGCAGCGGTGCAATGCGGCGGCGGCCCAACTCCATCGGCGCCCCAACCTTCAACATTCCCCGGGCAGCCCCGCCGCGCGCCGAGACCTCGGCCTCCGCGTCGCGGACGCTCGCAAGGATGCTGCGGCAATGCCGGTAATAGAGAGCGCCTTCGTCGGTCAGGCGGAAGCGCCGTGCGCTGCGCTCGGCCAGGCGAACGCCCAGGCGGGCTTCGAGCGCCGACAGTCGGCGGCTGACGGCGGGTGGCGAGGAGCCAGAGGCGAGCGCGCCGGCAGAAATGCCGCCCGCTTCCACGACGGTGCAAAAGAGCTCGATGTCACCGCGGCGATCCGGCAAGGCGAGAACTCTATGCTTCCGATTATCGGAAGCATAGCATGCGCCCTAACCTCTTTCCGCCGTCGGCTCGCACGCTCATGCTCCTCTCCGGGCAAAGCGATCACCGGGAGAGCAGATCATGCGTTCACTACGATTCGGAAGGTTTGGCGACCCCTCCGTCCTCGAGCTGGCGGAGGTCCCCGTCCCGGCCATCGACGAGACTTCCGCCCTGGTCCGGGTGACGGCGGCGTCGATCAATCCGAGTGACGTCAAGAACGTCGCCGGTGCGATGAAACAGACTACCCTGCCGCGAACCCCGGGGCGGGATTACGCCGGTGTGGTCGAAGCAGGCCCAACCGAATGGCTCGGCACCGCAGTCTGGGGAACGGGCGGCGATGCCGGCTTCACGCGCGACGGCACCCATGCCGAGCTGATCGCTGTGCCTGCGGCGAGCCTGCGCCGCAAGCCTGACAGCCTCAGTTTCGACCAGGCTGCATCGGTCGGCGTCAATTATGTGGCTGCCTGGTGCGGCATCGAAGCGGCGGGTCTGCGGGCGCAGGAGATTCTGTTGCTGATCGGTGCCGGCGGCGGTGTCGGTGCCGCGGCCGCCCAGATCGCCCACCACCGCGGTGCCCGCGTGATCGGGGTCGACCGGCGTCTGCCGCCCGCGGATGCGCCAATTCACGCCATCGCGGAAAAGCTGATCATCGGAGCCGAGGATCTGCCCGCCGAGGCCCGCAGAGCCACCGGCGGCAGAGGCGCCGATGTTGTATTCGATCTCGTCGGCGGCATCATGTTCCGCAGTGCCGTCAACAGTCTTGCCCTCGGCGGCAGGTTGATCGAGCTCGCCGCGACCGGCCAGAGGGAGGTGAGCTTCGACCTTGCCGATTTCTATCACAACGAGAGCCGACTCTTCGGCGTGGATACTCTGAAGCGCGACCTGACGGCATCAGCGCAGGTGCTGGATGCGCTGACCCCCGGATTCGTGGCCGGCGACTACCGTGCCGCCCCACTCAGTGAGACGTACAAGCTGAGTGACGCGCAGACGGCTTACCGCAAGGTCGCGGCGGGGGCCGCGGGCCGTATCGTCCTGCGGCCGCAGGAATCGAGGAGACAAGCATGACCGCCTATCTCATCTCCCTTCTCATGGGCCTGGCCGTGGGGGTGGCGTACGGGCTCCTGCACGTGCGCTCTCCGGCGCCGCCGCTCATCGCGCTCGTCGGCCTGTTGGGCATGGTGCTGGGGGAGCAGGCGATCGTGGCGGTCATTGCCTGCACCGGCCGCGGATAAGGGCGGGAAGCCCCACGGTTGGCACGTCCGTCGCGGCCGAAGCTGCACACCTCGTGTCCCATCGTTGCCAGCAGCGCGCCGACCAGCGCGGTGAATGCGACCAAGGCAACGATCTTAGGCTTGGTGAGCTCGGGGTAGCACCTCCACACCGGAATCACGGGTGATCGCGCCATCGAAGTCGTTACCGTCATCTTCCGACCTTTCGCCCTTGTATGAGAGAAGCCCGGTCCTCAGGGGAGGAGCCTACTGCGCCAGCGGCACACAGGATTGTCGTTTTCTGCTTCGTTTGGCATCGGGTCCGCGCGCCAACGCCCGCGGAGAACCGTGCGCCCGAAGGGGGTGCATGCAGTACTATCGCCGGTATGCGCTTGGGAAAGGCAGGTGCCGATCCTCCTTCGACGCTCGGGCCGGGCGCCTCGGCGTGGACGCCCTTTCGGCACCGGGCGTTCCTGATCGTCTGGGTGGCGACAGTCGTCTCGAACATCGGCACCTGGATGTACAACCTCGCCTCGGGGTGGCTGATGCTGCGCCTCGATGCGGACCCGTTCGTCGTCTCGCTGGTTCAGGTCGCGAACACCCTGCCGCTGTTTCTGTTCGCCATTCCGGCAGGCGCGCTGGTGGATGGCGTGGATCGGCGCCGATTCCTCATCTATGGGGAATCGGCGATCACGATGATCTCCATGGCCTTTGCGGCACTCGTGTGGCTGCACCTGATCACGCCCGGCAAGCTCCTCCTCTTCAGCTTCATAGTAAGTGTGGGCTCGGCCGTGACGGCCCCCGCCTGGCAGGCCGTGGTCTCGCAGCTCGTGCCCAGCGCCGATCTGCAGGCCGCGATCGCCGCGAACAGCGCCGGTGTCAATGTCAGCCGTGCGATCGGACCTGCACTCGGCGGCGTCCTCATTGGCTCGGCAGGGATCGCCGCGCCGTTCTGGCTCGATGCCTGCAGCAATATCGGCGTGATTGCCGCGCTGATCTGGTGGCGGCCGCGCACAAGCACTCGACAGCCGCTTCCGCCCGAGCCGTTTTGGGGCGCCGTGCGCACGGGAATCCGACATGTGCGATACAACTCGCGTCTGCGTGCCACTCTGATTCGCGCTATTACATTCTTTACTTTCGCGGGGGCGTATTGGGCCCTGCTGCCGCTCGTCGTCAGCGTCAGGGTTCTCGGCGGACCAAAGCTATACGGCGTGTTGCTCGGTGTCATCGGAGTGTCGGCGGTGATCAGCGCCCTGATACTGCCCCGGCTGAGCAAGCGATGGAGCGCCGATGTGCTCCTGATTGGAGCCACAGTGGCGACGTCCATCGCCACAACTCTATTCGCGGTCGCACGCAACCCCGCGACCGCTATCATCGCGAGCATCCTCGCCGGCGCTTCGTGGATCATTGCGCTCTCCGGTCTCAGCGTTGCGTCGCAGATCGCCCTGCCGGAGTGGGTTCGCGGTCGCGGGCTCGCCATGTACGTGACAGTGATGTTCGGCGCATTGAGCGTGGGCAGTGTGATCTGGGGAGAGATCGCAACGCGATTCGGCCTGCCTGCCTCACTGCTCATTGCCGCGGCGGGAGCCCTTGTTTCCATTCCCCTGACTCGGCGCTGGACCGTGCAGACCGATGGAAGCGTCGATCTCTCGCCCTCCATGCACTGGCCCGCCCCCGTGACCACGCATCCCATTGAAGGTGACCGGGGACCGGTGCTCGTGACGATCGAATACTCCATTGACCTCAGCAACCGGGAGCCCTTCCTGCGGGCTCTCGGTCGCTACGGGCGCGAGCGCCGGCGCGATGGCGCCTACAGTTGGGGGGTGTACGAGGATCCGGCCCATCCGGGCCGTTTCGTCGAGACGTTTCTCACGGATTCCTGGCTCGAGCACTTGCGGCACCACGAGCGCGTGACCAAGGCGGATCGCAAGCTCGAGGACTCGGTGCTGCGCTTTCAGGTCGGCGAGCGCCCGAAGACGACGCATCTGATCGGTGCACAGCCCCGGGCTATCTGACGGCGGGGTTCTGGCCTCGATGCACAAACGCGATCAGCTTGCGACGTCCGGCATGACCTGCGCCATCTCCATTGCCTGGCTTGGCGGCACCTCCTGAATGCCTATTACGATCTCGTCGTCCGGTGCGCCCGTGGCAGCCTGGAGTAATCCCCAGAGGCGCGTGATCAGTTCGCGCTTGTAATCGGCCGACCGGCCCGTGCGAATGAGCAGCATGAACCGCGGCTATCGGGGCGAAAGCGCCCCAAGGCCTCCGCGATGAGGCGTTCCCTACGGGATTGCCGCCACTCGCTCCAGTGCTGCGCCCACTGCCCTCCCCGCGGCTTCCGCTCCGAACGCGATGCCTTCCATCGCGATGACCTCCAGGTCGGTGATGCCGATGAATCCGAGCGCGACCTTCAAATACGTGTCCTGGAAGTTGAATGCCTGCATCGGACCGTCGCTGTAAACCCCGCCGCGCGCGACGACGACATACGCCTTCTTTCCTTTGACCAATCCTTCCGGACCCTTTTCGCCGTAGCGAAATGTGACGCCCGGACGCACCACATGATCCACGTACGCCTTGAGGCTCGAGGGAATTCCGAAGTTGATCATGGCGGCCGCGACAACGATGGTATCGGCGGCCACGAGCTCCGCCAGCAACTCGTCCGATAGCGCCAACGCCGACTTTTGCACGCTCGTCAGAAGCTGCGGCGGCGTGTTGCGCGCGACCGCGAAGGTATCATCGATATGCGGCAACGGCTGACGTGCAAGGTCTCGCACCACGAGCCTGGATCCGCCGCCGCTCGCCAGCTTGTCGGCGAGCCGGCGGGCGACGCGGGTGGAGTGGGAGTCGAGACGCGGGCTCGAAGTGATCAACAGAACCTGGCTCATGTCAGTTCCTTTCGAAGTCGGTACTACGATGCGGCTGCGGCGATCTGCCGGGGCGGGCCGCAGAGAGGGGCGTGTTTCAGGCCGTTCGGCCGCGGATTGCGCCCGCCCCGCCGTTGGCGATATGAGTGGCGCGAGCGTCGATGCTCAGCGGGCCGGCGCCGAAATAGACGATCTGCAGCAGACCGCCGAGGATCATGATGTTCTTGAGGAAATTGATCATCTGATTCTGATCGGCGAGGTTGCGATGAAAGAAAATGGCCGTTGCCAGGGCGAACGCGCCGAGCACGAGCGCGACGCCGCGGACGCGGTAGCCGAGGATGAGCAGCGTGCTGCCGCCCAATTCCACGACAACGGCGATGAGCCAGCCCAGCTGCGGCAGTGGCAGTCCGACGCTGCTGATGTAGCCGACCGTGGCGTGGTATGTCGCCAGCTTCCCCAGTCCGCTGAAAAGGAATGGAGCGCCGATCAGCACCCGCCCGAGCAGCGGAAGATAACGATTCGATTCTTGCATTGTGCTTCTCCCGTAGGTTGTGAGGTTTGTCATGCCGCATCGACGAGCACGATCTCGGCGGCTTCGAGGGCAGTGATCTTGATTCCAGTCTCGTTCGTGATCGCGATGCCGTCGCGCTCTCCAACAGGTTGCCCATTGACGATGACCCTTCCCCGGGCGGCCACGAGATATCCGCATCGGTTCGGCGCTAATGGGTAGGCGATATGCCCTTCGGGCTCGAGCGTCGCGCCGAGTACGCGCGCGTCGGCGTCGATTCGCAGCGCGCCTTGGTCCTCGGGGAAGCCGCTTGCGAGCGGCAAGAGCCGTCCTGCGAGGGTGTGCCAGGGCCGAAGTTGCAGCGACATCGTTTTCCTCGCCGGTTCAGGACAGGGGAGCCATTCAGGGGTGGCGAGAACGATACGCTCGCAATAGTGCGCGATTTAGCCCCCTGATTGCACATTACTATTGTCGAATTTAGAATAATCGGCGAGGCTGGACTCGGTCGACGAGCACTTCGATGGACCCCTTCGACGATCTGAACAATCTCTATTTCTTCGCCAAGGTCGTGGAGTTCGGCAGCTACACCGCCGCAGCCGAGGCGCTCGGCCTGCAGACCTCGAAGCTGAGTCGCCGGATCGGTGCACTCGAGCGTGAGCTCGGTGTCCGCCTGCTCAATCGGACGACTCGCAGGTTGTCACTGACCGACGCGGGCAAGACATTCCAACGTCACTGTGTCGCCCTCATCGCGGAAGCCGAGGCCGCGAAGGAAGCGATCAGCCAGACCTTGTCCTCTCCGCGGGGCGTGGTTCGCGTGAGCTGCCCCACGGGTCTCCTTCAAGGCGGCGTCGCCGATATCCTCGCGCGCTATCTCGCCCGCTATCCGCAGGTTCAGATCGCGCTCGATGGGACCAATCGCCGGGTCGATGTCATCGATGAGGGTGTCGACATCGCGCTTCGAGTGCGCACGCCGCCGCTCGAGGATTCGGACCTGGCGATGCGCTCCTTCGGCGTATCGACGCTGATCCTGGTGGCTAGTCCCGCGCTCGTAGCGGCTCATGGAGAGCCGCAAGCGCTCGCCGACATCGGGCGGATGCCGACCCTCTCGATGGGAACTGTCGGCAAGGAGCACGCCTGGCGTTTGGTGGACACCGACTCAAAGCCGACAGAGCTGATCCACCATCCACGCCTCAGCACCGACGATCTCTACAGCCTGCGCCGCGCCGCGATCGATGGGCTCGGCGTCGCATGCCTGCCCACGCTCCTCATCGCGGAGGAGCTATCGAGCGGCGCCCTGGTACGCCTGTTGCCTTCGTTGAGCTCCCGAGCGGGAATCGTGCACGCGGTATTCCCATCGCGGCGCGGAATGGTGCCTGCCGTCCGCGCTCTGCTCGATTCCCTTGCGGAAGGCTTAGGCGCGAATCCATGGCTCCTCGGCGAGGGAAGGCGCAATCGCGATCAACCGCCGGCTTGACCGGTTCCTGCCGCCTTTCACAACCTCCGCTTTACCATCCGCACGCGCAGGAGTACGGTCGGCACAGGTCCTGCCTGCGTGCTGATCAGCCTGGGGCCACGCTCGATCCGGCTCCTCCGCACCTTTTCCCGATGACCCCTCTGGACATCCGTTGTCCGGAGAGGGCGACACCCTCCAGATACCGGAGCATCGCGGATGAAGTACAGAAAGCTCGGCAACACCGGCCTCATCGTCAGCGAGCTGGCGCTCGGGACGATGCAGTTTGGCGGCAAGATGAACATGGGCAACCTCGGCCAGGAAGAGACCACGCGGATGGTCAAGCTGGCGCTGGACAGAGGCATCAACTTGATCGATACCGCGGACGTCTACAGTCTCGGGGAGAGCGAGACTCTGGTCGGCAATGCGGTCAAGGGGGTGCGGCCGGAGATCGTCATCGCCACCAAGGCGCGCCTTCCCATGAGCGCCAATCTCAATCACAGCGGCGCCACGCGGGTCAACATCCTGCGCGAGGTCGAGGGCAGTCTCAAGCGGCTGCAGACCGATTACATCGATCTTTACCAGGTGCACGGCTGGGACAGCAATACACCGCTCGAGGAAACCCTGCGCACGCTGGATGATGTCGTGCGCCAGGGCAAGGTGCGCTACATCGGCCTCTCCAACTTCATGTCGTGGCAGGCGGCCACGGCCGTGATGCTGCAGCGGCACCTGGGACTGGAGAAATTCGTGACGGCGCAGATGTACTACAGCCTCGTCGGTCGCGGTCTCGAGCACGAGTTTCAGTCGTTCGCGCAGTACCACGATCTCGGCATCCTGGTGTGGAGCCCGCTTGCCGGCGGCTTCCTCTCGGGTAAATACAGCCGCACCCATCCCGCTCCGACCGGCACCCGGTTCGCGGAGGCGGGGACATTCGTGCCCTTCGACAGGGAAATGGGATACCGCGTGGTCGAGGTGCTCAAGCAGGTGGCGGATCGGCACGATGTCAGCTCGGCCCGGGTGGCGCTCTCGTGGGTGCTCGCCCGGCCCGCCGTCAGCAGCGTGATCGTGGCTGCCCGCAAGGTGGAACAACTCGAGGACAATGTCCGCGCCGTGGACCTTCGTCTCTCCGATGAGGACATCCAACTTCTGGATGCTGCCTCGGATCCGGGTATCCCGTATCCCAAATGGATGGTCTTGCAGCTCGACACAGCGGAAGATCCCCGTTCCAAGGCGCTATATCCTGAGCGCTATGCGCAGGGGGGTGCCTGGAAGGATCTGCGCGGGACTCGGTGGTCCGGCTGAGAGCGCTCACCGGGATCGGTCTCACCCATCACCAGCGGAGATGACGTCATGAAAGTCGGATTTATCGGACTCGGACGCATGGGAGCCGGCATGGCGGCGAACCTCGTGAAAGGTGGAAACGAGGTCCGCGTATTCAACCGTACCCCGGGCCGTGCCGGCCGGCTTGTCGAGCTCGGCGCTCGCGAAGCCGGTAGTGTCGCGGAGGTGTGTCAGGGTGAGGCGGTGATCACGATGCTAGCCGATGATGAGGCAGCATCGGACGTAGCCTTCGGCGACGGGGGTCTCATCGCCCATCTGCCGAGGGGAGCGATCCACGTGTCGATGAGCAGCATCAGCGTCGCCCTTTCCGAACGCCTCGCGCGCGCGCATGCCGAGGCGGCCCAGCGTTACATTGCCGCTCCGGTGTTCGGGCGCCCCGCCATGGCGGCGGCGGGCAAACTCTTCATCGTCGCTGCGGGCGATGCCGCCACGATCGAGGCCTGCCAGCCGCTCTTTCGGTTATTGGGCCAGAAGACGATTCCGATCGGCAATGAGCCGGCGGCCGCCAACCTCGTCAAGCTCAGCGGAAACTTTCTGACTGCCGCCGCCATCGAGGCGATGGGCGAGGCAGTGGCGCTCGTCGCCAAGGCCGGCATCGACCCGCGAGCCTACATCGAGCTCCTGACCGCGACCGTGTTCAATGGCGCGCCGTACACGATCTACGGGCCGCTCATCGCCGAGGGGAAGTACGAGCCGGCCGCCTTCGCCGCGCCGCTCGCCTACAAGGATATCCGCCTGGCGCTCGCCGCGGCCGAGAGCCTGCGGGTGCCGATGCCGCTCGGCAGCCTGCTGCACGATCGCTTTCTGCGCTTGTTGCAGCACGGAGGTGACCGCCTCGACTGGGCAGCGCTCGGTGGGCTGGCGGGTCAGGACGCCGGCGGAGATGCGCCCGGGGCGCAGGGAGCGCCACACGCCGTCTCGGGTGGCCCGCCAGCGCCTGCGCACTCGTAGAAACGGGGGCTTGGCGACGAGATGAAAATTGCCGACTCCGGGCAGCTCACGCCTACGGGGTCGGCCAGTGCCACGGGCCGCAAGTCCCGGGAGCTGAAATCGCAGCCGTCGGGTCTGCGTGGGTGGCGACCAGCCAGTCGAGCAGATACGGCTGCGGCACCTGCCCTCTTGTGCGCGCATAGAGAAAGCCGTCGTGTCCGTCGACGATCTCTTTGGGCGCTCCCACGACCCAGACGGCCCGGTGGGACACGGTACTCGGGTCCGCCGTAGAAACGGCTGTCAAATCCACGGAGACGGTCGCATGACGCTCCCCATCGGGTGGCCAGAGGCACAGCCGGTGCGTCCGGTATCGATTGACGAAGCCGATCGCGTGCACGTTTGCGTCGCGTTCCGTCGCGCGTGAGCCCGGGCTCGAGTCGTCGTACTTGTCAAAGAGCGTCTGTACGCGCCGCCCGGCGGTGAACACCTGTCCCGTCCAGTGGTCGTTATCCGCCGTGATCACCGTGAGCAATGGCTGCGCGGGGCTGTAGTGGCACGCCGCGGCGCGGTCGGCGAGGCGGTTCAGAGGCTCGAGGCGGCTCGCCTCGAAGGCGGGATTGATGAGCACCACGCTGTCCGGCCAGGTTTGTGACGCCCCGGTGACCCCGCCCGGAGTGCAGGCTTCATCCGCGGCTGCGGTCAGATCGTTGATCAGCTGCTGCGAGAGGGCATTGAATACGATCAGGCCCCCAAAGCTGTGTCCCACGACGATGGTGTACATGCGGGCGGCAATGTCGGTGGGAATCGGCTCGTGGTCCGGGGTCTGGCGATGGGGATCGGTCGCCGCGGCCGCCCGCGCGATCAACTGCTGCTGATGCAGGTCGGCGAACAGTTGCCGCACCGAGCCCTTGGCCACCTTCTCCGCCGCGTCCTGGCGATCGATGACGGTCGCATAGCGCAGCACCGCAGCATCGACCGACTCGCCCCGCCAGCCGACATAGATGCCGAACACCCTGCGGTGGCGGTGGAATTTACCTTGGCGGACGGCGTCATCGAAGCGCTTCGACGCGAGGAGCAGCATCTGCCGCGCCTCCTGGACGTTGCAGTCGTTGCTGTGGGCGTTGTGGTGCCAGCCGTGCGTGAACACTACCACGACAAAATCCCAGTCGCGGTAGGTCGGATCCTTGAGCTCCTGCGCCAGCCGCTCCCTGATGAAGGTCAGCTGTCTGTCCGCGTCATACGACCAACCCTGATCGTCGAATTCGGCGAATGCGAGCGAGTATTCGCCGTAATCCTCGATGACCCGGCGATTCTCGTTCGCCGTCTCGGTCCCGGTATCGCAGGAAGGCGGAACCTCCTCCGGCGGCGGAAGAACCTCCGCCGACTGAAGCGTCGCGCCCCTCGAGTAATCGTTGCGGATCTGGCGAGGCTGTACGCACCCCGTAAGCGAGGCGATGAGGGCGAGAATCAATGCAGCGCGGATGATTGCCATACGACTCCTGCAGAACCGGGTGTTAGGATGGTCTTTTCATCGGACGCCAAGCTCTTGCGCCAACCTGTCGGCCTCATCGGTGCGCTCTTGCGGATTGAAGATCTCGCGAAAGGCCTGCTGCGTGACCTCCATCCCGAGCTCCCGGTAGGCCTCGAGCTGGTCCTCATCGAAGAACTGGTTGGCCGTCGACTCGTTGGGAAAATCCGGGTGTACTCGCGCATAGGAATCGACATCGATCCGGTCTCTGATCCCTCTGACCCGGGTCGCCTGCAGATAGAGCAGATAGCCGGTATCGAAGTCCTTCCAGTCGGCGGGCTGTGCTGCGCCCGGCCGCCGCGCAGGACTCTCTTCGGGCCCACGCGACAGCTTCGGATAGCGGATCGTCCCGAGCGCATAACCCCGGGCGGCGTATCTCTCGCATTTGCCGTCTCTGCCGCGCCAGCCCATCCGCTGCGGGCGAATGCGCTCCGGCTCGAAGCCTTCGATGTCGAACCGGATGTGCACCCCGAAATCGGCTCGAACCCGTTCTATCGCGTTGGCCAGGTCGTCCATCACATAGTTGGGATCGGCGCCCGCCTCGGCCAGCACGATGACGCCGACGCGCCTGCGGATCAGCTCGTAGAGAGCGGTGTTGTCGAAGTGTCCGCCGTCTGACAGATCGATGTATCGCGCGTCTTCAGCGAGGCTGCGGCCGAGCAGTCCCTGCCAGAGGCCCGGGATCCAGAAATTGGGCGGCCACCTGACCGCCCGGCTCCGCTTGCTCACGTCCCGCGGGTTGCGCAGCCAGTAACCGAGCCGCACGTTGAATATCCACATGAGGAACGCCACGAAGCGATTGCGTGTGAAACCGGCACCGGCCACGGCTGCATCCGGGTTGGCGGCAGCGCCCGAAGTCGCCATGGCCGTCGCGAGCGACATGCCACCCTCCCCCACCCAATCGCTCCGCGTCCAGCCGGTCGCGGTGGAGCCGCTATACAGGGGGGAGAAGGCGAAACTGTCCCCAGCGCGTCCGCGGAAACTGTCCCGGCGGGCATCGCGTAACACGATGTTGCAGCAGACGAGATGGAAGAGGCTCGGGGAGAGCTTCAGATCCGCCAGCAGCTCGCTGATCAGCAAGCCCTCCGCCTGGCTGGCCGGCATCCACTGCATCGTGTCGATGGCGTGCTTGCCCGGCATGAACATTTCCATCAGCCGATCGCGATACATGCGTCCGAGGCTCAGATAGTTCACGTTACAGAAAAATCCGAGTACGAGTACCCCAGCGAGGAGCATCCCGGCGATCGCGAGACTCATCTGCGGCGCCATCCAAACGCAGGGACATGGTGGTAAGTGCCACCCGCCCTTTTGGACTCCATACGCGAGGATCAACCCACCGTAGATCACGGCAACCGCTCCGACAACCGGCGCCAGTGCGGAAAGCGAGCGATCGAGGAAACTGGGATTGGGATTCTTTTTCTTCCCCGTCAGGAACTTGAGGATGGTCACGACGCCAGTCAGTAAAGCGGAGCCGCCGCCGACTGCCGCCGGGGCCCAGGAGGTCTTGTAGAACAGCCAATCATAGACGGAGGGAACCGACCGCAGAATCAGGAGCGCGAGAAACATCCCGAGCATCGCCCCGAGTCTCCTTTGAGCCCACGTGCGCAACTCGTAACTCCACGAGCGGATCTGCCTCTGCACGGGCGCCGGTCCGGTGAGTGCCCCGACCAGCACGCGAAGGGCCGCGAGGAAGCAGACGAGGGTCGCTACCGCGGGGGCTAGCACGTAAGGCCATCTTGCCGCGGCGTCCGACAGCAAAAAGGAGATGAGCTCATGGAGGGCGAATAGACCGCCCGCGATGATCAGCACGATCGTCGGAGCTGCGAGCAGGACCGGCACGCTCGTGAGCCAGCTGCCAACGCCATAAAGAAGGACTTGCAGGCCGAGGAGCCCGGCTGACAGGCTGAGCCAGCGGTCGATGCCGAACCAGGGCTCCCTCGCGCAGCGCTCGGCGCAAGACGGGGGCAGTACGCCAATATCGCTCAGGATGGCCAGCAGGGCGACCGCGGCCCCGCCGTAAATCGTCACCGTGAATACGAGACCGCGCAGGCCCACACCGATCAGCGAGAGCACCCTGATCCTGCACGGCAACAGATAGTTGCCGTGCATCCGTGCGTAATCGAGCCAGGTCTTCGGGGGCGCCTTCTGCGCCTTGACCGGGCGAGTCGACGCCAGCCCTCGCAACTCAGCGGACCGGTCACCCCAGTGCTTTGACCCCAGCTGTTCCTGGAATGCACCTTTGTAGTGGTGCCGCAACCAGCTGATAGCCGTACCCATATAGCCGCCGCCGGAGACCGTGGAGAGGTAATGGAACGTCTCCAATCCGCGATTGAGTGCGCCGACGAGGTGCTGGACGACTCCCAGCGCGAAGGAAGCGGAGCGGATCCCTCCTCCCGAGAGCGCGAGGCCAATGCCGGTCGGACGGAGCTCCTCGGGATCGAGCCCCAGAAGGGCTCTCTCCTCGCGGATCACCTGATCGATCGGTAGCTCGTCCGAACGCATCAATGCCTTTCCCACGCCTAGCGAAGAAACAGGTATTGCACGAGCTGCGTGCCGCTCACGGTGCCGAGCGGCCACAGCAGCGCCCGGAAGATCGGTTGCGCGAGGAGCGGACCGTACGCGCCAACGCGCAGGTCGCGGACGTGATCGACCAGCAGCGGGAATTGCCGCCTCAGCGTTTTGGCGGTCTCCGGGTCGCAGCCCCGATTGCCCTGCAAAGCGATCCACATCCTCTCCATTTCGGCGAGAGCGACGGTGCGCCCCCGGGTGGCTGCCGTGTGCAGTCCCAACCACAGGAGTAGAAGTACGCACACGTAGAACCCATAGAGTCCAACGCGCGCCAGAGTGAACACCCAGTCATCAAAGAGGCTCGTCATGGCGATGGCGAGCACGCCGAGCACGATGAAGGGATAGTAGAGGTACTCCGCCACGGCCGCGGTTCGCTCGCCGATGACCTCGCAGTCGATGTATTCATCGAGGTAAGGCTTGAGCCCCTCGTGCAGGCCAAGCCGCTCGCAGGTTGCCTGCAGGACCCCCGGCGGGTATTCGTTCCGCTGGCGGCTGACGTCCACGACGAAGAGCGTCCAGAGAATGGCGGAGTCCGCGACCGCCGCCATCAGGATCGTGAGCATGAGGAAGTGCGCGCTGTCGAGCATCCACACAACGGTATGGAAGTGGCCACGAATGACCGGCGGCGGTGCAAGGTCGGTGCCATGCACGAGCAGGAAAGGAAATATGAAGAGGGCGCACCAGAGTCCCGCGATGCGGGCCACGCGCCGCCAGCCGTGGGCATGGCGCTCGTAACGCTCCCAGATGTCAACGAATCGCGTTCGATTGGAAGACCCGGCCTCCCGGACAGCCGATTCCTTGGCAGCCGATTCCTGGGCAGCCGAATCGCCCACAAACTGCCGGCGGCTCGCATCGAGACGCGGCCGCAGCGTGCGCGCAATTCTCGCCAGGAACATGAAGCTCAACGCCAGTCCAAAGCACCAGAGCAGCGCGACCGGCCAGCTGCTGATGCCTTCGGAGAAGAGAAGCGGCTCCGGAGGATACGCACGACTCTGCGGGTAGGCGACCTGCCAAAGAAGGCCCGCAAAGACACAGAGCGAGGCCAGCAGCCCGAGCAGAAACACATAACTCAGGATCGGTCCCGTGCCCTTCCAGTTCAAAACTCCCCCGACGGGCTTGCGCCACGCCCAGCCGATCATCCCCGCAGCGGAGACGAGCCACAGCAGGCCGAGCGCGACGCGCACGCGCAGCCCACGGTGGAGCATCGCATAGCGCGGCTGAAGACCCTCCGAGCAGCCTTCCAGGGCGTCAAACCTGCAGGTGCGACGGCGCCGGGTGGACTCACCGGTGTCCGGCAGTAGCGGCACCAGGCGAGTACGAGCGACCTCGTAGAGCTGCACGGGCTGTTTCCCGAGAAAGCCCCAATCCGCCCCGCGAGCGGTCGGCGCGGAGAGCTGCAGTGCCGCGCCGGTCGCGAGGAACGTGGATGTCTGATACCCGTCCCGGAAGGGCGGTGTGTGCTTTTGAACGTCCACGCCGACAGCCAACCCGTAGGCACCCGCGATGATGAGATTGCGCGTCCAGGGCTCCACGAGCGGATGGATGTAGCGGGCATCGACGTCAGTCGTGAAGAAAACGGCCCGCGGGAAGATTCCGCGCAATCCCTGCAGCAGAAGGATCTTGTCGTGGGTATCGCTGGCGAGAACGCCGACGGCGATGACGTTCCCAGCCAGGCTCATCTGGCTCAGTTGCTGCCCGATCCGGCGCAGGTAGTCGCGCTGGTCAGCGCTTTCGGGCCATTCGATCTGCTGTGCCCCGATAACTCCTCCGGCGGGTGGCACCGGCGGGGTCCCTGCGGAACTCTGCGCTCCCTTGTCCGGGGTATCGATCTCGACCCCGTCGAGACCCCGTACAAACGAGTAGGAAAGAACGCTCGTATGGTCGTCCCCGTTAGGCTCCGATTTGCCGCCCGGGCATGCCCGGGCGGCAAACTCCCGAGCAAATGTTTCTTTCGCACGGCGACCGTATTCGGTATCCCACTCCCCGACCAGCAGGAAGTATTTGGCGGGATTGCAAAGGGCGACCCTGCGCAGACTCAACTCATCCAGCAACGCGTTGATCACCAGGCGGTCCGGGACGATGGTGGAGACGACGGTCAGGTCAGCGGACCTGAACTTCATTTGCACGGCCCTGTCTTCCAGGAGGTTGGAGGTCACGAAGGGCGAAACGAGCCAGCGCAAGGCGGCGGTGCCGGACAGGTTTCGCGCCAGCGCCTCATAGCGATCGGAGCTCGACGGTCCGATCACCGGGACATCGCAGCGTGCAGGCGCAGCAGGACAGACCCCGAGGACCCGCAAGACATGGACCAGGGAGTCGAGCCACGAGCCCTCTCCGGCAGGTGTCAGAGCCGATTCATCGACCCACAGCACGATGACGCTCGCCGGCAGCCGCGGGCTGGGTCGTTCCGCCCGATAGGCCTCGAAGGGAACCCGCACCGGGGGAGCGCCGCGGGCCGCATCGGCACTGGGTACGACCACATAACCGATGTGGTCGCCGTCGATTGGGGCGTAGCCGAGCTCATCGAGCGCCGCCAGCACCGCGTAGCGGGTTCTGCGCCTGGCTTCCTCGGCGCCAACGAAATGCGACCCGGACATCAGTACCGGTAGCGCCCGCGGCGGCGAAGCACCGGAGGCGCTCAGCAGCGCCCGAAACGCGCCAGGCGTCACGCCGAAGCGCACGAGCGCGAATGCAGTTCCGGTCGCCGGCCGAGACGGACTGTCATCGAGCTCCGGTAAGCCGCTTACCTTCGCGGCCTCCGCATCGAAAGTGCGCCGCGCGACCTCGCGCTGCTCGAAGCTCTCGACTGCGGAGAACGGGTCTTGCCACAAGCGTGCATCGACGTGCTGCAGGGCGATCGAGAGATCGGAAAACTTCGCCGACTCCGCGGGACGCGTCGCAAGATACGGCACTTGGTGCGACGCCAGCATGACGAGCGCCGTGAGCACGATGCCCGCCACTCCCGCGACCGGGAGCGAAGATCGATCGCCTGATCCGTCCGCCATGATTCGAGCTCCCTCAAGCGGCGCGCATCACGGTTGCGGAGGCCCAGCCCAGGGCGCGAACGCGTTGGCCGTACGCTGCAGGGTCGGTGTCAGCTCCGGGAAGTGCCGCAGCAGGAGGGTCGTCATGTTGTTGTTGTTGATCCAGTCCATCCCGGGCTGCGTGTAGACCGCCGGCGTGTAGTCGTCGGTGAAGAAGCGGTCGCTCTTGAGGCGCCGCGAGGCCATCAGGATGAAGATCCGGAAGGCGGTATCGCTGAAGCCGAAACCCTCGGGCGGTTTCTCCGCGTACATGCCGACCATCAGATCCACCTTGTCGGGGTGTCCATAGACCTCGCGCAGCGTACTCACGAGCTCCGGGTCATCGCTCATCTCCTCGAATGATCGCACCGGCTTCTTGTGCAGCAGCTGGCGGAACCGGTTGTAGCGGGGTACTCCACGCTCACGGTCGCGAAGGATATCGATGGCGGCGAGATCGATGAATTCCTGCAGCGTCGGCCCCGTGCGCCGCTGCATCTGCCGCATCCAGTTCGGAAAGTTCCGCAGGGTCACCGCGCCCGGACAATTGGTCCCGAAGGTATAGAGGATATCGATGAGCTCGGCGTCGCGCAGCGCGTTGCTCATCGCGTATGGACCCACGATCAGGTCGGGATCGGCCGGGTCCGGGGAGGCGAACTTCAGGACGCGCCCCCGCCGGTCATCGCTCGCGTAACGCAGCGGGATGTCGTTCGGCAGCAGCGGATGCAGGCGGTAGACCGCGACGAACTCCTCGGTCAGACAGTAGTCGGCACCGAAGTTGTTCTGCGCCGAGCCTGGAATGCCGCTCACCGCCTCGCTCGTGCTGATGCGGCCGAGATACTTCTTCACGCTCTCTCCGGCGAGCCCCCACCAGTTGGCGTTCATGCCGACCTGCAGCGCCGGGTGAGTCAGGATCGCCGTGGTCCAATCGACCGTATGAATCTTGGCGATCAGGGCGTTGTTGACGAGGCGGGCCACCCGGAATATCTCGTCATCCTTCTGCGGGTCATTTCGCCACTCCGGGAACGCCCCGAGCAGGTGGTCGCAGATCGCGTTGTGCTCGAGCGTGAAGAGGTTGTGCAGGAGGCTCAGCCCCAGCCACCAGTTGGCGGCGTTACCGGTGATTTCGATCCCCGATGAGTCGGTGGGAATCCGCCGCGTCCTGGGGTCTATGTTGAGCTTGCCATCCCGGTGGGAGCGGATCCTGGCGCCGGCCTCGGGATTGTCGCCGTAGATCTGCGAGCTGTCCCACCAGTGCGGCTGGGAGTTCGTGTAGGTGGTGGGCCCCGCGTTGTCATTGGGCCTTCGCGTGGGGTCGGACCGGGTGCGGCGCACCAGCATCCGGCCGCCGGGCCAGGAGTCCCCGGGGGGAATCGGAACATCGAACGGATGGTCGTCGATCGGGCGCGGGTTGCCGTGGTTGAACCAGTTGTGCGTCTGGAACTGGATCCACGCCGCCGCGAGCAGATTCAGGATCGTCGCCGGCTTGAAGTCATCGCGCCCGTCGGTGAGTTTTCTTCTCCCCAGGAGCCGATTGCTCACCAGCCGGGGACTCGGGTCGAGAATTCCGCCGTTACGGGTCGGATCGACCTCCGAGAGCGGTATGTTGCGTCCGAACCGGGCTCCCGGGTTGCTCAAGGTGAAGTCGGCCCCGTCCATGGGGCTGTCGGGATTGAAGCTGGCATTGCCCATCGTAGGCTTGTCGAGGTCGTTGTATTGACCGTCCTCCTCGCGCTCGCAGAGTAGCCGCGGCTCGAACGTCACGGTTGACCTCAGCCCCCGCGGCTCGGTCACCGCGATGTCGGAGGTGTTGTGCAGATTCTTCGCGCGCAGCACGTCGCGCAGCGCTTGAAGATTCGCGACCGCGAGGAAGGTCGGCAGCTTGTCCCAGCTCACGAAGAGGTTGAGGAACTCGAAGAACCGGACATAGACGATCGCGCTCAGGGACTTGGGATCCGTCTCGTGAGTGATGGCCTGCAAGAGCAGACAGCCGACCACGATGAGCGCCATGAGGATGCCGAGCAGGTGCGCCACGATGCCGGCCTTCGCGGCGAGCACCGTGGCGCCGAAGACCATTGCAAAGACGAGCACGTGAAGCGCCCCGCGCTGCACGCGGATGACCTTGATGCCGTCCGAGGCTATCCATGCCAGCAGCACATCCAGTCCCCACCATCCGATGAGGAAGAAGTCGGGGCCGGGGTGATCCACGACGCATTCGGGGTGTGCCGCAGATGCGATTTTGCTGTTGAAGACGAGGTGCCAGTCCCCCGCACAGGTGCCGGAGACGGCCCAGTAGACGTGGGTGCAGAGCGCCAGATAGGCGAAGGTCCAGAATGCCCTCCAGTAGCTGTTGCGAGCGTCGCTGCGCGAGTAGATGTGAAAGCAGAGGGCCGGCGTGACGAGGACGACCGCGACCCAGAGCGTGAAGATGACCCGATGGTAGTCGGTAGAGTGCGCCAGCAGCGCCGGTCCCCGCGCGTCGAGCCATCCCGCGAGCTCCGCCCCGCCGTGGGCGATTCCCATCAGCACCAGGAACAACGCTGCGACGAACAGGTATCGCGCCCGCGTGGCGCTCGGCGTTTCCGGCGAACTTTTCTTCATCTTGACTCCTGCGACCAACCCGGCTCCTTAAGGCCCATGCCAGCGGTGCTGATGGTCTCTTTGTTGCTCGGTATAACCGTCCTTGAAGAGCGTGTCGTAGTAGTTGAGGTCGAGGTGATGCGCCTGCAGCCACACTCCAGGGACGTAGATCGCATCGCAATGCGCTGGAAAGCGGCCGTGACGCTCGTAGAGGTAGGTGCAGATGTCCTTGGTGCAGGCAATGACGTCGTCCGTGTAGTGAGGGACCTCATGAAGGTACCGCTCGCCGCGGTCCCCTTGAAAAACCTGGCGGAAGTAGGCGTCGTTGCCGTACGTACCACCTGGCCGATACTTGGAATCGATCACGGCCTGCACGGCATCCGCCATGCTCGCGTAATAAGGCGGGCACATGCACTTGATGTGCGGCGGCAGCCCGATCGGCTGCGTGCGCGCCGCGGTCACGAAGGTCCCCCAGCGGAAGAAGTCGAGCCAGCGATAGCGGGGCGTCACGTACTCGAATCCGAGCGCCGGCAGGAGCGCGGTCGTGCCGGCGGCGGAATGGATCCAGCCGCCGAGCCCCATGGCCTGCAGCATCAGAATGAGATTCTGCAGCAGCAGCTCCGCCTCGATCTGCGTGCGCATGGTGCCGAGGACCCCGAGGGGAAGCTTGATGTCCTTGTTGAGGAAGCCGTTGCGGATCCACTTGCCGACCCCCGCCGGCAGATAGAAATTGCGGTCATCGAGCAGCGCCGGTCGGTGGCCATCGGGCTCGGTCAGCAGGTACATCAGTGCATTGATGTACTGGCGGGTCATGTCCACGACCGGAAAGAGGACCGTGGAGCCCGGCACGTTGGATAGGAAGCGGTTGGAGTCCAGGTAATAGGGAAACTCCCGCGGGAAGTCCGGTCGCTTGTCGAGAATCCGGACCTTGGATTGGGCAGCCCGACGGATGAGGACCTCCGGAGTCAGCGGCTCCGCGGGATCATCGACCGCCACCCGCTTGAGGAGATAGGCGCCGCTGTCATTGAAGAGGAAGAAATGCGTCGCCTGGCAGTTATCGGTGCTGCCGGCGGCACGACCCGGAAAGTTGAGATTGGGCGTGCCGAGGATCTTCTGGCCGCTCGGGTCCGCGAACGGCCGGTCAGGGAAGGTAACCCCGGTCAGCCCGATGGCCGAGATCAGCACCGCCTCCTCGAGCTCGCTCAACGGCTGCGGGCTCGCATTCGAGGTATAGGTGTTGCTGCCCGCGGGGATCGACTGGATGCCGAGACTGATGCGGCGCGACCGGCGCTTGTGCAGAGCCTCATAGAGCGGGTACCGGCTCATGTCCTCGAAACCCGCATGTGTGTCAGCCATGGCTGCTCCTCACGACCTGCACTGCGACCTCACTGCCCGAAGAGCTTCTTCTCGAGGCTCTCCTCGATCGCCGCCAGCAGCCCGGCGGGGTTGGGGCTATAGTGCGGAACGGCGAGTCGGGTGATGGCGGCCTCGATCAGCGTCGGCTTGCGGGATGCGAGCGCTTCGCTGAACGCCGCCTCGAATTCGGGCACGCTCGCCACGCGAAATCCCTGGGCGCCGCACGCTCGCGCGTACGCGACGTAGTCCGGATTCGGGAAGTCCACGAGCCCGGACTCGTGGAAGGCCTCGAGTTGGTACAGTTTGATCAGCTTGAACTCCCCGTCCGCGAAGATGATCCAGATGATGGGAAGGTCGTGTGCCACCGCCGTCATCAGCTCGAAACCGGACAGCTGGTAGCAGCCGTCACCGCAGCCGACGATCACCGGTCGATCGGGAAATGCCAGCTGGGTGCCGAGCGCCCCGTTCGTCGCCCAGGCCATCGGGCCAAAGCTCCCGGGCTTGTGGAAATGCTGACCGTTTCTGAGCTGGAGGTAATAGCCGAGCCATGCCAGGTGGGCGCCCGCATCCGCGAGCACGATGGCGTCGTCCGGAAGGAGCGCGGAGAGCGACTGTGCCAGCTGGCCCGGGTGGATGTGTCCGGGCTCGAGATTGAGTGGAATCGAGTAGATGTGCCGGTCTTTTTCCACGCGGACCGGCGAAACGGCGCCGACCAGCGTCGAGAGTGCTGCGCCGAGCGCCGCCACCCCCGGTTTGGCATCCGCGACCACGCCGTAATCCGCCCGATACACCTTGCTGATTTCCGCGGCGCAGATGTTGATGTGCACGAGCTTCTTGCCATCCAGCAGGTCGGGCCGGAAATCGAACGTCGCATGCTGGGCGAACGAGTTGCCGATGGCGATGACGAGCTCGGCGGCAACGAAGGCTTTCCCGGCGGCGGCGTGCCCGCTGTCCGCGAGTACCCCGAGACCGAGCGGGTGAGCCTCCGGGAGAATCCCCTTGCCATCGAGCGTCGTCGCGAACGGGATCTGGAAGCGCTCCAGGAAGGCCTCGAGCTCTGGCCCCGCCCGGCTTCGAACCGCGCCGAAGCCCAGAAGGGCAATCACCGATTTGCGCTGCCGGATCGCCTCCGCGATCGCCTGCGCGGCCGCCGCGATCTGGCCGGCATCGGGAACGACGGGTCGTACGTTCAGGCGAATATCGCGATAGTTCTCGACCGACTGCCCGTCCTGAGTGAGATCGAACGCGACGTGGATGTGCACCGGCCCCGGCCGCCCTTCGAAGGCCAGATTGACCGCCTCCTCGAGCACGTCGCAGGTCCTGGTGATGTCATCGAGAAAGAACGAGCGCTTGGTGGTGGCGGCAAACATCGCCCGGGAGTCGGGTGTCCGGCCGCGCCCGGACGTCTCATTCAGCGCGCCCTTTCCCTCCCATTTGAGCGCGGAGAATCCGCTGATGGCGAGAACCGGATAGGAGTCCGACATCGCCACCGCGAGCCCCGAGAAGAGGTTGAACGCACCGGGACCGGCGGTCGCGAAGCACACCCCCAGGCGATTGGAATATATGGCGTAGCCGCAGGCCATGAAGGACGCCGCCTGCTCGTGCCGCACGATGACGGGTCTGATCTTCGTCGAATGCTTGAGGGCGAGCAGCAGGCTTGCGGAGTTCTCGCCAGGTCCGCCGAAAGCTGCATCCACACCTACGGATTCCAAACCCTTGACGATTGCCTCGTACACGCGCATCGGGAGCCCCCAAGGGCCGCTGGAACCAGCCCCGGACGGCGCGAGACTTGGCAGCGGCTCTACAGAGTACTGTGGCGAGCGCCGCGCCTATCTCACGGGCATCGGTCGCGAGCGAGTCGGCGCCTGCCCCGATGGCAGCGCGATCGACTCAATGCGGCGGTCCGTGGCCGCTCCCGTCCTGACGGGCCTGCACTTCCCCCTTCAAGCCGACGTGAGTCGTGATCCTGACGACGACCAGGTGTCTGTCCTTGCCCTTGACGGCATTGCGCGCAAAGAACAGGCGGACCTTGTTGTATCCAACGCGCCCGCCGCTTCCCAGGAAGGGAACCACCGCTTCGAGGCGCAGAGTCCTCGGGTCGGCGAGACTGTCGGCCGCGCTTTCGATCACGCGCTGATAGCGCGCCCGTTGCGCGGGGTGCCACGGTGGCAGTCCCTTGATTCCCACCACTTCCCGGCTTCCCATGGGAATGAAGTTGACCCCCTGCCATCCGTCCGCAAGAAAACCGGACGGGAAGTCAATGGTAAAGTGACCGACCCGTGGAATGCCCCCGGAGTCGCGCAGATACCGCGGGTGCAAAGTAAACTCAGGCTGCTGCCCGACGGGCGTCTTCAGCGAATGAGCGGCTCCCGGCCCCCAGCTGTCGTTGAGCCTCACTGTCGTGTGCATCCAGCGTTTCACGGTGCACCCCTTTGCTCTGTTATGGTTGAGACCTGTCCGGCGGCGCGCTCAGCCCGATCAGGTCCGAGCGTCACGACGGACACCTGATATGCCGCCCACAGGGCCGGATCCGAGGTTCCGTCCCTGGACACGAGCGATCGCATGGCCGCCGCAAGCGCGGCGGGTGTACTCATCGAGTCCCGCAGCAGGTGTCGGTAGAATTCTGTCATGAGTTTCGCGCTCATCTCATCCGAGACCGGCCAAAGCGAGGCGACGACGGCGCGCGCTCCCCGGGCGAGGACCGTCGAGCCGATCCCCACCAGACCCTCGCTCGCCACCTGCTTTCCCATCGCCGTGTCGCAGGCACTGAATACCGCCACCTGCGCCCGCAGCGTCAACAGCTCGAGGTCCGAGACCCGGACCGCACCGTCAACGGGCTCACCGCGCGCATCATAACTGCCGAGCATCAGCGCCGAGAGTTCCGGTACACGCGTATCGACCGTGCCATGGGTGGCGATGTGGATGAAGCGGTACCGCGAGAGGTCGAGCGACAGGAGGCGCGCGCGCGTAGCCTGGAGACCGACCAGCTCATCGACCCCCGCCCGGGGGAACTCACTGCGGATCGAGGCGGCCTCCCGCGTAGCAAAGGCAAGACGCCGGTAATCGGGGGCATCCGCCAACGCGCGCCGCGGCGGATGTTGCCTCCACTTCGCATTGCCGAGCGCCGCCAGCCGGGGATCGTCGGCCTGGTACACCGGATCCGCGACGAGCAGCAAGGCACGCGAGGTGGCACTCGGGCGCCGCGCCTCATAAGCGCCCAGCATCCACGCGGCCGGAGTCAGGGCGACGTCGTGATGCAGTACCACGAATGAGCCTGCGCTCCTCGACAGCTCGAGCGCCGGGAATGGAACGTAGTCGAGCGCGCCATCCGGCACGATGACCCATTGGTCGACTCCCGAGAGCCAGGGCTCCAGGGGCCGGACGACGAGCGCCGACAGCCGCTCGGCATCCGCGAGACGCTGCTCGAGGGGACGGTCGACGAAGCGCGCGAGGGAATCGTGGAAGGCCGTAGCCCGCTGCGCAATGATCGCGGGAGCGGCCAGACGCAGCCAATGAAGCTCACCGGGCAGCTCTACCCACGCGTACGAGGATTGCGATCCGAGCCAGAACGAGACGAGCGCCGTGCTCGCCGGGAGCCAGGGCAGGCGTGCGCGCCGCCCTCCTGCGCCGCGCTTCTGGCGCGAGGCGCGCGTGGCGATGAGGGTGTTGACGGTGTCCGCCTGCCGCTCGAGTTCGGCAATGTCACTCAACAGCTCCCTCGCCCGGGGACTGGAGAGCGGCGAGACGTCCGTCAGGGAGTCGAGCGCAAAGCGCCGCGAGGCGAGCTGCCGATAGATGTGCTCTCGCCTGCTCAGCTCCGGCGCCAACTCCCGGCGAAGCGCGGGTGAATACTCTTCGGCGGCCGCGTCCGCAAAGGAGCGGGCACGCGCGGCATCCGCGGCTGCAAACGCCTCGGCTGCGAGAGCCGCAGCCTGCTGTGTGCGCCCCGCAGCGACCGCCGCCTCGAACTGTCCCCGCAGCAGCTCGATCTCGAGGTCATACGCCGAGCGCAACGGCGCCTCGAGCTGCACCCGAAAGTCAGGATTGACACTCTGGAGACGGACTTCGTCCCCGATCGCCAGGGCTCGTGCCACTGCGGCAAGCGCCGCGGCCGGCTTGTCCGAGACGCGCAGCGTTCTCGCGAGCTCGAGATCGGTGGCGAACTCTCCCTGGATGCTGCTGAGCGCGCGAAAGCGCCGCAGTGCTCGTCCGAGATCGCTGAGCGCCTCATCGCGTCGACCGAGCCCACGCAGGATGACAGCCCGCCTGACGAGCGCCTCGGCGAGAATGATCGGATCACCCCGCGGCCCCCTCCGGAGCACCGCATCGAGCAGACCCTTGGCGGCTTCCAACTGACCGGCCGCCGCCGTGTGCGCCGCGAGCTGCACGGTGATGCTCTCGGAGGCCAGCGGGTCGACCGCCAGGGTGAGCGCCTCGCGATCGAGACCGACGGCCTGCTCGAGTCTCCCCTCCTCGGCATCGACTTCCGCGAGCTCCCGCAAAGTGTCCATGCGACCGCGGCCGTCGAGCGCGACCGTGCGTATCTGGAGAGAGCGCTCGAGGAATTCGCGGGCGCGCGCCGGGTCACCGAGTGAGCGGTAGTTCACCCCGATGCCATAGAGACAGTAGGCGACATCGCGCTCGGCCTGGGTCCGCTCGGCAAAGGAGAGCGCCCGATCATAGAGAAGCAGGGACTGGTCGTAGTTACCCAGTGAATAATCGAGGAGTGCCGTGTTGGTGACGGAGGCAAGATAAATGTGCGGGTAGGGCTCGGGACCGATGTCGGTGAGCGAGCGCGCAAATTCGTCCCGAGCTTCCGTCAATCGCCCGAGTCCCCACAGGCACAGCGCCTGGTTTTGTCTGGCCTGAGCGCTGCGTACCGCCTCATGGAGAGATCCAAATAGACGACTCGCGGTGGCGGACGAGCGGACGCATTCCGGATAACGACCCTGATAAAGGTAGGTGAGGCCTATGTTCGTGAGCTGCAGTGCCGCGTCGTAGCGCTCGCCTCGTCGCAGGTGGAAGCGGCTCACCCTTCTGAGCAGTCCGCGCGCCTCATCGAGCAGTCGGGCCGAGCGCCCGACGGGGGCCGCGGAACCGATCTCGATCCAGGCACCGGCCAGAAGTGCTTCGGCTCGCGCCTGTCGGTACGGATCGAGAGGGCCCAAGGTCGCAGCCGCCGACCTGGCCCAGTCCGCCGTTTTGACCCAGTCCTGCAAGTCGAGATAGCTGAGCGCGGCGAGCGCGAGCGCCGTCTCGCCCAGCAGTTGCCGATCATCGGTTGCGCCGAGCGCGCGCTCAGCCTCGCCGTAAGATTCCGCGGCGCGCTGAAACGCCTCCCGGGGGCTTTGTCCAACCGAAGCGATGCGACCGCTGGCGAGGTCCTCTCCTCTCGCGTAGCTCGCATCGGCTGCGGCGAGACTCTCGAAGATCGCCAGGCAAGCGGGCGATTGGGCGCGAGAGAGATCGAAGGCACGCACCCTTATGGTGCCGGTCGCGCCGGCTTGCTCCTTCCCCGTGACACGCACGGCGACCGCTCCGCTGGCGCGTGCGGTCACCACGATACGCCGCGTGCCGGTGCGGCGCTCGGGGTGATCGGCCCGCGCCACCACCCGACCTCTCCAATCAAGGACTTGGGCGGTCGCATCGTTGCCCCGTTCTTCGATCTCGAGGAGATACGGGTGACCCGGCCTGAGCGCCAAACGGATCGAAAAAGGGGCCGTTCCCCGAGCCGCCAGAGGGCCTGCGGCGAAAACAGGCCTTCCGAGCGTCTGTGCGCACGTGGCATTGCCGGATACCGAGAAACCGGCGAGCAACAGCGCGGCAAACAGGCTTAAGATGTCCCCACAGGATCTGCGCGCCTGCTGCCGGAGTTTGAAGCTCGGGCCTATACTTCGCCTATGACTACTGTTGAGGGACAAGCAGCCCATCTCAGTATTCTCCCTGAGCGGGCACAACAGCCCGCGCCGGTGGCCGACGCCGTTTCTCAGCTTGCCGCAGTTTATCGCGACTATCCCGGCCTGCGGGCCTTGATCCTACATCGGGTTCGTGACCCCGACGTAGCAGCCGACATTCTGCAGGATGCGGCCGTCACAACGCTCGAGAAGCTGCGTTCGGGAGCGATCGCCCACCCGGAGAAACTCGGAGGTTACCTCTACCGGGTGGCGCTCAATCATCTGCAGAACCATCGCCGCAAAGACCGATCCACGGTCTCCAGCCCCGAAGCTCTCGAGGACCTGACAGATGGTGGGGACGATGGCGACTGTGAGCGCATCGGGCGGTCCCAGTCGTATGTTGCCGCGCGGCAGCTACTGGATGAGATGCCGGCCGAGCGCGACCGGGAGCTCCTGGCGCGCTATTATCTCGGCGACGAGGACAAGGCGCAGATCTGCCGTGATCTCGGCCTGTCACAGAAGCACTTCAATCGCGTGATCTTTCGCGCCCGCAACCGGTTCAGAGAGCTCCTCGAGCGGCGCGGCTGGTCGAAGGGGGATTTGCTGAGCGTGCTCGCGATCGGTCTGTGGACATTGGGGCACTTGCGTTGAGCGACGTCACTTCCGATCTCGATCGGCTGCGCGGCTACTGCGTCGGCCGGATGTCCGAGGAGGAAAAGATCGCGCTCGAGGATCGCCTGGCGCGCGAGCCGGCGCTCGCGAGTGAGCTCGAGCAGGTGCTCGAGCTCCGGGAAGGCTTGCGGCAGTTGCGGTCCGAGGGGTACTTCGAGCCGCCAGCCGTACAGCAACAGGCTTCCCGACGGGTGAACGTCCCACTCTGGGTATCCGCCGCTGCCGCGGCGGTGCTGGTTGCTGTGGGCCTCGGCCTGTGGTGGCAAGTCCCCCGCGAGCATGCCTCGGTTCTCATCGCATCGGCAGCGATGCGCACGAGCGCCGCGGCATCGCCGGTCGTCGCGCACTTCACGTTCATTTCGATGCGCGGTGCCACGCGCCCCAGTCTCACCCTCCCTCCCAGGGGACTCATCGAGCTGCGAGCGGCACCGGAGACGCTCACGGCGGCTTCATACCGCATTGCGCTGATTCGCGATCAAGGACGAGCCTCCCGCACCCTCGGGATGGTGACAGGCGTCACTCCCGCGCCGGACGGCTATCTGCACTGCTATGCAGACTCCTCGCTCCTCAAACCGGGAAGTTATCTGTTGCGAGTCGAGCCCGAGGGAGCTGCCCGCGGGGTCGAGGTGTTCGCCCTGGCTTTGAGGTCGGGCTCACCCACGCCGTAGTTGCGGGCAAGTGTCTGCGGAAGCGTCTGAGTTCGAGGCGCTCGCGAGATTTCCACGGCAATGACACCGGGAACGCTCCGCAGGCCTGCTAGCTCATCGATGAATGCCGTCCCCGTGAGGACACCAATGTCGCTCAAGGTCGCGGCATGCTCAAAGCCGAGCGCGCAACAGGCGGCAGCCACCTCGCGCAGCGAGTGACGCGACTCGTCGGCCACCGCAATGGCCACATTGACGCGGAAACGGCGCTCTCTGCGGCGATCACGGTGCATGCACGATCCCGACGCGCGCAGCGTGCGTGCGGCCCGATGAGGGACGCACGCCCTTGATGAGTAGCGCCCGCAGCGCCGCCCCGCGCACCCCCGGGTTCGCTTCGACGAGGAGCGCGGCGATACCAGCGGCGAAGGCAGCGGCGATGCTGGTTCCACTCCCGATCTGATGAAGCGCAGGTCTTGGTGCCGACGAGAGGAGCGCCGTTCCGGGCGCCACGACGTCAACCCCGCGGGCGCGGGGATCGAGTACCCCATTGGAGAACGTGGCCAGCTTCAGGTTCCGGTTGACCGCGCCGACCGACAGCACCGAGGGGCAGTTGGCCGGGTGCTCGACCGGGGCGAGCCGCTGCGGGCGCTGGCTGGAATTGCCCGCCGGCGCGATGATGAGACTTCCCGCCGCCAGGGCGCGCGAAGCGATGCGCTCGTAGATCCGCGAGTACCCGTCCCTCTCGCTGACCGGCGTGCCGAGGGAGATCGAGATGACCGAACAGCCGTTGCGGATCGCCCAGTCGATGCCCGCGAGGACGCTGCCGTCGGTTCCAGTGGCCTCATCGTCGAGAACCTTCGCGATGTAAAGCTCAGCGCCGAAGGCGATGCCGTAACGGGAGCCGCCACGGGGGCGCTTGGGTCCGCAAGCGATGCCCGCGCAGCAGGTGCCATGCCCATTGCGGTCGTTGACAGAACGATCTGCGACGAATGCTCGAGAGACGATTGCGCGTTGCGCAAAGTCCGGATGGCCGAAGTCAAGACCGGTATCGAGGATGGCCAGGCGCGCGCCGCGCCCACCGTAACGCGAGGCGAGAACTCCAGTCGTCCGCAGTCCCCACGACGTACCCAACCCCCTCACCCTCCGTGGGCGGCCCAAGCCGTCGCTGTCGAGTGCGACTCTGAGCCTCGCGGCTCGCACCGCACGCTCCGGCTCGACGATCAGACCGTATGCACCCGCCCGCTCGCGAAGTGCCAGGGTCTGATCGGCGTCACCCTGCACAAGCGCCACGCCCAGACGCTCGAATAGCACTCCCTCGCCTGGTGCGAGCCGCACGGCGGGCGCGCCCCCCTGCTCTTGCGACAAAGCCACGCGAATGTCCGAGACATTGCGGAGTATGGCAGCGCCCGTGCGGCCGTGACCCTCCCTGAACAGCACGAGCTGGGCGTCCGGCGATGAGCAAACGGAAGGCCGCGCGACTCTCATTGGGACTCGCTCTCCACAACCTCCATGTTACCTGACGGCGTTCACCTCTTATCTGTTCGGTACGGCCGCCCGATCTCATATGGCGCCCGGAGACCTGCATACCGGCCGATGCAGCTCACATCGGACTTTCTGCCAAGGGCGGATGAGACCCTGAGCACGCGTGCGACAGTATCAAGAGGGTGCCCTCGCAAGCGATACACCGCGCTCGCGATGGGCGCCGATCCCTAGCTCTCGGCTTTCACGGGGAGGACATCAGCATGGCGAAGCAATCCTTATCAGCTCGTCGATTTGGCAAGCTCCCGGCGCTCCACGACTACCGCACCCTGCGCTTCCGCGACTACCTGACACCGAAGGTACCTGCACCGCCCCCCTCATTCGATGCCCTGGCCCGCGTATTCGACAATTTGGGGACGAGCGATGTGGCGACGCTCTTTCCGATGGACGGTAACGACACCGTGGGCGACTGTACCATCGCGGCACTCGCCCATGCGATAACGCTGTTTCGCGGCTTCGTCAACAGGAAGCCCTCCATCATGCCTGCGGCGCGAGTTCTGAAGCTCTATTACTCCCTGACCGGCGGCGTCGACAGCGGCCTCGCCGAGCTCAACGTGCTCAACTACTGGCGACAGCACAAGGTTTCCGGCGAGGATATCCTGGCCTACGTCAGCATCGAGCCCAAAAATCACGCGCACGTCCAGCAGGCCGCCGCGATGTTTGGCGGCGTGTACCTGGGCTTTCAGTGCCAGGCGAACTGCCAGCAGGAATTCGAGGCGCACGAGCCATGGGCCCCCGGACCGCTCACCAAGGACGGGCACGCGGTCCTGGCGGTCGGTTACGATGCGGCGTCGTTGACGATGCTCACCTGGGGGAGTACCCAGAAAGGCACATGGGCGTGGTGGGACGAATGCGTCGACGAAGCATACGCGATCGTGCCTGCCGAAGCGAAACAGCCTGGTTACGCGCCGGGATTCAACGTGCAGCAGCTGCTCGCCGACCTCAATGAGGTAGCCGACTGACCGCTGGGCGCTGAAGGAGGGTGCGCATCGAGTGCCGCCAACCCAATCTGCGCCGCAACTTGCCATCTCAGCATGGCAAGTCTGATGCGTGAATTAGGGGATTTGAGCGCGACAAGCGTCACCGCTTCGCTGCACCCGGAGGCTTCGCAGATGCGCTCGGGTCCAGCGACCACATCACTCCCCCTTTGCGCGCTCGACGGGGCCAGACTCGTTGACGACCTGCACCTGAAGGGGGCGCGCGCCTGCGGCGCCCGAGCTGATCACCAGGTAGCGCCGGGATGAGCCGGCCTCATCCTGAACGATCTGTCGAATGGGCCCGACCGCATTCACGATAGCCGCCCCCGCGGGATTCGTCGTGAAGCGCGCGAGGATCTCCAGTGAGCCGCCGCCGTCCGCTCGGGTCGAGAGCGCCAGCAGATAAGCCTGCTTCGGCGCAAGCCCGGTGACACTCGCCTCCAGAACCTGACTCAACCCCTGGTCGAAAAGTGCGACGCTGGTGGGAGGCCTGCCACCATGCTGTCGGGGAGGTGCCAGCGCAAGATGGACGGTCATGCCGGCGAGGCCCAGGGGCTGCAGATTCACCGCACGGCCGTCAGGGACCGCATCGGGCACGTACGTGAGCGCCTGCGGTCCCTGTCCCAGGGGAGATTCGGCAATCACCCTGTTGGTCATTGTATCGATGGTGACGAGCTTATCGGCGTTCTCGAGGCCCACGTAGATACGCGTCCCGTCGCCCGAGGGCCAGAGCCCGTGAGGAAGATCACCGACCGGGATGGTGGCGACGTGCGCGAAATCGCGGGTGCGGAACACCTTGACCTCGTTGAGACCACCGACGGTCACGTAGGCGAACTGGCCTTTGGGGTTGCGGACGATATTCACGTGGTTGGTGATCGGGCCCGTGGAGAGGGTCGTAAGCACATTGAACGGAGGCCTGGCCGCGAAGACCTCCGTCTTGCCGGTATCCTTCAGAGTCAACCAGACTTGCCTGCCGTCCGGAGTGGCGGCGATATTCGGGCAGAAGGGACTCGCCTGCGCAACCCTCGCGATGACCCGATGGCTGGAGACCGCGATGACATCCGTCTCGGGGACGAACGAGGAGCAAACATAACCGTACTTGCCATCGGGGGAGAAGATCGTCATCCCCGGGCCGTTCGGCACCGTGATCCGGGTCTTCTCCACAAAGTCGTGGCCATCGAGGACGTCCACGTAGTTCTCGCCGCGCACCGTGACCCAGACCTCGCGACCGTCGGGCGTGAAGAACGCCTCGTGTGGCGCGCGACCGACGTAGGTGATATGGCGAACCCGGTTGCTGGCGGTGTCGATGAAAATCACCGCGTTGGTGCCTATGGCGACCACGACGAGCGTGCGATGGTCCGGCGAGAAGCCCATGCCATGCACGAGGAGCTGGCCCCTGTAGAGCGGGCTCAGGTTCCCCGGTTGCGGATCGCCGAGGCGGATGACTCCGAGCAGTTGACCGCTCGCGGGATCGGTGACCGACACGGTATTCGAGAATTGCTCGGCCGCGTAGACGCGATCGCGGTGGCTGATCGGCACATCCGGCGCGGACGAGGGGCCAGGTGCCTGCCCGGACCACGCAGGCCCTGCCAGCAGCACCGCAAGAAACAGGTTGATTGCACGTGTGCGCATGCGGACTCCTCGTTTCCGGAACATTTACCTCAGATGGGTCCCGCCGATGGTGGTCTCGCCGGTGACGTCGGAGAAGGTGTCGGGGGCGGTGGCGCTTCGCCGACGGCCCTACGCATGGCAGCGATCTCCTGCTGCTGAGTCACGATGATTTCCTGAGCGAGACGGCGGATCCGCTCGTTGTGCCCATAGCGCAGCACCGCAATCGCCATGTCGATGGCCCCCTGATGGTGGGGAACCATCATGTCGACGAAATCGCGGTCGATGTTGCCTGAGGGCCGGATGACCATATTGGCCATCATTCGTCTCATCGCGACGTCACTCTCCTGCAGAAAAGCCGCCTCGCTCGAAGTCGGCAGCGGCTGGGTGACGACGTGCAACCTTGGGGCCGCCAGGCTGATCCCGACCGTCAAGCAACATGAGGCCACGGCTATGACGATTGCGCGGCGAGAGGATTCCTTGACACGATGAATCGCCGCCGATATCCGCATGCATGGAGTCATTTCACGCTCTCCGCCCGCATCGGGTTGTGATGTCCCCGGACGACCCTCGGGTTGTAAGCTGCCGCTGCAGTATGCAGCTTAATCCCGTTGCCGGGTAACTCGGCAGCCCGAGCAGTCCAGGCGGCTGAGCCGCGCGGAATCTTCAGCGGCTCACTGGTCCTCTCCCGGGCACCCGTAAGCCTTTATTTTTCAATGGCTCCCGCAATCGAATCGCTCGAAGACCTCCGCCAGCGAGCTACACCCGGTGCCCTTCGGGCAGAGTACAAGCGCGGCGTGGCGAGTCGCGAGTTACCCGCGGGTTGCGATCACCGGCAGACGAAAGCCTTGGCCGACCGCATGCTGCCGAAGCCGCTGTAGCGCGCAACGGCCGGATAAGGGCAGAGGGGCCTGGTGATGCCCGGGAAGGCTCGACCCGTCGCGACGAGCCGTTTCGGTGGGCTGCCCTGCTCCACCCAATCCTGTATTGCCGCCAGCGAATCGAACTCGTCCGTCGCCGGACCGCCGCCGCAATGGTTCATGCCGGGAACCAGGAACAGCCGCGCAAAGCGCTGCGTTGCGTGGGCGCCGCCGTTGGCTTCAATGACCCGCCGATAGTAGGCGATGAGATCGTCGGCGGAGAATACCGGGTCCGCCATGCCCGCATACATGAGGAGCTTTCCATGCCGCGCGCGCAGCGCCGCATAGTCGGTGGAGACGGCATCCAGATCTTTCGCCACCCGCGCTATGCGGGCCGGGTCGGACTCGAAGTCGAACCTCCACAGATCGATGGGCGGCGCCGCGCCCGCGAGCACCATGCCGTTGATGGCCGCAGGCGCAATCAACACATTGAGTGCCGGCATCTGCGCACTGCCGAGCATCCATAACCGCCAGCCGGGCGCCGCGATCCCGGGATCGTACGGCCAGCTCGAGTACAGCCGACGGCCGTCGCGACCGACCGGGCCCGCAAAGACTTTCCGGATCGCCATGAGCTTGGGTGCGCTCAGGCAGCCCTGGAGCTGGCCCCGGCGGCAGGCGAGCACGCCCGGATCGAAGTGACATGCGGCCGGATTGCTCACGAGCCCGTCGCGGGCGCCGTCGAGCGCGTCACAACGCGCGAGCACGGCATGCGCGAGCAGACTCAGGTCGGTATCTGACAGCGCCTGGGGCAGTTCGGGCCGTCCGCGCGAGTCTCGCGGCGCGATGCTCGCGAGCACGTCGGTGTTCCAGGCTTCAGCGACCATGGCTCGCGTGAGATCGAACGCCGGCGAACCTGCAACGATGCCGTCGAAGAGCTGCGGATAGCGTTGTGCGGCAATCAGTCCCTCGCGACCGCCGTTCGAGCAGCCCATGAAATAGGTCCATCGCGGCGTCTTACGGTAATACGCTTTGACCAGTGCCAGTGCGACCCGCGTGACGCGCTGGGTCGAGTCGTATTCGTAATCTGCCAGGGCGCCTGGATCGCGACCGAAGTCGCCTGGCGATTTCAGCGCCGCCTGCTCGTGCCCGCCGTCGGTCGATACCACTGCGAAGCCGCGGGCAAGCGCACTCGACGGCGTGCCTCCCGCGGGCGCGGATACGAGGCCGAGCGCAGGCTGGAGTACCCCGTCCAAACCGCCGCCTCCCTGGAAGAGGAATCGCCCGTTCCAGCGCGCCGGCAGCCGCAGCTCGAAACGGTCGCCGTACGCGATGCCATCACGTCCCGTGTGACTGTTGACCTCGCCGACGATGAGGCAGTGGGCCGGCAATCCCTCGACGGCACCCCCTGCAAACCCAACCTGGACCGGCGTCCCGGCGGGGACCCAGGCCGCCCGGGTGACTTCGCCGCGCGCGACCGGATCCGCGGTGGCGGCGCGGCACTGCACGGGCGCGAGCAAGCCCGGGGCGGCATCGCCGCCGTAAGCGTATGAGACAGCGGCCGCCATGAGCGCGGCTCCAAGGCCGAGAACGCGAGTCGAGATCATGCCCCCTCCTGTCTCTCAGGTGACCTCGAAGAAGCGCACCACCACAGCGTGCCGTGCCGGCGGCAACGGATTGAGCGTGCCGACGTAGAGCGTTTGATTGAGCCACTCGTACTCGCCGCCGCGGGGTGCTTCGAGCTTCGGAATGGTGCGCACGTATTGCGGCACCGGCGCCGAATGCGACGCGCCCCGGACTCCCTCATCCCGACCCGGCACGATCAGGCCGTGGTTGGTCACGTAGATGAGGGTTCCCTCGCGCGTGCGCAGCGTATAGCGCGCGGCAAGCTCGGTCACGCCGTCGGGCCGGACGAGCTGGGTGTCCTCTCCCTGGTCGAGAACCGTGCCGGCAAGCCGCGGCCCCAGGAAGGTCCCGCCGGTGATCGGAATGATCAGCCGACGGCCGTAGCTGGTCGCCCCGATGTCGATCACTGGCCCGATGGTCACGCGTGCCTCCAGTACGAAGCGCACTCCGGGAGTCTCGTAAGGCCAGGGGGAGCGCGGCTCGGGTTCGCCCGTCGGGCCGGCGCGCGACACAGCGGCGGACGAGACGGCGTTGGCGGCGAACAGCGCACCCACACCGGTGAGCCATGAGCGTCGGGTGCTCATCTGCGCAGCGGGCCCGGCCGCCCTCGCGAGGTCGAGGCCATTACCACGGTTGCGGCGCGCCGCAGAGCCATCCGTTGTACTGCAACCACTCCAGAATGGGCTCCTGCCAGCGATCGCGAGGCATGAGGAAGAAACCATGCTGGCCCTTCTCGAAGAACCGCGCCTCGACGGGTACGCCCGCACGACGCAGCGCGTCGAAGAAGACGACGCTGTTTTCCGGGTCAACCAGCCGGTCGTCGGCGGCATCGAGGATCAGAGTGGGCGGGGTCTGAGCGCTCACCTGCAATTCGCTGGAAAAAAAGCGTACCTGGCGTTGCGTGGGATCGGGGCCGAGCAACGCCCTGCGCGAGTCCATGTGGGCGATCTTGGCGTCCATGCTGATCACCGGATAGACGACGATCAGAAAGTCCGGGCGCAGGCTGACATGCTCGGGATCGGCGATATAGGCGTGATCGAAATGGGTTGCCAGTGTCGAGGCGACGTGCCCGCCGGCGGAAAAGCCGATCGCTCCAATGCGTGCGGCATCGAGGTGCCACTCGCGGGCGTGCAGGCGGACGAACCGCATTGCCTGCTGTGCGTCCTGCAACGGCCCCAGCGACTTATCGACCATCGTCCGGTCGCTCGGGATCCGATACTTCACCAAGAACGCCGCGATGCCGTGATCGACGAAGAACTGCGCCTGCTGGATCCCCTCGTACTCGAATGTCAGACCGGCATAGCTGCCCCCCGGGAATATGAGGATACCGGCTCCGTTGGCTCTGGCCCTGGCGGGCAGGTAGACCAGGATCTGCGGCCGAGAGACCTTCCGCAGGAATCCGCCGGACTCGAACTCCTCGTTCGGTCCCGGCTTCGAATTCGGTATCGGCTCCTCGCCATACAGCGGGAAGCTCTGCATCTGCGGCGGAAAGGCATCCGCCATGGAGGGTTGGGGGGCGGCGCCCGCACCTGCGGCCGACGCCGCAAGAAAAATGAGCAGAAGCAGTGTGCTACGTAACCTCACCCGTATGACCTCCGTTGGCCGACAGCTTGACGACGAGCGCAGGCCTGTTCAGGTCACAGCGAACTCGTACAGCACGATACTGGTCGGAGCCGCCACGACGCGCCTCGCCCGCGGCTCGAAGCGGGCTTCTCGGATGACGACCTGCGGCGTTTGACCGACGATGTTCTGGGCATCGAGACCGGGAGCCACCAGCTTCCAGCACCGGCCCTTCGAGCCTCTCTTGACTCCCTGCACTCTCAAGTCCAGCGTCCGGCGCTTCTCGGTAGCGTTCACCACCGCCACGATCAATGCCCTGCGGTCGCCGGTAAGCGCCGCGGACACGTCGAGCGGCCAGGTGTCGCTGCCTGTGTTGACCTTGGGCTGATCGCCGCCGATCGGATACTTCGGCGGCGGTACCCGCGAGTCTCCGCTCACGGTCACGGGAATCTTGCCGAAATGCCTGTTGTAGAGCTGGAAGACTCGTCCATAGGCGTTGATGACCGAATGCGTGCGGTCGAAGTTGAGCCAGTTCGTCGCCATGGTGAAGCCTGCCATGTCGATGAAATCGGTATGGCGAAAGAACTCGTGGAATGTCCGGGCGATCGCCAGGCACCCCTTGAAGTCCGGCTGGAAGTGATAGGCCCACTCGTCGAAGAATACCTTCACTTTCCCCTGGTCGAGCTCGGGGAAGCGCTTCTTGTACTCCTCCCAGCAGTCGGCCATGGTCGCCACCCGTTGCGCCGGCGCCTGCGCCCATTCCACCAGCGTCTGCTTGATGTCTTCGTTCTTGCCGGTTGCCAGGTTGAAGTGCTTGTTCTCCGGCGGATAGGCATGGGTGGCGAGCGCATCGAATTTGCCCCAGCAATGCTGCAACATGCCGCCGGCCCAGTCGCGGTCCGAGCCGTACTGGACCAGGGGGCTGCCGGAATCCTCCAGGATCCCCTGGCCGGTCGTCATCTCGTCGACGAATCCGCCCGGAGCGATGATGTAGATCGATGGATCGACGGCACGCATCGCGTCGGCGAACAGATTGTGCTTGATGACGTACTGGTCGAGCGCCATGTGGCCGAGCTGCCAATGACCGTACATCTCGTTGCCTACGTTCCAGTAGCGAACCTTGTAAGGCTCGGCATGGCCGTTGGCGGCGCGCATCGCGCCCCATGGGGTGCTGGGAGCTCCGTTGACGTACTCCACGAGCTCAGCACCCGAACGCGCCTCTCCGAAGCCGGTATTGACGCACCATTCCGGCTCCACGCCGAGGATCTCCCGGCACATCTGCAGCAACTCGTCGACGCCGACGTCGTTGGGCTGCACGGCGTGCCATTGGGGGTCCATCACCGGCGGCCGCTTGTCCGGCTCGCCGATTGTGTTCTGCCAGTCGTAGCCCGAGACGAAATTACCGCCCGGCATCCGCAGAATCTTGCAATCCATCTCCTTCATGAGCGCCATGGTGTCGGCGCGAAATCCCCTGACGTTATCAGCCGGCATCAGCGATACCGCGCCGATGCGGAACGTGCCGCCACCCTTGCCGACGATCTCGAGCCGGCCATTCGTGGTGTCGGCCCGGCAGGCGAACTGCAGTGGGACGCGAGACCAATCCCGGCCGGCGGCAACGGGCACCGTCTGCCGCTCGCCCGCACCCTCACCCCAGATCAAAGTCGCGGTGACTTCCGCACCCGGATCTGCCGACAGCACGACGCGGCCGGTGTAACCCTTGCGGGCCAGTGACAGGCCCGATTGTGCGATGCCGCGCGGGCTCGCCCCCGCCAAATGCACGGTCGGGCTGTGTCCGCCGACATACGCCGCGCCGCTGTCCATCGTGACGGCGGAATCCGGCCCGACGGGGACCCATTTGTTCGGCTGCGGCATCATGCGGCGCGTGAAGCCTTGCGGTTCCGGCAGCGGTTTGGAATCGACAGCATGATAGAACTTGCGGTCGTCGAGCACCTCGCTCCACAGGCTGTAATTGATCAGATTGGCGATGTGCTCGATGAAGCCGCCAAACATGTAGTCTGAGATCGGATCGCCGCGCCTGCCGGCATCCACGACCGCGGACAAGTCCGTTGACGCAGCCGCAGCCGGCAGCGCCGACGTCAGAGTGAGGGCGAGGGAGGCTTTGAGCGCCGCGCGGCGCGATACCAACAGGTCTTTCGTCATAGGGTGGTCCCGGAAAAAGTTCTCTCAGTAAGGCCTCTGATCCTGCGTGATCAGCGGCCAGGTGTCGGTCCGAAAGGGCCCCGCCGGCAGGCCGGCACCGTTGAATAGAGTGGCGGCGGGATCGGTTTGCCAGGCGTAGCGTACCTGGGTCGGGTGCGCTACCTCGGGTGAGGAGACGACAACGGCGTTGCCGTGAATGCGGGCTTGCGCCCAATGCCACTTGCGGTCGCGCCCCGCGATCGAAAAGCCCGCGAGCGTTCCTCCCTTCGCCACCAGGCCGCCGTCGGTGTGTTTGAAGCGGAGCCGGACCGAATGCGGCAGCCGCGCCGCCGAAAGCAGCGTCGGCCCAGAATAAACGACGTGCTTGCCGTAATACCGTGCGAGAGCGCAGCGCGCCAGGCGATCGCCCACCGGCGCCTTGTTGCCGGGATGGAGGCTGTTCGGATCCCCTGTATCCACGGTGACCGCGAGGCAGGAATGTCGAACGGTCGCCGCCACGATAGCCTGCGACTCGCGTATATCCGCCCAACCATCATCGGTCGGCATGGCGCTGCGCGGGCCAAAGGCCGGCAATTGCACGACATAGAATGGAAAATCTCCCTGCTGGAAGAGCGCGCGCCAACTGGCGATGACCGCCGGCAGGAGCTTGCGATACTCGTAGCCGCGCGGCGAGTTCTGCTCGCCCTGGTACCAAACGGCGCCGGTAATGGCGAGCGGCGCAATGGGAGTCAGCATCCCGTCGTAAAGAACCGCGGGCATCACAGGCCAGTTCGCAAAGTGAAGCGGCATGGGATGGGGCGCTCGCGCATCGACGCTCACCCTGCCCTGCCACGTGCCGGCCAGCGCAATGATCCTGTGGTCGCCCAACGTGAGGTGGAGCTGGGACGGTCCATCGAGAAATCCGCCATGCGCTTCGGTCTTGAAGATGCGGATGGCGATCACGTTGCGACCCGGCCTGAGGATGCCAGGGGGGATCGGGTAGATTCGTGGATGCTCGACCCATGCACTGGCACCGACGAGCGTCCCGTTGACGTACACCGAATCCATTCGCTGAATCTCACCCAGAGAGATGAGGCTCGGTCCCTTCGGCAACGGGTCGGGCAGTGTGATCTCTTTCCGGAACCAGGCGACGGCCGGCGTCGCGGGCAGACCGAGTCCGGCAAACCCGCCGGGAACCGGCACGTCCTTCCATCCTGCGGGCGCATACCCGGGTGAATACCATTTCTCCTTGAGACCCACGTCGTACTCGTCATACCACGGCATGATGTAGTCGCCGTAGGCCGGCCGCCCTTCGGCCGTGAACCGTGCGAGTGTCGCCAACGGGATGTCATAGTCGTGAAGGGGAGCCAGAGCGGCGGCGCTGGCCCAGGACTCTCCGGCGGAGCCACCGACGGAATCCACCACCAGCCCGATGGGCACGTGAGTCTCCTGCTCGAGCTTGCGCGCAAAGTAAAAGCCCACGGCCGAAAGGGAGCCCGCCGTCTGCGGTGAAACGACCTTCCAGCTGCCCTCGAGCGAGTAGGTTGGGTGGTAGGCGGTATGAGCGCCCACCGTGAAGTAGCGTATGTCCGGATAGTTCGCCGCCTGCGCGACTTGCGCGGCGTCGTCGGTGAAGCGCAGCGGCAGCTCCATGTTGGATTGTCCGCCGCAGATCCAGACGTCACCCACCATCACGTCACGGAACTCGACCGTCCGCTCACCATCGCTGACCTTCATGGTGTAGGGTCCGCCGGTCGGCGGCGGGGCAACCTTCACTTGCCAACGGCCGTCTGACCCAGCGACAGCCGTGGCGTGTTCGGTCGCGATCTGAACTCGGACCGAGTCACCCGGTCGCGACCAGCCCCATACGGTGTCGGCCTTCCCCCTCTGCAGGACCATATGATCGGCAAAGATGGCGCTGACGAAAGGCAGGGGCGGCGCCGCCACCGAGGCTTTGGCGGCGCTCGCCCGGATCACGAAGTCAGTGCAGTTGCTGTCCGTATCGAAGCCACTCGGGATCCTGCCCGCGCTGACACCCCAGCCTGCCGAGCCCCCACCCGCGGTGCCGGGCACCGCTACGTAGCAGCCATCCTTGCCCAACCCGGAGGCGGCCTGATAACCCTCGGCAGCCCACGGATCCACGAGTCCGCCGTAGTTGAGACTATCCACGACCAGGCCGGCGGCGTCCCGCAGCACCATGCTGCCGGCGCTCACGGTGACCCGACGGTCGAACAGCGGATACGTCGTGGTGAGCTCGGGGCCTCCGAACCAGAGATCCGGCGCACGCCCGTCCTGATAGCCCGCCTGGGTCACCGCCGCATCCCGCACCGGGGAGTGGATCGGATGAGTCTCGCTCAGCGGGCGGTCCATCTGAATGCCCGTGCCCAGAGCCTGGACCGGATCGTTGCTGATGTGAGCCACCGCCGTCGCCGGCTCGAAGCTGACCCCGGTCCCGCGATCGCTGAAGGGGAGATTGGCGGCGTGATTGAAGCGCAGCGGAGCGGCGAGCTCGAGGCCGGTGCCCGGATCGATCGCCTGCGCGCCTTCCGGATAAGCCCAATGCAGCGCCGGCCGAAAGTCAACGCGCTCATCGAGCGCGCTCGAGGTGCCCGCCGCGGTGATGGTCACCGTCTCCCGATGCTGCGGAGTCGCCACGATCATCCTGTCGCCCACCGCAAAGCCGTTGGCGGCGTGGACCTCGATGTCGGTTGCGCCAGCGCTCGCGGCCCGCGCCAACCGCCCAAGAGTTGCGGCCGTACCTACTTTCGCCACCGTAACGGTTTCGATCCCATGGCCGACACTGTCGACATCCAGGCGGATCTCATCGCCGGCCGAGATATCCTGGACCGCGGTGACCTTGATGTGGGTCGCGCCGGCGGCCGAATTCGTCGCGAGGTACGCCTGCGTGCCCGGCTTGCCGACCGCAGTGACGGTCGCGAGCTCATATCGCTCCCGTTGCGCCGGGACAGCCGGATAGGTCGCACCGTAACCCAGAGCGATCCTCTGGCCCACGATGAAGCCGGATACGTCCTCGACGGGCACGTTGGTCGAGCCGGGCGCAATCGTGATGACCGGCCCGTCCGGCAGAGGCTGCCAGAGGGTGGTATGGATTGCGGCCGGAGTCCCCACGCGGACGATCTGGCGCGTTTCTGCGTGCGGGCCATTGCCGATCCGGATCGTGTCGCCGGCTTTCATGCCGGCGGTGTTCCTTACATAAATGGATGCATCGCCCGCGTGCGCCACGGCCGGCAATCCCGAATCAGAGAGCGCGAGCAGATAGGATCGCCCCGCGGCAAGCATCGTCCCGGCGGGAATCCTGACCACCGAGGAGATGGCTTCCTGGGCGGGATGCTCGGTCAAGGTCCAGCCCGAAATGTCAACATCCCGCGCGCCCGCATCGTAGAGCTCGATGAACGAGTCGGTGGCATTCCCAGGAGCGCTGCTGCCGATGCGAAACGCATTGATCCTGACCGGAAGGACGTTACGCACTTTCTCCGCATTTGCCGCGAATCGCTGCCTGCCGTCTTTGGCGCTCGCCCAGCGGGCCTGCGCCTCGAGGTCGCCATTGAAGGGCGTCGGTCCCGAAGTCACCCGGAAGGTCGCGCTCACACTCGTTCCCGGCGCAACCGGGCCGGCAAAGCTGCGGGACGCTTGGTGGCTTCCCGGGACGACGGAGCTCCACTCTCCATCCGGCAATGCAATGCTCAGCCTGACGTTCACTGCGGGTGAGCCCGTCGTGTTGGTGAACGTCACGGTGGTGTACTGCGAGGTCTGCGGCGAGAACGTCTGCAGCCCCGGCGGCCTCGCCGCAGCATTGGCCGGAGCAATGGCCACGGGCAATTCCTGGTACTGAGCGGCGACCACATTCGCTTGTAGCTGCTGATCGGTGCTGTCGGAGGGGAGGGTACCGGCCGCCGTCATCGCGCCCTCATAGAAGGTACCCTGCGAGCCATTGCTGTTGTCGCCACCGTTGCCGAGGACGATGCCCCCCTGCTTGCGCATGGGGTCGTATTGCCAATCCACGCGTGGCCCGCTGAACATGACGGCAAGCGGCCCACCCTGGGCATCGCCGCCCATGGACGTCCAGTGGTGAGGCTCCCCCTGCGCGATCCCCGTGACGAAGCGCCAGTGGATGTTCGGCAGCGTGCTGCAGAGCTTGGAGCCGTCCGGATTGACGCAACCGACCAGGTTGTTCTCCTGATCGGTCATGACCCAGGGACCGGGCGGATTTCCGTGATACCACCAGGGAGCGTCGCCAAAATAGGTGGTTTCCATGGTTCCCGCATCGTCGTCACGGCTATCGATCTCGGCATTGCCGAAATCATTGCAGCAACCGGAGTTGAAATGCTCGCCGTTCACGACCCAGTATTCGCCCTCCGCCTGATCGTCCACCGCGGTGCCCCTGGGGTCGTCATCGCGAAGGCCCATGCCCGGCTCGATGAAGACGCCGTAGACCTTGTGCCCCATGACCATCACCGGCGCCATGGCGGCCAGCGGCAGGTTATCCATTCCTCCCAGGGCCGGACCACTCCACCCCCCGCGCGGGGCCTGCGTCAGGTCGTTGTGGTGCGGCGACTGGTCGTCCAGCTTCGTGATCCAGCAGTAGGTGTTGGCACAGAATGCGTCCTGTGCCGCCGCATCGGCGTACCCTCCTGCGTCCGGGTTAGGCCCCGCCACGGGCTGAACGACGCCGATATTCAACGTCTTGCCGTCGGACTGACGCGTGATCTCATAAAGGGGGCCATTGTATGAGGCGTACATCGCGCGGGTGGTGCTGTAGGCCGCGACGCAGGGGTCCCCGGCGGCGCCATAGATATCGCAAGGTCCCTGCGGTCGCTGCGGAGCCGCGGTTTGAGCGGCGGCCCGTGGGTTGGCCAGGCTCGCCGAGCCCGCCAGCGTGAGCAGCATTGCGAGCCAGGGCAAACTTTTGACTCTCATCGTCCGCCCGGCCGCCGTATCACGCGGCCCATTGGATCGCGGCATACGAGCGCGGCGGGAGCTCGAGTCGCGTCCTGCCGCCGCGGGTCACCGGTCGTGGCAACTGCGTCGGTTGCACACGCTGCGGCGCATCGAAATCGTTGTGCGCCTCGAGGTCGTCGCCGGTCAGGACCAGCGCCAGTTTCACCGAGCCGGGAGTCCTGTCTTCCCACACGATCTCGACGGGACGCGCCGCAGAGAGGTCGCGGTTGAGAATGAACAATGCCGTCTCACCGGTGCTTCGCGCCACTGTCCCCGCGGCATCGATGTAAGGCACCGGGCTCATGTCGGGCAGGTCGTATGACGGTGCGGTCACCAGAAGATCCAGCGCCGAGCCGCGCGCGAGCTCCAGAGCCCAGCGGTAAGGGTAATAGGTGGTCTGCAGGAAGAGCCCTTTGTGATCGGTCATGATCGGCGCATGCACGTTCACGAGTTGCGACAGGCAGGCGATCTTCACCCGGTCCGCGTGCCTGATGAGCGTATTGAGGAGCCCGCCCATGAGCAGCGCGTCCTCGAGGTCATAGATCTGCTCGCGCAAGTGCGGCGCGACCTGGCGTTTGCCGTCGTTGATGAGATCTCCATAGAGGACGTTCCACTCATCGAATGAGATCCACAGCGTCTTGGAGGAACGCTTGCGCGCGCGCACGTAATCGCAGACGTCGATCGTGTCGCGAATTTGCCGCTCCATCTGAAGATTGAGCGCCACGTGCTGCTCGCTCCGGTGAGCCGACTGATCGGGTGCGGCGCCGAAGTAGCCGTGTATCGAGACCGCATCCACATGCTCGTAGCACTGATCCAGCACCTGCCGGTCCCACTCGAGATAGGTCGGCAATCCCGTCCAACTCGAGCCGCAGGCCGTGAGGAACACTGCAGGATCGACGGCACGCATCCGCCGGGCCGCATCCGCCGCTTTCCATGCATACTGCTCCGCGCTCATGTGGCCGATCTCCCACGGCCCGTCGAGCTCATTCCCCAGTCCCCAATAGCGCACGCCGTAGGGCTGCGGATGCCCATTCCTGCGCCGCAAGTCGCTCCAGCGCGTGCCGCCCGGGAAATTGCAGTACTCCACGAGCGCGGCAGCCTGAGCGGGACTGCCGCTCCCCAGGTCCACCGTCATCAGCGCCTCGGTGCCGGCCGCCTTGCACCAGGCCATGAACTCGTCCGTGCCAAATTGGTTGGTCTCGATCGTGTTCCACGCCTCATCGAGCACGCGCGGTCGCTGCGCCACCGGCCCTACGCCATCGAGCCAGTCGTACTGCGAGAGGAAGCTCCCGCCGGGATAGCGGATGAGCGGCACGCCGAGGGCACGCACCAGCGAGAGAACGTCGCTGCGAAATCCGTGCGCGCCCGCGAGCGCGGAGCCCGGCTCGAAGATACCGTCGTAGATCGCGCGCCCGAGGTGCTCGAGAAACGAGCCGAAAACCGTCCGCGCGAGCGGCCCGATCGTCCTGCGGGAGTCGATATATATCCGCGCCGGCCCCTGCGCCGAAGCGCCCCATGTCAGGCGGCTGCGCAGCAGGCCTGCCGATGCCGTGAGGCCCGCTACCGATGAACGATGTAGAAAACGACGGCGAGACGGCGAGAACATCGTTCAACTCCAGCCCGCGGCCGGCGCCCGCCGCTCGGATGAGAATTTCTGGTAGCGCTACCGTTGGGTCCTTCAGTATTGTCTTAGTTTATCCGGAGTGTCAAGGTCACCGGCCCCGAGCACGGTGCGTGGCTCGGCCGTTGCCATCTCAGCCGTTGAGATGGACGCGCAGCGCCACGGCGTAGTCCGCCGGCGGCGCGATCTTCGACAGATCGACTTCGAGGCCCGCGGGCGTCGACCGCCACTGCGGCCTCGCCGCCGATCCTAACAGCTCCACATGCGCGATGGGCGGCGTACCGGGGGTCGCAGCCGTGCCCAGCGAGCGGATGAGCATCGGTTCCTCGGGCCAGCCGAGCGCGATGGCGTACAGGACGGTGCCGGCCTTGTTGCGGGTAAAGCGGATGTCCTTGGCCGAGAGGTGCGCGACGCTCGCGCCCTGGAAGGATCCCGCACGGATGACGTTCGGACCCTCGCCGTACACCTTCCATGGGCGGGTGGCGTAGATCGCCTCACCGTTGACGGCCATCCAGGCTCCGATGTGCTCCAGGATCAGCCGCTCCTTGCTGTCGATCGTGCCATCGGGCTTGCCTGGAATGTTGAGAATGAAGGTGCCGTTCTTGCTCACCGTGTCGATGAGCCAGTGGATGACCTCACGCGGGTGCATGTACGCGCCGAAGGCCCCGGGCGCCTCGTAGAGCGCGCGCAGGTAGTGCCACGCGCCGATGCAGGTCTCCGATTGCCAGGGATGCTCGAGGACTTCCGCGCTCAGACCGCGCTCGACGTCGGCGACCAGAGCGCCCTGCAGCTGCTTCGGGATGTGCTTTCCGTTCATGACACCGTCGACGATGCCCCCATGACGGCTCGCGCTGCGGTTGTAGAAATAAGCTCCGACGCACATGCCGCCCCACCCGAGGGGCAGCCGATCGTTGTCGAAGTAAAGAAGATCGGGATCGTGCTGGTCGATGAGATCGCGCGTGCGGTCGTAGAAGTTCCTGACGTACGAGATGTCCGGCAGCGCATCGAACGGATGCTTGGGGCCATAGAGGCGCTGCGGATCGTAACCTTCCCACCACTGCCCTTTGCCCTGGGCCAGCGTGAGGCAGCCATCGTAGGGCACGCCGGCGTAGGGGCCAGCCGCGTCCGCCCCATGCGCCGGCTGAAACCACCACCAGTTGCGCGCCTGGTGGACCGTGACACCGAATCGCAGGCCCCGCTGGCGCGCCGCCTGCGCCCACTCGCCGATCACGTCCCGGCGCGGTCCGATGTTGTGCGCGTTCCACGGGTGGTGCGTCGAATTCCAGGTATCGAAACCGTCGTGGTGATTTGCCAACGCCACGAAGAGCTTCGCGCCGGCCCGCACGTAGAGGTCCATGAGCTCCTGCGGCTCCCAGTTGAGCAGCGTCCACTGCGCGCACAGATCCTTGTAGCCGAAGCGCGAGGGATGGCCGTAATGCGCGAGCTGATAGTCGTACTGCGCGACCTGCATGCCGAAGCTCGGCCCTCCCTGGATGTACATGTTGCGCGCGTACCAGTCCCCATCCTCCGGCACGCACTGCGGACTCCAGTGGCACCAGATTCCAAACTTGGCGTCGCGATACCAGTCCGGACATTGATATTGCAACAGCGAATCCCAGCTCGGCCGATAGGGCCCCTGCCCCGCCAGATCCGCGGTCGGCGGCACCATCGGCACCCCGTCCCAGGAGCCGCCGGCGACCGGTAGCGCCGGCGGTTGCCCCCACTCGGTCGGCCGCCAGCTCGACTCGCGCAGGCGCTCGCGCGCGATCCTCGTGCCGTGCAGGGCGTAGAAGGCTCGCTCCTTCTCGGGGGTGGCGCAGAAGCGGGCATAGCTCCGCCCGAACCGGTTGTAGCCTGGCGGGTCGCCCTGCGCGAAAACGCGCCGCGGCAGCATCGGCAGCGTCGCTGCCGCCGCCGTTGCCGCCATGATCTTGAAGAAATTTCTGCGCCGCATGGTCATGGCCGCCATGTTATATTTCATACCGGTAAGCGTATTCTCATCCATGGAAATATATTCAGTGACCCACGCAAACGCAAGGAAGGACAGGACCCGATGAAAGCAGTCGTGTGCGAGGAGCCCCATAAGCTCAGCCTCGGCACCCGTCCCGACCCCGTGCCTGCAGACGGCGAGGTCCTCATCCGTATACGCCGCGTAGGACTTTGCGGGACCGACTATCACATCTTCGCAGGCAAGCATCCATACCTCGAATATCCCCGGGTGATGGGCCACGAGCTCTCGGGCATCGTGGAGGACCCGGCCGGCACGTCATTGACGAGAGGCCAGGTGGTCACGGTGAATCCCTACCTGGCCTGCGGCAGTTGCATCGCCTGCCGCAACGGCAAGCCCAATTGCTGTGCTGCCATCAAGGTGCTGGGCGTTCATGCGGATGGCGGCATGTGCGAATGGGTGAGCCTGCCGGCGTCGGCGGTCATCGATGCCTCCGCGCTGACCCTGGAGGAAGCCGCCATGGTGGAGTTCCTCGCGATCGGCGCTCACGCCGTATCGCGGGCGACTCCCGGCTCCGGGGCCCGCGTTCTGGTCGTCGGCGCCGGACCGATCGGCGTCGCGGCGGCGCTCTTCGCCCGGCTGGATGGAGCCGAGGTTACGATCCTGGACGTGCGCCGGCCGCGGGTCGACTACGCCCGCGGCAGGCTTGGCCTCGATGCGCTGACCGGATCCCCGGAGGCGGTACGAGCCGGGCTTGCAGCCCGAACCGATGGCGAGATGTTTGATTGCGTATTCGACGCCACCGGAAACGTGCGCGCGATGGAAAGTGGCCTCGATTACGTGGCGCATGGCGGCACCTATGTCCTCCTGAGCGTCGTCAAAGAGCAGATTGCCTTCTCCGATCCCGAATTCCACAAGCGCGAAACGACGTTGCTCGCGAGCCGCAATGCCTTGAGCAGGGACTTCGTGCGGGTGGTGAGCTCGATCAAGGAAGGCATGATCCCGACCGATGCGCTTCTCACCCACACATTTTCCGCCGGCGAGGCGCCGCGGCGGATTCCGGAGCTGATCGCGAGCGCGGACAGCGTCCTCAAGGCGATGGTCGAGTTTTGAGATATGCTTGGCCCCCATGGGAGCGCGCAGAAAGACCGATCAGGGCCTCTATCGGGGCAGCGGTGCCGTTCCCAAGGGAAATTACGCCGCGCCGGCCCTCGACAAGGCATTCGACATTCTCGAAGTGCTGGCCGACAAGCCCGGCGGTGCGCTCATCAGCGAGATGGCCGCGCAGCTCAACCGCTCCGTCGGGGAGTTGTTCCGCATCATCATCGTAATGGAAAAGCGCGGATTTCTGCAAAAGTCGCCGGATACCGACCGCTACACCGTCGCATACAAGATCCTGGACCTCGCGTATCGCGCTACGCCCGCACAGGATCTCACGCGGGCCGCCGCCCCGCAGATGGAAGCGCTTGCTCTGGCGGTAGAGCAGTCCTGTCATCTCGTAGTCCCGAACGGCGGCGTGGGACTCGTCGTGGCGCGGCAGGAGAACCCGATGGTTCGCGGATTCGCGCTGCGGTTGGGCGCCCCGGTCGACTTGTTCCGAAGCTGCTCGGGGCATGTGCTGCTGGCATTCTCACCGGCCGATCGAGTGAACCGAATCCGGGAACTGGCACCCTCGAAGATCACCGCGGAGGAGGCGGTGAAGCTGGAGAAGAGAGTAGCGAAAGTGCGCAGTCAGGGTTTCGAGATGATGCCGAGCGCGGTCACCCGTGGCGTGACCGACATGAGCTATCCGGTGTTCGGTTTTCACGGCGATCTGATGGCGGCGCTCACGATCCCGTTTTTGGAGCTCATCGATGGCTCGCAGAAGGTCGGCATGGAAGAGGCGCGTCTCAGACTGGAGGAGGCCGCCCGGCAGATCTCGCGCTCGCTCGGACACCATGCGACCCGCATGAGCTGATCTGATGCCGGTCGACTCCGTCCGCAGTATCGCCATCGTCGGGGGAGGGACTGCGGGCTGGATGACCGCGGCAACCCTGTCGCATTACCTGCAAGGCCTGGGCTGTCGTTTCCGGCTCATCGAGTCGGCCGAGATCGGCACCGTCGGTGTCGGGGAATCGACCATCCCGCCGATCGTCTCCCACCTGGCAGCCCTCGGTATCGATGAGAATGATCTCGTCCGCAAGGTGCAGGCGACCTTCAAACTGGGCATCGAGTTCAAGGACTGGACCCATCCCGGCCATTCCTACATCCATCCGTTTGGCCCCGCCGGCTTTCAGAGAAACGGGGTCGATTTCACCGCCTACTGGCTCAAGTGCCGCGAGGCGGGTGTTGCCCCGCCGCTCGAAGCGCATTCGATAACGGCGGTCGCCGCGCGTGAGGCCAGGTTCATGCGTCCCGTGGATCTCGCCAACTCGCCGCTGCAACGCATCACATACGCTTTGCATTTGGATGCCGGCTTGCTGGCGGCGTATTTACGCACCTATGCGGAGAAACGCGGTGTGCTGCGCACGGAAGGCAAAGTTCGCGACGTGAGTTTGCGTGCCGAGGATGGGTTCATCGAAGCCGTCACGCTCGAGAGCGGCGAGCGCATCGAAGCCGACCTCTACATCGACTGCACCGGCTTTCGCGGCCTGCTGATCGAGGGCGCGCTCAAGACTGGGTACGAGGACTGGACGCATTGGCTGCCTTGCGACCGTGCGATGGCGGTTGCATGCGAGCGGACCGGCCCGCTCTCTTCGCATACCCAGGCGTTGGCGCGGGAGGTCGGCTGGCAGTGGCGCATTCCGCTGCAGCACCGGGTGGGGAATGGGTACGTCTACTGCAGCAAGCTCTTGCGGGACGACGACGCGCGCGAGGTGCTTCTCTCCGGCCTCGAGGGCCGGCCCTTGCGTGAGCCGCTCGCCCTCAGGTTCACCACCGGGCGGCGGCGCCTCTCCTGGAACAGGAATTGTGTCGCGATCGGTCTCTCGGCGGGGTTCCTCGAGCCGCTCGAGTCCACCGGCATCCATATGGTCCAGCGCGGTGCCTTCGTCCTGGTGAACTTCTTCCCGGATCGCCGCTTCCGGCAGTCCGACATCGATAGCTACAACAGGCGGATGGCATTCGAATACGAGCGCGTGCGCGACTTCCTCGTGGCGCA
>Ga0335075_10000505_pt1 | contig 68329 bp, 68 predicted proteins | sample Lox_Sample_24_FD_206723 | JGI IMG/M metagenome (GOLD analysis project Ga0335075, IMG submission 206723) | Soil microbial communities from Loxahatchee National Wildlife Refuge, Florida, United States - Lox_Sample_2.4 | ecosystem: Environmental > Terrestrial > Soil > Wetlands | place: USA... | reverse complement strand
GAGCGCGAGCGGGGCATCACCATCGCGGTGTCGCACGTGGAGTACGAGACGGCCAACCGTCACTACGCGCACATCGACTGCCCGGGACACGCCGATTACGTGAAGAACATGATCACGGGTGCGGCGCAGATGGACGGAGCGATTCTGGTGGTGGCGGCGACGGACGGGCCGATGCCGCAGACGCGCGAGCACATCCTGCTGGCGCGGCAGGTAGGGGTGCCGTACATCGTGGTGTTTTTGAACAAGTGCGACGTGGTGGAAGATCCGGAATTGCTGGAGCTGGTGGAGTTGGAAGTGCGCGAACTGCTGAAGAGCTACCAGTTTCCGGGCGACACGGTGCCGGTGATTCGCGGCTCGGCGCTGAAGGCGCTGGAGGGCGATGCGAAGTGGGAGAAGTCGATCCTGGAGCTGATGGATGCGGTGGATAAGAATGTGCCGCTGCCGCAGCGGGATATCGACAAGCCGTTCGCCATGCCGATTGAAGATATATTTTCGATTTCCGGCCGGGGCACGGTGGTGACCGGGCGGGTCGAGCGCGGCAAGGTGAAGGTGGGCGAGGAAATCGAGATTGTGGGCTTCCGTCCGACGACCAAGAAGACGGTGACGGGCGTGGAGATGTTCCGCAAGCTGCTGGATGAAGGGATTGCGGGAGACAACGTGGGGTTGCTGCTGCGCGGCACGGAGAAAGACGAAGTGGAGCGCGGGCAGGTGGTGGCGAAGCCGGGATCGATCACGCCGCACACCAAGTTCAAGGCCGAAGCGTATGTGTTGACTAAGGAAGAGGGCGGGCGGCACACGCCGTTTTTCACGGGCTACCGTCCGCAGTTTTATTTCCGCACCACGGACGTGACCGGAGACGTGAAGCTGCCGGCGGGCGTGGAGATGGTGATGCCGGGGGATAACGTGTCGGCGGAGATCTCGCTGATTACGCCGGTGGCATTGGAGAAAGGGCTGCGCTTCGCGATTCGCGAAGGCGGCCATACCGTCGGCGCCGGCGCCGTCACCGAGATCATCGAGTAAACATGCCAAACGGAGAAAAAATTCGCATTCGTTTAAAGGCGTACGATCACCGCATTCTCGACCAGTCGACCCGCGAAATCGTCGACACGGCCAAGCGGACCGGCGCCGACGTGGCCGGGCCGATTCCGTTGCCCACGGTGATCAACCGTTGGACGGTGCTGCGCTCGCCCCACGTGGACAAGAAATCGCGCGAGCAGTTTGAAATGCGCACGCATAAGCGGCTCATCGATATTTTGGAGCCGACTCCGGATACGGTGGACGCGCTGATGAAGCTCGATCTGCCCCCCGGCGTGGACGTGGAAATCAAGGCGTTTGGCAGGGAACACACGGCGAAGTGACGGCCCGCAAAGGGGCATCATCCGGCGCGCAGCGAAGCATCGGCAGCGAAATAGTTCGCCGCGGCGATAGCAAAGGACGAAACGGAAATGGCGGTCAACGGCATACTGGGAATCAAGCTGGGCATGACGCAAGTCTTCGCCGATGACGGCACGGCGGTGCCGTGCACGGTCTTGCAGGCGGGACCATGTGTGGTGGTCGAGCGGCGCACCAAGGATAAGCACGGCTACGACGCCGTCCAGCTGGGCTTGGTTGAATTCATCAAGCCGCAGCGCGTCAGCAAGGCCATGACCGGCCATTTCAAAAAGGCCAGCGTGGCTCCCATGCGCCACCTCGGCGAAGTGCGCATCGAGGACTCGAAAGACGAGACCAAGCCCGGCGACCGCGTACTAGTGGACGGCTTTCAGGTCGGCGAGTACGTCGACGTCAGCGGCGTGAGCAAGGGCAAGGGCTTTCAAGGCGGCGTGAAGCGCTGGCACTACCGCGGCGGCGACGCGTCGCACGGCTCGATGTTCCACCGCGCTCCGGGAGGCATTGGCGCCAGCTCGTTTCCGTCGCGCGTGTGGCTGGGGCAACATTTTCCCGGGCATATGGGCGCCGAGCGCAAAACGTCCAAGAATTTGCGGGTCGTGAAAGTGGACGCGGAAGAGAATTTGCTGTTGGTGCGCGGCGCGGTTCCCGGCCCGTCCGGCTGTTATATTTACATTCGCAAGGCCAAGGCGGGGAAGTAAGCGCCGCCGAAATAAACGACTAAAGAAGAGACGACGATGCCTGTTGTGGACGTGAAAAATTTGAATGGCGAGACGGTGGGCCAGCTCGATCTGGCCGACGACGTGTTCGCGGCGGAAGTAAATCCGCACCTGCTGCACGAGGCGGTGCGCCATTTCCTCGCGGGCGAGCGCTCCGGTACGCACAAGACCAAGGACAAGAGCGAGGTCAGCGGCTCGGGCAAGAAGCTGTGGCGGCAGAAGGGCACCGGCCGCGCGCGCATCGGCTCGATTCGTTCGCCGCTGTGGCGCCATGGCGGCACGGTGCATGGCCCGGTGCCGCGCAAGTACGGCTACGCGCTGCCGAAGAAAATGATTCTCGGCGCGCTACGTTCGGCGCTGACCACCAAGCTCTCGCAGCAGAAGCTGATCGTGGTGGATGGCTGGCAGCTCGAATCGCACAAGACCAAAGCGTTTCGTGCGGCGCTCTCGAAGCTCGATGGCGAAGCGAAGTCGATTCTGCTGGTGGATGCGGGCGACAACGTCAACCTGTTGCGCGCCAGCCGCAACCTCGAAGGCGTAACGCTGGTCGAGCCCTCGCGGCTCGGTCCATACGACCTGCTGCGCCACGACCGCCTGATGCTTTCGCGCGAAGCGGCCACCCGGCTAAGCGGAGCTCTTTCGGCGGCGAAATCGAATGGAACGTCTGAAGAAGCAGGCGAACCGGCGCGCGCGGCGCAGGCTGCCGCCCCGGCGGCGGAATCGGCCAAGCCTGCGGCCAAGAAGCCGGTGAAGGCTTCCGCTAAAGCCGCGCCAAAGGCGGCCAAGAAACCGGCGGCGAAAAAGCCCGCTGCGAAGCCCAAGGCGAAAAAGGAATAAGCGATGGCCACCAGGCTCTATCAAGTGATTCGCCGCCCGATCATTACCGAAAAAGGTCTGGGCGTGAAGGAATTGCAGCACACCGTGGTTTTTGAAGTGGCGCCCGATGCCACCAAAACGGAAATCAAGGAAGCCGTGCAGCGGATTTTCAAGGTGAAAGTCGATCAAGTGCGCACTGCGATTTACCACGGCAAGCTGCGCCGTCGCGGTCGCGCCGAGGGTTTTCGCAGCGACTGGAAGAAGGCCTACGTGAAGCTGGCTCCCGGCGAAAAAATGATCGAGTACGCGGAGAACCTGTAGTTCCAGCAGAGCGCCCCAAGCGCCCCGGAACAGCGGAAGCAGAGATTCGAGTCAGACGTTCGAGGCAAAGATGGCACTGAAAACATTTCGACCGTACACACCGTCGCGGCGGTTCCTCACCATGCTCGATAAGAGCGAGGTGACCAAGGAAACGCCGGAGAAGTCGCTGACCGAGCCGAAGAAGCGCACCGGCGGGCGCAACGCACATGGCGAGGTGACCTCGTGGCACCGCGGCGGCGGGCACGCGCGGCGCTATCGCTCGATCGATTTCCGGCGCGAAAAGACTGGAATCCCGGCGAAGGTCGCGGCCATCGAATACGATCCCAACCGCTCGGCGCGCATTGCGCTGCTGCACTATGCCGACGGCGAGAAGCGCTACATCCTGCACCCGGTGGGCCTGGAAGTGGGCATGACCGTGCAGAACGGCGAAGGCGCGGACATTCTTCCCGGAAACGCACTGACCATCCGGCACATTCCGCCCGGCACCATGGTGCACAATTTGGAGTTGTATCCGGGCAAGGGCGGGCAGGTGGTGCGGTCGGCGGGCGGCTCGGCGCAGCTTTTGAGCAAAGAAGGCGATGTCGCCCTGGTGAAGCTGCCTTCGGGAGAAGTCCGGCGGTTCAGCGTGGACTGCATGGCCACCGTCGGGCAGCTTGGGAATTTGGATCACGAGAACGTGACCTACGGGAAAGCGGGCCGCACGCGGTGGCATGGAAAGCGTCCCACGGTGCGCGGCGTGGCCATGAACCCGGTGGACCATCCGCACGGCGGCGGTGAAGGCCGCGTGAAGGGCAACCACCCGCAGACTCCCTGGGGATTTCCGACTCTGGGCGCCAAGACGCGGAAGAAGCGTCCGAGCGACCGGATGATCGTGGAACGGCGCAAGCCGTAGCTTGGAGCAGCAGTTAAAATAGTTTGAAGCAGCAGTAAAAACAGGAACCCGGCGCGGCGGGGAATCGAGAGTGTAGTCATGAGTGCCACACGAACGTCGAGACGCGCGTCCCGGCGGTTGGCGCGGAAGGCAACTCCGCGCCGGGCCGCCAAGCCGGCGGCCAAGGCCGCTGGAAAGCCCGCCGCCCAGCCCGCAGCCAAGCTGGCCGGGAAAGTGCATTCGAAGTTGGCGCCTCCGCCGCAGATTTTGTACCGGTTTTGCAAGGGCGGATGGGCGGTAATCGTGGAGACGGTTCAGAACGCGTCGGGAACGCGGTTTGTATGCCCGTTTTGCCCGCTGTCCCATCGCGTGCCCGGTCCGGTGCGGGGATTCCGCAAAATGCGCCGGGCGCAGTGGATCAAGTTGCGCCGAGTGGAGGAGTAGGAGACCGATGCCGCGTTCGTTGAAAAAGGGTCCGTTTATCGACGGCCACCTGCAGGAAAAAGTGGCGGCGCTCAACGCCCGCAATGAAAAGAAAGTGGTAAAGACGTGGTCGCGCCGGTCCACGATCCTGCCGGAGATGGTGGGTCACACCATCGCCGTGCATAACGGGAAGAAGTTTATTCCCGTGTACATCACCGAGCAGATGGTGGGTCACAAACTCGGCGAGTTCGCGCCCACGCGCAGCTTCAAGGGCCACGGCGTGAAAGCGGCGCTTGAAAGGGCGGCGGCATCAGCTCCGGGAGCGCCCGCTGCGGCGCCGGCGGCAAGGTCGTAAGCAGCACAGCGGTAGTTTGAAATTATCCAGCAGCAGAGGGAATGATGGCCACGGCAACGCAGGGACGATTCGAGGGTGAAGCGACGACGCGGTTTCTCCGCGTTTCGCCGCAGAAGGCGCGCTTGGTAATCGATCTGATCCGCGGGCACCGCGCGGAGGATGCGCTGCAGACGCTGCGCTTCACCAAGAAGCGCGTGGCAAAAGACGTGGAAAAGACGCTGCGCAGCGCCATCGCCAATGCCGAGCGCAAGGCGGATGACGCCGGCGAGTCGCTCGACGTGGACGCGCTGTACGTGACCAGCTGCTGCGTCAACGAAGGGCCGCGCTGGAAGCGCATGCGTCCGGCGCCCATGGGCCGCGGTTTCCGCTACCAGAAGCGCACCAGCCATATCGTGGTGCACGTCGCGGAGCACGCCAAGGCCACCGAGAACCGCGCGGCGGCTGCGGCGGCCGAGGCGGAAGCGTCCAAGGGCGTGCGCGGAGCGGTGCGCAAGGCTCGCAAAGCGATTGAAAAGCGCGCCAAAGAGGCGCAAAAGCAGCAGAAGAAGAAGTAAGAGCAGAATCGGCGGAAGAGAAGTAGGAGGATCGTTTGGGGCAGAAAACACATCCGTACGGATTTCGGCTGGGCTACAACAAGGGCTGGCGCTCGCGCTGGTTCGCCAAGAAAGAGTATGCCGACCTGCTGCACGAAGACGTGGTGCTGCGCCGGCAATTGAAGGAGCGGCTGAAGTCCGCCGGCGTCGATGGCATCGACGTCGAGCGCGCCGCCAACAAGCTGGTGGTGCGGATTTACACCGCGCGCCCGGGAATCATCATCGGGCGCAAGGGCTCGGAAATCGACAAGCTGAAGAACGAGGTGCAGAAGCGCACCAAGCGCGAAGTGCACATCGATATTCAGGAAGTGCACCGTCCGGAGCTGGCCGCGCAATTGGTGGCGGAATCGATCGCCCTGCAGCTCGAAAAGCGCGTGGCCTTCCGCCGCGCGATGCGCAAGGCCGTGGATTCGGCGCTGCGCTTCGGGTGCAAGGGTATCAAGGTGCGCGTGGCGGGCCGGCTGAACGGAGCGGAAATCGCGCGCAAGGAGTGGTATCTGCAGGGGCGGCTGCCGTTGCAAACGCTGCGCGCCAACATCGATTTTGGCACCGCCGAGGCGCACACCACGTATGGAGTGATCGGCGTGAAGTGCTGGATTTATCAGGGCGAAAAGATTCCGGAGCGTTCGCGGCCCGCGGCAACGGCTGCCGCCGCTTCGCAAGCTTAAAGGGACAGGTTAGACGTCTATGTTAATGCCCAAGAAGGTGAAGTACAGAAAGCAGCAGCGCGGCCGCCGCAACGGCAAGGCGTGGCGCGGAGGCTCGCTCGCGTTCGGCGAGTACGGGCTCAAGGCCATGGAGCCGGCTTGGATTACCGACCGTCAAATCGAAGCAGCGCGCGTGGCCATCACCCGCTTTATCAAGCGTGGCGGAAAGCTGTGGATTCGCGTGTTTCCGGATAAGCCGTTCACCAAGAAGCCGGCTGAAACGCGCATGGGTAAGGGCAAAGGTCCACCGGAGCGCTGGGTGGCGGTGGTCAAGCCCGGGCGCGTGATGTTTGAGATGTCCGGCGTGGATCTGGCGTCGGCCACGGAAGCCATGGCGCTGGCGGCTCACAAGCTGCCCATCGCCACGAAATTCGTGACGCGTTCGGAGGCACTCTGATGCCGCGAAGCGTCGAAAAATACCAGCAGATGAATCCCAACGAGCTGGAGATTCAGCAGCGGGATCTGAGCGAGCAGATTTTCCGTCTGCGCTTTCAGATCGCGTCGGGACAGGCCGAAGGCTTGAAGAAAATGCGCGAGGCTCGCAAGGATTTGGCCCGCGTGAAGACGCTGCTGCGGCAGAAGCAGCTGCAAACGCAAACCGAGTCGAGGAAGGCGTAATGGCGAACGAAGCAGCGGCAACGGCGGCGCCGGAAGGCGTTCGAGAGCGTGGCGCGAGGCAGGAGTTGGTCGGCGTGGTGACCAGTGCTAAAATGGATAAAACCATTGTGGTGAAGGTCACTCGCACGGCCCAGCATCCGCTCTATCGCCGCGTGGTACGCTCAGCAAAAAAATATTACGCGCATGATGAAACGCGCGAGGCGCGGATCGGCGACACGGTGCGGCTGGTCGCCACGCGTCCTATGTCGAAACTGAAGCGCTGGCGGCTCAAGGAAATTCTGGCCCGGTCGAATCGGGCGGCCTGAGCCGGTTGAGCAGGGGCCCTCAATAGCTACAGGTTGTTGGGGCGCGGGATAGGGGAGCACGACGATGGTTCAGATGCGGACGTGGCTGACGGTGGCCGATAATTCCGGCGCGCGCCAGATTACTTGCATCCTGCCGGTGGGCGGCGATGTGGGATTGACGGCCGGATTGGGCGAAGTAATCACCGCGGCGGTCAAGGAAGCAGCGCCCGATAGCCAGATAAAAAAGGGCAAAGTGGTGAAGGCCGTGGTGGTGCGTACCAGGAAAGAGCACCGGCGCAAGGATGGCACCTACATCCGCTTTGATGATAACGCTGCGGTGCTGATCAACGATGCGGGCGAGCCGGTGGGCACCCGCGTATTCGGGCCGGTGGCCCGCGAGCTGCGCGACAAGAAGTTCACCAAGATTGTGTCGCTGGCTCCGGAAGTGTGGTAGCGATGAGAGAAAACACTCGAGAAGTCGCGCCGATGGGCATTCGCCACGGCGATACCGTCAAAGTGATGTCTGGGCGCTCCAAGGGCAAGAGCGGCAAAGTGCTCAGCGTGAATCCGGCGAAGGGCACCGTCACCGTCGAACGCGCTAACATCATCAAGAAGCACACGCGCGCGAATCCTTCGAAGAACGTGCGCGGCGGCATTCTCGATAAGGAAGGGCCCATTCACGTATCCAACGTGATGCTGGTTTGCCCCGGCTGCGGGAAGCACACGCGCGCGGGACACACCAAACTGCCGGACGGCACCAAAGTGCGCGTGTGCCGGCGCTGCAATCAGACGTTCGAGAGCTAAGAAGCCGAGGCGGAAGAAAAGACCATGAGCCGTTTGCAAGATCGATACCGCAAAGAGGTGGTTCCGGCGCTCACCAAGCGCTTTGGGTACACGAACACCATGGCCGTGCCGCGGGTGGCTAAAGTCACCCTGAACATCGGCCTGGGGGAAGCCAGCTCCAACGTGAAGCTGCTGGATACGGCCGCCACCGAGCTCGGGCAGATCGCCGGGCAGAAGCCGGTGATCACGCGCGCCAAGAAGTCCATCGCCAATTTCAAGGTACGCAAGGGCATGCCCATCGGCTGCATGGTCACGCTGCGCGGCGAGCAGATGTACGAATTTCTGGACCGCATGACTTCCGTGGTGCTGCCCCGCGTGCGCGACTTCAAGGGTTTGCCGCCGAATTCGTTCGATGGCCGCGGCAATTACACGCTGGGATTGCGCGACCAGCTGGTGTTTCCGGAAATCGATTACACGCGCGTCGATAAGATGAAGGGAATGAACATCACCATCACCACCACGGCCCGCAATGACGAAGAAGGCCGCGAACTATTAAAGCTGCTCGGCGTGCCGTTCCGGGCGTAGGCGCCGGACATAAGGAGATCGGACAAGAATGGCTCGAACCAGTCAATTCGCGAAGACCCAGCGCAAGCTGAAGTACAAAATCCGCCAGCGCAACCGCTGCCGCGTTTGCGGCCGCGCGCGCGGCTTTCTGCGCAAGTTCGAGATGTGCCGCATCTGCTTCCGCGGCATGGCGCTCAAGGGCGAAATTCCCGGCGTGGTCAAGGCCAGCTGGTAAGGCCGGTTGCCCATGACGGATAAGGACTGACAAGGACTGACGAATGACCACCGATCCCATCGCAGATTTTCTCACGCGCATCCGCAACGGCGCACGCGCGCGGCATGCCCGCGTCGACGTGCCGTCTTCGAACATGAAGATCGAGATCGCGCGCATTTTGAAGGATGAAGGCTATCTCGTCAATTTCAAGGTGGTGGAAGAAAAGGGCAAGCGCACGCTGCGCGTTTTCCTGCGCTACTCTTCCGATCGCCGCAGCGTCATTACCGATTTGAAGCGCGTCTCCAAGCCCGGCGCGCGAAGCTATACCGGCAAAACCGGCATCCGCCAGGTGATGGGCGGCATGGGCATCTCCATTCTTTCCACGCCGCGCGGGCTGATGACCGGCCAGGTGGCGCGCAAGGAAGGCATCGGCGGCGAAGTGCTGTGCGAGGTCTGGTAGCAAGGTCTGGCGGCGTGCTTGGCCGGCCAAGTTCGGTAGCGATTTTTCGTAACACGAACCGGTAGAAAGGTTTTCGAGATCATGTCGCGAATTGGAAACAAAATTATCCCGGTGCCTGCGGCGGTCAAGATCCAGATCAAGGACGCCGCCGTGGACGTTCAAGGTCCCAAGGGCAAGCTGACCGTCGCGCTGCCGCGCGGAATCAGTTTCGAGCAGAAGGATGGCACGCTCGTCGCCAAGCGCGAGAACGACGATCAGCGCGCGCTGCACGGCTTGGCCCGCGCGCTGGTGGCCAACGCCGTCACCGGCGTCACGCAGGGATTCAAGAAGGATTTGGATATCGTGGGCGTCGGCTATCGCGCCGAAGTGAAGGGCAAGAACTTGGTGCTCGCGCTGGGCTACTCGCATCCGGTGGAGTTTCCGATTCCCGAGGGCATCCAGATCGCCGTCGAAAAGCTGACGCATCTCAGCGTCACCGGAGCCAATAAGAATCACGTGGGCCAGGTCGCCGCCAATCTTCGCGCGCTGCGTCCGCCCGATCCGTACAAGCAGAAAGGCATTCGCATTTCCGGCGAGCGCCTGAAGAAGAAGGCCGGCAAAGCCGGAGCCAAAGCATCGGCATAGCGTTTTTAGAGGAGGAGTAGCGTGGCCATTTCGGTTCGTAGACTTTCGCGCGAGGCGCATCGCCGGCGCGTCCACATGCGCATGCGCAAGCGCTTGGCCGGCACCGCGGAGCGTCCGCGTCTGTGCGTGCACCGTTCCTCGCGCCACATTCGCGCGCAGGTGATTGACGATTCGACGGCGCGCACTCTCGTTTCGGCCAGCTCGCTCGATAAGGACGTGCGCTCGCAGATTCGCGGGGGCGGCAATATCGCCGCGTCCAAAGTGGTCGGAAAAATCGTGGCCGAGCGCGCCCGCGCCAAGGGAGTTGAGAACGTCGTGTTCGATCGCGGCGGCTATCAATACCATGGCCGCGTGCAAGCCTTGGCGGAAGCGGCCCGTGAGGCGGGCCTGAAGTTCTGAATCCTATGCCGAAACAAGAGCTCAAAGATACGTTGTCGGTTCGCCGTCCGGTGGAAGCCAACCAGGCGAGCTTGAAGGACCAGGTGGTTTCGATCAACCGCGTCACCAAGGTCGTCAAGGGCGGCAAAAACCTCAGCTTTTCAGCGCTGGTTGTGGTGGGCGATCAGAACGGCCATGCCGGATTCGGCATGGGCAAGGCTCGCGAAGTGCCCATGGCCATTCGCAAGGCCATCGAGCAGGCCAAGAAAAACATGGTCAAGCTCAACCTGCGCGGCAACACCATTCCTCATCAAGTGGTGGGGCTGTATGGTTCCGGACAGGTGCTGCTGAAGCCCGCGCCCGAAGGAACGGGCGTAATCGCCGGCGGCCCGGTGCGCGCGGTGATGGAGGTGGCGGGAATTCAGAACGTGCTGACCAAATCCCTGGGCACTTCAAACCCGCACAACGTAATTAAAGCCACGTTTGACGCGCTGTTGCACTTGAAGAATGCCGCCAGCGTGGCGGAAGCGCGCGGCAAGGGTGGCGCGGAGGAAGTCGCGGCTTCCTAGCGAAGCAGCGGACTTTGAGGAATTATGGCCACATCGAAAACACAATCGGGTACGGTTAGAATCAAATGGGTGCGCAGTTTTATCGGCTGCCCTCGCGATATGCGCCAGGCCATTCGCGGCCTGGGCTTCCGTCGCATGCATCAAGTGGTGGAGCGCCAGGACACGCCCGCGACTCGCGGCATGATCGCCAAAGTCCACCACCTCGTTGAAATCCAGAAATAGCCGGGGAATCCATGGAACCGACACTTTCGAATTTGAAACCGCCGCGCGGCTCGCGCCATCGCAAGGTGCGCGTGGGGCGCGGCATGGGCTCGAAGCTGGGCAAGACGTCCGGCGCGGGCAATAAGGGCCAGCAGTCCCGCCGCGGCTATTCGCGCCGCGCCGGCTTCGAAGGCGGCCAGATGCCGCTGCACCGCCGTTTGCCGAAGCGCGGATTTAGCAGCCCGTTCCCGAAATCCTTCGCCGTGGTCAACGTGGAAAGTCTCAACGCGTTTTCCGCGGGCGAAACCGTCACTCCCGAATCGCTCGCAGGGCGCGGCTTGATTCGCGCCACCCGCGGCGGCATCAAGATCCTCGGTGACGGCGAGTTGAAAGTCGCATTGACCGTGCGCGCGCACGCCTTCAGCAAGTCCGCGGAGGAGAAAATCGCCGGCGCCGGAGGGAAGGTCGAAGTAATCGCATGAAGAAGTTAGTCGAGGCCATTCGCAATATCTTTATCACGCCGGATTTGCGCAACCGCGTGCTGTTCACGCTTGCCATTCTGGCCGTGTACCGCCTCGGCGCGTTTATTCCTACTCCCGGCATCAACACCACTTTGCTCGGCCAGCTTTTCGACGAGAGCCGCGGCTCGGTGTTGGGCCTCATCGACCTCTTCAGCGGCGGCAACTTGCGCCGCTTGACCATATTCGCGCTGGGCATCATGCCGTACATCACCGCCGCCATCATTTTGGAATTGCTGGTGGTGGTGTGGCCGTATCTCGAGCGCCTGCAAAAAGAGGGCGAGCTCGGCCGCCGCAAGATCACCCAGTACACGCGCTACTTGACCATCGTTCTGAGCTTGTTCCAGTCGTTTACCATCGCTCTGACCCTCGAGCGCCAGAGCATGAACGGAGCGTCGCTGGTTTATCATCCGGGCGCCCACTTCATCCTGATGACCATGCTGACGCTGACCACCGGCTCCGCGTTCATCATGTGGCTCGGCGAGCAGATTAGCGACCGCGGCATCGGCAACGGCATGTCGCTCATCATCTTCGCCGGCATCGTGGTGGGATTGCCGCGCGCCGTGTCCGATCTGTGGGACAAGGCTGAAACGCGGCAGTGGGGCTCGTTCACGCCCATCGCGCTGATCGGCCTGGTGGTATTGATGGCCGCGGTGGTCGCGTTCATCGTCTTTGTCGAGAGCGGCCAGCGGCGCATTCCGGTGCAGTACGCCAAGCGCGTCATGGGACGCAAAGTGATGGGCGGGCAGATGACCTACCTGCCCCTGCGCGTCAACGCCGGCGGTGTGATCCCGCCGATTTTCGCCAGTTCGCTGCTCACCTTTCCGCAGACGGCGGCGCTGCTCTTTAAATCCAAGTCGCCCATCTTCGAATCGCTGGCGCGCTCCATCAGCTGGGGCGAGCCGCTCTATACGCTCTTATATGTGGTGCTGATTATCTTTTTCGCTTTCTTTTACGTTGGCATCATCTTCAATCCCACGGATCTCGCGGACAACATGCGCAAGTACGGCGGGTTCATCCCCGGCATTCGCCCGGGACGGAACACCTCCGAGTACATCAACCGCATCTTGACCCGGCTCACGTTCGTGGGTGGCGTGTACTTGGCGGTGGTCTGTTTGCTGCCGGAATGGATGATTTCCGGCATCCACTTGCAGCATTTGTGGCTGGTGGGCAACTGGTTTGACACGCATATGTGGCGCTTCGTTCTGGATGGTTTGGGCGTGCAGTTTTATTTCGGAGGCACGTCGCTGCTGATCGTCGTCGGTGTGGCCATGGATACGGTGCAGCAGCTCGAAGCCCAGCTGGTGATGCGGAATTACGAAGGTTTTGTGAGGAAGGGCCGGGCGCGTAGTCGTCGTGGCTGACAGATGAATGACCGTCGCAGTCGGATGGATCAGTAGCCGTCGCAGTGGAATCCCAATCGGCGGGGACGATGGCTCTCAATCGGGCTCTTATCTTTCTGGGTCCCCCCGGCGCGGGGAAGGGCACCCAGTCGAAATTGGTCGCGCAGGGGTGCGGATTGCCGCATCTTTCCACCGGCGATATGTTTCGCGAGGCCATCGCCCGCGAAACGCCGCTCGGCAAGAAAGTGCAGCCCATTCTGGCGCGGGGCGAGCTGGTGCCGGACGATCTGGTGATGGGCATGGTGGAAGAGCGGGTTTCGCAGCTCGACTGCGCGCATGGCTTTATTTTCGACGGGTTTCCGCGCACGCTGCCGCAAGCCCACGCTCTGGACGAGCTGCTCGAGTCCAAGGGTTTCGGCAAGCCGCTGGTGATCGAGTTTTGCGTCAGCCCGGAAAAGCTGTTTAGCCGGCTGGCCGGCCGCTGGACGTGTCCGGTGTGTGGCGCGATTTACAACGAGTTCGACGCGCCGCCCAAGGCGTCAGGCGTATGCGATCGCGAGGGCGCCAAGCTGGTGCAGCGTCCTGACGACCGGCCGGAAGTGGTCAGAGAACGATTGGCGGCCTACGAGCGGCAGACCAAGCCGCTCGTCGAGTATTACCGCCGCCACGGGGTGCTGCAAGTGGTGGACGCTGGAAAGAGCGTTGAAGAAGTAAGCCGCGCCCTCAACGCCATTTTGCACTGCGCGGAAGGAACCGATGGTCGTTTGTAAATCAGCCGCCGAACTGGAAAAGATGCACCGCTCGGGGCTGATCGTATGGGGCGCGCTGGAAAAGATGCGCGCCATGGTCCAGCCCGGAATTTCGACCAAGGAACTGGACAAGTTCGCGGAGTCGTACACCGTCGAGCATCACGCGCGGCCGGCGTTCAAGGGCTATCGCGGATATCCTGGTTCGGTTTGCACCTCGATCAACCAGGAAGTGGTGCATGGGATTCCGTCCACCTCGCGGAAGCTGCGCGAGGGCGACATTCTCTCGATGGATTTCGGCGTCGAGCTCGACGGATATTTTGCGGATGCGGCTCTCACCGTTCCTGTCGGGAAGATTTCGCCCGAGCGTGAGAAGCTGTTGCGCGTTACGCGCGAGTCGCTGGAGCGCGGTATCGACAAAGCGCGGCCGGGAAACCGGCTGGGCGATGTGTCGGCGGCTGTGCAACAATGGGTGGAAAAGCACGGGTATTCGGTGGTGCGCGAGTTTGTCGGCCACGGCATCGGCACTAAAATGCACGAAGATCCGCAGGTGCCGAATTACGGTCCGGCGGGCCAGGGACCGAAATTGCAGGAGGGCTTGGTAATCGCCATCGAGCCGATGGTGAATGCCGGCGCTCCCGCCGTGCGCGTTCTGAGCGACGATTGGACGGCGGTCACCGCCGACGGTGCGGACTCGGCGCATTTCGAGCATACCGTGGCCGTCACCAAAGACGGACCGTGGATTTTGACCCGGCCGCGGGAAGCCACCGGCCCCTGCTGGTAGTTGGGTTCGGAAGGTTTGAGCGTAACGCCGGGTTCTTTACCGGCGCGGCAGGGCTCGCGGCCAACGCTGATGGCGGGAAGTACGAGCGGAAGATGAGGCGGACAGGAGTATATGGCGAAAAGGCCTGAAAAAGATCGCAATAAGCCGGCCGGGGAAAGCGGCAAGGAAGACGCCATCGAAGTGATGGCTACGGTGATTGAGCCGCTGCCGAACGCCATGTTTCGCGTCGAACTGGATAATAAGCACCAGGTGCTCGCGCACATTTCCGGGAAGATGCGAAAAAATTTCATCCGCATTTTGTCGGGCGACCGCGTGGCGGTGGAGCTATCGCCCTACGATTTGACGCGCGGCCGAATCGTCTATCGCTACAAATAGCGCCGGGGTCTTGAGCCCGGCATCTTCCGCCCGCGGCATAGTGGAAGAAATGGAGTCAGGGAAAATGAAAGTCAGGGCATCGGTCAAGAAAATTTGCATGAAGTGCAAGGTGATTCACCGGCGCGGAGTGGTGCGCGTGATTTGCGTCAACCCCAAGCACCGCCAGCGCCAGGGATAGTTTTCGGGAATTGCGGGAGGAATTTAGATGGCACGTATTGCAGGAGTTGATTTGCCGCCGAACAAGCGGCTTTGGGTCGGCCTGACGGCGATCTATGGCATTGGGCAGCATCGCGCCCGCACTCTGGCGGCCAAGGCCAACGTGGATGCCACGAAGAAGATTAAGGATTTGACCGAGGATGAGGTCAATCATCTGCGCAACGCCATCGAAGCCGAGGGCGGCGTCGAGGGTGATCTCCGCAAAGAACAGCAGATGAACATCCGTCGGCTGATCGAAATTCAGTGCTACCGCGGTCTGCGGCACCGCCGCAACCTGCCGGTGCACGGCCAGCGCACGCACACCAATGCGCGCACCCGCAAAGGTCCGCGCAAGGGCGCCGTGGCAGCCAAGAAGAAAACGATGGCCCGCAAGTAAGTTTCGAACGGCGTGAGGTGTTGAACTAAACCCGACGGATATTTCGTCAGGGCAAGGTTTCAACCGTGCCGTAACCAGAGAGTGTGAGGCGGCTTCAGCCGCTGAAGTTTCCGGTAGCTTGAATTACGAAGAGAGGAACGAGCGTGGCAAAAGAGACGGACGCAACAGCAGCGCCGGCAGCGGCGAAACCCGCCAAGCGCAAAAAGGAATTTCGCAAGAAGCGAGAAAAGCGCGTCGTGCCGCACGGCATGGTGTGTATTCAGGCCACCTTCAACAACACCATCGTCACGCTCACCGATCCCGATGGCCGCGCGGTCAGCTGGGCTTCCGCCGGCTCGGTGGGATTCAAGGGCTCTCGCAAAGGCACGCCCTATGCGGCGCAGCAGGCCGCTATGTCTGCCGCCGGCGTGGCCCGGGATCAGTACGGCATGAAGTCTGTGGAAGTGCGCGTGAAGGGCCCTGGAGCGGGACGCGAGTCCGCGATTCGCGCGCTGGCGTCTTCCGGCTTGCACATCAACGCGATCAAGGATGTCACTCCCGTGCCGCACAACGGCTGCCGTCCTCCGAAGCGCCGCCGCGTCTAGAGTGGCTTCGAGCGGCGCACCGTGCTGCGCCCGTTTTGCTTTGCGCTGTAGGATTAAAAGTCGCGCCGGGTTCTTCAGCCCGGCAGTTTCGGGGCCTCAAGCCCCGCGGTTAGACAATAAGTTCCCAAGGGGCTTTAGCCCCGGCTTGTGGTTGTGGAGAAGGAGAGAAGCACTTGGCAAGACATCGTGAAGCGGTTTGCAGGTTGTGCCGTCGGGAAGGGCAGAAGCTCTTCTTGAAGGGCCTCCGTTGTTTTACGGAAAAATGCGCCATCGAAAAACGCAATTTCGTTCCCGGGCAGCATGGCCAGGCGCGCCGCGCGAAGATGGTCGGCTACGGCGTGCAGTTGCGCGAAAAGCAGAAGGTGAAGCGCACCTACGGGCTTCTGGAGCGCCAGTTCCGCAACTATTTTGAAGAGGCGGAGCGCATCAAGGGTCCCACCGGCTCGAATCTGGTGATCATGCTCGAGCGCCGCTTGGACAACGTCGTCTACCGAATGGGTCTTGCGGGCTCTCGCGCGCAGGCGCGTCAGCTGGTGTTGCACGGCCACATTCGCGTAAAAGATCGCAAGGTCAACATTCCCAGCTATCTGGTGAAAGTCGGCGACGACGTGCTGCTCAAGGAAAACATGCACCAGAACGCCATGATTCTGGAAGCGCGCAATCTGGCGCAGAGCCAGGGCGTGGCTCCGTGGCTCGATATTGACCGCGAAAATTTCAAGGCGCGCGTGGTGGCTCTGCCGCGCCGCGAAGACGTGCAGACCCCGCCGATGAACGAACAGCTCATCGTCGAACTGTACTCCAAGTAATTCGCGAATCCTGATTTACGCGTACGTATGTTTGCGGGTCCGCCGCGGGCGGGCCGGAAGGAAGGCAAAGATGTGGAAAGGTTTTCAGAAACCGAAGCGGCTGGCCGCTGAGCCGGAATCGCTCACCGATAAATACGGAAAGTTCACCGCTCAGCCTTTTGAACGCGGCTGGGGAACCACCGTCGGCAACGCGCTGCGGCGCGCCCTGCTCAGCTCCATCGAGGGCGCTGCGATCACCGCGGTGAAAATTGAAGGCGTGCTGCACGAATTTTCGCCGATTCCCGGCGTGGTCGAGGACGCTACGGATATCATCCTCAACCTCAAGCAGATTCCCATGAAGCTCAACACCGACCAGCCGAAGACCATCACTCTCACGGTCGATACGCCCGGCCCGGTCACCTCCGCGCAGATCGAAGAAGACGCCGATATCGCCGTGTTGGACAAGGGCATCTATATCGCCACCGTCAGCGAAGGCGGCAAGCTCGAACTCGAACTGCGCATCAAGAATGGCCGCGGATATGTCGCCGCCGACCGCAACTTCGACGAGGACCTATCCATCGGCTACATTCCGATCGACTCGGTGCACTCGCCGGTGCGCAAGGTCAACTACGCCGTGGAAGCCGCCCGCTTGGGGCAGATGACCGACTACGAAAAGCTCACCCTGGAAGTCTGGACCAACGCCGCCATCACGCCGCAGGACTCCATCGGCCTGGCCGCCAAGCTGGTGAAAGACCACATGAGCATCTTTATCAATTTCGAGGAGCAGCCGGAGCTGCCCGAAGAAGCCGTCGAGAATTACGCCGATCCGCGCCTCGAATACCTCGACCGCTCCGTCGAAGAGCTCGAGCTTTCCGTCCGCTCCTACAATTGCTTGAAGAACGCCAACATCCAGAATCTCCGCGAACTGGTGCAGAAGACCGAGTCCGAAATGCTCAAGACCAAAAATTTCGGCCGCAAGTCTTTGAACGAGATCAAGGACATTCTCCAGAAGATGGGCCTCGGCCTGGGCATGAAGTTTGACGACCACGGCCGCATCATCTGGCCGCCGCTGCCCAGCCAGACCTCGCTGACGTCGTCGGAGGAAACCACCGCCGTTTAATTCGCGCGGCTGCGGAACCCAACATGAGACACCTTAGATCGGGCTCTAAACTCGGACGCAACCCGGCGCATCGCCGCGCCACGCTCCGCAATCTCGTCACGAATTTGGTCGAGAAGGAGCGCATTCAGACCACCCTGCTGCGCGCCAAAGCCGCGCGTCCGCTGGCCGAGCGCATGATCACGCTCGGCAAGCGCGACTCGCTGCACGCGCGCCGCCAGGCCGCTGCATTTCTGATGACGCCCGGCGCCACCAAGAAACTTTTCGCCGATCTGGCGCCGCGCTTCTCCGATCGTAACGGCGGCTACACCCGCATCGTTCGCACCGGATGGCGCATCGGCGACGGCGCCGAACTGGCCATCCTCGAATTCATCGGCTCGGAGCTGAAAAAGAAGGACAAGAAGCCTCGCCGCGGCGCCGCGGAAGAAGCTCCTCAGGACGAGAAGGAAAAGGAAGCGGCCGTCGGCGCGACCAAGTAGCCCGGCCGCCGCATCGTAAGCCGGCCGCGCTCTTACGTTGTCATTCTGAGGGCTGCCGTTGCCCGAAGAATCTCTCTGGAAAGTTTTTCGGCCCGTTCGAAGCGTCGTGAGACGCCCTCGAACGGGCCGCTCGTATTTTCAGCGCCGGAGAGATGCTTGGCTCCGCTCAGGATGGCAGCCGTAAGCGAAGCCGTTGTCATTCTGAGGGCGAAGTGCGCCCGAAGAATCCCTCTTCAACTGCGATAGCGCCGCTCAAGCCGCCTGCACCAACCGACGATCGCAACCGCCCTCTTCCAGTCGCCCTATTCCAACCGATAATTCGGCGCTTCGCGGGTGATGATCACGTCGTGGACGTGGCTCTCGCGCAAGCCCGCCGACGAGATGCGGATGAATTTCGCGCGCTCCTGCAGCTCGCGAATATTCGCAACGCCCACGTAACCCATTCCGCTGCGCAGCCCGCCGACAAGCTGTTCCACCAATCCCGCCAGCGCGCCTTTATAAGGCACCTGCCCCTCGATTCCTTCCGGGACGGTCTTGCCGCGCTCCGCGCCTTCCTGCGCGTAGCGGTCCGCCGATCCCGCCTCCATCGCGCCCAGCGATCCCATGCCGCGGTACGATTTGAACGTCCGGCCCTGATACAAAATCGTTTCGCCCGGTGACTCTTCCGTCCCCGCGAAAAGGCTGCCGATCATCACCGCCGACGCTCCCGCGGCAATCGCTTTCGTGATGTCGCCTGAAAACTTGATGCCGCCGTCGGCGATCACCGGCACGCCGGTGCCTTGCGCCGCGCGCGCCGCTTCGGTGATAGCCGTAATTTGCGGGACGCCCGCTCCCGTCACCACCCGCGTGGTGCAGATCGATCCCGGACCGATGCCCACCTTGATTCCGTCCACGCCCAGCGAGATCAGGTCGCGCGTGCCCTCCGCCGTGGCCACGTTTCCGGCCAGCAGCTGCATCTCCGGCAGTTTGCGCTTCACCGCTTTGATCGCTTCCATCACCCGAGTGGTGTGGCCGTGCGCCGTGTCGATGGCCAGCGCGTCCGCGCCGTTGCGCGCCATTTCTTGCGCGCGCTCCAGAAAATCGCCGGTGGCGCCGATCGCCGCGCCCGCGCGCAGCCGCCCGTGCTCGTCCTTCGTGGCGCTCGGGAACTCGATTTTTTTCTGAATGTCTTTTACGGTGATCAGGCCCTTCAGGTTGAAATCCTTGTCCACCACCAGCAATTTTTCGATGCGATGCTGCTGCAGGATTTTTTCCGCCTGTTCGAGCGTGGTGCCCACCGGCACGGTGATCAGGTTTTCCTTGGTCATCACCGAGTTTACCGGCTGGTCCAGGTTGCGTTCGAATCGCAGGTCGCGATTGGTCAGGATGCCCACCAGCCTCGGCCCGCGCGTCACCGGCAGGCCGGACACCTTATATTTATTCATGATGTCCAGCGCCTGCCGCACGGACATTTCCGGCGCGATGGTCACCGGATCCACGATCATGCCGCTCTCCGAGCGCTTCACCCGGTCGATCTCTTCCGCCTGCTTGTCGATGGTCATGTTGCGGTGGACGAACCCGATGCCGCCCTGCCGCGCGATGGCCATGGCCAGCCGCGCGTCTGTCACCGTGTCCATGGCCGCCGCGATGATGGGAATGTTCAGCGCGATCTTGCGCGAAAGGCAGGTGCGCGTGTCCGCCTGCGCCGGCAGCACATCCGATTTCCCCGGCAGCAGCAGCACGTCGTCAAACGTCAGCCCTTCCGGTATAGCTCCGTCAATCATTGCGTCTCCTTGCCATCAACGAACCCCGTGAAGCGCTTGCCCTGCGCAGGCTCGAAGGGCGCGCCCTGAATGAAGAGTATGAAGAAGCCCGTCCTGCTCGCATCCGAACCACCGCCCCGAATAATGCGCGTGAAGCGCGTCTCGTCACCGCACGGTTTGAACCGCGCCGCACGCCCCGCTGCCATTCTCATTCTGACCGGGCGCCGAAAAGTATAAAATTTGTCATTCCGAAGGCCCGGGTTTGGCCGAGGTCCGGTGTTGGGACTCCGGTGGAGTTCCACCGGACTCCGCAGACCGGAGAATCTGCTTTTTTGTTCGTTCCGAAATTCGTCGGCGAGCCGCCGCCCGTACACCGCAATACACAAGGCGCTGTCATTCCGAAAGCCGTGGCCCGGCCGTGGCCCGGTGTCGGGACTCCGGTGGAGTCCACCGGACTCCGCAGACCGGGGAATCTGCTTGTTCGTCCCCGCAAGCCGCCGGCGCTACACCGCAACATACAAGGCGCTGTCATTCCGAAGTCCTTGGCCGAGGTCCGGTGTTGGGACTCCGGTGGAGTTCCACCGGACTCCGCAGACCGGAGAATCTGCTTGTTCGTCCCCGCAAGCCGCCGGCGCCACACCGCAACATACAAGGCGTTGTCATTCCGAAGGCCTTGGCCGAGGTCCGGTGTTGGGACTCCGGTGGAGTCCACCGGACTCCGCAGACCGGAGAATCTGCTTTTTCTTGCCTGTAATCGGCTGCAACGCGTCGCAAAAACTATCCATAAACAGCAAAGCCCAGCGCGCCGCGCCGGGCCTAAATATAGTTCCAGTTTCGCCGACGAACCTCATGAATGCGCTTATTTTAGGCGCAGCTCGAAACGAATGCAAGCAGCCCAGCGCCGGATCATAAGGTTCTCATTCGCGACGATTAGGCCGATTAGGCGTAGCCGCAACAGGGACGGACCGATACGTGCATGAGCGTGCTCGCGACGTGGAAGTCGTGCGTTAGGAGCGGTGCTAATACGCATCGCGGACATCTGGGTTCGACGAAACACGTAGGGAGTGTCCGCTGTCCGCATTTGCAAACGCGAATGGAGACACGCCCTGCATCACGGGCTGAGCCATTTACTTACCAGAGCGACGACGTTCACGGCGACACCCACACGGAAGTTGTCTGCGGCGTATATTGGGGCGATATTCTGGACAAAACCGGGACCTGTCAAAGGGCCTGTATAGTTCGAGATCGAGACCGGAGTGTAATTATAGTTCGTCACGGGCTGGAACCCGATGTTGCTGCCTGGCACTCGAACGCTGCCGCCAAAGATCAGAAATATGGTGTTGGCGGGACTGGGCAACGGCCAGAAGCCCTCAAAATGAAACACTGCCCTTCCCAGTTTGCCATCCGTCACTGCTTGATCTTGGCCGATCGTAATGTCGGTGATCGCAGGCTGAAACGAGCTGGAGTGGTTCTCGTAAAACGTCTCAAACCGAAATCCAGCTGCCCAATTCGAGAAAAAGCTCGTTCGAATAGGGGGGTGAACTACTAAGTACTGATCACCGGCTGGCAGCGGAGTCGTTGGCGCGCTGGGCCCGCTGAGGGCGGGGCAACCGGGATTGGGCTGTGATGGCTCGGTGCAATATACTTGAACAGGCGGCGGCGTCGCCGAGTTCACCGGCGTCGTGAATCCTCCACCAGCGATAAGCTCCACAGCCGTATCGCTCAGTCCCTGCGGTACACCGTTGAGATCAAAGCCGGTCTGCCAAATGCGTCGACTTACACCGGTGTCTAGCGCGAACGACTCGACAGATTGATAGCTCAGACCTGTCAGGCCTCCCGTCGTGCCGGTTAGGGCGGAAACATTAGCGCTAGTCGCGGCCGCCGAGGTACTAAGCAACCCGGCACTGATCCAGTAACGCCAGGGGCTTCCAAAACGAGCGGATCCAGTAGGTTCGTAGCCTGGCACGTTGCAGATCCAGGAACGCTTTGGCTTGTTCAGATCGGACTGATGACTGGAACCGCATCCTATCCCTAGCTCCAAATACATGTCGGCGAATAGCTTACCCACCGGCTGAGCGCTAGGAGCAAACGCCTCGTCCACACCTCCCACCAGCCGCATGACCTCACCGCCGTTATAACCGGCTGCTTCAACCGTAATCGTAGAAGTTAACTGCACGTGGCCTGCTGCGTCTGTGAACGTCAACGTCACGGGTTGCGAAGTTGTACCCGTAGGCAGCGCTTTTAGCGCCAGTGTGAAACTGGCGCTCCCACCCGAGCCGACGATGAGCGGCGCCAGCAACACGGCCGGATCCTGCGGGTCAAGATTCAGGGTGCCTGTGTATGGCGTACCTGCACCGGAGCCCTTGGCGATGTTGCACGTCACCGTTTGCTGGGCCACAGCGGGCGTAGAGCAGGCCAGGGTTAAATTGCCAGTGATCGGTGCCGAGGAAGTCACAGGCGTGGCCGGTGGCGTCGGAGTCGAATTCTGTGCAGCTATCAACGGCGGACAAGCGACCACGGCCCACATACAGACACGCAGGAGAGGCCGCTTGCAGTTCCATAACAGACGGATCCTAAAGGCGCGCTTCATGGTCACTGACCGTTTGCTGAAATCTTGTCCGTAGATCCCAAAGTCCATAAGGCACCTCAATAGATTTAGTGATCCCTGCGCGTGATTATGTCCCCTGCTCACTGTCGCAGCGATTCGATGAGTGCCAAAACGGGAATCAAAAGGCAACTGTATTTACCGAAAGTAATATGGCTCGTAGTGGAAGTCAACATAAAGTTAATTATAGCTCTCGCTCGTGGAAAGTAGCTGTTCCAAAGAGGTAGAAAACCAGCGTTTGGGTGCACCGGCATATCGACGGGCGGTGGGCACTCTCATTTTATGGGGTCGCGCGCCTGGCGGGAAGGTCTCGAGCAACACGACGCCGCGATGGCTCCTGTTCGGAACGTTGCGGGCGACTCCTCAGCGGAGAAGGCAGATTTCGCGCCCCGCTATCGCTGACTCAGAACAAACCGCGCCCCGCGCCAAGTCCAAGTACAGGTCAGCCGACCTGTACTGCTGACCAGTAGAAACCTGTCCTAGTGAATCTGCTACCGTCGATCTGTCATGTTGCGCGCAGACGAACAATTCGGCGAAGGCAAGCAAGTCGCACCGGCAACTCGTCATCTACACCCGCGCGTCAGCGCGGCACGCCCCGGGTATGCAGTCACAGTTCTACATCTCGCCACCCCCGCGCCCGCGCAAACAAGCTCCAAAACTCGCGAATCACGCCTCAAAAATCACGCGCAGGGGGGCGGAACACTCAATCGAGCGTGCACACATGTAAGTGCTAGAAAACAAAGGGTCGGCTGTACCGAAGGGCGGAACTTCCCGGTGCATTTTCTTTTTCTGTTTTTGCCGCGAAAGTCCTCACTCCGTGACGTCAGAATCGGACCCGCTCCGCTGTGCAGCGCCGGCGAACTGAGCGCGCGGGAAGCGCAGCCAAAAGATTCGCTTCTTCTTCCATCCCGGTCGCAGAATCTACCCGACACAGTCATCCGAGTAGAATCACACCTAAGTCATAGACAACAAACAGCCGCGCGTGCCTCTACCCGGAACGTCCCGGCGCATACTTTTGCACCGATTCCGCGTCCCAAACTACTGCCGCGCGTCGCCGGAAGGATCGTGGGCAGGCACGGGGTGCATGGGCGTGCCGGTGGTCGCCAGGTAAATCTCGACGATGGGGTTCACGTGCAGGGCGATGACGTGGCCGCCCTTGGTGCTGCCGTCGGAGAAGGCCACCACGCCGTGCAGATGCACGTAGGGACGGCCGTGGAATTCGGAAACGCCGCCCATCAGCGAAACGAGTTCGCACTTTTGGTTGACGTCGATTTCCTTCATGCCGGGAACTTTGTCGGAGCCCCAGCCGAGTTCGGCGGAGCTGAGGCCGCCGATGCCGGTGATGTGCGCGGAAACGATGTGATGCTGCTCTACAAATTGGTACAGGCCGGACATCACTTCGTCGCCCTTGCCGAAGGTTACCTCGTAGGTTTTCGAATTGGTTGTGGGCAGCTCGGCGACGCGCATCTTGGGCGCCTTCCCTGGTTTCACCGACATCGGCGGACGAATGTAGCCCGGCGGAAGCGGCGGAAGACTTCGTTGCTGCTGCGCGCAAAGCGGCAGAGCCATCGCCAATGCGGCTATGGATGCGAGAGCCAGCGTTCTTGCAAGTACCGCGCGAATGATTGTGGACATGAGAGCCTCCCTCGACGCGCGTTTCACGCCTGGCTGCTGCACGCTTGGCGCGCTGCAAAATCGTACACCAAACTGCTGCGAGGAAACGCAATTGAAATCCAACGTAATGCGGTTGTGGTGCGCATGTTAGAATTTGTGCATTCAATAGGAGGTGTGCCATGCGAAACGACGACCTCACGAATCACTCCTCCTTTCGAGCGGAGCAGTAAGCGCCGGAAGGGCTATCCCTCCGAATCCCGCGTCAAGCGTGGAACCCAGATCGTTCACGGAGATAAGGAGCTTGTGGAAAAGCTCGGGCGAAACGATCCGTGTCCGTGCGGCTCTGGACGGAGGTTTCAAGCGCTGTTGTCTTCAGACGAAACGGTATGACGGCAGCAACCGCAACCACTTCTTTCAGAGAATAGCCGCCTTGCGCGGAAAAGGGGCGCTTAACCGCGCCCCATTCCACAAGCGCGAGCGGCAAGTTAACATGGATCAAATGAAAGAATTCGAGCCGCATCCCTGGCTGCGGAACGCGCACCTCATGACCATTGCCGCAGCGTTCTGGAGGCGCAAATTTCCCCGACTGCCTGCCGGCGAGCCGCGGCTCTTTGATATCGAGCCTGCTTTACCGGCCGGCGGAACTGCGTCGCGAAACGGAACACGGGGAACGCAGATGCGCGGCGATTGTCACTGGCAGAAAAATCCGCGCGAGCACGGCACGATTATTCTTGTTCACGGACTCGAAGGATCGAGCGATTCGGGATACATTCTGGGCACCGCGGAAAAAGCCTTCGTCGCGGGATTCAACGTGGTGCGGCTGAACCAGCGCAACTGTGGCGGGACGGAGCATTTGACTCCCGACCTCTATCATTCCGGGCGCAGCAACGATATTCGCTCGGTACTGATGGAGCTGATCGAACGCGACCGGCTGCCGGAAATTTTCGCCGCGGGATTTTCGATGGGCGGAAACCTGGTGCTGAAGATGGCGGGCGAGTTTGGCGACGCCGCTCCGCAGCAGATGCGCGCGTTTGCGGGTATCGCGCCATCCTTTGTGCTGGCCGCGTGCGCGGACGCGCTCGAGGAGCCGCGAAATTTTATCTACGAGCAGTATTTCGTGCGCAAGCTGAAGCGGCGGATGCGTCGCAAGGCGGAACTTTTTCCCGAACAATACGCCGCGCGCGTGGGAAACGGGGCCATGCGCAAGATCGGCAGCGTGCGTGAGTTCGACGAGCAGATCACCGCTCCCTGCAGCGGGTTTGCGGGCGCTGAGGATTATTACGCGCGGGCCAGCGCCGTGAATGTGATCGCGTCGATCCGGCTGCCGACGCTGATTTTGACGGCGCAGGATGATCCGTTCGTGCCGTACGTGACTTTCGAGCGGCGCGAATTGCGCGACAATCCCAATATTCAGCTGGTAGCGACGCGGCGCGGCGGGCATTGCTCGTTTATCGGGCGCGAGAGCGGCGACGAGCGCTTCTGGTGCGAAGCGCGCATCGTGGAATTTTTCCGCGAGCATTCGCGATTCGGATACACGCAAAGCGCGCGCTCAAGCTCTGGCAAAGCGTAAGAAAGATTCTTCGCAGTGAAACGCGCTCCTCGGAATGACGTTGTCATCCTGAGCGCAGCGAAGGAACTCTCTTTTCGCGCAGGCGGCACGCCCGAAATGGCGCTCGGTAAGCCCTTGCCGCGTCGGGGAACCGCCGCTGGAATCCGCAGCGGGAACAAGACCGCGCTGTCATTCCGAGCGGAGTCCCGCGCGCTCTTGCATTTCCCTCGGTTTTTGAGGGCGCGGGGCGCAGAGAGGAATCTGCTTTGTTCCTCCGCCGCTTGACGCTCGACACGCCGCTAAACGCGTTCGAGTAGCATCGCGATGCCTTGGCCCACGCCGATGCACATGGCCGCGAGAGCGTAGCGCGCTTTAGTCCGCTTCAGCTGTAGGGAGGCGGTGAGCACCAGGCGCGCGCCGCTCATGCCCAGCGGGTGGCCCAGCGCGATGGCGCCGCCGTTCGGATTCACTTTTTCGCTGTCGTCGGGCAATCCGAGCGCTCGCGTGACGGCGAGGCACTGCGAAGCGAATGCTTCGTTGAACTCGAACCAGTCGATTTCGGAGACGCTGATTTTCAGGCGGCCGAGCAAGCGCTGCACGGCGGGAATCGGGCCGATGCCCATGATGCGCGGCATTACCCCGGCAGCGGATGCGCCCACGATGCGCGCGACAGGATGCAGTCCGAAGCGCGCGGCGGCGCTTTCCGAGGCGACGAACATGGCGCATGCACCGTCGTTGATGCCGGACGAATTTCCGGCGGTGACGGTGCCGCCCTGGCGAAAAGCGGGCTGAAGCTTGGCGAGTTTTTCGAGAGTGGTGTCCGGGCGAAGATGCTCGTCGTCGCTCACCACGGTGACCGCGCCCTTCGCGCCCGGGACGTTTACCGGCGCGATTTCTTCCGCGAGAATGCCGGACTTTTGCGCGGCGGCGGCGCGGAGCTGCGAGCGCAGCGCGAAACAATCCTGCGCGGCGCGATCGATCTGGAATTGCGCGGCAACGTTTTCCGCGGTTTCGCCGAGACCGTCCACGCCGTACGTTTTCTTCATCAGCGGATTCACGAAGCGCCAGCCGAGAGTTGAGTCGTAAATTTCGGCGCCCCGTTGAAACGCCGCCGTGGCCTTGGGCATCACCAGCGGGCTACGGCTCATGCTTTCGACGCCTCCGGCAATGGCCAGCGAAATTTCTCCGGCGGCGATGCCGCGCGCCGCAGTCCAAACCGCTTCCATGCCGGAGCCGCAGAGGCGATTCACGGTCGCACCCGGCACGTCATGTGGAACTCCGGCGAGCAGCAGCGCCATGCGCGCGACGTTGCGATTGTCTTCGCCCGCCTGATTGGCGCAGCCGTAGATCACGTCGTCGAGAGATTCCCAGTCGCTCGATGCGAATCGCGCGCGCAACGCGGCGATGGGGTGCGCGGCGAGATCGTCGGTGCGGATATGCGCGAGCGCGCCGCCGTAGCGCCCGATGGGCGTGCGAACGCCTTCACATATGTATGCCGATTCCATTGGGCCTCCCGCTGGGCGTACCGCGAACGACGGCGATCGCAGCGCGATTCTACCAATTTCAACCCGCAGATCAGAATTGATAGATTACCTTGTCGCCCGTATCGGCGGTGGTGCCGTAAACGGAAGGCACGCGTAAGCCGAGAAGGCGCAGATACACGATGAGCTATCCGCGATGATGCGTCGAGTGATTCAAGCGGCGCACGAAAATCCAGGTGCGGGAACGTGAGGCGTGGAAGAATGTCGCGGTTTCACGCCACCAATCGTCGGATTTAGAGCGGAGTACTTGCAGGCGCTTCGCGGCATCGCCGCGATGCTTCTCGATGTAACCGCGCGCGGATTTTTCTGCGGGATTGGGATCGCCGGTGGGTGTCCGCGTCAAGCATGGTGGACATCCACCGCGCTTCGGAGTTGACCTGATGCTCCATTTGTTCTCGCACGCTGCGGGATTTCGGCGCGGGGCGAAAATCGAGCGAATCGTCCGGAAACGCCAGCCAAATTCCGATGGTTTTCAGAGTCTCCGTTTCGTAGGTATCGAGCAGGAAACCATACGAACTGCCGAGCGGTTCGGGCGAAGGGCCGGGAATGGTGGCCATCAAGTTCCTCCCAAAGCGGCGAGAGCGGAGTATCAGCGCATTATACGGGGAAGCGCGGTGACGAATTACGGCAGAAGTGGCGAAAAGTGCTCATGGCCGCGGTGCAAATCGCGCGACGGCGGCGGACTTTCGCGAGTTACTCCTTGGAGTGTATACAATCGTGTGGCAAAATTGTCCAGGAGGGAGTGTCTGTTATGTCGCTAGCGCTCAAAGGCAGACTGACGCAGCCGCTCGTCCGCACCAATGGCTCGCATCATCCGGTTAGCTGGGATGAAGCGCTGGATCTGGTGGCGAAGAGTTTTCAGGCCCAGATCGAGAAGCACGGGCCGCGGACGTTCGGGATGTTCAGCTGCTCGAAGACGACCAACGAGCTGAATTACATCACGCAGAAGTTCGTGCGCTCGGTGATCGGCTGCAACAACATCGATAGCTGCAACCGTACTTGACACGCTCCCAGCGTCGTCGGTCTGGCGACGGTTTTCGGAGCAGGCGGCGGGACGAGTTCGTACCGCGCCATTGAAGAGACGGATGTAATTTTGCTGTGGGGCTCGAATGCTCGCGAGACGCACCCTATCTTCTTTCATCATTTGCTGAAAGGGGTGCGCAACGGCGCGAAACTATTCGTGATCGATCCACGGCGGACGAGTTCAGCGCAGTGGGCGGACGCTTGGCTGGGGCTAGACGTCGGCACGGACGTGGTATTGGCCAATGCCATGGCGCGCGAGATTATCGCCGAGGGGCTGGAACACAAATGGTTCATCGAGCACGCCACCAGCGGATTTGAGGCGTACAAGAAGCACGTGGAGGCATTCACGCTGGAGCGCGCCGAGCGCGAAACCGGGGTTCCGGCGGAGGTAATTCGCCAGACGGCGCACGCGTATGCGAAGGCGGAGCGCGCGGAATTGTGCTGGACGCTGGGAATTACGGAGCATCACAACGCCGTCGATAACGTGCTATCGCTGATCAATCTTTCGCTGCTGACCGGGCACGTGGGGCGTTACGCCAGCGGACTGAATCCCCTGCGCGGGCAAAATAACGTGCAGGGTGGCGGCGACATGGGCGCGATTCCGGACCGCTTCCCGGGTTTCCAGCACGTGGAGAATGAAGAGGTGCGCGCCAAATTCGAGCTTGCGTACGGGCAGAAGCTCGATCCGGTGCGCGGGCGAAATTTGAGCGCCATGTTTGAGGCGATGGAGCATGGCGAGATGACGTGCGCGTACATCCTCGGTGAAAATCCGGTGGATTCTGAAGCGGACCGCCATCGCGCGAAGCGGCTGCTCGGCGGACTGGAATTCAGCGTGGTGCAGGATTTGTTTTATACCGAGACGGCGGTTTTGGCGGACGTGGTGCTGCCCGCGGCGGCCGGTTGGTGCGAGACGGAAGGGACGGTCACGTCCAGCGAGCGGCGCGTGCAGCGTGTACGAGCCGCAGTGCCTCCGCCGGAGGGCGTGCGCGACGACATCGAGATCATTTACGAGTTGGCGCGGCGCATGGGCCACAACTGGGGGCAGCCGAAGGCGGAATGCATTTGGGACGAGTTGCGTTCGCTGAGCCCGATGCACGCCGGAATGAGCTACAAGCGGCTGGAGGAAGAGGGCGGAATTCAGTGGCCGTGCTACGACGAGTCGCATCCCGGCGAAATCTTTTTGCACGGCCGGCTATGGGCCGATCCGCTGATCGGGCCGCGTGCGCCCTTTACGGTGATCGAAAACGAACTGCCGATCGATCAGTTGGATCAGGAATATCCCATCCGGCTGACCACCGGGCGGCGGCTCGATTCCTACAACACCAACGTGCAGAGCGGAAAATTTGCTTCGCCGCTGCGAAAAATGGAGACGCTGGACATTTCTCCGGAAGACGGCACGAAATACAACGTGAGCGAAGGCGAACGGGTTAAGGTGAGTTCGCGGCGCGGTTCGGTGTTCGCACCGATTCGCTTCGATCCGGGATTGCGTCCAGGGCTCGCGTTTCTGACCGGGCATTTTCACGATCAGGTAGCGACGAACGATCTGACGATCGATGCCGTCGATGCGAAGTCGGGTGTTTCTGAATTCAAGGCCACGGCCATCCGCATCGATAAATGCAACGCCAACTGAAATCGTAACGGGAGAGTTGTTTGGATATACATTTCACCGCAGACCAGCCCTCGGTTGAAGAAAAAGCAACGGTAGATCAGCAACTCGGAGCTCCGGAAACAAGCTGGGAAGGCGCAGAGCGACAGCTGGATTCCGACGGGCGAGTTTCGTTTGGCGGGCACGACGCAGGTTCCCACCGGCACAAACTGCTTCCCACATTGCATGCAATTCAGGCGCGGATTGGATGGATCAGTCCGGGCGCGATCAATTACGTGTCGCTGCGGCTGGGGCTGCCACCCGCCGAAGTCTACGGAGTGGCGTCGTTTTACGGAATGTTTTCGCTGACGGAGCGTGCTCCGGTAGTCGCGCATGTGTGCAACGACATCGCCTGCATGACGCGCGGCTCGGAACAGATTTGCAGCCAGCTGGAAAGCAAGCTTGGTCCAGCGGGTAAGCCGTGCATGGGTGGCAAGGCGACTTGGCTGCGCAGCCCTTGCCTGGGATTGTGCGAACGCGCGCCCGCGGCGCTGGTGAGCGCAGCGGGAAAGGGTCCGCGCGAGCGAGTGCTTGCGCCCGCGAGTGCGAATGCGGTGGAGAATTTGCTGCGCGATGCGGTGGAAGGGAAGTTGCCTGCGGAAGCGGACGAACTGAATGTAAGGCTCTCGGCTCCGCAAGCGGGTGGCAAGGATTTGCATCTGCTGCGGCGCGTGGGAACGTCGAGCTCGACCAATCTGGAAGAGTACAAGCGGACCGACGGCTACGAAGCGCTGCGCAAGGCGCTGGAGATTGGGCCGGAAGCGGTGGTGCGGGAAGTGATTGAGTCCAAGCTGCTGGGGCGCGGCGGCGCGGCGTTTCCCACCGGCAAAAAATGGGAAGCGCTGCTGAACCAGCGCAAGCAGGGGCGCACGCATTACGTGATCTGCAACGCGGACGAATCGGAACCTGGCACGTTTAAGGATCGCGTGGTGATGGAAGGCGATCCGTTCGCGGTGCTGGAGGGAATGACGATCGCGGCAGTGGCGACGGGAGCGCAGAAGGGCTACATCTATTTGCGCGGCGAGTATCCGTTTGCGGCGGAGCGGCTGACGCACGCCCTTCACGAGGCGCGCAAAGCGGGACTGCTCGGCGACAACATCATGGGGCGCGGGCTGCGATTCGATATCGAGCTGCGGCGCGGGGCCGGAGCCTATATCTGCGGCGAAGAGACGGCGCTTTTCAATTCGATCGAGGGGTATCGCGGCGAGCCGCGCAACAAGCCGCCGTTCCCCACGCAAGCGGGACTTTTCCGCCAGCCGACTTCGGTGAACAACGTGGAGACGCTGGTGAACGTGCCGGAAATTATCCGGCTGGGCGGCGCAGCGTACGCGAAGATCGGCACCGGGAATTCGATCGGATACCGGCTGTTTTGCGTGTGCGGGCACGTGGCGCGGCCAGGAGTTTACGAGATTTCGTTTGGCGGCACGCTGAAAGATCTGATTCAGATGGCCGGGGGCGTGGCGGGAAATGGAAGATTGCAGGCGGTGCTGCTGGGCGGCGCGGCGGGCGCGTTCGTTTCGCCGAAAGAGTTGGATGTGCCACTGACGTTTGAGGGCACGCGGGCGATCGGCGCGACGCTGGGATCGGGCGTGATCATGCTGTTCGACGACAGCGTGGATATGCGGAAGATTTTGCTGCGCATCGCCGAATTTTTCCGCGAAGAGACATGTGGGCAGTGCGTGCCATGCCGCGTCGGGGTGGTGCGGCAGCACGAAACCTTAGAGCGGCTGGTGGCGAAAAAGCCGCTGGGAACGGTGGAAACGGAAGTGCGGATGCTTCGCGAGATGGGCCAGGCGATGCGCGACGCGTCGATTTGCGGCTTGGGCCAGACCGCTTCCGCTGCGCTGGAATCCGCCCTGAACCGATGGAGCTTCTTTTCATGAGCGATCTGGCACCGAAAGCAACGATTCCGATTCCGCGCGGGCCTGTCCCGCAAGCACCGCCGCCGCGCGAGCGCCCGATGGTCGAAGTGAAGATTGACGGCAAGAGCGTCTCCGTGCCGCAGGGTTCCACGATTCTGGACGCGGCAAAAAAGGTGGGGATCGATACGCCGACGCTATGCTTTCTGGAGACGCTCGCGCCCGTGAACGTGTGCCGCGTTTGCGTGGTGGAGCTGGAAGGATCGCGGACGCTGGTTCCGGCTTGCTCGCGCAAAGTGGAGCCGGGAATGTCGATCAAGACGGATTCCGAACGCGTGCGGCTGAGCCGGCGAATGGTGCTGGAGTTTTTGGCGTCATCGGTGGATGTTTCGACGGCGCCGCAGTTTCCCGGGTACCTGAAGCGCTACGGCGCCGATCCGGAGCGGTTCGGGGCCAAGGCTGAGACGGTGAAGCAGCCGGTGAAGATCGATAACGATCTTTACGTGCGCGATTACTCGAAGTGCATTCTTTGCTACAAGTGCGTGGAAGCGTGCGGGGTGGACGCGCAGAACACGTTTGCGATCGCCGTTGCCGGGCGCGGCTTTTCGGCGCACATTAGCACGGAGTTCGATACGCCGCTGACGGATTCGGCGTGCGTCTACTGCGGCAATTGCATCGGAGTGTGCCCCACGGGCGCGCTGATGTTTAAGAGCGAATACGACATGCGGCAGGCAGGCACTTGGAACGAGTCGCGGCAGACGCAAACCGATACGATTTGCCCCTACTGCGGCGTGGGCTGTGACTTGACCGTCCACGAGCAGGATGGAGAAATCGTAAAGATCACGTCACCGCTTGACCACAGCGTGACGCACGGAAATCTCTGCATCAAAGGGCGATTCGGCTACCGATTCGTCGAGTCGGACAAGCCGAAAAAGAAGAAAAGGTAGTTCGCCGCGGCCGCGACCCACCTCGACCCCAGGCGCGTTACATCTGTAGTTGTATGCGCATCTTACGTTACACATTTCCCACAATGAAACGAAAATGAGGTGGACAGAGAATCCCGTTCTCGTTCACATTAGATGGGGCATCCACGAAGCAGGAGGTCGGTGAGGGAGAGTAGGCGATGAAGTGTCCCGCAGTGGTACTTGGGGTAGTGCTGTTCGCGGCAACGGTTAGTGCGCAATCCAACTCCAACGGGCCTCGGCTTCCGGTGGCACCCGCCCTCGCAGCCGCGGGAGACGTTGCGTCCGCAACCGCACCCACGCCCCTGTTGTTTGCCGACGCCTCGCCATCGAGCGCCGATGCCGGCTTCGCGGCCGTAGCCGCCTTTCCCGTGTCAAGTGCCGGAGCTGATCCGGCTGCGGCGCAACTCGCGCCGTTAGGCACCCGCGGCTTCTATGACTGGCAACTTTACGCGGGCTACACGTTCTTCAATTTTTATGAAATTCCGAACTTACATAACGTGGAAAACGGCTTCGACTTTGGCGTTACCTACTTTCCGGGCGGCGGTTGGATCGGCGGCGAAGGCGATTTGATGGCAACGTTTGGGGCCCAAGCGGGCTGCATTTCAAAGTTCACGCTGGCGTCGGGCGGAGTACGTTTTCGCTGGCAAGGACCTCGCGGAACGCAGCTCTGGGTGCACGGGCTGGCGGGAGGAACGCATTTCTTTCCGCAGACTGCGTATGGTGGGCAAAATTCGCTCGGATTTGTGATGGGCGGCGGTCTGGACGTTAGCCGCGCCGGGTGGCGGCGGCTGGCACTGCGATTGGAAGTGGATGCGGTTGGCACGCGGTTCTTCAATACGTATCAGTACAGCCCGAAAGTTTCGGCCGGCATCGTTTTCAAATTCTGACCATCCAATTCTTCGACAGTCTTCCGTTCTAAAATCCGGGTAAGGGCGGAGTGGCGTCGGCCCTGGGATGCGCTGAAGTGCGCGCACACCCGATCTGAGAATATCGCTCTTCACCTGCTGTGCGGCGCACTGTTGCCGTGACTGCGCCGGCGGTTTAACGTGCGAACGGTGTGGTTTCGCGAGATACTGATCCGCATTCAACTCATGTGGAATGAGCGCGCGTGCACGCAAAGTTCGCGACACCTGCGCAAAATGGGAGCGCCGCCGTGCATTTATTTGATTCAGTGAAGATTCGGGACATCACTCTGCGGAACCGCATCCTTGTGTCGCCGATGTGCCAGTATTCGTGCACGGACGGATTTGCCACGGACTGGCACCTGGTTCATCTGGGCAGCCGGGCCGTGGGTGGAGCGGCGGCCGTGTTTGCGGAAGCGACCGCGGTGCTGGCGGAGGGGCGCATCAGTCCCGCCGATTTGGGGATCTGGAAGGACGACCACATTGCGCCGCTGGCGCGGATCGCTGCGTTTATTCGCGAGCAAGGCGCGGCGCCGGGAATTCAGCTGGCGCACGCGGGGCGCAAGGCGAGCGTCAGGCGTCCCTGGGAAGGCGGAGGCGCGGTGGCTGATTCCGATGGCGGATGGACTCCGGTAGCGCCCAGCGCCATCGCGTTCGATAAAAATTACAGAACGCCGGCGGAACTGGATGAGAAGGGCATTCGCGCCATCGTGGAGGCATTCGCTGCGGGGGCACGGCGCGCCTTGAAGGCCGGATTTCAAATCGTGGAAATTCACGGCGCGCATGGCTACTTAATTCACGAATTTCTCTCCCCGCTTTCCAACCGCCGGACGGATGGCTATGGCGGCGCGTTCGAAAACCGCACGCGATTTGCGCGCGAGGTCGTACGCGCGGTGCGGCAGGTGTGGCCCGCTGAATTGCCCCTGTTCATGCGCGTTTCGTCCACGGATTGGGTCGAGGGTGGATGGGATGCGGATCAGTCCGTGGAACTGGCGAAGCAAGTGGCGCCGCTGGGAGTGGATCTGATCGATTGCTCGTCGGGGGGGAACACGCCGAACGCGAAGATCCCCGTGGGGCCTGGATATCAGACGCCGTTCGCGGAAAAGATCAAGCGCGAAGCGGGAGTGATGACCGGCGCCGTGGGGATGATTACGGGCGCGGCTCAGGCGGATGCGATCGTGCGCGAGGGGAAAGCCGATCTGATCCTGATGGCGCGGGAGTTTTTGCGCGATCCGTATTGGCCGATGCACGCGGCCGGCGAACTGGGGCAGAAAATCGCGTGGCCGGAGCAGTATCTGCGAGCGGCGCCGGAGGGCACACCGGCTCGGTAAGCACAGCGGCTGATTCGCTGATTAGCGCGCGCGATTCGCCACGCTCCTGAAGCGATCGAACAACACGCGCACTTCCGAGAGACCGAGCGCCAGCGTGGCGGCGAAATAAACCAGGCCAAAGGGCGTGAGCACCACTACCGCCGCGAGTTTCGCCGAGTGATGGCGAAAGTAGTGATGAACCACCCAAGCGGCTCCCGCCGCTGAGAATGCGGCGATCAGGAGCTTGCTCATGTACGGTGCGGGCACCCCGGTGTTTCCGATCCGGTGGTTCAGCGTGCGGCGAAGCAACGTGAATTCCACCCAGGAAGCGACTCCTGCCGACGCCGTAAGTCCGGCAACACCCCACCGTGATTCGATTCCAAGCCAATGCGGAAGCGGAATGGCGCACAGATAGCCGAGGCCGCTCGTCAACACCACGCGGATGATGGCGTAACGCAGCGGAGTGCGCGTATCGTGGAGCGCGTAGTAGGTGGACGAATAGAGGCGGCCGAGCGTGGAGGCAAGCAAACCAACGGTGGCGCCCGCGACGATTCCCCACACGTAGATGACGTCCGTCTCGGTGAAGCGCCCGGACTTGTAGATGGCGGCGACGATCACGTCGCCCAGCACCAACAGCGCGACGATCGAAGGAACCACGAAAAACGCGATCTGGCGAAGGCCGGAATTGAGCCGCGCGCGCAGGATCGGCGCAACTTCATCATGGGTGCCGACGGTGCCGGACATATGCGGTAATTCGGCGGCGGAAACGGACATGCCAAAAAGGCTGACGGGAAGCATGTAGAGCAGCTGCGCGTATGCCAACCCGGCGACGGCGCCGGTGGGGAGCAGGCTGGCAAGCACCGCGTCTACGTACGCGCTGATTTGCACTACGCCTCGGCCGATAAAAACCGGCACGAAATTGCGGATGACCTCTTTGACGTGCTCCGTCTGATACTTGAGCGTGACGCTCAGATGGTGCAGCAGCTTTAAAACCGTGGGGAATTGGATAGCTACCTGCAGACCGCTGCCGACCACCGATCCCCACGCCAGGATTACCGCCAGAGGATATTCGCGGTAGCGTCCGCCCCAGCCGAACATCGTGCCGATCATCGCTGCGTTCCACAGCACGGGAGCGGTGTACGACAGGAAAAATTTCTTGTGGCTGTTGAGCACGCCCAGGCACCAGGCCGAAAAAACCAGGAGACCCGCGCCGGGGAAAAGAATTTGAACTAAGTGGATCGTCAATTGGCGCTTGGCGCCGTGAAAGCCCGGAGCGATCAGGTCGATTAAATAGGGCGTGAGCAGCACGCCGACCACCACCAGGATCGAGGTGATGAGCGCGAGCAGCCCCGCTACCGCGCCGGCAGTGCGCGCAGCTTCTTCTTCGTCCCCCTGCGCGAGCAACCCTGCGTACACAGGAATGAAGGAAGCAGAGAGAACTCCTTCGCCGAAAAGAGTTTGCAGAAAGTTGGGGATACGGAAGGCGGCCTTGAATGCGTCGGCGGCGTCGGAGTTACCAAAATAATGGGCGAACACGCTTTCGCGGACCAGCCCGGCGAGACGGCTGAGAAAAATGCCGGAGGCGACCAAAAACGCGTGGCGTTTGGAGGCGCCCACGTGCGGCTTTCGCGTCTGCGAACGAGCCGGGGCTATGGGGGATCCGGGAGTTGCGTGCGTGTCGATCACTTTATTACAGAAGGTGGGCGCGACGATGTCAACGTGGATTTAACAGGTGTGCGCGAAAGCGACGCACGTGCGAAATTGGGCTGCTACGGAGCAGAAAGGGATGCATTCAAAGATAGCTCGCTTCCGGTCAGGACATCGAGGCTACGCTCCCACATTGTGCCATTTGAGAATTTGACTTGGAAGTGGTGAACTCCGCTCGCCAGTTGGAGCGTTGCTGGAGTTTGTCCCACAAAAATGCCGTCCACATAGATATCAGCCCTGGTCGGTTTCGAGGAAACCGCTATTTCCCCCGTTCGCGGTTGCGCCGATTCCGGAACGAGCGATGTGGCCGCCCCGCTGCCTTCAGCAATCTCCGTCCGGCCTTCGGGCGTACTCACTGTGTCAGGATAGAGCCGACGAAGGACACGAATGAGATCGTCTGCACTTAACGAGAATCCGATTCCCTCGAGAGGAACCGGATTTGTGCCGCCGGAGATCGCCACTTGGGTATTGAGTCCGATAGTCTCACCGCGTGTATCTAGCAGTGGTCCCCCGCTGTTGCCGGGATTGATTGCGGCGTCCGTCTGAATCCATGTACCCGGTCCGGCCGGACCATATTTACCCACGGCGCTCACAATTCCGCTGGTCACGGTGTCTGGCATACCATTCGCAGGATTCCCAATGGCCACGACCGTTTCCCCGACGCGGACATTTTCGATCGAAGCAAGCGTCAGGTAGGGGAAACCTTCGCCTTCGACTTTCGCCAATGCCAAGTCAAGCTTTGGATCCACGTAGACGATTTTGGCAAGCAGCTTGGCACGCCCCGGAGATTCGACGATCAGCGACGATTCGCCGCGGGCCACATGGGCGTTGGTGGCTATTACCCCGGTGGACGTAATGAAAAATCCGGTGCCTTCCTTCGCGGTTCCCACCAGTCGCACGACGGCGGGGCTTGCATTTTCCGCCACTTTCTCGACCGGCATATCTGAACCGAGGTTGACCAGTTCACCCCGCGCGTTTCTGGTTCGGATTGTGCCCGTCAGAACGTGTGAAAGAGGATCGAGTAAAACATTTATTGAATGGCTTTTAAGCAACCAATACTGACCGCGGTCCTTGCCATTCAGAGCTACCCATTCGAACGGCCCCTCGGTTAGTGATATCTCCTGAACGGCGTAACCGTCACTGTAGACACGAGCGGTCAGGGGACGCATTAGTCTCGATCCAAAAACGGTGATGGTTTTGTGAAAATACCCCCCTGGATAGTCGAGATGGCAAGGCGTTTTGCAGACTTCGACGCCGTTGATTTCGACTCGCGCTCCGGACGGAGTGCTTGATATGGTCAGATTCTTGGCAAACGTGCGCGGGGCGGCAAACGATAGCAGCAGCGCGAACGATGCATAGATACAGGGTCGCCTGGATGGCTGCATCGTAGCCCTCCGAGGGAATTAGAGCCACACAATGGCATCACACGATGGCGGTGTCAAGCACGCTGTGCGCGTGTGTCCTTGAACCTCCAGCCAACTGAAAGCCATCGGAACGCACAAAAAAATGGAGACCGGCAAGCCGCCGGTCTCCATTCACGTTGGCCGCTAAATCAGGTGGACGTCGGCCGCCTTGGGTTAAGCGGTTATTCGAGCGTGAAGTAGAACATAAGGTCCGCCACTTCGTTCGCCCCATCGTCGTCCCATTCGTTCCAGGTGTCACCATCATTGGTCGAATATTGAGCTTCGGCGTTGGTAGCGCTCCAGACGGTATCCGGAGAGAAAGGCTCGCCATTCTGGCTGCCGTTCTCGAGCGCGCCGGCGGAGTAAGTACCCGTCGCGGTAAGAACGAGCCGGTAGGTCTGGCCGGATTGGAGGGTGACCGGAGAGCTGAATTTGTAGGTCCTCCAAAACGAGAAGCGACCCGTAACCGGCAAGGCCTGTCCTTTAGCCAAGACGGTTCCGGAGCTGTTCTGCAACGCCAGCCACAGCCCTTCGGTTCCGGACACCAGGTTTACGTCCACCGACACGGCGCTGACGGTTTTGTTCGAACCGCCAACGGTGAATACCTCCCGCACGATGTCGTTCGATCCGCCAATCGCCGCGGTAAAATCACCGATCATCGTGTAGCCGTTGCCCTGATGAAAGCCGTTGGAATAGCCGAGATCGACGATGGGGGTGTCACAGGTGCCGTCTGATGAAGGGCCCCAGGTGCTACCGCCATTGTTGCTCTTCAGCAACCCCAGCTGACTCGGAGCGAAGGTCGGATTCGCAGCAGCTGTGACACTGGGGCACGTTAGTGACGACGAGCTCCAACTTTCATCCACGGACGAAAAATTAACGGAGGGATCGCTGGCGATATTGCGAAAAACGATGTGGTATTCCGTGCCGACGACCACTGACAGTGGTTCCTCAAAACTCAATTTCCGAAAGGTGTTCGCCTGCGTCCGGCACGCTTCCGTGATCGCGCCGCCGCCGCACACCCAGAAGGGAGTGATGCTCGCGAGAGGCTTAGCGCCCATATCCGGCTCGCCGGAACCATTGTCCGGATAGACGTTGATCTGCAACTCGGCGCCGTTACCTCCTCCATACAATCCCGTACCGGTGGTGCACTCATTGCTGGTTTCCGTTTTGCAGTCGACGAAATAGGGCATCATGGTTTCGATGCTTCCGGTTTGCTGCGCCGTGAATGTGTAGTCGACGTACTCTTCCGCGCTGTCCAGGGCGAAATTATTCAGCGAGATCATGTTGATCCCTGGGCCGTAGTACTGTGGCGTCGATGGGGTGCTTGCGGCGGAATTTGACACTCCGGTCGCGACATCCAGAGCGAGCGGCACCTGCGACGTCTGCGGAGTTGGTTCCGAATCCTTCACCTCAACAGTGATCGTAGACTGGCCCGCCGCAGTAGGAGTACCTGAGAGTACTCCCGCTGAACTCATAGTCAGTCCGGAGGGCATCGCTCCTGATATGGACCAGGCATAGGGTGCGGTGCCTCCGGTAGCAGCCAACTGAGCGCTGTACGGAGAATTACTAGTCCCGGCGGGAAGTTGAGTGGTGGTGATTTCGAGTTGAGTGGTAGTGGTCGGAGTGCTGGGATCCGTGGGAGTGGTCGGGGTCGTCGGATCGGCGGGACTTGTGGGGCTGGTGGGCTTCGTGGTGCTATTGGGGGCCGCAGCGGTTGCTCCGCAGCCGATACACACGCATGACAGCGCAAAAACGCACGCTAGTACCGCCAGACGGTTTCTCATCCACAACTCTCCTTGAATAGCTCTGTGTGCTGTGTGTCCGGCGGAGTGAACTGCTGGGCAGCCAAGAGCGGAAGAGCGATGGACGTGAAATCGTACCCCCCGCGGACATAAGGTGTATACCGCACGTCACCTGGGGAAATCACCTGATCTGAGGGACAGGTAAAGTACAGGGGGTGAATACCTGTACCTCAACCTGCTTGTGGGCAGGAAGGGGCCGTCGGGCGGCAAGGGCCCTCGAGGATTTGCTCGTTAATGCGGGGAATTGGCCAAACAACCTGACGTGCGCGCCAACGCATGTCGCGAAAGCTTCACGCCGCTGGGCGCACTGGCTTCCACGCAAACGGTCGCGGGCAGTGTGGGGCTATAGCCGGGCTAAAAGCTGGTGGCCTTTAGTCTTAGCGCGCCTCATTGTCTCGGGTTACGCGAACTCAGCGCTTGCGCGGCGCCAGATTCAGGCTGCGAACTAGCGCCATTTCTTCAGGGAGGGCCAGAGCTGCGCGAGAGTGCCAAACTTAGCGCCGCGGCAGATGTGAACGGCGATGCCCGTTTCGAGCGCGTAAGGATTGTCCGCGGACGAGCCGACGTACTGGACGCTATCGAATAGTTGGTGAAGCCGTTCGGGGCGGTCGCCGAGAACGATCATGCAGTTTCCGGAGTAACCGCGCGGCCCCCACAGAAAATAGGTTTGGTGACCGCTCAGTGCGGACGGCAATCCGTAACGCGGTCCGAAGAAGTCGATCGCTCCCGCTTGGCCATAGTCCTGCGCGAAGATTGCGCAATCGGCCCGCTCTGGCGGAGGGATGCGGTTCCAGGCCAGCGCCGTTTCCGCGACAATTTCCCGCCAACCGAACTGATCGGCATACCACTGCGGGAGTGCCGCTCTTTCGTGGCTGTATTCGGTGACCGGTAGCTTGAACGGCAGGCGCTTCATGTAGGCGATGAATCCGGCGGGAGACAATACAGGAACCATGATCGGAGCAAAATAAAGACCCACTGCGGCGAATAGCCCAACGCTCGCGGGCTTCAGCCATGCCAGCGAATGTTTGGCGATGAAATCTTCTAGCACAACAGCGCCCGCGGCCAAGAGCATGGGATAGACGGGAGCGAGATAATAGATTTTCCCGTGCAGGGCGAACAACACCGCGTAACACACCACGTAGCTCCATGCCAGGAAGCGGAACGGCCTCCATTGACGGCTGGCGAACAGCGCGACCAGGCCCGCGATCCAAATGGGGGCGGCCAGCAAGCCGATTAGGAGGGTTTGCTGAAAGAAATACTCGCCGGCGGGCAGAACCACGTCGCGGTGTTCCGCGCGGATGTTGTGCATCAACTGCAGGAACGGCCAGTGGTAGTGAATATTCCACAGCAGATTGGGCAAGAAGATCAGGAACGCGGCGGCTCCGCCCAGCCAGATCCATTTATCGGCAAACGCGCGCCGCTCTTTGGTAAGCAGCAAGCCGACGACGATTGCGAAACCGAAGAGCGCAATCGTATATTTTTCTTCCATACCCACGCCGGCGATCACGCCAAACCAGATCCAGAAACGCGGATCACCGCGATTGATGGCTAAAATCGCGCAATAGGCGCACCCCATCCACAAATTAGGCTCCAGGCAATTGGTGGTCAGCAGGCTGCCGTCTGAAAGATAGATGGGAGCAAGAGCCACGACGATCGCGCTCAATAGCATGGCGAAGCGGCGGCCTCCCAATTCGCGGACCATCAACGCCGTTTGCACAAGCAGCAGGGAAGAGGCGAGCGCCGGGACGAGGCGGATGCTCCGCAGAGAATCCCCAAAAACCTCCCGGCAGATACGAACCAAAAACGGAATCAGCGGCGGCTGGTCCACGTAGCCCCATGCCAGGTGGCTGCCGCAGGCCATGTAGTCGAATTCGTCCCGGAAATAGCCGTAGCGATTATTGAAATAAACGTGGAGCAGGAATGTGACGATGGCTATCGCCCAAATGATCGCCATGTCGGATGGCAGCCACGGGGCGTTTTTGCGCTTGGGAGCACCCGGGATGTAGGTGGAAGAAGAAGCGGTCATGGGGCGCTCGATCATCGCTATCTCTCTTCCCTACTACGCACGCGACGCAGAGTTATTTCAGTGCGCAGGCTCGATGAATTCGAGGCGGTTGCCCCAGGGATCGTTGGCATAGAAGCGACGCACGTTGCCGATAGCCTGTTCCCAGACGCAGCGAACGCCGGCGCCTTGCAGGGTCGAGAATACAGCTTCGATATCGGCGACCGCGAATGCGGGATGCGCTTTCGCGGCGGGGCGGAAATTTTCTTCGACGCCGATGTGAAGCTGGCGGGCGCCAACTTTGAACCAGCAGCCACCGCGCGCTCGCAGCGGCTCAGGCTTTTCGATTTCTTCGAGGCCAAGCAAACGGCCGAAAAATTCACGTGCCGCTGATTCGCAGCCGCGCGGAGCGGCGATTTGCAGGTGGTCGATATCGGTGATTTGCATGCGATTCATAATACGCGCCCGGCGCCGGCGCGGAAAATGGCTCTGGCCCCGGAGCGAAAATGGAAAAAAGCACGTCGAGGCAGCGGAAACGGGTTAGGCGGACCACGCACGTGGACGCCCGGAACAGCGGCCGCGACCCACATTCCACGCGGGGCGGCGATCGACTCGTGGACGTTGCTGCGTCAGGCGCTAATGCCCGGTGTTTGCGTCCAATTAAGCCTTAGGCAAATCCTCGCCGGGCACCCACCAGCCGTGGACCTGGCTGTAACTGCGGAACGGGAGATGCACGGTGGCGACAGGGCCGGCTTCCATGAGCTGCGTATCGACGATCACCAGATCGGACCGGCCGCCTTCGAGCAAACGGCTGGCGATGCCCACCAGATAGCCATCGCCTTCGTCCGCATGGCGACTGCGCGGGACGAAGCAACACTCCTGCAAACTGGAATCGTCACCGACCCAAAATTGGGAAGTGCTGCGCGTGGCGTGATCGAATTTCGTGTACGAGTTCGTTGGACGGAATGCGACGTTGCCGAGCTTGGGATTCAGCGGCTTGGTCGGATCGGTGGTGGGCATGAAGCCGATGCGATACGGATGGGTCACGTAGCGATCATCCTGGCGCGGCAGCGCGCCGGTCTGCGGATAGAGCCGCTCCATGCTGTATTCGGAAATGTTTTTCTTCGATAGATCGACGGAAAGCCGCGTCAGATATCCGGACGCGGTTTTCGGATCGAAAGGCTCGCCGTGCAGATTGGGAAAGAACGGGAATTGATTGCCGAGCGCCATGTCCATATCGACGTACAGGGTGTTGCCATCGGAAAACGCGCCCATCACGTGCGTGGCGCAACGCCCCGGTCCCTTAAACCAGCGCAGATCCTTGCCGTCGCCGCCGCGTTCGAGCACGCCGAACCACGTAGGCAGGGTGTTATCCCACGCGAAATGGACCCAGCCCTCTTTCATTTTGTCCACGCGGGTCGCAAAGGGGATGCAGAGAAACGCGATATATTTTTCGGAGACGGCGAAATCGTGAAGCATTCCGACGTAGGGGACTTTGATCCATGTGGACCAGGTGATCTGGCCCTTGGCGTCGGCGGAGAAGACGTAGACGTCGTCCGTGTCCAGTCCCTTGCCTTCGTAGCCGAAGGAAATAATTTCGCCGGTGTTGTGATCGAATTTCGGGTGCGCGGTGTGCGTGAGGCTTTGCAGTTCGCCGCCCCAGGTATAGTAGTTGTTGACGGTTTCGAGCGTCAGCGGATCCATCAGCACAGGCGGGCTGTCTTCCTTCATCGCCATCATTTTTCCGTTGTAGTAGACGACGTGCGTATTGGCGGTGCCACGGCTGACGCCCTTGACGCTGGGATCGTCGAAAAACGGATTGCGGTAGATATTGAACAGACGGCGGCGCGCTTTGGCCTGCGCGTCATAGCGTTGCGTGCGCGCGTAGCGGGATTTGAAATCCACGTGGCCGTCTTTGATGCGAAACATGCTGATGTGGCCTTCGCCGTCGAAGGGAATGCCCTTGGGCGCGGGATACTGGAAATCGGGCCCGACGCGGTAGAAGGCACCGTCAATATTGCTGGGGATTTCGCCTTCGATATCGCAATCGCGCAGGTCGCATTCGGTGCGGAAAGGGCCGTTGCCGCCCAGATACGAGGATGCCGGAAAGTGCACGGCCGCGGCGCCCGCGGCTGGTGTGAAGGAAATTCCTCCAGCGACTGCGCCCGCGCCAGCGGCTGCCGCCACGGTTCCCATGAATTTACGGCGGTTCATCGATTGGCTGCCCGACGATTGGCTGCCCGACGGTTGGCCGCTCGAAGACGATTCGCTGCTCGAAGACGGCTGATTCTTCGCCGATTTCTTTTTCATGACGGCCTCCGGATTCGCGGGGCGGCGGAAAAATGTGGGGCGCGCGCAATGGCGCCCTGTTAAGCGGCTTCGACGTCCCCCCAATGCAGCATGTACCATATTCGCGCGCGATACGGCAATCAATACTTAACTCCGGCGCGCCGAGTTAAGTTCGTCCGTGCTCATTTCTTGGGCGTCACACGCAACACCTGGCCGTCGTCGTCAAGCAGGTAGATGGCTCCGTCGGGGCCCTGCACGATGTCGCGAATGCGTTCGTGGAGATTGGTGAGCAGCCGCTCTTCCGCGACCACGCGATCATCTTTGATCACCAGGCGAATTAAAGCGCGAGCGGCCATGCCGCCGACGAAGAGATTGCCTTTCCACTCCGGAAACATATCGCCGGTGTAAAACATCGCGCAGCCCGGAGCGATATCCGGATACCAGAAATATACCGGCTGAATGGTTCCGGGCATTTGTGTGGCGCCGGTGCCGGCGATGGGTTTGCCGTTGTAGCGGCGGCCATAGCTGACGTTGGGCCAGCCGTAATTGCCTCCCGGCTGGATGATATTGACTTCGTCGCCGCCCATCGGGCCGTGTTCCACAACCCATAGCTTCCCGGTGGCGGGATCGATTGTTGCGCCTTCGGGGTCGCGATGGCCGTAGGAATAGGTTTCCGGCAGCACGGTGGGATCACCGAGAAACGGATTGCCTTGAGGAATCGAGCCGTCGCGATTGATGCGCACCACGCGGCCGGTGAAGTTGCGCAGGATATCGGGATCAGTCACTTCGTGATCCTCGCCGTCGTAGTTCGCGTCGTAAAAGCGGAAGCGGTCGGCGCCGGTGACGAACAGGGTGCCGTCGGGCGCGAAGACGATGCGGCGGTTCACGCCGTCAAGCAGCACCTGCACGTCTTCGAGGCGCGTTTCATCGTCGCTCAAGCGCGCGCGGGCCAGGCGTTCTTCGCCAATGCGCATGGTGCGGCGCTGGGCGACCGTGGCGTTAAACACGTTGTCATAGAAATATTTCACCGGCCACACAGCCGGCGCTTCGCCCGGCGGCGGCGCGAAATAGGTGAAATAGATCAGGCGATTGTGAACGAAGTCGGTGTCGACGGCGACATCGTGCAGCGATTCGGCGGCGACTACTTTGACGGGCGGTACCCCCTCGATGGGCGCTGAATAGACGCCATTCATCGAGGCGACAACCATCGAGCCGTAGCGCTCGCTGATCAGCATTTTTCCGTCGGGCAGGAATGCCAGCGACCACGGCGCTAGCACGCGCGAAATGATGATGTCCACTTTGAATGGCGAGGACTTTTTCGCGGGCGGCGGAGCGTTGGTCTGCCCGGCAAACGCAGGCTTCGGCGGCGGGTAATCGAGCGGATTGGCCATTTGCGCAAAGGTTGGCGGCGCGATGGTAGCGCCGATTGCAGAGAGAGTGAGTACCGCCGCGGTGCCAGCGAGCCGTTTCATATGCATGGGAAGTCCTCGCTTCCAGGACGAGCCGAAAATCGTGGCCGCGATACTACACGCACTCGCGTCCGCGGGCAATTGTCAGACTGGCGGGCGAGAAGTGGGGGGACTGCGTGCGCGACGGGGCAGGACACGAGAAAGAGAAAAGCGGCGTGCCGAATCACTGGCACGCCGCTTTTGAAGCGACAGAGGAGAAAACCTCTATGTCGAGAGTGCTAGGCGCGGACTTCCCAGGTGTCGCCGGCGCGCAGCAGGTTTTCGAGATTGCCGGTGCCGCGCTTGGCCTGCACTTCGCGAATCTGCGAATTAACGAGATCTTCATAACGCGGCACTTTGATCGAGCGGAAGACGCCGATCGGAGTCGGGAATCCAGCGTTCTGCTCCATGTGCGCGAGCAAGAAGGGGTAGACGGGATCGGGATTGTGCTCATCGTGAATCAGCAAATCGTTTTCGCTCACGCCATTGCCGAGCTGGACGATTTCCAGCGCCAGCCCATTAAGGCGGATGCCTTTGTCGCGATTTTTTCCGAAGACCAGCGGTTTGCCGTGTTCGAGCTGGACGATATGTTCGCTGCGGGCGTCCCGCTCGGTGATGGTGTCCCATGCGCCGTCATTGAAGATGTTACAGTTCTGCAGGATTTCCACGTACGCAGAGCCCTGATGCGCGGCGGCGGCTTTCAGCGTGGCTTTCAGATGCGGCTGGAACACATCAACCGAGCGTGCCACGAAGGTAGCCTCCGCGCCAATCGCCAGAGCGATGGGATTGAAGGGCCGGTCCGATGCGCCAAATGGCGATGATTTCGTTTTCTTGCCGATTTCCGAAGTCGGCGAATACTGGCCCTTGGTCAGGCCGTAGATGCGATTGTTGAACATCATCACTTTGAGGCCCACGTTGCGGCGCAGCATGTGAATGGTGTGGTTGCCGCCAATCGAAAGGGAATCGCCGTCACCGGTGACCACCCAAACTTCCAAATCCGGGCGCGAAACTTTCAGCCCGGTCGCAACCGCGGGAGCACGGCCATGGATGGTGTGAAAGCCGAAGGTGTTCATGTAATACGGAAAGCGGCTGGAGCAGCCGATGCCCGAAATCACCACGAACTTTTCGCGCGGGATGCCCAGCTCCGGAAACACGGCTTGCACGGCGGACAAGATGGCGTAGTCGCCGCAACCGGGGCACCAGCGAATTTCCTGGTCGGTCTGAAAATCTTTTTTGGTTAACGCCGGCAAAGTGGCCGTGGACATTTCCTGGCTCCTATTGACCAATCATTCTTCTTGATCGGCGGACGCTTTAGCGTTCCGCGAGAATCTGCTCGATCTTGCGTTCAATTTCCGATTGCTTGAAGGGCTTGCCCTGAATTTTGTTCAAGCCCTGCGCGTCGACCAAATATTTCGCGCGCAGCAGCATCAGCAGCTGGCCCATGTTCATTTCCGGGACGAGCACGCGGTCGTAACGCCCGATCACCTCGCCCAGATTTTTTGGCAGCGGATTCAGGTGCCGCAGGTGCACGTGCCCGATCTTGTGTCCTTTGTCTCGGCTAGTTTTCAGCGCCGCGGTCACGGGTCCGTACGTTGAGCCCCAGGCCACAATCAACAGATCGCCATTGGGATCGCCCGCAGGAACCACATCCGGCACGTCCTGCACGATTGCTTCGACTTTGGCAGCGCGCAGGCGCACCATTTTTTCGTGGTTCAGGGGCTCGTAATTCACGTTTCCGGTTACGTCCTGCTTTTCCAGTCCGCCGATGCGATGCTCGAGACCCGGCGTTCCCGGAACGGCCCAAGGACGAGCCAGCGTTTTCGGGTCGCGGCGGTAGGGACGAAAATCGGTGGGATTGGTTTCGAAGCTCACTGGAAATTCCGGCAAGTCCTTCACTGACGGAATGTGCCACGGCTCCGCGCCGTTGGCGAGGTAGCCGTCCGAGAGGACGATGACCGGCACCATGTATTTTGTGGCGATGCGGCTCGCTTCGATGGCGATCCAGAAGCAATCGCCAGGAGTCGCGGGTGCGAGCACCGGCACAGGCGCGTCGGAATTACGCCCGAAGAGCGCTTGCAGCAGATCGGCCTGTTCGGTTTTGGTCGGCAAGCCGGTGGAAGGGCCGCCGCGCTGAATGTCGCAAATCACCAGTGGCAGCTCGACCGCAACGGCCAAGCCGATCGCTTCGGTCTTCAGCGCCATGCCCGGGCCGGACGTGGTGGTCAGCGCCAGAGCGCCGCCGTAGGCCGCGCCGATGGCTGCCGTCACGGCTGCGATTTCGTCCTCGGCCTGAAACGTGATCACGCCGAAATTCTTGTACGCGGAAAGCTCGTGCAGAATATCGGACGCGGGCGTAATAGGGTAGGAGCCCAAAAAGAGCGGCAGCCCCGATTTCTGCGACGCCACCACGAAGCCCATCGCCAGAGCGACATTGCCGCTGATATTGCGGTAGATTCCGGGCGCAAGTTTCGCGGGCGGAATTTCGTACGTAATTTGAAAAGCTTCGGTGGCTTCGCAATAGCTGTAGCCCGCCTGCATGGCCAGTTTATTGGCTTGCACCAGCATAGGCTTGCTCTTGAACTTGTCGTCGATCCAGCGAAGGGTTGGTTCCATGGATCGGTTGTAGAGCCAATAGCACATGCCTAGCGCGAAGAAATTTTTGCAGCGGTCGACGCTCTTGCTATCCAGCCCGAGATCGCGCAGCGCCGCGCGAGTGAGCTTGGTTAGCTCCACCGGAAACAGCCGGTAGCCATCGAGCGAATGGTCTTCCAGCGGATTGGAGGTCATCTGCGCTTTGCGCAGGTCGGTCTCGCCGAACTCGTCCAGATTGGCGATCAGGATGCCGTTGGGCTTCAGGTCCGCCAGGTTCATCTTCAGCGCCGCGGGATTCATGGCGATGAGCGCGTCCACGCTATCGCCGGGCGTGTATACGTCGTTCGACGAGAAATGCACCTGGAATCCGCTTACTCCCGGCAAGGTGCCGGCGGGTGCGCGGATTTCGGCAGGGAAGTCCGGCAGGGTAGCCAGATCGTTCCCGTAAATCGCCACGGTATTGGTGAACTGGCTTCCGGTGATCTGCATTCCATCGCCGGAATCGCCGCAGAAGCGGATGACTGCTTGGTCGATTACTTCGGGCTTGCGTCCTTTAGGAGGTGCAACCGTTGTGGCCATGTCTTATGAAGGCTTCCTGCCTCGCGTGAAGTTACAACATCTGCTTACCACTTTTGGATGTGCGCGGATGGGCGAACGCTGCCAGAAATCTGAGGCGCGACTGGCCTGTTGCTACATCCCCCCAAACCCGCTAGTTCTAAGGTTAGCACACCGCTTCACCGCGGAATAAAATATTCAGCAGACATTTCCACGATCGCGGGTCGAACCGAGTTTGCGCCCGAAGTAAGTTGGATTTACGCTACTTGAACGGCGGGATAGTCTTCCACGTATTCTTCGCCGCGGGCTCCGTAGTAAGCCACTTTGCGCCCGGCGAAATCCACATCGTAGCGGACGATTCCGGCGCGCCAGGTGGCGGCCAGGAACTCAGGAAACGTGCTGTTGCCGGCTTGGTCTGCGCGCAAAGCGGCGATGAGCGCCGCGCGGTCAAACGGTGGAACATCCACCATGCCGGAGGCGAGCGGCGTTCCCGACATGACCACGGCGCCGAGTTCCGTCACATACAGACTTTCGCAGGCGGGCAGGTACCACAGGTTGCGCTTCACGCCGGCTAATCGCAGCGTTTCCGCCAAATACGGAAAGCCGCCGACTTTCGGCCTGCCCGACATGCCTCGCTGCAGCGCTGCCTGCAAGTTCTCGATCGCTTTGCTCATGATATTTCATCCTCGATGATGCGTGCACTTGCCAGTAAACTTGTAGCATGAAAACAACGCGAGCGAATTCGTGGGATTGGAATGATAGCCATCAGCGTTGCGACCTGAGGCGGGATTAGACCGGGCAGAGACGAAGGAAGAATCATCGCGATGGACGATTGCTATTTGCGGCCGTCGAACAGAAGTCCGAACAGGCAGGCGGAAAAATTATCCTCTTAGGTTTAGGTGGAACGGAGAGGCACCTGTCTCTCCAAAACGACCCGCTGGGTGATACTTTCCCGCAACTCTAAGATGCTCAATGCGTGGATAATTTGATGGGCGGAGGGGCTTGCGTGAGGAAGCCGCTCCGGCAAAAACGACTCCAAGGGCGATAAATATCGGAACAAACGATGCAATGCCCGCCGCCATCGCCGCGGTGGGTCCGTACGGTCTTTCAAAAACAACCCATGAGGCAACTAGGGCGCAAATGGCAATTGCGAGCGCGGCGAAACTCACTGGTTTGCGGATAGTCGTCAAAGTCCCATTGCCTCCAATCCAAGTGAGGCGCCTGAGCCTCTGCTGAGAAGGGCGAAAAGGGCATCGGCTCGACGGATTATATCGTATATCAACATTCGACCGATGCGTGCCTGGCTGATGTATGCTATCACCACCTGTCCTGAAGTACCATTGACTTCGCTTTTATTTCGCCATACACTTCCGACGCTCGCGATTTAGACGAGCCTCGGGGGCACTATGGCACTCACGAAGCGGCAAAAAGAAGTTCTCAATTACCTGGTCACGTTCCTGAACAAGAACGGCTACTCGCCGAGCTTCGAGGAGATCGCGCACGCGCTGAAACTCACCTCGCTCGCCACGGTGCACAAGCATCTTTCCACGCTGGAAACGAAAGGCTTCATTCGCCGCGGCTACAATCAAAGCCGTTCGATCGAAGTGACGCAGCTTCCCAAGCCGGTGCGCGAAGAAATTATGGACCGCCATGTAGTGGAGCTGCCGCTTTCCGGACGCATTGCCGCCGGCCGGCCGCTCGAAGCGGTCGAGGACCGCGAAACGATTTCGCTTTCCGATTTTGCGCGCGGCCAGAATACCTTCGTCCTGCAGGTGAAAGGCGAATCGATGCGTGAAGATCACATCCTCGATGGCGATTTCATCGTGGTGGAGCAGACGCAGGTCGCCAATCCGGGCGAGATCGTCGTCGCGCTGGTGGGCGAGGACGAAGCCACGCTCAAGCGCTTCTACCGTGAGCCGGGCGGCAAAATCCGCCTGCAGCCCGCGAATTCCACGATGTCGCCGATCATTGTGGCGGCCAACGACGTGAAGATTCAGGGCCGCGTCGTCGGCGTTCTCCGGAAATATTAGCGCGCGACGGGCTCTTCGTCCTGTTCTCGGACAACTGGGCAAGTATTCGCGCTCAGCGGTCGCTCATCACGCCGCTAAACTGCCGCAATTAAATTGAGTCGCGCATCGACGCCAGGCGAAGGCGCGCCGAAAAACGAGAAGTTGCTTAGGCGGACACATCTGTGCCATTTTGACTTTGGCACACCCTTCACTCCGGACTACATTGGTCATCCCCGGTCCGAATCGTTCACGAGCCAGTTCGGCGCTGTTGGGCCCAAGGAGGTTCAGTTAATGTGGGGAGAGAAGAAGCAGGAGACTCCCACTAGGACGCCGCAATCGCAGCAACCTAGAGAAAATCCGACGCCTGCATCAAACAATGTTTCTGGGGCACCTATTTCTGGGGAGGCAAAGACCATGGCACCTTTGGATTCGACGTACCCACCGAGTTCGTCCAGCAGCACGGGCGGCAGCGCTCGGCTGGGAGCAAGTCTGCACGTGAAGGGCGAGATCACCGGCAACGAAGATCTGGCCATTGACGGCAGCGTGGAAGGACTCGTTCACCTCGAAGATCGCAAGCTCACCGTCGGCGCCAGCGCACGCGTTACCGCCGATGTGATCGCACGCGAAGTCGTCGTGTACGGCAACGTGAAGGGCAATCTCCGCGCGCGCGACCGCATCGAGATCAAGAAGGACGGCTCGGTGGTAGGCGACCTGACCACCGCCCGCATCATGATCGAGGACGGCGCGTACTTTAAGGGTTCGATCGAAATTGACAAGGCTGGCGACGCATCGAGCGACAGCAGCGATTTCGATAAGTCCTATTCTTCGCGCAGCACGTCCAAAACCACGACCGCGGTTTAACTTCGGTTTTCGGCGGATGCGGGCTGTTTTCGTTTGCCCGGCGGCCGGTTGTACCGAACGCCGCGGTGAAGGGAAGCGGCTCGCGTTCGCGCATCAGCTGGGAGAATAGCCACACCCGGCGGTGCGCCTTCCTGTGCTCGCGTGATGTTTCCGCCGCTCGACTGTAATTCGCGCCTCACCGTTTCACTGTAGATCAAGCCAAGCAGATGAGATGGCCGCCGCCGGCCGATTCGAAGCGCACTTTTTCTTCGAATGAAAGAGCGCGGTCCATCTGCGCCCATGTGTTAGACTCCCCGCCCGGAGGCGCCGCCATTATGACTTCGCTTCAATACCGACTCTCGAAAGTGTCAGCCGCCGCCGCACTGGTCGCTTCGTTGTTGCTTTGTTCCGCGAGACCCGTGGCGGCGAAAGATTGCGATCGGCAATGCCTTGCCGGTTTGCTGAACGCGTATTTCCAGGACATGGTGGCCCACAATCCCGGCGCGCTCCCCGTGACCCAGAACGTTCGGTTCACGGAAAACGGCCAGGTGTTGAAATTGGGGCAGGGGCTCTGGCGCACCGCCACCGGGTTCACCAAATATCGTCTCGACATCCTGGATGTTCCGGGGCACACGGCCGCCGCGCAAGCGGTGCTGACCGAGAACGCGGACGATACCACTCACATGCCGGCGTCGCGGGAGAAGCCCGTACTGTTTGCGGTACGGCTCTATGAAAGGGACGGTAAGATCGAGCAAGTGGAGACCATGCTGGTGCGCAACGACAAATCAGCGCTGATCTTCAATCCGGATGGATATCTGCACGGCAACGAGCAGATGGCGTTCGTGCCCCCCGCTTCGCAAATCGATTCGCGCGCCGACGCGATCAAAATCGCCATGAAATATCCAGAGGGGCTGAAAATCGGCAGCTTCGTGAAGGCCGATACGCCATTCGCGATCGAGGCGTACCGCATCGAAAATGGCATTCATACCGCCGGGCCGGGCTGCAAGATGAAAGGCTGCGAAAATATCAAGACCCAGGACATCATCACGCATCCGGATGTCCGCGCGCGCTTCGTGGCCTACGATCGGCACACAGGCGTCGTCATGCTCTATCTCGATTTCGGACAAACTTCGCGCTATGGCCAGGGCCGCAAACTGGTCACTTTCGAGGCGTTCAAAATCTACGCGGGGCAAATACACGCCGTGAACGCGGTTTTGCGCCTCACCTCGGTTCGCGCTCGTTCCGCTTGGGGATCATTCTAAGGAGTCAGAGCGCCGGCCGGAAAGCGACGAATCCCGCGCCTCAATGCGTTGCATCCGGTCGCGCTCACCGCGCCACGGCCGCAGTGGCTTCTTGACTGCATTGATTCCGGCCGTTTGACCGCTGTTCTCTCTGAATGGCTGAAAAAGCGGCAAGCAAAAATCACCAGAAGCATCGCGCTGAACTGAGTTGCCATCACGCGCCGACCGGGCCGGCGCAATTTCGCTTCAATTCCGCAAGCCGTTGCCATCATCACGACCTCGCGCGATTGCGCTTTATCGTTGCGAGGCAAAGTCCTCCGTCTCGTGGAATGTTATCGCCGCGAGCAGCGCAGCGATTTCTAGAATCACTTGTGCGTGGCTCAGTCGCGTCCAGATACATGCGAGGTAAGCGCGTGCGGGCGGCAGCGCACTTGGCGATTGTGCGGAGAAAGCGTCCGTGTATAATTTTCTGCTACCACAGGGGAATGCACCATCTCGAAGTCTGAAAACTGAATTGCGGCGTTTGGCCTTAGCCGCTCGAAGTTTGTCGAAATTTCCGCATTACCGGGAGATCGCGAGCGCATATGAGTGTGCATTGGATCCGGAAGTCAGCCGTGTTTGCCTGTTTGCTGTTCTGCTGTACGCCGGCGGTGTTTTCGGCGCCCGTGCATTGCGCGCTGTCGCATGGTTCCTCCATGGCAATGGTCGCGCCTTATCTGGACACAAGTCATTGGGCCGCCGTGGAGCGCACTGCGAAGGACGCAAGGGCTTCCGCCGATAACGCCTGGATGCTCACCAGCTGCGCTTTCGTGCTGCTGATGACCGGTCCGGGCCTCGCGCTCTTTTACGGCGGACTCGTCCGCAAGAAAAACGTGCTGTCTACATTCATGCAAAGCTTCGCGATGATGGCCGTGGTCACGGTGATTTGGGCCATCGTGGGGTACAGCCTGGCATTTGGTCCGGGAACGAGTTTCATCGGCGGATTCCAACACCTGTTTTTGCACGGCGTGGGCCTGGCTCCCGATCCGGCGTACTCGACCACGATTCCGGCACAGACCTACATGATGTTTCAGTTGATGTTCGCCATCATCACGCCGGCGCTGATCACCGGCGCGTTCGCCGAGCGCATGAAGTTCAGCGCGCTGCTCGCGTTTCTTTCGCTTTGGTCGATTTTCATCTACGCGCCCATGGCCCATATGGTATGGGGCAAGGGCGGATTTCTGAACGCCGCGCTGGGCGGCCGCTTCCCGACGCTCGATTTCGCGGGCGGCACGGTGGTACACATTACATCGGGAGTGTCGGCGCTGGTTTGCGCGCTTTATTTGGGCAAGCGGCTGGGCTATCCGCGCGAGCCGATGCCTCCGCACAGCGTGGTGCTGAGCTTCATCGGCGCATGTCTATTGTGGATCGGGTGGTTCGGATTTAACGCCGGCAGCGCGCTTTCGTCCGGCACCTTAGCGACCAGCGCGTTTGTGGCCACGCACTTCGGAGCCGCCGCGGCCGTGGTGGGATGGAGCGCGGCCGAGTGGCTGGTTCGCGGTAAACCGAGCGCGCTCGGAGCTATTTCTGGAGCGGTGGCCGGTCTGGTGGCCATCACGCCCGCATCGGGTTTCGTGAGTCCTATGTCCGCGCTTATCATCGGAGCCATTGCAGGCGTTTTCTGCTTCTGGATGGTCACCTTCGTGAAGTCCCGCTTCGGATACGACGATTCGCTGGATGCTTTCGGCATTCATGGCGCGGGCGGAACAATCGGCGCCCTGCTCACGGGAGTTTTCGCCAGCAGCGCGGTAAACCCGATTTTCGGCGGTTCCAACGGCAAAGCGTTGCCTTTGGGCGCGATCGAGGGAAATTTCCATCAAATCCTGAATCAGGCTGTCGGTGTGGCGATTGCATGGGGCCTAGCGATTGTGGGCACCGTGATCATTTTGAAGGTGGTTGACGTGGCGATCGGCCTTCGCGTAACGGAAGAACACGAGCTGCAAGGTTTGGACCTATCTCAGCACGGCGAGGAAGGGTATTATTGGGAGGTCTCTAGTTAATCGGGAAGCCGACGCCGGTGTGTCTCACAGGGCGTGTGTGAACCCAGATCGCGAGCTAAGAATAAATCGATGACAAAGGTCGAAGCGGTCATCCAAACCTCCAAGCTGGACGCAGTGAAAGACGCGCTTCACGAAATCGGCGTCGAGGGCATGACGGTCCTGGAAGCCCGCGGCCATGGACGCCAGAAGGGCCACACCGAATTTTATCGCGGCCGTGAATACACGGTGGATCTGATCCCCAAGATTAAAATCGAGATGGTCTTGGCCGACGAGATGGTGGAAAAGGCCGTGCAGACCATCATGACCGCCGCGCGCACCGGGAAAATTGGTGACGGCAAGATTTTCCTCTCGAAGGTTGACGACGCGATCCGGATTCGCAACGACGAACGCGGCGATAGCGCGCTGTAGCGCGCCGCGGCGGTCCGCTCTGTTGCCAATCTCGCCGGCGGGGCGTTCGGCTCCGCGCGGCGTGCTCGCGTCCCATTAGACAGGCATGCCCACGATTCCACTTTCGAGCAGCGAATTGCGCGATTTTTACGCCGAGGAATCGGCGAAGATTCAGCGCGCATTCGCGGAAAATGGCGATGGACGCGCCGCCGTCCAGGGGCGAACTTCACTTGTTGAATCGATTGCCCGGCAGCTTTGGAAGCAGCACATCTCCGCCGAGCCTGAGGGGCCGCAGAATTTGGCGCTCGTCGCCCTCGGGGGATTCGGCCGCCGCTGGCTGTTTCCGTTTTCGGATATCGACATTTTATTTCTGCACACCGGTGCGGCCGAGCGCGAACTGAAAAATCCGCTGCGCGGCTTCTCCCAGCAACTGTGGGATCTTCGGCTGAAGCTCAGTCCCACCACCCGCACGCTTACCGAATGCGAGAGATTCGATCCGAACAATGTTGAATTCGCGATTTCGCTTTTGGATTCCCGCTATCTTGCCGGGGACCGCAAGCTGTTTGGCCGCCTGCACGATCAGGTGATTCCCAAGCTGGTTTCGCGAGAGTCGCGCTCCATCGTGCAGCGGCTTACCGATCTGACCCGCGCGCGCTACAACAAGTTCGGAAATACCGTTTTTCATCTCGAGCCCAACGTCAAAGACGGTCCCGGCGGACTGCGCGATTACAATCTGGCCTGCTGGCTTGCGCTGATCGCGGCGGTGGACGAAACTGGCGCCTGGCCGGATGAAGGCGCGCTGCTGCCGCCCTGGCTGCGCCAGAAATTCGACGCGGCTCTCGATTTCCTGATGTCGGCGCGCTGCTTTTTGCATTTTCGGCACGGCCGCGACGACAACGCGCTGGTCTGGGAGGCGCAAGACGAAGCCGCCGAACGTCACATTGGCGCGCTGGGCTCCGGCCCACTCACCGCGGCCGATTGGATGCGGATCTATTTCGGCCACGCGCGCTTGATTCATCGTGTCGCCGGGCAACTGCTCGACGAGTTCCCCACGGCGCGTCCGTCTCTTTACAAACAGTTTCAGAATCTGCGCTCGCGGCTTTCGAATTCCGAATTTGCGGTGGTGGACAGCAGAATTTACCTGCAGCGCGACGAATCGACCGCCGATCCAGAACTGCCGCTGCGCTTGTTTCGCTTTCTCGCGCGCCATGGGCTGAGCCTCAGTTCCGCCGCCGAGCACCAACTCGAAGAGGCGTTGCCGGCCATCGCGGACGCGCCTCCAAAAGGCGCCGAACTGTGGCACCACCTGCAGGAAATTCTGCTGGCGCCGCACGCCGCGGAAGCTCTGCGCGCCATGCATTCGCTGGGGCTGCTCGATCTGCTTCTGCCGGAGTTCAAGATCGTGGATTCTCTGGTGATTCGCGATTATTCGCATCGCTTCACCGTGGACGAGCATACGTTTCACACCATCGAAAATCTTCACGCTCTGCGCAAGTCGCAATCGAAATGGGATCAAGGCTACGCCGAGCTGCTCGATGAAGTGGAGCAGCCCGATCTGCTGTATCTGGCGCTTCTGCTTCACGACACCGGCAAAGGCGCAAAGCCGGACGATCATATCGCCGGCAGTCTGGAGCTGGCGCAAACTTGCCTCGCGCGCCTCGATCTGGATGAGCCGGATCGCGAAACGGTCCTTTTCCTGATCGCCCACCACCTGGACATGGGCAGCGCTTTGCGGCGCGACATTTTCGATCCGCAGGTCATTCGGCAACTCGCCGATAGCATGCGGACGCCGGAAGACCTGAAGATGCTTTGCCTCTTCACCTACGCCGACATCAAATCGGTGAATCCGGAAGCGCTCACTCCCTGGAAAGCTGAGAATCTTTGGCAGCTGTATATCGGCGCCGCGAATTTGATGATGCGCAGCGCCGACGACCGTCTCCACGCCGACGGAGAGTTGGTCACGCATCTCCGCACGCTCATGCCCGCCGCGGGCAAAAAACTGGAAGATTTTCTCGACGGCCTTCCGCGCCGTTACCTGCGAACGCAAGCCGCCAGCGACGTGATTCGGCACGTCGAGATGGCCAGCCGCATGAGCGAAGACGCCGTGCAGCTCGATTTGACCCGCGGGCGTCAGTGGTTCGAACTTACGCTGGTCACCACCGATCGTCCGTTTTTATTCTCGCGGATGGCCGGCGCGCTGGCCGCCTGGGGCATGAACATCGTCAAAGCGGCGGCCTTTTCGAACAAAGCCGGCGTGGTGGTCGATCAGTTCTTCTTCACCGACCGTTTTCACACGCTGGAGCTGAATTTGCCTGAATGGGAACGTTTCAAGGGCAGCGTCCACGACGTGATACTCGGCAAGGCCGATCTTGGCCGGATGCTTCGCGATCGCCTGCGCTCTACGAGAAACGTGGTACCCAAGGTCAAAGTCGAGACGCGGGTGGAGGTCGATGACGAAAGTTCGGCGCACAGCACTCTGGTGGAAGTGATTACTCAGGACCGTCCCGGCGTCCTGTACCGCATCAGTTCGCAACTGGCGCGCCACAAGTGCAATATCGAAATCGCCCTCATTGAAACTGAGGGCCAGACGGCGATCGACGTCTTTTACGTTACCTGCGGCGGCGCAAAGCTGACGGCCGCGCAGCAGGAGCAAGTCCGAATCGCGTTGCTCGATGAGCTGACCAACGGCCGCCCCGCGTACCTTGCCGGCGCCGAAGCGGGCGCCCCGTCGCCCGCGTAATCCGCCATCGTCCCCAAAGTTCCTGCATCGAATCCCAGCGGTCACAGGTATCATACCGGTAGAGCCACCATCGATCAGCCGCACGGGAGGTTAGGCATGCTCATTAAGCGCAAGCCGGATTTGACCTACGCCGATATCACGCCCAAAGGTTTGTACATGGGCCGCCGCAATTTTTTGCTCGGCGCTCTGGCTACCTACGGTGCGACGGCTGTTTATAAGCGCTTGCCGGATTGGTTTGGCGGAAAAGCCAAGGGTTCCGCGCCTGTGCCGATTCAAGGCTTGCAGAAATGGCCCGGCAGCACCACTGAAACCGAAACGCCCCTCCAGAAAACCACGCACTACAACAATTTTTACGAATTCGGCGCCGACAAGAGCGATCCGGCGGAGAACGCGAAGAACTTCATCACCACGCCTTGGAGTGTTTCGGTTGAGGGCGAGGTGGAAAAGCCGCGCAAGTTCACCATGGACGAGATCATGCATCTCGCGCCGCTTGAGGAGCGGATCTATCGCCATCGCTGCGTTGAGGCTTGGTCTCTGGTCGTTCCGTGGATCGGCTATTCGTTCAGCACCATCGCGAAGCTCGTCCAGCCGACTTCCAAGGCGCGCTACGTCGCGTTTCAGAGCTACTACAATCCGATCGTGATGCCCTGGGCTGCGGGCACCGGCATTCAGTTTCCCTATATCGAGGGGTTGCGCATCGACGAAGCCATGCATCCTCTCGCGCTGCTGTGCGTCGGCATGTACGGCGAGACTCTCTATAATCAGGACGGTGCCCCCGTGCGCATGATTCTGCCCTGGAAATACGGCTACAAGAGCATTAAATCCATCGTGAAGATTCGCTTCGTGAAAGATCAGCCAGACACCACGTGGAACGATTACTCGGCCAGCGAGTATGGCTTCTATTCCAACGTGAATCCAAATGTCGATACCGTTCCGTGGAGCCAGGAATACGAAACCCGCTTGGGACCCGGCCTCGGACTCTTCACCGCGAAAATTCGCACCCGCATGTGGAATGGCTACGATGAAGTGGCGAGCCTTTACGCCGGCATGAATCTGCGCAAGGATCACTGACCGGAGCCCGCCGAAGTGAACCGCTTTCTAGCCAGCAAGTGGACGAAAGTAGTTGTCTTCGTCCTGTGCCTTTTCCCGCTCGCTGATCTGGGACTGCGCATCTTCGCCGCATCCAGTCCCGGCGCGCTGGGAAATTGGTTCAGCGACGGGCTTTCGGCCAATCCGGTGAAATTCATCGAGCACTTCACCGGTGACTGGACGCTGCGTTTCCTGGTGATCACGCTGGCCATCACGCCCCTGCGCAAGATTTTGCATCTGCCGCAGCTGATCCGCTTCCGCCGCATGTTTGGATTGTTCGCGTTTTTCTACGTTTGCCTGCATTTCACCACCTGGATTGTCCTCGATCACTGGCAGCAGTGGAGCTGGGCTTCCATCGGGGCTGATCTTGTGAAACGCCCGTTCATCGCCATTGGATTTGCCGCTTTTCTTTTGCTTACGCCACTGGCGATTACTTCCACGGCCGGATGGATTCGCCGTCTCGGAGGCAAGCGCTGGCGAATGCTGCACCGCGCCATCTACCTTGCCGCGGTGCTCGGAGTGATCCATTTCTACTGGCTGGTGAAATCCGACAAGCGCGAGCCGTTGATGTACGGTGCGATTTTCGCCGTTCTATTCCTCTGGCGCATCGGCGCGTGGCTTGTGGAACGCCGTCGAGCCGCGACGGCAAATTTGGGCAAGCGGTCTGCTACCGCGGAATCCGCGTGAGCATCGTATTGCAGCGGCGCAGGTTTCGTATCAGGCTATTTACGGTTAACATAAGGGCCGGCGCTGCGCGTGTTCCATGCCACAGGGGCGCTGGTGCGCTGCCTGGCGTTGGCTGCCGCGGTTCGTGCGTGCCCTCTGCGCGACCACCCGCGTTTCGATCTCCGTGGCGCCCAGTTTCTAGATTTGCCGCGCGAGCCACACTGGGCGACGCGCGATTATCGAGTTCAGCCGGCGGCTTCGATTGTGGCCGTCGCGTTTGAGAGGATTCATGAGGCTGCAAAGGTTTCAGCATAGCTCGTCCCTATTTCGCTCGCCCTTGTTCCTGATCGCCATCGGTTCGTGGCTTTTCTTCGCATCGTGTTTCGCCGGCACGCCGCCGGATAAGACGAGCGCCGCGGGAGCTCCAATAATCCTCACGCAGCCGACGAACCAGACGGTTGCGGTGGGCCAAACGGCTACTTTCAGCGTGACGGCCGGCGGCGCTGCGCCGCTCAGCTTTCAATGGCAGAAGGGAACCAGCAATATTCCTGGTGCGGTTTCCGCCAGTTATACGACTCCTGCGACCGTGATCGGCGATAGCGGAACCACGTATCGCGTGGTCGTCAGCAACGCGTCAGGATCGGTTACCAGCAATTCCGCCACGCTCACGGTTTCTGGCCAAGCGCCTGCCATCACCACGCAGCCCGCGAGTCAGACGGTCACCGCGGGGCAGACTGCCACGTTCACCGTCGTAGCTACGGGCACCGCGCCGCTCAACTATCAATGGCAAAAGGGGACTACAAATATTGCTGGCGCCACGTCCGCGAGTTACACCACGCCGGCAACGACCTCGGCCGACAACGGATCGCAGTTCCGCGTGATCGTGAGCAATGGAGTAAATCCCTCGGCGACCAGCAACTACGCGACGCTGACGGTGAATTCCGCGTCGCAGGCGCCTGCAATCACCACCCAGCCGGCAGACCAGACGGTGGTGGCCGGCCAGACGGCTACTTTCACCGTCGTGGCGACCGGCACCGCGCCGCTCAGCTACCAATGGCAAAACGGAACCACCAATATCGCGGGAGCGACCTCGGCAACTTACACTACTCCTGCGACCACCCTCTCCGATAACGGCTCGCAGTTTCGCGTCATCGTGAGTAACTCTGTGAATCCGCCGGCGACCAGCAACTACGCCACGCTGACCGTCTACTCGGCCCCGCCTCCTTCGGGCCTCAGCGTGCTTACGTATCACAACGACAATTCGCGCGACGGGCTCAACTCCAATGAGACGACACTGACGACAGCGAACGTGAACTCCACCACATTCGGCAAGCTCGGCACGTTGCCCGTTACCGGGCTCGTGGATGCCGAGCCGCTGTACGTCGGAAACTTGACCATTAATGGCGCCACGCACAATGTCGTTTTTGTCGCCACCGAACACGATATGGTCTATGCCTTTGACGCGGATACGTTCACGCAGCTCTGGTCCGCGAACATGCTCGCAAATTTCTCGGGTGAAACAACGGTGACGACCGCCAACGTGGGAGGCTGCACGCAAGTGGCGCCGGAAATCGGTATCACTTCCACTCCGGTGATCGATCCCTCCGCCGGGCCCAACGGCACGATTTTCGTGGTCGCGATGTCCATCGATTCCGGCGGCAATTATCACCAGCGGCTGCACGCGCTCGATCTAACCACCGGCACTGATCGCATGACGCCGGAGGCGATTCAGGCGACTTATCCTGGCACTGGAACCAACAGCTCCGGCGGCGTGCAGACCTTCGATCCCGGCTCTTATGAGGAGCGTGCCGCACTGCTGCTCCTGAATTCCGTGGTCTACACCACCTGGACTTCGCACTGCGACAGCGCCCCTTACACCAGCTGGGTGATGGGTTTTAGCGAATCGACTCTCCAGCAGACCAGCGTCCTGAATCTCACCGCAAACGGCGCTACGCAGGGTGGCAAGGAAGGCGGCATTTGGATGGCGGGCGATGGGCCGGCGGCGGATACGTCCGGCAATATTTATCTGCTTGTCGGGAATGGCACCTTCGACACCACGCTAAGCGGAGGCTTCCCGGATCATCAGGACTACGGAAACGGTTTCATGAAGATATCCACGGTGGGAAATTCGCTTTCCGTGGCCGATTACTTCGCTATGAACAATGGTTCGGGGAACGCCGAAACAGAGTCGGGCGATGACACGGACCTTGGGTCCGGTGGAGAAATGCTGCTGCCCGATCTCACGGACGGCAGCGGAACGGTCCGTCACTTAGCTGTTGGTGCGGGAAAAGACAAGAATATGTATATCGTGGACCGCGACAACATGGGCAAGTATTCCGCTAACGACGCGAACATCTATGAAGAACTTGATGGTTCGCTTCCCGGCGGCATTTGGTCCGCGCCCGCGTATTTCAACAACGCGGTGTACTACGGCTCGGTGAGCCAGCCGCTGATGGCCTTTTCGATTACCAACGCGGAGCTTGCCACGACCCCTTCGTCGGAGAGCTCAAACTCTTTCGGATATCCCGGCGCCACGCCCAGCATCTCTTCCAACGGCACGACGAACGGCATCGTATGGGCCATCCAAAACGGCAGCTCCACGGGAATGCTCTACGCGTACGATGCCACGAATCTTTCGAATGAACTGTTTAGCGGGACGTTCGCAACTGATTCGGCCGACAAGTTCGTGACGCCTCTGATCGCCAATGGAAAGGTATATGTCGGCACGCCCGGCGCCGTCATTGTTTTCGGTCTTTTGCCGTAATTGTGCGGTCTCAGCACGTTTTTACGAGAACGATGAAAAGCTAATTCGAGGCTGCGGAGCTCTGATGTGCCGGGGCATTGTTGTCCTCGCCGGCGTGAAGCGCAGCGATGCACAGCTTGTCGCCATCGACATCGCAGTCATACACCTGGTACGCCGGCAAGTCTCTGGGCTGCACTTTGTAATCTCCGGATTCCGTCGAAGCCGCCAGACGGAAGTCCGTCAACACATATGGATTTCCTTGCCGCGCGCGCACGCGGAAGTCCTCTGAACTTGGCTCGTAGTTCCCGTAGCTGAAGCATCGCCCGATGCAGGCGCGGTCCAAAATGTGCTGGATCAGCACCCGCGAAGGATCCTGCGGAAGGATGGTCCCCATCACGCGCTGGTTCGGCGGCAGCTTGCTCACAAGCTGAACGATCTGCCGCTCCAGTCCGTTTACCCGCGCGGTGTCTTGGTACAGGAATGCGAAAAATACGAAGGCAATTGCGCCGGTCGCGGCGAGGTGCCATCGCTTCGGGCGCATCGCGCCCAGAACGCAGCACGCCAGCGCTGCCGAGATCGTGGTGAACCGCTCGGTCAGCAGGGAAGCCGCGGTCGACTGGGACGTCACCTGCACGCCGCCCGGAAGTACCCACACGGACAGCAAAGCCAGTGCGTAAAACTGGGCTGGAAGTGCGTATTGCTCCCAGACTCCGCTCTCTTTTTGCCGCCCGAACCAATCCAGCGCGATCGCCAGCACCGCAAACGCAATGAGCCCGTATTCCACGATCTGGTAGCGCGGGCCGAACAGCACGAGCTGGTCCGCACCGTTGAAAAAATAAAAGGGGCGCGTAGGGGGATCGAGTCTGAAGAACGCGCCCAGAATTTTCGGAATGGCGAACAATCCCGCAGCTGCGATCGCGAACCACAATATTTGATAACGCCGAGCTGCTTTCTGCTCCATCCACATGAACGCACAGGCTCCGATCAGCCAGATCGGACCGAGCGGGTTCGCCAGCAGCGCTAGCGGCACGGCCAAGAATGCAGCGAGGCGTTTCCATCCGCTCCCGCGCCAAAATATCGCCAGGCCGAAAAATGCCAATCCGAGCGAGAGATAGTAGTTGAAGAATCCCATTTCGAACGTCCAGCCGTACGCTACCAGCGCGATGCAAGGCGCCAGCAGCCATGGTGCGCGTCGCGTCGCCGCCGCCACCATCGCGAAAGTTCCCCAAAAAAAAATCAGAACCGCCAGCGCCACGGAGATTTTTTCTCCGGCGTGCAGGCCAAACATCGCGCCAAATCCGCTCAGCATGTCATCGAAAAGCACGTTGGTCCAAGGATGCGTGACCCACAGGCCGGGCGCTTGGCCGCGATGGATCAGTTGGACCAGCCAGGCGTTGTAGAGGTGGCTGCCGAGATCGTCCGCTTCGATCTCCGCATGCCAGAAGCAGGGCAGCAGCACCAGCGCGGAAACGGCGGCAATGCGGAGCCAATGCTCGCGCAAGAACTGCAGCGTCGAGCCCATCGCCGGAGCGCTGCGTTCGGCGGCGCGATCGATGTGGATTAAATCTTGATCGGCGGGCGCAAACGGATTTGCGAGCGCAGGTTTTAAGACGCTGTTGTTCCCGATGGCCATTCTGCGCTTATTGTATCGGAATACCGCTTTTGAGTTCCCTGCGAGGGCGTTGAACGGCAAATTCTCAGAGGCTAAAGAGACGGACCCGCGCGAGAGGAATCTGCACACTCATCCAGCGCGGGCGCTGATATTCCAGCTCGTGGAAATCTAGCGTTTGGCCATCTGCGGGGCGGCTGGCCGGGATTGGGAGTTCGAAGGCCGCTTCCGCTCCGAGGGGTCCCAGTCCTCCGGCGGGAATGCGATGCGCCAAAACACGGGTGACGGCTCGGCAAACTCCACGCCTACTTCCTGGCGGCCGCCGTCCCGCTGACCGAGCGTCGTGACGGTGCACGGCAGCTCTTCCGCGGTTTTCGTGTTGATGATGAAGATTTCCTGCGTGCGCGTAACCTGGGTGGTAAGCCGCACCATACATCCGTGGGCATTCACCGAAATGGTGTGCGTCTTTTCCTCGAAAGCCTGGCCGCCATTTTTGCCTCGCACCAAAACGGGCATCGCAATGTGCACCCGGTGAGATCTGCGGCGCTCTCCCGGCAGTTCGTTCAGACTCGCTAGCGTGCTCTTTCCCTCAGCCATGAATTTCTTCTCCCCATACCCCGATCACGTGCAGTGCCGCAGCCTAGCCGCGGTTTTCCAAACCCTTTACCAGGAACCGCGAGAAATCGGTCCGCAGTGAAGTGACGCCTTACCGGCACATCGGGCCGTAGGCTCAACTACAACTCTACCCACGCGGAGAGCACGGGTCTATAGGCGGATAGTACTATCGGGAATGAGACGAATTGTGCTCCGGCTGGAGCGATTCTTGGCCGGAATTTGGCAGGGACACCTCGCAATCGTTCAGCGATTCCGGGCAATCCGCGTCAAACGTCCGTCTAGGATGGGTCGCTCGGCCAGTGCTGCCTGTCCTGGAGGCCAGTTAATTGATTGGCGGTCGCGGCGCGGCTGCTCCGGCTGCGTCTGATTTCCGGGGAAATTTACGATCGAGAGATGTCGCAGAGGCGCCGGTGCGATCCAAGCAGTAACGCGCTGCAAAAGAAAGCGGCACTACGCTCGCGCGCAGCGCCGCCCCTAGGAGAGAACAGAAACTACGCCACGGTCACCACTGGATTGCGCCGCTTGAACCACAGCAAAGCCGCCAGTCCCATCAAGAGCATCAAGATGGCGCTGGGCTCGGGAGTGTAAACGATGAACTGCTGCGGCAGTCCAGAGCCCGTTAGGCATTGCCCGCTTATGCAGCTCGTGGGCGTGTAGATCGAGAAATCCGCCAGCTCGGAACCGTTTAAGCTGGAGCCCGAAGCCACATTCAGCCAATACTGCACGCCATCCACGTTGCTGGAATCCGATAGAAAGCTCGTTCCACCGGAAAATCCCGCCAAATAGGAGGAAACCCCGGATGGATCGAACATATCCCAGATAGCGTACTGAATCGCCGTAGCTTCGGAGTTGTTAGGAGCGCTTAGAAGCTGCAGCGTGAGCCACGCCGCCTCACTGTAATTGCCGGTGCCGGAATTGAACGACGGCGCGCCGCTGGCAACACTGGCGAGATTCGTTACGCTCGCGTTCCATGATTCCCCAAGAAACGATTCATCCGAGAAATCGTCGCAGATGACCGGAGTGGAAACGCCGTTAATTGAAGCGGTGTAGGGCCCCACGTAGACATTGAACGCCGGGTTGTTGCCGGCGCCGGTGAGCGTCATCACGGAGTCGGCCTTCGACGAAGGAGCGAACGCCAGCACCGCAGCCGCTGCAACAAGTACAAGAATTCGAGTAGCTTTATTCATTGGGCCTCGATTCGCAAATTAACATCTTGCTTCAAAAGCCCCTCAGTTGGCTTGTCCGTGAGCAAATTCCCTGTGTACGGAACCTCGCTTGGTCCCGAAAATAGCTGCACGAATTGCCTGTGTCAACGTGAAAGAATTGTCAGTAAAGTGACAATCGTTTGGACATCTATGTTGCTGATACGGCGGCAGATACTTCGCGGTGGTAAGTAATTTTCTCTGTGCCGATTTTTGCGCGGATTCGTTAGCTCCATAGCGGACCATGTTCGAAATCCAAGGCAGCGGCCGACTGGCGGTAGCCCGGAGCTCCTCAGCGACCAACTTTTGCGTTCTATTCGCCATAGCCCCGCAGCGAGAATCCGTCCACGCAGCTAGGTCAAAGTTCGATAGAATCGAAATCTATTTTCGATAGACCGGCCCATTGAGGGACGTCGCCCTCCGGAGCGCTAGCAAGTGCAGCTTCATGACAAATCGGCAGGCGAACGCTCGAATCTGTTGCGCAAGGCGCGGCGGATCGTCGTCAAGCTCGGCACTTCCACGGTCACTGGATCGGAAGGCGAATTCTCGCGCGAGCGCGTTGAGCCCGTTGTCGCCTCGCTCTCGGCGCTCCGCAAAGCGGGACGGCAGGTTGTGCTAGTTTCTTCCGGAGCAGTTGGGCTCGGGCGCGGTTGGCTGGGACTTCACCGGTCCCGTTTAGACGATTTGGTAACCAAGCAGGCCTGCGCCGCCGTGGGGCAAAGTTTGTTGATGGACGCCTACAAAGATCTTTTTTCCGCGCGAGACACCAAGATCGCGCAGGTGCTGCTCACGGAAGAAGATTTCACCAACTGGCGCCGCTATTCGAACCTGCGTCAGGCGATGGAAAAGCTGCTGGGTTTTGACGTGGTTCCGGTGGTCAATGAAAACGATACTGTTTCGACGGCCGAACTCGAATCGCTGGCGCCCGGCTCGCGAACTCCGGCATTCAGTGACAACGACCGCTTGGCGGCGCTGGTGATGAGCGGGTTGGAAGCCGATGCCTTGGTGTTGCTGACGAACGTTGATGGGCTGCTGCGCCAGTCTGAGCAAGCCAGCGAAAAAACGGACGGCAACGGTCATCATATCGCCGGCAGTGCCGAGGTGATTCCGCTGGTCGATCGGATCACGCCGGAATTGAAGTCTCTCGGCAGCGGCCCTTCGGCTACCGGACGGGGCGGAATGCGCACCAAGCTGGAGGCGGCTGAAATCGCCATGAACTGTGGTGGCATCGCCGTGATCGCCAATGGAAACGACCCGCGCGTACTGGACAGAATCTTTGCCGGCGAAGCGCTGGGCACCGCGTTTATGCCGGCGCAACGAATGCGCGGGAAGCGGCGCTGGATCGCCTACGCGGCCGATGTGCGGGGAAAGGTGATGGTCGATGCCGGCGCGCATCGCGCGATCACCAAGGGCAAAGCAAGCTTGCTGGCGTCCGGGATTGTGCGCGTGGAAAATCACTTCGCGCCAATGGATGTGGTAAGCATCGTTGATAGCGAAGGGCGCGAGTTCGCGCGCGGCATCGCCAATTGCGCCAGCCAGGAAGCCGAAAAGTTCTCCGGTAAAAAAGTGCTGCGCGGCGCAAAGCCTGCGGCTAGCGCTCCGGTGCTTGTCACTCGCGATAATATTGTGCTATTGCAAACCTCATGAGCCAGCCATCCATCGCGCCACTCGAAGGGAATGCCACTTCGGTTGCATCACTCGCCGCGCGAGCGCGTGCGGCTTCGCGCGCCGTCGCCAAACTTTCCGCCGATGAACGCAATGCGGTGCTGCTCGCCGCGGCGCAGGCGATCGACGACAGCGCGCAGCGGATTCTCGAAGCCAATGCGCGCGATTGTAAGAACGCCGAACCCGCCGTCGCTTCCGGCAAGATGAGTTCCGCCATGCTGGCGCGCCTGCGCGTGAAAGAAAGTGGTATCGCGCAAATGTCCAGGCAGGTTCGCGAAGTCGCGTCGTTGCCCGATCCTCTCGGCAAGCGGCTCGCGGCCACGGAGCTCGATACCGGGCTTGTGCTCGTCAAGGAATCCTGCCCGCTGGGCGTGGTCGGCGTGATTTTTGAGTCGCGCCCCGACGTGGTGCCGCAGCTCGCGTCGCTGGGACTGAAGTCCGGCAACGCGGTAATCATGAAAGGCGGATCGGAAGCCGCGGCGACCACGGAAGCGCTCGTGGCGGTCTGGCGCGAAGCGCTGGAGAAGTTTCCTCACGTGCCGCCGGATTCGATCACTTTGCTTCAGACGCGCGCCGATGTGCTCGATCTGTTGGCACAGGATCAGAACGTCGATCTGATGATTCCCCGAGGATCATACGAGCTGGTGCAGTACGTGATGCAGCACAGCCGCATTCCCGTTCTCGGCCACGGCGAAGGCGTTTGCCACGTCTACGTGGATCGC
>Ga0335075_10000504_pt1 | contig 68469 bp, 72 predicted proteins | sample Lox_Sample_24_FD_206723 | JGI IMG/M metagenome (GOLD analysis project Ga0335075, IMG submission 206723) | Soil microbial communities from Loxahatchee National Wildlife Refuge, Florida, United States - Lox_Sample_2.4 | ecosystem: Environmental > Terrestrial > Soil > Wetlands | place: USA... | reverse complement strand
TTCAGGTGCAAACGCTTGCGCGCTCGCTCTCCAAAGGCTGCTTGCGAAGCCTCGTAGAGCAGCAGCCACGACTCGAAGTCGGAGCCGGTCAGCGAGTACTCGATGCGGGCGACGCCCTGCGTGAGCCGCAGGCGCTTCGACGGAAGCCCCTGCTCATTCGGCCGCGCCTCCAGCAGGCGCCGCAGCCGGTTGCGCAGATTCGGCGTACGGCTGATGTAAGGCTCGGCACGCTCATCGGCGGCAAAGAGGGCAAAAACACCGGCCTTCGCCGGGATTTCCGCCCAGGCAAAATGACTCGAATCAAAGGCGATGGCCGAAGTGAGCATCTGTGTCGAGATTACGCGGGATCTCCGCTATCAGATTACTCTCCGGCGATCGTCATCCCATCGACGCGCAGGGTGGGAGACGCCACCGAGCCGCGGAATACCAGGTCGTTGCCGATGGCCGTGATGTTCTGGAAGATCTGCTGAAGATTCCCGGCGATGGTGATCTCCTGCACCGGATAGGTAAGCTGGCCGTTCTCGATCCATATCCCGGAAGCTCCGCGCGAGTAGTCGCCGGTGACCATGTTCACGCCCTGGCCGAGCAGTTCGGTGACGTAGAGGCCCGATGGCACATCGCCGAGAATCTCCTCCGGCGATGCGGTGCCTGCAACGAGGAAAAGATTGCCAGCGCCGATGCCGGGATTCCCGGCCAGCCCGCGCGCTGCATTGCCGGTGCTCTTCATGCCCAGCTTGCGGCCCGTGTAAGTGTTCAGCAGGTAGTTGGTGAGCACGCCGCGCTCGACCACCACCGTACGCCGCGAAGGCAGGCCTTCACCGTCGAAGGGCGAGGTGCCGAAACCGCCGACAAGCGTGTGATCGTCGACGACGGTGACCGACGAAGCGGCGACCTTTTCGCCAAGATGACCGGCGAGGAAGGACGCGCCACGGTAGACCGCATCTCCGCTGGCCGCTTCGAAGATGGAACCGATGATCGAGCGGGCGATCTCCGGAGAGAAGATGATGGGAGCCTGCTGCGTCTTGACCCGGCGCGCATCCAGGCGTCGCAGGGTGCGGCGGGCGGCTTCGGCGCCTACGGACTCGGGCGTCTCAAGCTTTTTGAGCGAGCGCGCGTAGGTGTACCAGTAGTCGCGCTGCATCTCGCCATTCTTGCCGAGAGCAATCGGCGTGGCCGAGATCGAGCAGGACGAAGCCCGGTACTCGCCGACAAATCCACGCGAATTGGCGAAGGCCTTGCGTCCGGTCGAAGCATCGAAATTGCCGCCATCGCTATTGGTGATACGCGTATCTGCGGACAGCGAGGCAGCCTCGGCGCGGCGCGCCAGGTCGATGCGGTCAGCAGTCGGGAGGGAGTAGACGTCGTCGTAATAGAGATCGAGGTCTGCACCATTTTCGCCTCCGATCTTCCCGAACTCGCCGGCATCAGCCAGGCCGGCAAAGGGATCTTCAGAGGTGACTTTCGCCAGCGCGAGCGCGCCATTCACCAGGTGCTCGACTCCCTCGGCGCTGAAATCGCTCGATGAAGTGCTGGCGACGCGATGGCCGTTGGGCGTGGCGATCAGGACGCGGAGGCCCATGCCGCGCGAGCCGGATTCCTTGAGGGTCTCGACCTCGCCCATACGGACGGTGGTCGAAAACTCATCGCCTTCGCGGACGGTTACTTCCGCGTCCGATGCGCCCGCCCTGACGGCTTTTGTAACAATGTCAGTGGCGAGTTGCTGAAGGTCGCTGGCTGCGAGCTGGGATACACTACTCACCGATACTTTCCTCTTCCGGCTCGATCTGCTTCGCCGCCGGCCGCTTCACTCCATCGAAGCAATCGCCGAGCGAACAGCCGCGATTTTTTGCTTTGTGCTCTGCACGATTCGGGCTGGCGCCGTCTTCGGATTTCCGGTACAAGCCAATCGCGCCCTTGCACTCCGGACATCGAAGACGGGGCTCAGCGAGTTTCAGGGCCTCGCCGGCGGGAATGGTCTTCCACGCATACCGGCGAGATCCATCCGCCATGGAAACAAATTGCTTTACATCCACACTTTGCATTTCAACCTTCCTTCCGGAACTATCGTCCCGTTCCGCCTAGGGTCATGCGGTCGAGTTTGACGCCTTACGCAGAGATCGCTTCACGCACAGGCAGCGTCACGTCCAGCCATTCGGCGAAGCCCTGATCGGGCACTTCGACCATGTGCGTTGAAGCGGCGGGAATCGACTGGCCATCGAGGAGCAGCCCCTGCAGGTGAAACTCCAAGGCGTCGCGCAGGTTTTTTCTCATCTCCTCAATCGAGGAGCCGGTGCTTGCGCAGCCCGGCACATCGGGCGCAAAACCGCTCAGATTGTCCGGGCCGCTTTCGTAGATCACAAGATAGCGTCGTGTCATTCCTCGAACCCCGCCTGTTTCAGGATACTATTCAGTGTCTTCGGGTGAAGCTCATCACCGGGGTGTCCCGGAATTGTGACGGTGCCCGGCTTCTCAGCATGCTTGTATTGCCGGTGGCTGCCGCGTTGCCTTGCCAGATACCAGCCATCCTGCTCGAGCTTGCGCAGCAGATCACGTACCTTCACTATCGTCCGGTGCCGCCTACCGTCATCTTGTCCAGCTTCACGGTTGGCATGCCCACGCCGACGGGGACGCTCTGTCCGTCCTTGCCGCAGGTGCCGACGCCTTCGTCGAGCTCAAGATCGTTCCCAACCATGGAGACGTACTTCAGCGCTTCGGGACCGTTGCCGATGAGCGTGGCATCGCGGACAGGCGCGGTGATCTTGCCGTCTTCGATCAGATAAGCTTCGCTGGCCGAGAAGACGAACTTGCCGCTGGTGATATCGACCGAGCCGCCGCCAAAGTTGACTGCATACAGGCCGCGCTTCACGCTGCGCAGGATATCTTCCGGCGCGTCGTCGCCAGGAAGCATGTAGGTGTTGGTCATGCGCGGCATAGGAATCTGCTGATAGCTCTCGCGGCGTCCATTGCCGGTGTAGGGCATGTCCATCAGGCGCGCAGAGAGCTTGTCGCTCAGATAGCCCTTGAGGATGCCGTTCTCGATGAGCACAGTTTCCTGGGTTGCCGCGCCCTCGTCGTCGACATTCAGCGATCCCCGACGTCCCGGCATCGTGCCGTTGTCAACGACCGTGACCTTGGAGCTGGCGACAGAACGGCCGATCAGACCGGCGAAGGCCGAGGTCTTGCGGCGATTGAAGTCGGCCTCGAGGCCGTGCCCTACAGCTTCATGAAGCAGCACTCCGGGCCATCCAGGGCCGAGGACAACTTCCATTTCTCCCGCGGGAGCGGCGACAGCTCCGAGCTGCAGGATCGCCTGCCGGGCTGCCTCCTGGGCAAAATATTCCGGCGTCTTTTCTGTCTGGAAGAAGTCGATCTCGACGCGTCCGCCGCCTCCGGAGGTGCCGCGCGCGGTGCGCTCCGCGTCTTTCGCGAGCACGAAGACGTTCAACCGGGCCAGGGGCTGCGTGTCGCTGGCGAAGGTACCGTCCGAGGCCGCAATCAGGATGCGCTTCAGCTCGTCGGAGTAGCTGGCACGCACCTGTGTGATCCGCGAATCGTAGGCGCGAGCAGCGCGGTCGGCGCGCATTACCAGATTAAGCTTGGCCGAGAGGTCACTGTCGAGATCGACCGCCGGAGCGGGATAGAGACTCGGCGCCTTCGTCTCGGTGAAGCCCTGGACCGGCTGCTTTGCGGGTCCGCTGGCGATCAAAGTCGCGGTGCGCGCGGCGCGCAGCAACCGGTCAGAGGAAAGATCGTCGGTGTAGGCGTATCCGGTGCGCTCGCCGCTGACAACGCGCACGCCGCAGCCCGCGCTGACACCCTGGCTGGCCGACTTGACCAGCGACTCGTCGACGCCGATGGAAGTCGAGGCGATGGATTCGAAATAGAGGTCGGCGTAATCGCCGCCGGCGGAAAGGGCTTCGCCCAGGCAGCGTTCGAGCAACCGCTCGGTAATGCCGAACTTTTCGAAGAAGTACTTTTTATGCTGTGTTTCGGCGGCAGACGGAGAGGGTTGAAGTGTCATGGCGTTTTAATATTTGATGATTTAGACCTGATTTTAGGCTCAATGGCGATTACCGGTAAACCCCGGTTACTCCCCGTGTTCCGTTTTGGGATTTTCCACCGGCTTCGCGCCTGCGCGTTGCTACTATCGCCCCATGAAGAAGTTTCTGCTGCTCGCGCTCGTCCTGGTGTGTTCGGCATCTGCCTTTGCCCAGCCGCATCACCACCTCCATCATCATTCCGCTCATCACTATCGTCACCACGCTTAACTCTGCCGGGAGTGCCCGACCCACGAGGCTGGTGCTCCCGCGCCAACTGCTGCGTAAGCATGTTATTTTCTATGGCATGTCGACCCAGTCCGCCGCCGATCCGCGGTATCCCATCGGAGATTTTGTTCGCCCCACTGCCGTCGATGCCATGCATCGCCGCGCTTCCATCGCCACTCTTGCCGCACTGCCGGAAAACCTCCGCGCCGCCGTCGATGGCCTGACCGAAGCCCAGATCGATACCCCCTACCGCGAAGGCGGCTGGACGGTACGCCAGCTCGTGCACCACGTCGCCGACAGCCACATGAACGCCTACATCCGCACGCGCCTGGCGCTCACCGAAGACTGGCCGACCATCAAGCCGTACAACGAAGGACTCTGGGCCGAACTTCCGGACGCGCGCACGCTACCGGTTGAGGTTTCACTCGAGCTCCTCGATCCCCTGCACCGCCGCTGGGTCGCGCTGTTTGAATCGCTGAACGAAGAAGAGTGGCAACGCGGATACAACCATCCGGAAAGCGGCCGTTATAGTCTGGCCCAGGTAGCTGCCCTGTACGACTGGCACTCGCGCCATCACGCAGCTCACATCACGGCATTACGAAAGAGTAAGGGCTGGTAGCAATTCGCTTGCGGCGCGGCGGCGACGCCACGCATCATCGTCGCAATGCCTCTTGTTGCGACTGAAATGTCCGCCGCCGACCTGGCCCGGGATCTGGAGAGCTTCTTCGCGGAATTTCCCCAGGCGGCCGTACTCGAAGACGGGCGCGTCCTCTTCGACATGCGCTCAGCGCGCTATTCTCTTTCCGCCGAGCAGGGCCGCTGCCTGCTGCACCTGTGGTCGGAGGAGCGAAATATCGTCAGGACCATCTCCGGCCTGCATGCGCGCAAGGATTGCCTGCGCCTCGAGACGCGGCGTTTCGGACAGAGCCGGCCCCAAATACTCGAGGTGGTTCCCAACTGCCACCGGCGCACGCCCTCGTCGCGCGAGACGACACGCACACGCTATCTCCGCGTGCTCGAGCGCGGGCTGAAACACGCTTTTCCCGAATGGACAGCGGACGCCCTGCACACCGCCGCCGACCTCGAACACAGCTTTGGGCCTGCGTACGCGCGCGGACTGCTGACCCGCGGCAATTCGGCGTGGGCTGTCATCGGCGTGAACGCCGAAGAGACGCAAAGCAGTATCGACGGAATCCTCACCCTGGGCATCCTCTGGCTCGCCTACCAGCGCGAACACGGCAATGGGCGGCGCCTCGTCGAAGGCCTGAAGATCATCGTGCCGCCGGGAACAGGACGGACCACCTGCGCGCGCATCCCCTGGCTCAGCAGCACAGTCGCCAAGTGGGAGATATATGAATTCGACGAGCGAGCCGAACTGCTCATTCCAGTAGAAATCAACGACGAGGGCAACCTGCACGCCCGGCTGGTCCACGCCTTCAATCCGGAAAGAGTCGTTGAGCGTTTCCGCTGCTCGGTCGACCGCGTGCTCGCGTTGCTTCGTCCAGGGCTGCGTGCTGCGACCGAGATTCGTCCCGCGAACCCGGCGGAGATCGGCTTCAGCCTGCATGGCCTTGAGTTCGCCCGCATCCGTCATGGTCTGAAACCGGGATCGTTTACGCGCCAGGACGAGATCACCTTCGGCGCGGGTGCAAATGAGACGCCGCTGACAGCGGAGAATGAAGAGCTCTTCCGCGAGCTTACGATACGGCTCTTCGAAAACCGGCAGGGCAGCGGCTCGATGCGCAATCCTTTGTTCCGGCTGCAACCTGAGCGCTGGCTGGAGTCAGCGCTGCGGCGCGACATCACAGAAATTGAGCCCTCGCTGCGCGGCGACATTATTTATTCGCAGGTTCCGGCCTTCGCTGCCGGCGATCGAGGCATGCTCGACCTGCTGACGGTTACGCAGTCGGGGCGTCTGGCTGTTCTTGAGCTCAAAGCCGACGACAGCCTTCACTTGCCACTGCAGGCGCTCGACTACTGGTCGCGGGTGCGGCAGCTTCAAGGCGAAGACGCCTTCCGGAAGCACGGCTACTTTCCCGGTCTGAAGCTCTCAGACGACCCGCCGCTGTTGTATCTGGTGGCGCCGGCGCTGAGGATTCATCCCTCGACCGATGTGGTCCTGCGGCATCTCTCGCCCGAAATGCAATGGGGGCTCATCGGCCTGAACGAGGACTGGCGCAAGCGCAGGAAGGTGATTCTGCGCAAAAGAGGCGGAGCCCCGCTTGCTGCTAGTATTTGCGCCGAAGGCGCGTGTCGCTGAACGCGAAGTTCATTCGACGTGGTAGTTTGGAGCCTCGCGGGTGATGATCACGTCGTGGACGTGGCTTTCGCGAAGGCCGGCGTTGGAGATGCGCACAAAGCGTGACCTGGTCTGCAGATCCTCGATGGTGGCGCAGCCGAGGTAGCCCATGCCGGAACGCAATCCTCCGACGAGCTGGTAGACCATGGCTTCAAGCGGCCCGCGATGCGGCACGCGGCCTTCAATGCCTTCGGGGACAAACTTCGCCAGGCGATTCTCGCCACTCTTCTCGCGCGCAACAACGCCCTCCTGGCGAACCGGCTCGTCGCTGAAATCCTGCGAGCCCTGGAAGTAGCGCTCACCCGAGCCTTGCGCCATAGCGCTCAATGATCCCATGCCGCGATACGCCTTGAAGGAGCGCCCCTGATACAAAATCGTCTCGCCCGGGCTCTCGTCGACGCCGGCGAAGAGCGATCCGATCATCACCACGCTTGCGCCAGCGGCAATGGCCTTGGCAACGTCGCCCGAATACTTGATGCCTCCGTCGGCGATGATCGGAATATCGAATTCCCTGCCCGCCCGGAAGGCCTCGCTGATGGCGGTAATCTGCGGCATGCCCGCGCCGGTGACCATACGCGTGGTACAGATCGAGCCCGGCCCGATGCCCACCTTGACGGCATCTGCGCCTGCTTCGATCAGCGCTTTCGCGCCTTCATAAGTCGCGATATTGCCGGCCAGCAGGGCAACATCCGGAAAGCGCTTCTTCACTTGCCGCACCGCTTCGAGCACGCGCGAGGAGTGGCCGTGGGCCGAATCGATTGCGAGCACATCGGCGCGATATCGAACCAGCTCCGCAGCCCGCTCCAGGAAATCTCCCGTGGCGCCGATGGCGCCGCCCACACGCAGGCGTCCTTTTTCATCTTTCGAAGCGTTGGGATACTTCAGCTTTTTCTGGATGTCCTTGACGGTGATCAGGCCCTTGAGCTCGTAGTCGCCGTTGACGACCAGCAGCTTCTCCACGCGGTACTTGTGCAGGATCAGCTCGGCCTCTTCGAGCGTCGTGCCCACCGGCACGGTGATGAGGTTTTCCTTGGTCATCACATCGCTGATGGGAATGTCGGTGCGCGTCTCGAAGCGCAGATCGCGGTTGGTGAGGATGCCGACCAGCTTCTTGTCCTTGGTCACGGGCACGCCGGAGATCTTGTAGCGCCGCATCACCTCGAGCGCAGCGGAGATCGGCCGGTCCGGCGCAATCGTCACAGGATCGACGATCATGCCGCTCTCCGAGCGCTTTACCTTGTCCACCTCGCTCGCCTGCTGCTCGGGCGTGAGGTTGCGATGGATAATGCCCAGGCCTCCCTGCTGCGCCATGGCGATGGCGAGGCGCGATTCGGTCACTGTGTCCATGGCGGCGCTGAGCAGAGGCGTATTCAACACGATGTTTCGCGTGAGCCGGGTCTGGGTGCTCACATTTGCGGGAACGACATCGCTGTAGGCAGGCACCAAAAGAACGTCATCAAAGGTCAGGGCTTCGGGGAGAGGATGTTCAATCATGATTTAAATAGCAAAAGATGCACGAGGGCCCCTCAAGGGTTCAAAGGCAGGCTGGCTCTCGGTAGCTTCCCGGTATTGTAGAGCAATTCGCGCTTCGGCTTCGTTATCCTCCGGCGAAAATCCACGCGAGTGCCTTCGACCAGCCATGACGCCCCTGGAATCTCCGCCATCTTCAGATCCGAAGGCGAAGCGCATGATTCTGCGTGGGTTGAGCTCATGCGGCACAACGTTCCGCGATGGCAGGAGTGATAGCCGCGCTTCTAAGCGCTGGCGGAGAGCGCCGAATGCACCGGCGAAAACTGCCTGACGATCGCCTCGAGCTGCCGCAAGTGATTGATGTCGTGGCCAGCCATCGTCTCGACGATCGTATGAAGGGTCATCGGGCCGCGCTCGGGATGGGTGAGAGGCGTTTCATGAGCATCGGCCGACAGCGAACGGATAAGAGCCAGATTCCAGTTGCGCGCGGCATGAAAGGTCGAGAGCGCGTCGCGTGAGTCGTAGCAGTCATACTGGGCTGCCCACTTCTCCTGGTCGAAGGGCTGTACCACGTGGTTATCCTCGCTCAGGGTCTGGCGCAGGCGGAAGCCGAAGACCAATTCACAATCAGCCAGGTGACACACAATTTCGCGCGCCGTCCACTTGTCCGGAGCCGGGGGCTGATCGACGCGCTCGGCCCCGAGCTCTTCCAGAATGATTTCGATTTTACGGGCGGTCGCGGGGAGGACCTTCAGTGGCTCCTGTGTCCCGAGAAAGTCAGCATAAGGATTCTCTTTGCTCATTTGGGCCTCACTGTTTTCGGCAGTATCACACAGAAACGCAACCCCATCGGAAAGAATCTTTGCCGCTCCCAAACACCGCCAAATGAACGCAGTTCGTCACAAGGGGGCCCGGATGAAGGGGCAGCCGGTTAACTTTCCAGTCTTCGTGAACGTCCTATTTACCAGGCAGTAAACAGTTGCCGCACGTAAATATTCTTCAGGAGTTTTCCCCGATGAAGCGATTTGCAGTCGTCTCTCTTGCCTTTGCCTCCACATTTCTGGTGTTTTCCGCGGGCGCCTTCGCGCAGGATTCGTCCCAGCAGCTCGAAGCGGGCGACGCCCAGTTGATCCACAATCTGGACACCGCCTCTGCGATGAAGGGACAGCTGGTCACCGCGAAGCTGACGCAGACCATTGAAACTCCCGAAGGCGTCAAGCTGCGCAACGGAACGCGGCTGCTCGGCTACGTCGCCGAGGTGCAGCCCTCGCGCGACAAGAGTCCGGCGAGGCTGGCTCTGACTTTCGACAAGGCGCAGCTGAAAAATGGAAAGGAAATTCCCATCAAGGCGACGCTCGTGCAGGTGTCTCCGGCGGGAGCGGCTGCCGACATGCAGGAGAAGGTCGCGGCGAATGACAGCTTCGATCAGCAGCCGGGCCTGCTCTCCGGAGTAAGCATGCATAGCGCCGTCCAGGGCGAGAGCTCGGGAATGCTGACGAGCCGGGACAGGAACATCCATCTCGAGGCGGGCACGCAAATGCAGATCGCAGTTGCTCCGCAGCCGGAAACGGCGACGACGCGCGCCGGTTCCTAATGGCGCGCACCATGAAGTAACGGCCGCTGCGAAGTAACAGCCGCTGCAACGCGCATCTGCCGGCTCGGCCGGCCTTCTACAGGCTTGGCCGCGCCGCAGGTGCTTCAGCTCCATCAGCTCCAGGTGAAGTGAAATACATACACGTACAGCAACGCCAGCGCGCCGATGACGCTGGCCAGCAACAGACTGTGCCGCAAGGTGAAGCGGAAGAGCCGTGACTGGTCGTCGACCGAGATGCCGGTTGCCGCGGCGGCGACGGCGATGGTCTGCAGGCTGATCATCTTGCCCATCACGCCGCCCGCCGAATTGGTCGCGGCCATCAAAACCGGATCGAGGCCGAGGCGGTTGGCGGTAACGACCTGCAGGCTGCCGAAGAGGGCGTTCGCAGAGGTATCCGAGCCGGTCAGAAAAACTCCCAACCAGCCGAGCGCTGAGCTGAAGAACGGAAAAAGCGCTCCGGTAGCGGCGAAGGCCAGGCCTAGCGTGGCGGTCGCTCCGCAGTAGTTCATCAGGAAGGCAATGGCGAGAACCGAGACGACGGTCGCGGTAGGCAGAAGCAGTGTGCGAACGACGGAAATGAGAATGCTCACGAATTGCCGGGGGCTCACCCTCAGGCAGATTGCCGACAGGATCGTGGCCACCATGCACGAGGTGCCGGAGGCGGCAAACCAGTTCAGGTGGAAGATCGCCGGATAGGGCGACACGCGGGCGACAATCGGCGGCACGCGCCGGACGACGTTATCGAGAAACGGCCAGGGAATGGCGATGCTCGCCTCATTCAGGAGCGCCTGCACCGGCTTATATCCCCAGAGCAGGACGCACACCACCAGCAATCCGTAAGGCAGCCACGCGTAGATGGCCTGAGCTGCGGTGTACTCGGGAAGCTCGCCGGCGGAGCCGGCATTCCGGACCGGCTGGTGTTCGTCATCCTTCTTCGGACACCAAAGGCGCAGCACCGCAACCAGAACAATCATCGCAGTGAGTGAGGCCAGGATATCGGTCAGCTGCGGGCCGATGAAATTCGAGACGAAGAACTGCACGGAGGCAAAGGCCAGTCCGGCAATCGCCGCGGGAATCCACACACCTGCGATACCTCGCAGTCCCCACATCGCCAGGATGAGGTAAGCGGGAAGAATGACAGAGACGGGAGCGACGAGGCTGCCCACGGCGGAGCCCACCTTGTTCAGCGGCAGGCCCGTAGTTCCAGCCAGCGTCACGATGGGAATCGCGATCGAGCCAAACGCAACCGGCGAGGTGTTCGCGAGCAGGCACAGGGCTGACGCCGTGAAGGCTTCAAAGCCGAGGCCGGTGAGCATGGTCGCGGCAATGGCGACGGGCGTACCAAAGCCCGCCGCGCCTTCCAGGAAGGCTCCAAATGCGAAGGCGATCAGGAGCGCCTGCAGCCGCCGATCGGGCGTCAATCGGCTGACGGAGTTCTTGATGATCTCGAACTTGCCGGTTACCTCGGTCACGCGAAAGAGCGCGATCGCCCAGAAGACGATCCAGGAGATGGGAAAGAGGCCGAAGGCGGCTCCGTGAGCTGCCGCGCTGACCGCGGTCAAGGCTGGCATGTGATAAGCACCGACAGCCAGAGCAAAGGTGACGGCGAGTCCGCTGAGCCCCGCAAGCCATGCAGGTTTGCGCATGACGCCGAGCAGGATCAGCAATGTGAATATCGGGGTCGCCGCGAGGAACGCGGAAAAGGCCAGCCCTTTGCCCAAGAGAAGATAGGTCTGCGACCAGGTCATGCCTGAGGTTGTCCGGGGAGCGAATGTGGTGAATCGCTGGTGGGCCAATGCTATGGTGACCTGCTCAGGGTGTCAATTCGCAGGGGCCGGGTGAGCAAAATGAGGCGTTTGAACTCCTGCCCGGACAGGCGTATTCTGTAAGAGCAGACGAGTTTGTCCGCGCCTGGACTGTGAGCTTCCGGCAGGGGCGGAGAGATGAGTGGGCTTACCGCCCACTTTTTATTTGCGCTGAAATTCAGACGCGTCCGCAAACCGGCCATGGCCCTGAGTCTCGACCAAATCCGCAGCACCGCGCAGCGCGTCGCCGTCTCGCACGGACTCGACGTGGTCGATGTGGAATATCAGGGCGCAGGGAAGAATCGCTTCCTGCGTGTGTTTATCGAGAAGAACGCCGAGGGGCGGGCGCGGCTGGCCGCGCAGCCGGAGGCAACTGGTGAGGATCATGAGCACCCCGTGAACCGGGAGCAGCTTTCCGGAGTGACGCACGATGACTGCCAGGCCTTCAGCCGCGACTTCGGCACGCTGCTGGACGTGGAGGACCTGATACCGGGCAGCGAATACACGCTCGAGGTTTCTTCGCCCGGGCTCGACCGCAAGCTGCAGGGCGTCGAGGATTTTCGCCGCTTCGCCGGCAGCCTGGTGAAGCTGCGAACGATCGAGCCGGTTGCGGGCAACCGTCATTGGCAGGGCAGGCTCACACAGGTGAGCGATCACGCCATCACCATCGATTTGAGCGCCCTCAAGCAGAAGGGTAAGAGCAAGAAGATAACTCAGGAAACAACGGAGATCGAATTCTCGAATATCGAGAAAGCCAACCTGGTTCCTGAAATCTGAAAATTCATTGCACGTCAGAACCCGGCCGCGCCCTGATCGCGCCACCGGAGAGCAACTGAGAGAGAACTATGGCAAGTGTGCTGTATCAGAGCATTGAAGCATTGAGCCGCGACAAGGGCATCGACCCCGGCATCGTGGTTTCCGCCGTCGAGGACGCCATCGCCCTCGCCACGCGCAAGTATTACAAGACGCAGGAGAATATGCGCGCCGAGCTCGACAAGGACTCGGGCGAGATCCGTGCCTACGTCTACAAGACGGTTGTCGAGACTCCCGAGCAGATCGAAGACCCGGTCAACCAGATTGGCCTCGAAGAGGCGCGCGAACTCGCGCCTGAAGTCGAAGTCGGCGGCGAGATCCGCTACTACAAGCCGACCGACGTTCTGGGCCGCATCGCTGCGCAGATGGCCAAGCAGGTCATTTTCCAGAAGGTGCGCGAGGCGGAGCGTGACACGGTCTTCAACGAGTACAACCACCGTGCGAACGAAGTGCTGAATGCAACCGTGAAGCGCATAGAGCCGCAGGATGTGATCTTCGACCTGGGCAAGGCGGAAGCGCGCATGCCGCGCCGCGAGCAGTCCCGTCTGGAGCAGTTTGCCGTGGGCGAGCGCGTCCGCGTGGTGCTGCTGCGCGTTGACCGCGCCGCCAAGGGGCCACAGGTGATCGTCTCGCGCGCTGCGCCGGAGCTGGTGCAGAACTTGTTCCAGAGCGAGGTGCCGGAGATTTACGACAGCACCGTGCAGATTCGCGCCATCGCGCGCGAGGCCGGCGAGCGCACCAAGATCGCCGTCATGTCGCGCGACAAGGACGTAGACCCGGTTGGCGCCTGCGTCGGCATGAAGGGTATGCGCGTGCAGTCGATTATCCGTGAGCTGCGCGGCGAGAAGATCGACATCATCGAGTTCAGCGAAGAGATCACCACCTTCGCCGAGAAGGCATTGCAGCCGGCCAAGGTAAGCCGCGTGAGCATCACCGATCTGGGCGAGAAGCAGCTGGAGGTCATTGTCGATGACACGCAGCTCTCGCTGGCCATCGGCAAGAAGGGGCAGAACGTGCGCCTGGCGGCGAAGTTACTGGGCTGGAAGATCGATATCAAGAGCGAGGAAGAAAAGCGCCAGGAAGTCGAGCAGCAGATGCAGGGTATGGGCGGTGGTCCCACCACCGCAATCGAGCAGGTCAGCGAACTGGGCGAGTCGATCATCCAGAAGCTGGTCGCTGCTGGCATCACAACTGTAGAAGCGCTCGCCGACATGACTCCCGAGCAACTGGAAGAGATTCCGGGAATTGGAGAGAAGACGTTGGAGAAGATCAGCGTTGCTGTGCGCCATTACTTCGGGCAGTATGAGCCCGGCGAGGAGCATCCCGTGCCGGTCCAGGCTGCGCCTCCGGCAGATGCCGACGCCGAGGCCGCCGCGGCGAAGGCCGCTTCGGACGCCAGCCTGGCCGAGGAAGAAGAGGCTCTCCGGCTCGATCTGACTGAGGACAATGAAGAACCGGTGGCCGAAGACGGCACCGGACTTGTCGATGACGACGTCGCCGAGGAGCAGCTCGCCGAGATCACCGAGGTCGGAGATGACCTTGATACCGAGGGCGCCCGGTCGGTCGCTCCCGGCAGCCACGACACCAGCGAAAAGCTCCGCCGGCATAAGGTCGATGAAGACGTCGCCGAGCCCGGCGAGTTTCGCGAAGAAGGCGACCAAAAGGACGATCAAAACAATGGTGGCGGCGCATAATGCGCCGTCCGCAAGCACTTCGACCCCAGATGGATAGCGCAAATTACGCCATTTCGGGCCATAATAGAAACAGCGTCATAATCCACTGCCAAGAGGTAGTTATGTATAGCTAAGGCGTGGGAGCAGGAATAAAAGGGGCGGATGAGTAAAGTTCGAATCAACGATTTAGCACGTGAACTTGAAGTGAAGAGCAGGGCAATTCTGGACGTTCTTGATCATGTCGGCGTCACCGAGAAGAAGACGCACTCCAGTTCGCTAGAGCTCGACGAAGCCGAGCGTGTGCGCGCCCACTTCCAGCGCAGCAGGGCAGGCTCAGCAGGCAGCAGGGGCGAGAACTCTGCTCCCCGGCCGAAGATTGACTGGTCGCGGGTTTCAAAACCCGGCGACGTCCTGAAGGCGATTCAGCAGAAGAAGGACGAAGCATCGGCGCCTCCGCCGCGGCCCGTAGCCGCTGCCTCTGTCGCCGTGGCTCCGCCTCCGGCGGCGCCCGCTGTGCCTGTTACTGGACGACCGGCTGCCCCTGTAGCGGCAGCGCCGGCCCCGCCGGTCGAGCGGCCCGTATCGGCTCCGCCTCCGCCGGCTCCGGTCGCCACAGCCCCGGCTCCGCGCCGTATCGTTCCTCAGCCGCGTCAGGCCGCCCCGATTGTAGCTCCGCCGCCGACGCCCGCCATTGCTGCGAAGCCGCCCGCCGGCCCCGTAGTAGCAAAGCCGCCGGTGACTGCCGCGGGTGCTCCCGTCGCCACTCCGCCGGCCGCTCCTCGCGAAGTTGTCGTAGCTGCGCCTCCTCCGGCTCATGCCGCTGTGAAACCGCCGGTTGTCGCGGCTACGCCTGCGCCGCCCGTCGTGGCCGCGCCTCCAGCCCCGGCCGTTGCCGCGGCGCCTCCGCCGGCAGCGCCCCCGCCGGCGCCTCCGGCTGAAACCCGGATCGCTGCCGCCCCTGCTCCCGTATCGGCAGAGCCTGCCCCGGCCCCGCGGCGTGTGATTATGCCGCAGACAGGGCCGCGCCCGGTCTACACCGCTCCTCCGCCGCCGAAGACACCTCCGCCCGTGTCGGCGCCTGCGGCGCCGGCAGGCGGCATCCAGCGTGGACGCCCGATCTTTGATCGCCGGCCCGCGGGAGGACCCGGCCAGCGTCCCGGCTATGCAGGGCCAGGCGGAGCCCCGGGTGGTCCAGGCGGCCGCCGTCCCATGCACCCCACCCGCAGTTCGCCCGGCGGAGCGCCGCAAGGTCCGCGTCCCGGCTTCGGACAGCGCCCGGGCATGGGCCCGCGCCCCGGCTTCGGACAGCGTCCAGGCCCAGGCGGAGCTCCCGGCCTCGTGCCGCCTCCGGGGGAAGCGCCGCGTCCGCAGCGTCCCGGACAAGGTGCGCGCCGCGGCCGCCAGACATATCAGAAGACCAAGGAAGGCCCGATGAAGGGCTTTGCTCCGCCATCGCGTTTCGGCGGAGCCCAGGTCCCACAGGAGCCGATGCCGATCACCCGCACCATTACGGTGACCGAAGGCATCAGCGTGAAGGATCTGGCCGAAAAGCTCGGCATTCGCGGCAAGGACCTGATCGCCACACTCCTCATGCGCGGCGTCTTCGTCACCGTCAACCAGTCGCTCGACGGCGAGCTGGTCAAGGATGTCGCCCGCCAGTTCGGCGCCGACACCTCGGTGATCACCTTCGAAGACCAGATGGCGAATGAGGCCATAGAGAACATGCTTTCGCAGGAGAACCCCGACGAGCTGGAAGTTTCGCGCCCGCCGGTGGTTACTGTTATGGGCCACGTCGATCACGGCAAGACCTCGCTGCTCGACGCCATCCGCGAGACCGATGTCGCAGGCGGCGAAGCCGGAGGCATCACCCAGCACATCGGCGCCTACAAGGTGAAGATCAACAAGCCGGACTCGCCCGCTTTCGGCCGCGAGATCGTCTTCCTCGACACCCCGGGCCACGAAGCCTTCACCCGCATGCGCGCCCGCGGAGCCAAGGTCACCGATATTGTTGTCGTGGTCGTCGCCGCCGATGACGGCGTGATGCCGCAGACCCTCGAAGCGATCGATCACGCCAAGGCGGCCAACGTGCCGATCATCGTGGCAGTGAACAAGATCGACAAGCCCGACGCTCAGCCCGACCGCGTGAAGCAGCAGTTGGGCGACCGCGGCCTGGTACCGGAAGCATGGGGCGGCTCGACGGTCTTCGTCGACGTCTCCGCCAAGAAGAAGCAGAACCTCGACCTGCTGCTCGAAATGATCTGCCTCGTTGCCGACCTCGGCGACCTCAAGGCCACGCCGGGACGTTCTGCCGTCGGCACAGTCATTGAAGCCAAGCTCGATCGCGGACGCGGCGCTGTCGCCTCGGTGCTCGTGCAGAACGGCACGCTGCGCAACCAGGACAGCTTCATCGTCGGCAACACCTTCGGCAAGATCCGCGCCATGTTTGACGACCGCGGACGCGCTATCGAAGAAGCCGGCCCTTCGACTCCGGTCGAGATTCTGGGCCTGGAAAGCATTCCCGACGCGGGCGATACCTTCCTCGTGGTTTCCGATCGTGACAAGGCCAAGAGCATTGCGCAGTACCGCAAGATGAAGGAGCGCGAAGCGCAGCTCGCCAAGAGCTCGCGCGTCTCGCTCGAAGGCCTGGCCGAGCAGATCAAGCAGGCCGGCGTCAAAGACCTGCCGATCATCCTCAAGGGCGACGTGCAGGGTTCGGTGCAGGTCTTGGCCGATTCGCTCCAGAAGATGTCCACCGAAAAGGTGCGCATCAAGGTCATCCACTCCGGAGCAGGCGCGATCACCGAAAGCGACGTGCTGCTGGCCTCGGCGTCGAATGCCATCATCATCGGCTTCAACGTCCGGCCGGAGCGCAAGACCGCCGAACTCGCCGAGCAGGAAGGCGTCGAGATCCGCATCCACTCGATCATCTACGAACTGCAGGACGAGATCCGCAAGGCGATGCTCGGACTCCTCGAACCTGTCTTCAAGGAGAGCTACCTGGGCCGCGCAGAAGTGCTCAACGTCTTCAAGATCCCGAAGGTGGGCACCATCGCCGGCTGCCGCGTCACCGACGGCGTGCTGCGGCGCGATGCCGAGGTTCGGCTCTCGCGCGACGGCGAGCAGGTCTACAAGGGCAAGCTCACCTCGCTCAAGCGCTTCAAGGACGACGCCCGTGAAGTCACCAGCGGCATGGAGTGCGGCGTGGGCCTCTCGAACTTCAACGACGTCCAGATCGGCGACAGCATCGAGGCATTCGTCACCGAGCGCGTCGCCGCGGAGCTGACGGCAAGCTAGGACTGGCCAGCCGGGCACACGCGCCTCCGGCGCCATCAGCAATTGTTGTGTCGGGCCCTCCCTTTGGGAGGGAATCGACGATCAGGGCTAGAAGGGAACGATCAGGCCGAATGGACAAGACCATCCGCAAATACGCGAGCTTTGACGAAATGAAGGCCGACGAATACCGTTACTGGCAAAGTCGGCCCGCGTATGAGCGGATGGATGCAGTCGACGAGTTGATTCTGGCTGCCTACGAGCTCAAAGGCTGGGAGTTGGAACCGGATGTACCAAGACTACAAAGACCTTTTGTCCGCTTTCCATGCCCATGGAGTTAAGTATCTGATCGTTGGCGGTTACGCTGTTATCCTCCACTCTCAGCCCCGCTTCACGAAAGACCTCGACATTTTCGTGAAGGGAGACGCCGTGAATTCGCAAGCGGTCTATGACGCTCTGACTACCTTCGGCGCACCGCTTCAAGAGATCCATCCCGAAGACTTTGCGGATAGAAGCACCTTTTTTCGTTTTGGAAGCGACCCTCGCGGCATCGATATTTTGCCCGAGATTCCCGGCGTCGATTTTGACTCGGCCTGGGAGCACCGCGTTGAACAGGTTATCGACCCTGCCAGCGGCTTCAGGGCGAATTTCATCTCCGCCGACGACCTCGTAGCATCCAAACTGGCAGCGGCAAGACCACAGGACCTCGCAGACGTAGAGGCAATTCAGAAGGCGGCCGAGGCCCGAGCTACCGCCAAGGAACTGCGCCAAAAATAACGGCGGCATTTCTTCTGCTGCCGGATCTTGTCATGCCCTTTCCATGACATTCCTCACTTGCCTCCATCCTTGAGAGTCGCCGACGATGGCTCGCAGGGAAACCCCATGGCTGAAACTTCAACCGCGGCGAAGGACGATCTCCTCACCATCATCGCCATCAGCATTGTCGCGCTAATGCTCTCGACCATGCTGCACGAAGGCATCGGCCACGGCCTGGTCGCAATGCTTACCGGAGCGACCTCCGGAACCCTCACGACCGTCGCCTGGTCGAGCGTTTATGACAACAAGCTCATTCTTGCCGGTGGCACGCTCGTCAATCTCATCGCGGGAGTCCTCTTCTGGCTGGCGCTGCGCGCCGCGCGCAACGCCTCGCCGCAGACCCGCTTCTTTCTACTGATCGCGATGGCCTTCAACCTCTTCAGCGGAACCGGTTACTTCCTGTTTTCTGGAGTCAGCAACTTCGGCGACTGGGCGGGAGTCATTGCCGGACTGCATCCCTACTGGTTGTGGCGCATGCTCCTGATCCTCATCGGCGTCGCCACGTACTACTTCGCGATGCGCATCGTCGGCAGCAGCCTGGTGCACTATCTGGGAGTTCCAATCAGCGACTCTGTGCGCTTTCGCAGACTAACCTGGATACCCTACTTCGCGGCCATCGCCATCGAGGTGATCGCCGGACTCCGCAACCCGCTTGGTCTCACCCTGGTCTTCGTCTCCGCACTCCCGGCTACCGCCGGAGGCAATTGCGGCCTGCTCTTTATGGCGAAGTACATCCCGCAATCGATCGCTCCCGGCCCGAACTCTCAGCCGGTCGCGCGAAGCTACCCATGGCTCATCGTGGCGGCCGCCCTCGCGCTGGTCTTCATCCTTGTTCTCGGGCCCGGAGTTCAGGTCCGTCGATAAGATAAACGTCATGCCTGTCGCCTGCATGACCATCGAGCTACGCATCGAGCATGCGCACTCGCTCAAGGACCGCCGCCAGGTTGTTCGCAGCCTGAAGGAAAAGCTCGCCCGCGGCTTCAACATCTCGATCGCAGAGATGGATGAGGCTGTCCTCTGGCAGTCAGCCACCCTCGGCGTCGCCGCCATCTCCGCATCGCGCGATTATCTCTCCGGCCTCATGCGTCAGGTCGAAGACGCGGTCAATCGCATCGCTAACGACCTGGGCGCGCAGGCCGTCGATATCTGGTGGGAATATCTGGACACATAAATCGCAACAGTTTCGGCTTCTTTCTGATATTCTCAAACGTTTAACCAAAGGAAGAAAGATGCCGGAGCCAAGGGCACGACAATACCACCGGGACCGGGTCGCCGAGACGCTGCGCGAAGAGATCGGCGCAATGATCGAAGGCGAGCTTTCCGACCCACGCATCAGCTTTGCATACGTCACACAGGTTGTTCTGCAGCCCGGCGGCAAGTCCGGACTCATCTACGTCGCCGTCGATGGCGGCCCCGAGGAGGAGAAGAACACCCTCGAGGGCCTGATGGCTGCGCGCGGCTACATCCGCCACGAGCTGCACGAGCGCATGGGCACCCGCCACGTTCCCGATCTCACCTTTCACATTGATCGCTCCGACAAAATGAAGGCGCGCATCGATGAATTGCTGGGCCGCAAGCGCAACCGCAAGAAGGAGGGTACCGGCACTCTGGAGTAGGAGTAGACGCGGCCGCCGCTATGCAGAGACTCGACGACATCCATGCCGTTCTTCGCGCCATTGAGCGCGGGGAGCGCTTTCTTGTGTCTGCCCATGCCCGTCCCGATGGAGACGCCGTCGGCTCCATCCTTGCCTGCGGCATGATTCTCGACCAGCTCGGCAAGCAGGTCGATATGGTCTCCTTCGACCCGGTCCCCCTGATCTACCACGGACTTCCCTGCGCGCAGGCCATCCGGCAGGTGGAACGCGTCCAGGGCGACTATGACGCGGTGATCCTGCTCGAATGCGACAGCGTGGAACGCTCGCGCCTTCTGGGGCTCGAGGATCGATTCATCATCAACATCGACCACCACGCCAGCGGTCGCGCTTTCGCCCAGGTGAACTGGATCGACACCGGCGCCTGCGCCGTTGCCGAGATGGTCTACGACCTCGCCAACGCATCGGGCGTCGAGATCACGTCGGAGATGGCCACCTGCATCTATACAGCGGTGCTCACCGACACCGGCTCATTCTGCTATGCGGGCACCGATGCGCACACCTTCGATCTCGCCTGCAACCTGGTGCGCCGCGGCGCTGATCCGGCGCTCATCGCGCAACACACTTACTTCTCTAACCCCACCTCCAAGATGCTTTTGCTCGGCGCTGCGCTCTCCAATCTCAAGCGCGACGGCCGCCTGGCCTGGATGTGGGTCACCCACGAAGACATGCTGCGCACTCGCGCCGCCGAAGAGGACTGCGAAGGCCTGGTGAATTACGCCATCGGCATCGCCGGCGTCGAGGTTGCGGTGTTTCTGCGCGAGCTGCCCACGCGCAGCGTGCGCCTCTCGCTGCGCAGTAAAGGAGAATTCAACGTTGCCCGCATCGCCGAGCGCTTCGGAGGCGGAGGGCACCTCCACGCCAGCGGCTGCACGATCGACGGGCCGCTTCCGGTCGCGGCCGCCAACATCCTCGATCATCTCCGTGAGTGTCTGCAGAGTCCGGTGCACGAATTCGCGTGATCTCGACCTCTTCCCTGCTGCTTTGAATCGCACTTCGGTTTACTTCTGTCCGAAAACCGAACATCTCTCCGGCGCGCCGGGCGCGAATTCAGCATCCGATCTGTTAGCCTTTACCCGGACCCCCTGATAGACTGTGGATATATCACCTAGATTGAAAGTGTTGTCCCATAGTCCTGCGAGCCTGCTCGCCCGTTTTCCGGTTCTTGAAACGGTGCTCGAAGCGTCGACGCTGTTTATCCTGACCGCGTTCTTTCTCTTTTACGGTCTGGTTCCCATCTTCGGAGGGCCGGGCATCGGCCTGGTAGGCGCCGATGAGCCGCGGTATGCGCAGGTGGCGCGCGAAATGCTCGCCCGCCACGACTACATCACGCCGATCCTCTGGGGCAAGCCATGGCTGGAGAAGCCAGCCCTCTATTACTGGCGGGCGATGTTCTCTTTCCGGGAATTCGGCGTTCACGATTGGACTGCCCGTCTGCCCTCCGCCAGCTTCGCTTTCATCCTCGTCACCCTCATCTACCTCCACATTCGCCGTTTCCGCCGGGGAGGCCAGCTCGACGCTGCTCTTATCACCGCTTCCTGCGCCGGCATCATCGCCTTCTCCCGCGGCGCCTCGACCGACATGCAGCTGGCAGCGCCCTTCTGCATCGGCATGCTCGGCTGGTACGCGTGGTACGAGACAGACAGCAAGTTCTGGCTCTTCGATCTCTATTTCTTCGTTGGGGCCGCAACCTTGGCGAAAGGGCCGGTCGCGCCCTTTATGGCCATTCTGATCCTGGTGACTTTTGCCGCGCTGCGCAAGGAGTGGACCATCCTCCGCCGCACCATCTGGTGGCCAGGCGTGACACTCTATCTCGCCATGGTGCTGCCGTGGTTTATCGCCGTGCAGAAGCGCAACCCCAATTTCCTGCGGGTCTTCTTCCTGCAGCACAATCTCGAGCGCTTCGCCACCAACCGCTTCCAGCATGAGCAGTCCTCCTGGTTCTACCTGCCCATCGTTCTTCTCGCGCTGACTCCCTGGGCCGTCCTCGCTATCGCCGCCTTCAGCGATGCCATCCGGCAATCTGTCGCCGAGTGGCGCGCCCGCCGTGCGAAATACCACTACATGGGAAATTTCCGCGCCGGCGACGCCTTCCCGGAATTCCTCGTGCTCTGGGCGCTGATCCCGATCGTCTTTTTCTCCTTCTCTGAGTCGAAGCTTCCCGGTTACATCCTGCCATCGATCCCGCCTCTGACCATCCTGACCGGCGACTATCTCAACCGCATGCGGGAGCGCGGGCTCAAGCCCTGGCTGCTGATCACTCACGCGCTGCTCACCGGCCTGCTCACCGCGTTCGTTGTCCTGCTGCCGCTGCACCTGCAGCATCCCGAAGCTCTGCCGCCGGTAAACGCCATCATTGCCGGAGGCATGACCGGCCTCGCCGCCGCGGTCTTCATCCTGATTACCGTTTACCGCTTCGGCCTCAAGCGCCTGCGCATCGCGACCATGACGCCCATGGTCATCATGCTGCTTTTCCTCTTCGGGATCGGCCCCTTCTTCGGAATCGGCGCGATCGCCAACACCAAGCGCAACATCACGCTGATCGATCTGACCTATTCGGCACGCCCCCTCTCCCGCATCATCTCCCAGATCGCCCCTCCTGACGGCACCGTCGCCGTATTCAAGGTGCGCCGCGATCTCGAATATGGACTCTCCTTCTATCGGGATCAGCGGGTGGTCAACTATGAGCGGGACGGGGTTCCTCCGCAGGCACACATCCTTGTCGTGCGTGAGTCTTACATTGACCAGCTACGTCCATTACTTCAGGGTAGGACATACGAGCCTCTTTTCACGTATCCTGCTCAGAACCTGGTTGTGTACTCTGTTGCCGCACGCCAGTAGCCTGAGACGCAAAAACTGAATAGAAAATAGAAAGAGCACGTGCCGGGGATAGTCCGTCTGCATCTGTGGCATCCGGCGGCCACGCGTGTATTCTTACCCTGCTGAAAGCGAAGATGACACCGGCGCTGCAAGTCGAAATTCTCGATCTACGGCACTTCTCGGGAACCAGCCTGCGTCCCCTGCTGGAGGCCGAGTCGCGCCTGTGGAGCGAACGCCTCGAATGGGATTACCGCGCCTCCGCCGACCTGCTTCTGCAATATCTCGACTCGCGGGTGCTGCCTGGTTATGTGGCCATCGAGAACGGCCGCGTCGCCGGATACCTCTTCTGCGTCTACGAGGAGCACAAGGCGGTTATCGGCGATGTCTTCGCCCTTGCCCCGCAAAGCTCCGATGCCACGGCCACCGACATCGAGCTGCGCCTGCTCGAAAGCCTCATCGAACTGCTCAAGCATTCCCCGGGTGTGGACCGCATCGAGTCGCAGCTTCTTCTGCATCCTCACGGACTGCACGCCAGCGTCTTCCGCGCAGCGGGCTTCGAGATCTACCGCCGGCTCTTCATGCGGCTCAACCTTACCGTGGCTCTCACAGCGCCCACGCCTGCGCTGCCCGAGGGCCTCTTGATGCGCTCATGGCATGAGGATGACTTCAATGCCGCCGCCCATCTGATCTCCGCCGCCTACCAGGGACACCTCGACAGCCACATCAACGACCAGTACCGCACCGTGGCCGGCTCGCTTCGCTTCCTGCATAACATCGTCCGCTTCCCCGGCTGCGGCCAGTTCGATCCCACGGCCTCGCGCGTGCTCGTCCGCTCCGACAGCAATGAAGTCGTGGCGATGCTCCTCTGTTCGCGGGTGCGCAGCGACGTCGCCCATGTCACCCAGCTCTGCGTAGCCGAACAAAGCCGGGGCCGGCACCTGGGCCGCATTCTGATCGACGACTGCGCCGCCCATCTCCATGCGCGCGGCTTTCGCGCCCTCAGCCTTACCGTTACCGAGGCAAACGAGAACGCCGTCGCGCTCTACCGCCACGCGGGTTTCGAGGTGACCCACACCTTCGATGCCATGTTGTGGGAGAAGACGAAGAACAGGGAATAGGGTGTAGGGAACAGGGTGTAGCCGGATATTCCAGAGCTCAGGAATATCAGGCGCCTGCCGTTCTATCCCCTGCAACCTATCTGCGGATGAGCCACATCACCCAGCTGGCCACGATCACCACGCCAACGAACATCGACCAGCAGTAGAGTCCGTAGCGAATCATCGCCCTGGGTGTGGACCGCTGCGTGATTCCGAAGACCACCGACGCAAAGGTGGCGAAGAGCAGGACCGCCGTGAAGTGAGAGGGAGCAAACATCACGCTTTCCTCCCGATGCGCAGATTGTGCGCGTCAACGGCGGAGATGAAATTCAACAGCCCCGCCACTACGATGAACTTGGTGCCGTAATCGGCGGTGGCAATCTCGACCGCGCCATGGCCAAGATTAAAGAACCGCCCCAGCATGTAGAGGACGCCATTGCCGAGGTCGCCGGCAAAGCCCAGCATGTCGAGCACGTCACCGGTATTCGGCGCGTACAGCTTGCCCTGCATCGCCAGTCCCAGCCAGAACATCACCGTGATCGAGACGAAGAGCAGCAGCGCGCGCACCCAGCGCCCCGTGAGCAGATGACCTGCTCCCGGAACCAGCCAGCCCAGAATCAAAGCCGAGTAAACAAAGCCCTGCGAGGTCGTCTTCGCGGGCACTTGAACCTTGGAAGCCATTTCTCTTTTGACTATAACAGCTTAAGGGTGGCGATCATGCACCCGGGATAAACCGGATCGCCGTGCTGACGGGCATAATGGAAATCGAGGCGAACCATGCACCCCGATCTAGAAGACGCCACCTCGCTCCTGGACCACACCCCTGCCGCGCTCAATTCCCTTCTGCGCGATCTGCCCGAGACCTGGACGCACCGCAATGAAGGCCCGGGCACATGGAGCGCCTTCGACGTTGTCGGCCACCTAATCGATTGCGAGCACACCAACTGGATCCCGCGCATCGAGTGGATTCTCAACTACGGTGAGACGCAGCCATTCCGGCGCTTTGACCGCGCCGGTCACGCCTGCGAGACCGCCGGAAAATCGCTCCCCGAGTTACTCGATGAATTTGCCCGGCTGCGCCTGGAGAACCTCGGCATCTTCACTACGATGAATCTCCAGCCCGCGGATTTCGAGCGCCGCGGCCTGCATCCATCTCTCGGACCCGTGACCCTGTCGAACCTGCTCTCCACCTGGGTCGCGCACGACCTCACCCATCTGCACCAGATCTCGCGGATCATGGCGTATCAATATCGCGAAGCCGTCGGTCCGTGGAGCAGATTCCTCGGCGTGATGCACTGCGCCGGCCACAGCGAGAAGGCCTAGATCCTGACCAGCTCCTGCTGTACCCGTCCCGACGCCGCTGCGCGCTCCGCTGTCGTGATCATGTTCAGCTCACTCCTGATGCCGAACTGTTTGAGATAAACCCCCGGCTCGACCGAGAAGCAGGTGTGGGGCAGGATCAGCCGCTCATCGTGTGTCTCCAGATTGTCGAGGTGCGCGCCGTTGCCGTGCAGCGTGTTGCTGATGTTGTGCCCCGTGCGATGCGTGAAGTATTTGCCGTATCCCGCTGCATTGATGACTTCCCGCGACGCGTCGTCGGCCTGCCACCCGGCGATCGGCTCCTTGCGATAGAAGGCCTCCTTGACCGCCTTCACCGCTGCATCGCGCGCATTCCTCACAACCTCGAAGACTTCTTTTTCCTTATCCGAAGGCTCGCGTCCGACAACGCCCGTCCAGGTGATGTCGTAAAAGCAGGTGCCCGGCCGGTCCTTGCGACCCCAGATATCGATCAGCACAAAGTCGCCGTCGTGGATCTTCTTCGCGCTCGCCTCGGTCGGCTCGTAATGCGAATCCGCGCTGTTGGCGTTCACCGAGACATTCGGCCCGTTCTCCCACACCATGTCAGCGCGCCGCATCGCCTCCGACAGCCACTGCACGATGTCGTACTCGGTCACCTTGCCGGGCGATCCGCTCGCCGGACGAACCCTGCGCCCGATCTCGCGAAAACCCTCCGCCAGAATCTCATCGATCGCCTTCTGCGCTTCATAGTGGCTGGCAATCTGCTCGGGACTGAGCACCGCCTCGAAGCGGCTCACCAGGTTGGCCGAACTGACGATCGTCTTGCCCATCTCGCGCAGAACTTCCATCGTGCCCGCATCCAGCATCGAGACATACATGATTGCGTTGCGCGGCGAGTACTGCATGGCGATCTTCTCGTAAGGAGCCAGCATCGCATCGAGGCCCTTTTCCAGCTCCTGCCACGACGAGTACACGCCCTTCGAGCCGGGCAGCGAATCCAGCCGTCCCGACTCGATGCGGTGCACCAGCTTGCGCGGCTCACCCGCTGCCGGGACCACGTAATACCAGCGGCGCGTTACCAGAGCGCTCGCCGGCAGCCCGAGAATGCTGTAAGCAATGGAATCGCGATGATGGTGATCGTAGAAAAGCCACGCATCCAGTTCCTGTTCGCGGAGAGCGTCCTGAATCGCCTCGATCTGCATAGCAAGCTCCTCTGGGAACCTGTGATGAACAGGCTCGTTGGAAACCACCAAGTCTATCCGATGCCGGTTGATGCCGCGTAACAGCGGCGCTTCCGCCCCGCGGGATCGCTGTTATAGACTCAATCCTCCCGCCCGCTCCTGCGGGAAATCACGGAATCGAGGGCGCTCTTCATGCGGATCGGTACAGCGTTGATCGCTTTTCTTATCGGCCTGGCCGGAATATCAACCATGATCGCATCCCACCGGCTGCAGCACATCCGCGCAGTGGACACAATTCAGCTGCTCGCCACGGGCATGTGCTTCGGCATCGCCATTGTGGTCGCCGCACGCCCCGCGCCTGACGCTTTTCTACTTCTTTCCGTGCGAAGTCTCTGACGTCGCCTCGTCCAGCATCGTGTAGAGCTTGTTGTAATCCGTCACCTCGGTGTACGGAGGAGCGCCCCCACTCCGGTCCGTCACCACCCACACCGTCGGGGTCTGATGCACGCCCAGCCGCTCGCCCAGCGCGTAATCCGCCTTCACCTCATCGGCCAGCTTGCCCTGCGGATCCATCACAAAGGGCAGCTGAATGCCGTGCTGCTGGGCAAACTTCGCGGTGAATGCGCGCAGGTCGTCCTTCGTCTCGATGCTCATCTGGTTGGTGAAGACCGCGTCGCGATATTCGTCGCCCATGCCCTTTTTCTGTGTATCGAACCAGCGGGCATTCACCGCTGCCTGGAAGCTCCAGACGTGCATTTGCAGCGGAAAATCGTGCCTCAGCCAGGGCACGCGATACTTGGCCGCGGCATCCTTGATGACCGGGTTCTGCCGCGCGCACATCGGACACTCCAGATCGGCAAACTCGACCAGCGCCACATGCGCGCCTGGAGGCGGCTTGAGATAAGACATATCATGCTGGGCCAGGCTTACCGGTCCGCCCAACGCAAGAATAATTCCACCGAGAGAAAGCAGCGCGTTACGTAGCATAGTGATGAATCCAATTTTATCGTGCGATGATCCGCGAATCGAGCCGTCTATAAAATCAACGGCTCTATCCAATAGAATCGACGTAAGCCGGCCGCCGGCGTAAGCCGAGGAGAGCCCGCAAACCAAAGGGAGAATAAGCACCTTCATGCGATTTCTGATTGCCTTCTGCGCCCTTGCGGGCATGGTGGTTGCCACGCTGGCGTTTCGCGTGCACTACTCCAACGATGTCCAGCCCTGCGACATCAATGCCCACTGGGATTGCGGCATCGTCAACCACAGCCGCTACGCCGAGATCCATCATGTTCCAGTCGCCGCCATCGGCATCGCCGGCTATCTCGTCCTCGGCCTGCTTACGCTGATGCGCCGCCGCTGGTCCACCCTTATCGCCGCCCTCATCGGCCTGTCGTTCTCTCTCTATCTCACCAACATCGAAGCCCACAAGCTTGAGGTCTATTGCCTTTACTGCGTCATATCGCAAGGCATCATCGCGCTGATCACGCTTCTTTCGCTTCTCTGGATTTTCACCGGCCGCAAGACGGCGAGGGCATAGACTTCGCTTGACCGTCCCGGCGAATCTGCAGGCTCCAGCCGCTCACAGGCGCGCTCTCTTCGAGTTTCGCTGGTACACCTTTCTCCTCGCCTTTCTCGTTCTGCCCAATCTCCCCCTGATCCTGGCCGCGCATCCGCTGAGCTTGCTGTTGCGCGGCTACATCAATCTCGATTACCTGCTGATCGGCCTGCTGTCGCTGTTTCTCCCGCGGGCCATCACCTTTCTGCTGCTCTTTGCAGCCATCCTGCTCGATTTCATTCACGCCGTCTGTGTCACCTACCTGTTCTCGCCTGCTGAATTTCTTCAGGTCATGCGCTACGGCGGCCTGCTCTCGATAACGCGCATCGGCCTGATCTTCGCCGCGCTTGCCTTCACGATTCTGATCTGCCTGGCCACGGTGGCCTTCACCTCGCGCCATGCCCCCGGCCGCCCCCGCCGGATCGCAATTGTAACCACGACAGTTCTGATTGTCGCCCTCTCGCTCCCCGACCTGCGCAGCGGCCGGGAAATTCTCCTCATCCACAACGACGCCGCGCCCGCGCGAATAACGCGCACCCCCACCATCGGACTTCTCTACAGCCAGTTCATTTATGACCAATACGCCCGCGGCATGCGCCTCGGCGGACTGCAGGCCATGCCTTCGGCCACGGCCCTCGCTCTGAACCATCTCCGCGATTACGCAAGGCAAAGGCAGCAGCCTGACGTCGTGCTCGTGCTCGTCGAATCCTTCGGACTCGCCCACGACCCCGCGATCCGCCATTCGCTCGTCGCGCCGTATGCCGATCCCCGCTTGCTCGCCCGGTACAAGGTGCTCCAGGGAACCATGCCATTCGAGGGAGCAACCACATCCGGCGAGGGGCGTGAGCTATGCCAGAGCCGCTTAGGCACCTTCATCACCCAGGGCACGGCGGCACAGCTCGACCGCTGCGTTCCCAGGCGCCTGCGCGGCATGGGATACGACACCCTCGCCTTGCATGGCTTCGATGGCCAGATGTACGACCGCAAAGACTGGTATCCAAAGATGGGCTTCGAGGATATGTGGTTTCACGGCCGCCTGAAAGCGGCCGGACTGCCCGACTGCGCCGGGCCGTTTCCGGGAAGCTGCGACGCAGCCGTTGCCGCGTGGCTGGCAACGCGCCTGGGCCAGCCGCGCTCCGCGCCGCTTTTTGTCCACTGGGTGACCCTGAGCTCGCATCTGCCCATCTGGGGATCGGTCGAGGAGGCATCGGCTCAGTATTGCAACCTCAGCCCAGCCACCCGCAGCGACATTGCCATCTGCTCGTGGACTCATCTCGTGACGGTGGTCAATCAGTCGGTCCGCGACATCGCCCTCGCGCAGCTCGCGCGCCCCACGATCTTCATCATCGTCGGCGACCACGCTCCGCCCTTCGACAAGGACGCCGAGCGAGCGCAGTTCTCCGCGACCGAAGTCCCCTACGTCATCCTGTTGCCGAAACAATCCGGCCATTGAAAAGGCCGGGCGCAGCTGAATCTGACGCGGCTCTCAGCGTCCCAGCGGTAAAGGCCAGGTTGAGAATCGGCCTGCCAGCAGCGCGATTCGCACTCCGTCGGCACTCGCCTCTGTGCCATCCCCGGGGTTCTGCAGAGGAGTCTGTGTGTGGAAGTAGCGCTTATATGCCGCGATCCAGTCGGTGGCGATATCTTTCTGCGCCGTAGCCAGATCGATCTGGCCGTCGCAGACCATGGTGTGCAGCCGCTCCTCCAGCTCGTCCTTCACATGCGCATTCCATGCAGTCGATCCGTAGGGCTCGGGCCAGAGATTTCTCGCGTCGTCGGCTCCTCCCAGGTCGGGAGCGATGAGGTAGTCGAGCTCATACGACTTGCTGGCGGAAACCGGCAGCCCGTATTCGCGAAAAACCTTCAGCTCCATCGAAACGTCTTCGTCGGGAGGGCCATTCGGCTGCCGCCTTCTGCATAATTCACTGATCTTCACCGGCCGCGTGTATCCCGGCGTCAGTGTCCGGTCGGGAAGCGCGCGTGCCTGAACCCGCAACACCGGCTCGGGCAGAAGCAAACCGGAATGCAGTTTCCACGCGGCCGCCGCAAGAATCAGCACCGCAACGCAGGCGCAGGCAGCCTGGCGGAAAATTGAGCTCGAAAATATCCCGGGGCGCGGAGCAGGTCCTGCAGCCGCGGCCGCAGCCATCTGCGCCCGGAGCGACGAACGAAGTCCATCCCTGCGCGGCACCCGCCCGTCAGTCCGGCTTTGGTGCAGGTGGACAAAATCCGCGATGGCGCCCTCCATGTCCGCTGCGCGTGTGCGGCATGACCAGCAGGCCGCCAGGTGTTCGCGCATCTCGGCCGCGCGCCGCGGCGCAAGCTCGCCGTCGGCATAAAGAAGGAGGTCCTGATCCGACAGATGAACCTCGTTGTCGCGCATCGTTCTCTACCTCCCTTCGGACCGCGCCAGCCGCGCCAGGGACCGCGCCAGCGACATCGAAACGCTGCCCAGCGAGATCCCGAGTATCTCGGCGATCTCGCGATACTTCAACCCCTCGGCCCGCAGGGTCAGACAGCGCTGGTCCTGCTCCGGCATCGCTTCGAGAACCGCGAGCAGCCGTTTCTGCCTCTGGCCGAAGGCAATGCGCTCTTCGATCGTCGGCCCGGGATCGGAGTGCGCCGCCTCAATCTCCTCGTAAGCCACAGCCGAGGAACCTGCCTGGTTCGCGCTGCGCCGCTTCAGTGCCAGATTGTGTGCCACCCGAAAAATCCAGCCTCGCAGATTCTGCCGCGATCGGCCCAGCTGCAGATGCCGGAAGAGCGAGAGAAACGTCTCCTGAACGATATCTTCAGCGTCGTGCGTCGCAATGCCGAATGACAGAATGTATCGGAAAAGCCGCTCCTGCAGCTGGTCGAAGAGCGAGATGACCTCAACCTCAATTTCTGTCGGAGCGCCCGCGGAGACCGCTCCGATCGCCGGCAACGGCAGACTGATGGTCGAATCCTGATTGGAAGCCGTCATCGTTTTCTACATACTAAATTCCACGCGCCCGCTCTTTGTTCAGCCTTTCTTTGCGGATGTGGCACTTTCGGGTCACGCGTTCCCATAAAAAGACTGAACAGAATCGCTCCCGCCGGAATATGGAAGCATGCAGCCATCCGGCTTAAAAAGATGCACGGCCCTTCTTTTTTTCTTTTTCGCCCTGCGCGCCCCTGGACAGGGGAACACCGGCGGACTCCGCCTTACAGTGACCGACCCCTCCGGCGCTGCTTTACCGGCCAGCGGCCGCATAGCCGGCCCCGGAGCCGATCGCCCATTCCAAACCGATGCCCACGGAGCCGTCTCGTTCACCGGTTTAAAGTTTGGACGCTACCGCGTCGAGCTATCAAGATCTGGATTCGCCACCAGGATTCTTACCATCGATATCGACTCGGCAGCGACCGTTTCAAAGCAGGTCACCCTTCTGGTTCAAGGCGTCTCGACCAGCATTACCGTACTTTCGCCAGCGCCAATCGGCGTGGCCAGCCAGCCAGTCGATCAAATCCCGGTGCCGGTGCAGGGGCTCACCGCAAAACAGCTGGAGGACAGCAATGCGCTCGATCTTGCGGACCTTATGAATAAGCGCCTGACCAGCGTGTACATCAACGAGAACGCTGAAAACCCTTATCAGCCGGACATTAATTACCGCGGTTATACCGCCTCTCCTTTGCTGGGAACGCCGGAAGGGTTATCCGTCTATCTCGACGGCGTGCGCCAGAACCAGCCGTTCGGCGACATCGTCGCGTGGGACTTGATCCCCAAAGTGGCTATCAAAGACATGGCGCTCATCCCGGGATCTGATCCAGTGTACGGCCTGAACACATTGGGTGGTGCCATCGCGGTGCAGACGAAGGATGGTCGCAATGCTCCCGGGGCATCACTGCAACTCACCGGAGGCAAATTTGGTCGACGAGCCGGCGAAGGAGAGTTAGGCGGCGTGCTGCCCAGAGGCTTCAACTATTACCTGGCAGGCAATCTCTATCGTGAAGATGGATGGCGGCAGTATTCTCCATCCGAAGTTCGGCAGTCTTTCGCCAAGATCGGATGGACGGATGACAAGACGAGTGTGTTTCTGACCGGCGCCTATGCGAACAACTGGCTGACCGGCAACGGCACCTCAGACTACCGGTTTCTAGCGGTTAATTACACCGCGGTCAATTCAATTCCTGATGTTACCTGGGACCATTCCCCCTCACTGACCTTAAACGTCACCCGCGCATTAACAGATCGCCTGACCCTCTCAGCGAATGCCTACTATCGTTATGTCCGCACCGACAGCTCCAATGGTGACTTGAACGACGATTCGTTCGGCGAGGATCTTTACGACCTGAGCCCCGACGATGTCGATGCACTCACGGCCGCGGGATACTCCGGCTTCCCGGTCACAGGCAACCCCACGACCGAGCCCTTTCCTTACTGGCTTTGCCTTGCGCAGGTGCTTCAAAACGACACTGGCGGCGCTCCGTCCGAGACTTGCAATGGCGTCATCACGCGAACTACGGATAAAGAGAACGCCTATGGTCTCTCCGGTTTAATCACGTGGCAGACAAAGCATAACCGGCTTTCGGTGGGTGCCAGCTGGGACCGCGGCACGTCGACTTACCATCAGCTCACTCAGATGGGCTATCTGAATACCGACAATGTTTCTTTTACGCTTGTCCCCATCTTTCTGAACGGCACCACCTTTGACGACGACGGAAACCCCGTAGACACCCAGGTGCTCCTGCACGGAACGGTCAACACGCCAAGCATTTATGCCACTGATACGCTCATCTATGGTCCCTGGGCCGTTACACTCTCCGGGCGTTACAATCACACCTCGCTCGACAACCTGGACTACCTTCCCCCTTCTGCGGCACGCGGCAATCTCACCAGCAACAATCTCTTCCAGCGATTCAACCCCGCCGCCGGTGTCACTTATAAGCTGTCTCCGCTCTTCAACGCCTATTTCAATTACAGCGAAGCCAGCCGCGCTCCCACTTCTATCGAGCTTGGTTGCTCCGATCCAAACGAGCCATGCAACCTGCCGAATGCGCTGGTCAGTGATCCGCCACTCAAGCAGGTGGTCTCACGGACTGTGGAAGTGGGCATCCGGAGTAACGAGAATCGTTCGTTTCAGTGGAGTGCGGATTACTTCTTTGGCCAGAACTTTAACGACCTGCTCTTTGTCGCCTCAGAACAGACAGGGTTCGGCTACTTCCTCAATTTCGGTAAAACCCGCCGGGATGGCATCGAACTGGAGATTTCCGAAGATTGGAGGCATTGGAGTGTCGGTAGTAATTACACCTTCATGAACGCCACCTATCAAAGTCCTCAGACCATCGATGGCGGCAGCAACAGCACGAACGATAGCGCTCTCGCCGGCCAGCCCGGCATCGACGACAACATCCACATCGTGCCCGGCGACTTCATACCCCAGGTTCCACGGAACATATTCAAGTTCTACGGCCAATACCATCCTTCTCCCAAACTGATTGTCGAGACGGACATTCTGGCGGTCGGATCCTCATTCGCGCGCGGCAATGAAAACAATCTCGATCAGCCGGACGGCGTTTACTATCTGGGCTCGGGGAAGTCTCCCGGGTACGGCTTTGGCGGCATTGGCACACGCTACCAGCTAACCGACCACATTCAACTTTTCATGCAGATCAATAATATTCTCGATAAGCACTACTCGACCGCCGCACAACTCGGTACCACACCTTTCGATAACAACAATCATTTCATCGCGCAGCCCTTCGGCACGCCTTACGGCGACGACAACGTTCCGATTCGCTCCTCTTCCTTCCAGGCACCAGGCACTCCGTTCAACATTTATGGAGGGCTGAAGTTGACCTTCTGGAAGCAGAAATAGAGTGCAGCTTTCTGTACAACGCCCACGCGCGCGCTTCGCATCCCTCTAGACAGTGGATGAGTGAAGGGGGTAGCGAATGGATCCCAGAACGGAAACTGCAATTGTGGTCGTCATTGCGATTATCGCGGTTCTGATGATCGCGTGGCTGGTGGTGCGCAAGCAGCGACGGGCGAAGCTGCGCCAGCGCTTTGGACCCGAATACGATCGGGCTGTGCGCGAGGTTGGCGCAACACGCGCCGATGCTGTATTGCTCGAGCGGGAAAAGCGTGTCGAGAAATTCTCCCTCCGCGCCATTGCTCCCGATGAGCGCGAACGCTTTATCAGCGAATGGCGCGTCATTCAGTCGCAGTTCGTCGATGACCCGCAGGGAGCGGTCACCGCGGCCGACCTCCTAGTGGACAAGGTGATGCAGGCGCGAGGCTATCCCATGACCGACTTCGAACAGCGCGCCGCGGATATCTCCGTTGGCCATCCGCACGTAGTGGCCAACTACCGCGCCGCCCGTTTGATCGCCCTGCGGCATCGGGAAGGACAAGCCACTACCGAGGATCTCCGCCAGGCAATGATCTACTACCGCTCACTCTTCGACGACCTGCTCGAAACAACACCGGCAGCACCGGTAACCCACAAACGAGAGGTGGCGTAATGACTGATCTCAAGAGACAGCAAGAGTTAACTACAGCCGATCTTGCCGCACGAGGAGGCAACTTCGCCAATTCCAACCTGGCAGTAGACACACAAAATGCCGAATACGCCGAGGACTACATTGCGGCGAATCCGCAGCGCCCGAGGCTGGTCGAGTCCCCTCCATCGGCCGCAACCGGCAGCTCCACGACCCCGCTGCTCTCCGACACGGACATCGGTGATTTGCGCTCGCGCTGGAGCGACGTCCAGGCGACATTTGTCGATGAGCCCCGGCGCTCGGTTGAGGAGGCAGACCAGCTTGTCGCAACCGTAATGCAGCGGTTGGCAGAGGGCTTCGCCAACGAGCGCGCCTCTCTCGAAAGGCAATGGGATAGCGGCGATAACGTCTCGACTGAGGATCTCCGGGTGGCTCTCCAGCGCTATCGCGCCTTCTTCGGTCGATTGCTGAATGCCGCTTAACCAATCCTCCGCATAGCCAACTGCGGGGCTGTCTTTGACAGCCCCGTTTTTCGTCTTGGAGGCCCCGACCACCCCGGATGGGCCCTTTCCCCTAAAAATCGCTTCTCCCGGCATCTGAGCCTGCCGCTGGCTGGCGCGATATGACGCGCTCTGACGCGATGTCGACACCGATCTGGTCAACGGCAACGCCCCGCTGGGATGCCGCGTGCCCGTCTTCGTGGTCTCGCCCTTCTCGCAGGGCAATCCGGCGAGGCCGCATATCAATTCCCTGCTCTACGATCACACTTCCGTCCTCAAGCTGATCGAGTGGCGCTACAACCTGCCTCCGCTCACCGGCCGTGATGCTTCGAACGAGATTGCCAATCTTGCCCTCGCCCTGAATCTCAGCGGCCCCAACTTCAACCCTCCCGCGCTACCGGTCATTTCACAGCCCACCCCGAATCCCTGCGGCCTGTTCGAATTGGGGAGTCAGGTCGATAACGAAAGCTACGATTTCCTCCAGCTGCTGCAATCCGACCTTGCGGCGGACTGGAAGAAGGGCGTTTAGAGCCGCGCGATCGACCGGCAAGGCTACTGCACCGGAACGCGGCGGCGAAGTTCATCGTAGAAATTCAGCAGTATCTGTGCGTCCGGTGGACCCTGGTTCTGTTCGCCGAGCACGGGCATGACGAACCGTTTCCCATCGGGAGCGATAACCGCCGCGGCCCGATCGCAGCAAAATGCCGCAAGTTCAGGAAAGGCTTTGTCCAGCCACAACCGCGGCTTGCCGGCGGCGAACGAACCTCCGCTCGCTGTGTATGGCACAGCCATGAGCCGGCCGTCCACGGTCAGATAAAACAGTTCGGGAGCGGCGCGAGACCACGCCGGATCGCTTCCGCTGCTTGAAATCTGCCATTCGGGCGAGTCTCCGTTCCCGGGTGGCGGAAACGGACGAACGCGCACCCCGCCCCCCAAGGTCGGTGAATGCGATCCAGCGCCCGTCGGGCGAAAACTCGGGCTGCATCGAGGACCTGGTTACGAAGGGTTGCGGGCGCCCGCCCTGGGATTGTCCGGATCCTGCAGATCGAGAGGCAGGGTCCAGACTTGGTAGCTGACCTTGGTCAGCCATGCGAAGGCCAGGTGCCCGTCGGGCGACATCGACCAGGGGTCCTTCTCGTTTTTGTCGAAAGTATGTACTTTACGCAAGACCCCTCTAGTTGTCCACGCGATCCCTCCATTTGTACATTTTGTACCTAGATTTCCACAGACCGCTTGCCCATTAATCCATGTACAATTAGCTTGCCATGGAAAAGGCAATTCTGAGCATTATCGAAGAAGCCGAAAGGGAAATACGAAGAGATCGCGAAGACTTGGAGCGTCTTAAGAAGCGCTACCCCGATTACGATTTCCTGCCCGTCACCAACGGCAACATGCCGCTTTCTGGTTTCATCGCAGAGGAGCGCTCAAATCGACCACTGAGCGGAGTCGAGCAAGCTGTTTTGAGTGTCGTCGATTCCGACCTGCAGCAGGAATGGACATCTCGAAGCGTCGTGAATGGGGTACGCTCAATGGGAATATTCCGCCTATCTGACAACGAGGATGCTGCGATGAACGCCGTCACGTTAGCGCTTAGCTCTCTCAAGGATAGGCAAAAGATCACCCGTACTCATGAGGGAAGAGGTAGAGACCCGCATCGGTACAAGGCAATAGAAAAGGAGGTTCACTCTATCGAGCAAACCTCCTAAATCATGGCCCGGTAGCCTAAACGGATAAGGCACCCCTCTCGAAAAGGAATTATCCGGGTTCGACCCCCGGCCGGGTCATTCAAGTTGTAGCAGTGCGGGCGTGGCGAAATTGGAAGACGCTCCGGACTTGGGCTCCGGTGGGGTGCCTCTGATCAGGATCACACCCCGTGCGAGTTCGATCCTCGTCGCCCGCACCACACTATAACCAAACTATACCTTAGTGTGACTTGCCATAGCAACAAAATTATTGCGTAATGTATAATTTTACTTGACGCAAACATTGCGCTAGGTATAAAGTTATGTATATGAAGAAGTCCCGCCACAACCTCTCAAAGTCCGAGGTGATCGCAGAAATTCCACTGGCTTGCTCTGATGAACTTGCAGCCGTGGAGTTCGTTGAGTTTCAGCGCTGGGGCGATACTCCCTGTTGCGTGAAGTGTGGAAGCTTCTCCGTTTACCAGATGAAGGATGCAAAAACTGGTGAGCGAAACAAGCGGTTCCTGTGGCGTTGCCATGACTGCAAAGAGCAGTACACGGTGAGAATCGGAACGGTGTACGAAGAATCAAGATTGGCACTGCGTCATTGGTGCTACGCCTTCTGGCGTGCCTGCACTTCTAAAAAGGGAGTATCCGCTCTGGAGATCAAGGGTCCCTGTCAGATCAGCTACAAGTCAGCCCTGTTTCTGATGAACCGCATTAGATTTGCGATGGCTCCAGACCTGCCAACTGCCCCGCCATTGACCGGAACTGTTGAAGTGGACGAAACGTATGTAGGCGGTAGGCCGCGCTATCCGACCAACAAAAAGGGCTGGAGGCGCGCAACCAAAACCGCTGTGTTTGCGGTTGTAGAGCGCGATGGTCAGATTCGCCGTCGCGTCGTGACTGATGTAACCGCCAGGACTCTTAAGGCTGCCCCGCAGGCTCGCATTATGTCCGATGAAAACCTTGCCTATAAGGGCATTGGCAGCGAGTTTATTGGCGGCCGTCACACCGTGGTACATAGTGCGAAGGAATATGCACGCGGCGATGTAACGACGAACACTGTCGAGAGTTCCTTTGCGCTAATCAAGCGTGGGATTATCGGAACGTATCACAACGTCAGCCACGAATATCTATATCGTTATCTCTGGCAATTCAATTTCGTGTGGAATACACGCAAGATGAATGATGGCGAGCGCACAGTTGCGGCAATTAAGTCTGCGGAAGGCAAGCGGCTAATGTACAAGGACCCTAATGAAGAAAACGGCAAAGAAGAAGTCTTCTAAGAAGCCGCGAGGGCCAGAGCCAGATCGCCTCAAGCTTGAGGGCGACTGGAAGAATGCGGTGAAAAAATCTTTGGCGAAGAAGAAGCCAACCGAGGGATGGCCAAAAGACTGAGGTAACGATATGAGCCGATGGGAACTTTATCTAACGTGGGGGATTCTGCTCATAATTGCTCTCGGAATATCCAGCCTCTCTCGCCATTTGAGCCAAATTCAATCTGAGCTCGAAGAAATCCACAAGAAACTGGGCGGCTATTCAGACTTGCCCTAATTGCGTAAAGTACATACTTCCGCTTTTTGTCGCGGAAGAGTGTTTTCGTTCCACCCGCTCCATCCGCACGAATCCACTGAATCGAGATTCCGTCCGCGCGGTTTCGCCTTGAAATAGCCTCTTGCCGGTGAGCATCTCGAAAAGCACCACCCCAAAGGCCCAGATATCCGTCCGCTTGTCCACCGGCCTGCCGCGCGCCTGTTCGGGAGACATGTAGGAGGCTGTGCCCATGATCATCCCGGCGCGGGTCAGCGTAGACCTCTCATCCTGATCGGTAGCGTCGCCGGCGGCAGAGTGCGGCACGGCGGCCAGCCCGAAATCCAGCACCTTCACCACCCCGTCGGGCGTAACCATGATGTTTGCCGGCTTCAAGTCACGGTGAACGATGCCTTTTTCATGCGCCGCTTCGAGTGCGGCCGCAATCTGCCGCGCATAGTCCAGCGCCGTCTCCATGGGCAGCGGTCCCTTGAGGGGTTTCCCGGGTACCAGCTCCATGATGAGAGCGCGCCCCTCAAAGCCGTAAACGTGCGCGATGTTGGCGTGATTCAGACCCGCCAGCGCCTTGGCTTCCCGCTCGAAGCGTGCCAGTCTTTCAGAATCCAGGGCGACCGACGGAGGCAGGACTTTTACCGCTACGTCCCGCGCCAGCCGCAGATCACGCGCCCGGTAGACCTCGCCCATGCCGCCGGCGCCGAGCATGGAGACGATCTCGTAGTCGCCGAACCTCGCCCCCTTCGCCAGCCGCGCCCAGCCCTGGGTGCGCAGGAAGTCGGACGGGATTCCGTCGCCCGGGTCGAGAAGCGACTCAACCTGGCTGCGCAAAGAATCATCGGTGCAGGTCGAGTTGAGAAACTCCGCGCGCTCATCCGGAGCAAGCTGCCGAACGCGTTCAAGCACATCGACGATCTGTTGCCACCGCGCCGGAGTCATACCCATCTCGTGAGGGGCCCGGATTGGCAAGAATTGTATCGTGGAGCTGCGCTGACAGAGGGAGAATGCGCGAACAGAACACTTAGGCCTGATGCAAGCGGGAGAATCTGCTGCATCCATCCTGCGTGGCCGGCTCTGTCGCCTTCCTTACCGTCATTACCCTCGTCGCTCAAAGTGGGATATCCGCTGGCCGATAATTTCCACCAGGCGGCTATAATTGGAAGTAGGGATAAGAGGGCCCGGTTGCTAATGCGGCCGGGCCTCAGCTTTTGGCGTGAACTAAGTCTTTTGTAATCTGATCTATAGCCGTAAGCACTTTATTATGAATGGGTCCTAGATGGTCTGTCGCTAAACCTCATGAAATGAATGGGTAACAGATTCCAGGGGGGAGGGGGGGTACCCCTCCAACAGGCCCGGTTTTGGGAATAGAATGCCAGAGAATAGAACGAGGAGTGACCGATGGCGTCCGATGCACTGAAGTACCAGAGCTTCGCTGAGATTCCGGTGGAGAAGTTGAATCCCCTGCTGGACAGGCAGTTCGTCTATGGCGAGCAGGGCATGCTCGCGCGTCTCGTCCTGCGCAAGGGATGCGTCGTGCCCGAGCACAGCCACGCCAACGAGCAGATCACCTACGTACTTGAAGGCGCACTTCAGTTCACTCTCGGCGACGGACGAGTGATCGTCGTTCGCTCGGGAGAAGTGCTGGTGATCCCACCGCATCTGCCGCACCGCGCCGACGCCCTGGAGGATACGATCGACCTCGACGTCTTCACGCCGCCGCGCGCCGACTGGATCTCCGGAACGGACGCCTACCTGCGCAAGTAAGGACCCTCGACCGCGCTCTAACGCCCGGTTGACCCGAAGCCCTTGCCGCCGCGCTCGCTGGCGGACAGCTCCTCGACCACCTCGACCGGCAAAGCCGTGCGGGCCTCGAATGGAGACATCTGGGCGATCTTGTCACCCTTGCGGATATGGACGCTCGCATCCGTGCGCTCGAGCGCCACGTCGGTAATACCGCCCTCCGCATCCCTTATGAGGCGGACGGTATATGTCGGCTGGTTGACGTTTACCAGGCAGACGAGAATCTCGCCACGGTAACCGGCATCGATCCGCCCTCCGGCGTAGGTCACGCCGCGGGCAGCCATCGACGACCGGTCACCCAGGACGAAACCCCAACCCGGCGGGCCCTCTACGGCAATCCCTGTCCGTACCTTGACGGGAACGCCGGGGGGCAGCTCGACGTCCTCGACCGAGTACAGATCGTAGCCGAGGTCACTGCCCGCATGGGCGACCGTAGGGGGGTGGGCCTCCGCATGCAGCAGCTTGACCCTGATCATTTATTTCTTGGTAGTAGCTGTTGCAGCTTTCTGTTTGGCCCAGCGGCGCTTCTGCGCCGCCGCTATGCGCTGACGCGCCTCAGGACTCAGGATGCGCTTCTTGGGGGTCTTGGTCGCAACCCCGGCTGTGATCACTCGTCCCGTCGCGCTCTGCAATAACTTACGGACCTGTTGGAGTCTGCTGATTTCTTCTTCGATGGCGGCAATAATTTGCTCGCGATTCATTTGGATTCGTACCCTTCTTATCTATTTTGATTCGTTGTGGAAACAGGATTGGGGAACAGTAATTATCTTATCAATTCGCTCTAAAGCCTTTCTGACAGGAACGATGCATTCGCTCTCAAACGAAGGTAGTACCCTCGATATGCTGTTACCGGCAAGCAGAGACATATCCTGTTTCCAGACTACCCATTCATCAATAATTCGCAAGGATTTCGCAAGTTCTTAAGAATTGTTCAACCGATCCGGCGCATGATGAGAGCATGTTCACCTCTTATGACCATTTGAAACCGCGTAAGTTAGCGCTCGTGGCATCGGGGTCATACGAGATAGACGCGGCAGGGGGAACTCACTCTCAGCCTGCGCTCATTCCTCAGCCAGGACTTCAACCCTGGATTTCGATTGATGTCGGAAAGTATCAGATTCGACTGGCTCAATCGCTCGCGGAACGTGAAGCGGCCTGCCGGCTGAGGTTCAGGGTCTTCAACCTGGAACTCGGCGAGGGGCTCATGTCTTCGTACTCGACCGGAATGGATCAGGACCACTTTGATCTATTCTGCGATCACCTGATTGTCGAGGATCGTACGCGTGGCGAGATTGTCGGCACTTACCGAATGCAATCGGGAATTACAGCTGGACAGAACCTGGGCTATTACAGCGCGCAGGAATTTGACTTCTTACCCTATGAGCCGATTCGAGATCAGGTTCTCGAACTGGGTAGGGCCTCAATCGATCGTGAGCATCGGACAAGCGAGGTGCTGACCCTGCTCTGGCGTGGTATCGCGCAATATTCAAAGTTCTACGGCCTGCGCTATCTGATTGGCTGCTCGTCATTGACGTCGCAGGATCCGCAGGCCGGCTGGGAGATGTACTCACAGTTATCCGAGTTTCTTGTTAGTCCGGAATTCCGAACAAACCCCTGGGCTCGCTATGAGTTGCCCCCAGTCACTACAGGTTCCAGACCTGAGGTCAAGATTCCAAAGCTGATCAAGACTTACATTGCGGTGGGTGCGAAGATTTGCGGACAGCCCGCCTGGGACCGCGAATTCGGCACAATTGATTTTCTTACCCTGCTTGACCTGGCCCACCTTACACCGGCGGCAAGGAATCGCTTCCTGCTCGATCCGGATTCGAAGCAATCGCACTCTGAGTTGTAGTCTGAGGGAACAGGGTCTACCACTGGGTGGCTGACTTTGCTCATTGTGTTTCTGCGACTCGCTTCCAGATGAAATTGCTTCGCCTGCAAAGATTCTTACGATCGGTTTTGCGCGGTATTGTGCTGGTGCTTAGCCTGCTTGAAGTCTTGCTGCGCTTCGCGGCCTTGCGCATGAAACACGGCAAAGATTTGAGTCTCCGGGAGCGAGCCGAATGGCTGCATTCTGCTTGCAGAATCATCGCTGGGCGGTTATCAATGAGCATTTCGGCCTCGGGGATATTACCCAGCCAAGGCCTTGTAGTATCGAATCACCTAAGTCACCTTGACATCCTTCATTACGCAGCGTTGATGCCCTGCGTCTTTGTGTCAAAGTCGGAGGTGCTGGGTTGGCCTTTATTCGGGATTCTGGCCCGCTGCGGGGGGACGATCTTTGTGGAGCGCCGCCGCGTCCACAGCGTTGACGGCCCTGCGCGTAAGATAGCCGACGCGTTAAGACTCGATGTTCCGGTCGTACTTTTCCCTGAAGGCACAAGCACCGATGGCAGCACTGTGCTTCCTTTTCACAAGGCGTTCTTTGAACCTGCTATCGCAACAGGAGTTCCGATTCATCCAGCAGCGATAGGCTATTCGCCGAGTGACGGAGTTGAAGCCGACGTATGTTACTACGGGGAAATCACATTTTTTCCTCATCTTCTAGGCGTTCTCGGAAGAAGAAGCGTTAAGGCCAACGTCGCTTTCGGGGATGGAATACGCGGGGGCGACAATCGGAGAATTGCGGCCCTCGCCGCGTGGAGAGCCGTTGTTAGCCTGCGTGAAGAGATGACGGCCTCAACCACACCAAAAGTCGGCAGCCCAGCCTGAGTCACTTAACTGCATAGGTCTTCAGGAAGAACGTTTTGTAACGAAGCTAGTTTTGAAAGAAGCCCTGGGTTACTCAAGAACCAGACTCCGCATATACACGGACGTAGTCGATCAGCATTTCCTGGGGGAAAACAGTCGTGGCGTCCGGTGGGCCGGGCCAGTATCCCCCAACGGCGAGATTCAGGATGAGGAAGAACTTCCCCGCGTCGAAAGGCCATACCGCGCCCGGCGGAAGGTTCGATGGCATGTAAGTCACATACACATTCGCCGGATTGTCCACGTAGTACTGGATCTTACCCGGTGACCAGATGACTCCGAATGTGTGGAAGGCATCTCCGAACTTTGCACCATTCGGGAGGTTGTAGGCTGTACCGATCTTCGTTCCGGTAAAGCCGGTTCCGTGGATAGAGCCGTAGTTGGTGGAGGGGGCGAAGCCGATGCTTTCCATGATGTCCATTTCGCCACAGGCGGGCCAGTCGACGCGGGTGATGTCGCCGCCAAGCATCCAGAAGGCTGGCCAGAATCCCTGTCCCTTAGGCATCTTGATGCGCGCCTCTATCCTTCCATACGCGAAACTCTGCAGCGCCTGGCTCTTGATGCGCGCGGAAGTGTAGGCTCCGGCCGAGGGCCGGCGGGCGACGATATGCAGGTAGCCGTCGCTCCCAACGTAGGAATTGGGCTTAGCTGGGTCACATGGAGGCGCGTTAGACCCGTAACTGCAGTAGAGTTCAAGTTCGCCATTGCCCCAGCCGCCGGCGCCGACATCATAGGCCCAATTTGCGGGGTTAGGCGCGCTCTGAGGGGCGGAGGCTGTGAACTCGTCGCTCCAGATCAGGGTTTCGTGCGCGGTAGCACCAGCTCCGGAACTCATGGCGGAGTTATTCCCCTGGGCCATCGAGCCACTGCCACGGGCTGCAATCACCGCGCAGATCATTGCACAACAAAGGCGTCGCGACCATTTGGCCATTGCTTACCGGCGCTCCACTCCAGCTATTCGACTTCCCATTCCGTCTCTATCCTTTCGCGCTCCCTTGTGTCAATCAGCACTTTGTGCCATGCGAAAGGGACGGAACTTCATGGCGAAAGCTCACCGCACATGTTAGATATGAATTCAATGCGAGCCGCGATTGAAAATTTGCGTTTGAGCGAGATATCTCCGCATGTCATCCAGTCGGAGATCCGGTCGATGACGGTGGAGTGCGACAGGGTGGGGGGGGTCAACCTGGCGCAGGGGGTATGCGACACGGAGGCACCGTCCCCGGTTGTCCAGCGAGCCGTAGAGGCGATCCACGAGGGGTACAACATCTACACCCGGCTGGACGGAATCGCTCCGCTGCGGGAGGCGATCGCCCGGAAGCTGGAGCGGGATAACCACCTGAAGGTCGATCCGAACTCCGAGGTGCTGGTGACGTCGGGGGCGACGGGCGGCTTCTACGCGGCGGCTCTGGCGCTGCTCAATCCGGGCGACGAGGTGATCCTGTTTGAGCCGTTCTACGGCTATCACCTGAATACACTGCTGGCGCTGCGGATTAACCCGGTTGCGGTTCCGCTGCTCGAGGGAGACTGGGCGCTGGATGTCGACCGGCTGAAGGCGGCGATCACGCCGAAGACAAGGGCGGTGCTGATCAATACGCCGTCGAATCCGGCGGGGAAGATCTTCTCGCGGGCCGAGCTCGAGGCGGTTGCGGCAGTCGCCGAGGAGAACGATCTCTTCATCTTCACCGATGAGATCTACGAGTACTTCGTTTTTGATGGGAAGGAACATGTGAGTCCGGCGACCCTGCCGGGGATGGCGGAGAGAACGATCTCGATCTCGGGGCTGTCGAAGACCTTCAGCATCACCGGGTGGCGGATCGGGTATCTGACCGCCGACAAGCGGTGGCTGGGGCCAATCGGGTACTTCCACGACCTGACCTACGTATGCGCGCCATCGCCCTTCCAGTATGGGGCGGCGGCGGGGCTGATGGATCTGCCCGTGTCCTTCTATACGGACATGGCGGTCGAGTACCAGGCCAAGCGGGACAAGATGTGCTCGGCGCTGGCCGACGCGGGGCTGACGCCGTCTGTTCCGCCGGGAGCCTACTACGTGCTGGCCGATGCGTCGTCGCTGCCCGGCGCTACAGCCAAGGAGAAGGCGCGAACGCTGCTCAGAGAGCGCGGCGTCGCGGCGGTTGCGGGGACGGCGTTCTTTACGGGAGGGCGAGGCGAGAATCTGCTGCGCTTCTGCTTCGCCAAACGGGATGAGGACCTCGAGAGGGCGTGCGATCTGTTGCGGGGAACGATCAAATTCTGACCCTACCCCCCTCCCCCCTTAATCCGCAAAGATCTGATTTATTGGGGCTTAGGGAGACATGCGGCTGCATCTCCTGAGGAATCAATACTTTACAGTCAAAGATCACAAAATAAATCACTTAGATGACTTTCTTCGTCATCTGACCCCGATGGATCCAAGGCAAAAGCCCCGGCTACACGCCGGGGCCTTTTGTGTCTCTATTTCTAGTTTAGCTGGTTGGAGGAAATTCTCCGCCACAGAAAATTGGGATGGCGTATTTGACGGCACGCAACTACCCGCCGCATCGGCGATGGAAACGCGCTATATTTAGAGACCGATCGGTCTTAAAGTCAGGGGTGGGAATAGCAGTTGGTTCCCGGGGTGCGAGTGATGAATAAGGGCGAAGAGACACGGCGGCGGATTATCGAAGAGGCGGCTCCCCTGTTCAACCAGCGCGGGTATGAGGGATGCTCGATCCAGAACATTATGGACGCGACGGGGCTGGAGAAGGGCGGGATCTACCGGCACTTCGAAAGCAAGGAGGAGCTGGCCGCGGAAGCGTTCGACTTTGCGTGGGCGACGGTGAGCGAGAACCGGCGGCGCAACCTCGATTCGATTCCGAATCAAGTGGACAGGCTCAAGCAGCATGTCGCCAATTTCGCCACGCGAGCAGTATTTCCGGGCGGCTGTCCGCTGCTGAATACGGCGGTCTATACAGAAAACGGGACAGAAAACCGGACGGGAAACGGGTCGGGGGACGTCTCCGGGGATGGGAATCCGGCGCTGAGGGAGCGGGTGCGCGCGGCGCTGCGCGGCTGGCAGGAGATGCTCGGGGAAATTGTCGAGGATGGGAAGCGGGCGGGGACAATCCGCCAGGACGTCGATGCCTGCAAACTGGCGAACCTGATTATCGGCAACGTAGAGGGAGCGATGCTGATCGGGCGGATCGAGCACTCGGATTATCCGATGCGGGATACGCTGGAGCACCTGAATGAGTATCTGGAGACGAAGGTGAGAAAAGTGTATTGAGCAAGAGGCCGTTTCCCGGTACCAATCCCGTCCCAACCTAACAGTGCAAACCCAAGCCACCGATCCATGGGGTCAACTACCGGGGTCAACTACCGGGGTCAACTACCGATACGTGGAGTGCGGCCGGCCACAGTTTCAGCGCCATCGCGTGGGGACGAAGCCTGACCGCTCCTGGATCTCACCGCGTTGCAGTTGTCGTTTCTGGCGGACGCTGCTGAAAGATTTGAGCGAAGCTGGACCGGTAAGGCAGGAAGGCAATCACCCACAGAATCGTCGCAAACAATCCGAGGCCAATGCCGCCCGGATCCATGGTGATGTGGTAATCGAGAATGTTGACCAGAACCGGCGCGAGGATGGCAAGAGCGAGCGGCACAAAACGGCCTGCCAGCAGCAGCACTCCGCCGATGACCTGCGCCAGATAGACCACGGCCATATAGTGCGAAGCAGAAACCGCGATGAAGAACTGGATAGCCAGTGGATTCGACGGTGGTGGCTGGTGGATGAAATTCAGGAATCCATTGAGACCAAAGACGACAAAGATAAGCCCTGATAAGTAGCGGGCTACGGTGGATGCTGTTTTCATGGCGAGTCTCCTTTTGGTTGAGGCGAATCGATTGGAGCCCGGGACATATCGGCTCAAACCGCCGCAGTGATTTGTTCAGATAAGGTGGCAAGTATTTTCCAGCCCAGACGCGGCCGGGCTCACGACAGCTTGTCGAAGAAGAGATAAATGGCGGTAATCCGACCATCGCGGGTGACGATGAAATCCGTTCCAGCGTATTCCGGCGCTTCGCCGGGGCGGCCCGATACCCACTGAACCCGCCCGCCATCGCCCACTTCTTCGGGTTCGGCGATCGGCTGATAGGTGAAGTCGGGATGGGTCGCCCTGATAACGCCGGCGATGCGATCGATCTCGTCGCGGCCCCGGTAGACACCCTTCCTGGGGTCGTAGAAAACGACATCTTCGTTGTAGATCTCGTTGATAACTGCACGCCTGCGTTCCGGGTCGTTTTCACCGAAGACACCCTGAAGGTTCCGTATCAGCAAAGTCGAAATGCTGAACGACATATTTGTCTCTCCTTTGAAGCGACTTCGGCCCATACGAGCGGCGCGTTCATTTATTACCTCGGTATCGTATCTATCGATATCGATATATATGATGTCGACTATACTGGACCGGGATTCAGTATTTATGGAGAAAAGAAAACGACCGGAGGCCGTTCACACGTGGCTGATCATGATCAAGGCCTCACATGCCATCGCGCGTTATGCGCTTCAACCTCTGCTGGCGGAAGGCCTGGGCGACTCGGACTTCCGCGTCCTTGATGTATTACTCCATAAAGGACCCATGCCGGTGAATGCCATCGGCCCAAAGGTTAACCTCAACCCTGGATCGGTCAGCGTTGCCGTCGACCGGCTTTATAAGAAGGGGCTGGTCAGTCGCGTGGAGAGCGAGGGCGATCGCCGCGTTCGCACCGTTTCGCTGACGGAGAAGGGGCGCCGGGTCTTCCTTCCGATCTTCCGCCAGCACGCCGCTCTCCTCAAACGTGCATTTCAAGATGTCTCTCCCGACGAGCAACTTCAAATGGAAGAAGTGCTCAAGAAAATCGGAAGACGCGCCGAAAAATTGGGGGAACAAGAAGGCCACCCTTAGGATCGTGTCTTCAACGGTCTAAGGAGGCGGTCTTTATTTTTGCTCAGAATCACTGCAAAGATCGGCGCTGCTCAACTTTCGTACGTGAGAGCCGGCAATAGCAGAAAGATGGAACAAATGAAATTTACACACCTCGCGTAAAATTCGATTCATCAAAGAGATGACGACAACGACGGATCGAGATTGACGAGATGAGTCTCCCGAATGAATTAAACGAGGTGGTTCTTCCCCAGGGGGTGGTCGGCCCGCTGACGCGCGCGGCGATCTTTCTGGTTTTGTGCATTCGCCCGGAGGAGGAGGCGTATTCGACGGTGCGATCCTTCTGCGCGGATCTTTCCGGGTTGGTCCGCGCCGTTGAGTTCCGGGACATCGAGGGTGGGCTCACATGCGTGGCGGGATTCGGGTCCGAGGCCTGGGACAGGCTCTTTGGATCGCCGAGGCCGGCCGAGCTACATCCCTTTCAGGAGATTCGTTCGGGCGGGCGGCATGCCGTCTCCACGCCGGGAGATCTTCTCTTCCACATTCGAGCCAAGCGTATGGACCTGTGCTTTGAGCTGGCCACGCAGATCATGGAAGCGATCGGGGATGCGGTCAGGGTTGAGGATGAGGTGCAGGGCTTCCGGTATTTCGAGGACCGCGACGTAATCGGTTTCGTGGATGGCACGGAGAATCCGCGGGGAGATGCGGCACGCGCGGCTGCGATTATCGGCGACGAAGACCCGGCCTTTGAGGGCGGCAGCTACGTGATTGTGCAGAAATATCTGCACAACATGAAGGCGTGGAATGCGCTTCCGGTGGAGGCGCAGGAGCTCATTATCGGCCGCAAAAAGCTCTCGGACATCGAGCTCTCGGACGCGGAGAAACCAATTTCAGCGCACAGCGCCTTGACCGTGATCGAGGAGAACGGGAAAGAAGTCAAGATTCTCAGAGACAACATGCCTTTCGGACGGCCGGGGCATGGCGAGTTCGGAACATACTTCATCGGCTACTGCCGGACGCCGCGGATCACAGAAACGATGCTGCAGAATATGTTCGTCGGGCGCCCGCCGGGCAATTATGACCGGCTGCTCGATTTCAGCCGCCCGGTGACCGGCGGCCTGTTTTTCGTGCCGTCAGCAACATTTCTCGACGACGTCAGCGGAGACGCGCCCGAGTCGACGGAGGCAGGCGCGGCAGACTCCACGGAGAGCGCTGCGCCTGACTCTACAAAGGCCGCCTTGCCGGCGACGCCGCCGGCGTCGTCCGCAAACGATACATCGCTCAAAATCGGATCACTTAAGGGAGAGAAAAATGAATAACCTCCATCGGGAGCTTGCGCCCATTTCCGACGCTGCATGGTCGCAGATTGAAGAAGAGACGACGAGAACGCTGAAGCGCTATCTGGCCGGGCGTCGGGTTGTGGACGTTCCCTCATCGGGAGGCATCGCTCTGCCCGGGGTTGCGACTGGACACCTGCTGCCGATTGCCGCTCCCGCCGAGGGCATTGTCGCCCGCCAGCGCGAGGTGAAGCCGCTGGTGGAACTGCGAGTGCCGTTTGAGCTGTCGCGCGAGGACATTGACGATGTGGAGCGCGGATCGGATGACTCGAACTGGCAGCCCGCGAAAGACGCTGCGAAGAAACTTGCCTTTGCGGAGGACCGGGCCATCTTCAGCGGATATGGCGAAGCGGGCATCCAGGGGATTCGGGAAGGAACGAGCAATCCGATCGACGCGCTGCCCGCCGACGTGCGCGATTATCCCGATGCGGTGGCGCACGCTCTGAGCCAGCTGCGGCTGGTGGGCGTCAACGGCCCCTACTCGGTGCTGCTTGGAGCCGACGAATATACGGCGCTCGCCGAGACTCGCGATCATGGATATCCGGTGCTCGAACACGTGAAGCGGATTGTGGATGGCAACATCGTGTGGGCGCCGGCGCTTGAAGGGGCAGTCGTGCTGACGACGCGAGGCGGGGATTTCGAGCTGAATGTCGGCCAGGATGTTTCGATCGGCTACCTCAGCCATACCGATTCCGCGGTGCGGCTGTATCTGCAGGAGACATTTGTGTTTCGCGTTCTTACCGGCGAAGCCTCGGTGGTGTTGTCGCCGTCGCAGAAGCCTTCATAGCGGGCGGGTTCTCCGGGCGAGAAGGAGACGAACGAGCAGCAGAAGCGCCGAGGCGGCGAAGGCAATCTCAAGCATTGGGCGCAGGCGCGTGGCGATGGGCATGGCCACGCTTGCTCCCGTCCATAGGGCTAAGTAGGCTGCGACGCACATCGGACACTTCGGCACCAGCAGCAGTAATGCGCCGGAGCCGGTAAATCCGGCGATGCCGCGCCATCGGGGCCGCGGCGGCTTCTTCCATTTCTCCGCAAGGCAGCAGTGCATGGCTCACTCCTCTTCGGCGCGCCTTCGGGCGGCAGCTCCTTCAGCGTCGGTGATGATGTCGACCCATTTCGAATTGGGCGCGGCCTCAGCGTCATAGTTGTCGTGCCAGTTCCACCATTTGTAGGGCGGGGTCTGGGGGTAACCCTCCGGCGAGTCCTCCCAGGTCTCCTGACGGCCGAGCGGGGTGATGTCGAGGTAATTCCAGATTGTCCCCATCGCCTCGTCGCCGCGGTTGTTGATGAAGTAAGTGCGGAAGACTTTGCCGCCATCGCGGAAGAAGACGTTATGGCCGTGCCATTGATCGACGCCGAAGTCGAGGTCGAAACTGTCGGTGATGGTGTACCAGGGCATCTTCCAGCCCATTCGCTGCTTGAGGCGCGCGATGTCAGCCTGCGGCGCACGCGAGGCGTAGACGAGGGTGGTGTCGCGGGCATTCAGGTGGATGAGGTGGCTGACCTGATCGGCACCGAGGGAACAGCCGCGGCAGGCATGATCGGGCCAACCGAAGACTCCGGGCTCGAAGAAGGCGCGGTAGAGGACGAGCTGGTGGCGGCCTTCGAAGAGGTCGGCGAGGGTGACGCGGCCCTGGGGTCCCTCGAAGTGGTACTGCTTCTCGACGGCGAGCCAGGGCATGCGCCGGCGCTCGGCGGCCAGGGCGTCACGCGAGCGGGTGAAGGCCTTCTCCTTGACGAGAAGCTGCTGGTGAGCAGTCTCCCACTCCTGCTCCGATACGATTGGGGGACGGGCTTTCAGCGATATTGGATTTTGCTCTGTCATTGGTCATCTCCTGCGTTTGTTTCTTCGGTTCTCGAGCAAGTGATTCAAGAACGCGCTATTTCTTGACGGATAGGGCGTGGATGCGCTCGAGCATTCCGCCCCAGCCGAGTTCGACCATGCGCCAGTTTTCGGGCAGCTGCGGGTCGTAGGCGATGTATCCGAGGGCGCGGTGAGTGAACTTCAGCCGGGTGATGCCGTTCTCTTCCGAGAGCCGATACTGCACATTCGAGATTGCCGGGTGGGACATGAAGAGCGGGCCATAGATCTCAAGCAGCGTGGGAGGCTTGATAGCCTGGACCGATCCCCACCAGTGTCCGGCGCCGTTGCCGAGGTCGCGGAACCAGCGGCCGCCGGGCCAGGGCTCGAGCTTCAGGGGCATGGGGGTTCCACCCTGGCCTTCGAGGCGCTCCATCTCTTCGAGGACCGTCTCGAAGACGATGTCGATGGGGGCGGCGATCTCTTCTTCTCTTAAGAACTCCAGTGTGTGGATCGTCTGTTCCGAAACGGTTACCGGCATCTTATTCTCCTCGTCTACCTGTTGTTGTCCGTGCGCGGTTGATTCTCCCGCGCAATCTTCTCCATGGCCTTCTGCTCGGCGCGCTCCTTGATGCGTCTGATCTGGGTGGTCCAGAAGCGCTCGTAGGTCCTGGCCCAGTCATAAATGGGCTTCAGCCGCGCAGCCTCGAGGCGGTACATGCGGTGCTGTCCGCGCTTGACCGCCGTGACCACGCCGACCTTGCGCAAGACGCCGAGATGCTTCGATACGGCGGGCTGCGCCAGCCGCAGGCGCAGCACCACATCGTTTACGGCCCACTCTTGTCCATTGCTGAGGAGGCCGATGATTTCGCGGCGACGGGGCTCAGCAACAGCGTTGAAGACGTCGGCAGTGGTGGCGGCTCGTGCCATGAGGAGATATATATTCCTATATCGGAATGTATGTCAAGAGGCGGAGTCGGAATTTTGACGGCCAGCTTGTGCGTTGGGGTGAGAGGCTATACGCCCGGGACGGGCGGGCATCCTGGGAAGCTGTTCAAGTAGGTGTTGCCGATGTAGCCGAGATACCGGATGCCGATTTCGCTAGTGAAGAAGCCGTCCGCGGTGAGGTCGCGCAGGAAGGAGAAAAAGACCACGCCCTGGCTGAGGCCGGGATCGGGGGCGGCATTTTTGCGATACGCGATGAGGTCGAGAATCTCTTTCTGCTGTTGTGAAGTGCAGTCGAGATAGGCGTTGCCATAGCGGTCGGCGCATGCGGAATCGAGCCACATGATTCCCCCGCCAAGCTTCAACTGGTATTCCGGATTCTCGCTGGTGAGCAGATCGATGTATTCGGGCGCGCCTGCTTCGACGGCTCCTGCGCAATCGGCGTCGGCGGGGAAAATGGTCTCGCAGAGGGTCTGCAGGATTTTGTATTGCTCCGGCGGAAAGAACTTCGGAGCGTATGCGCCGGCTTTGGATTGAGATTTTTCGGCGGCGATCTGGCTGTGCACGTATGCCGCGGCATGAGCGGGGATGGCGTGGAGCGCGGATGCGGCGGCGGCTCCCATGCTCAGAGATTTGAGGACGTCGCGGCGTGAAAGATCGCTCATGGGTGCCTAGAGCTCGCCTTTCTTTGCCTGATCGAGGAGGTAGTCGGAGGTTCTCCACGAGAGCGCCATGATGGTGAGGGTGGGATTCTTGTCTGGGTTGGTCACAAAAGGTGCAGCGTCAGCTACAAATAGATTTTTCACGTCATGTGCCTGGCAGTTTTTGTTCAAGACTGACGTCTTTGGGTCGTTGCCCATGCGCACGGTGCCAAGTTCGTGGATGATCGTGCCGCCTTCAGAGATGGCCACGTCGCTGACGCGCGCTTTCTCGGGTGCGACAGCCAGAGACGGATTGGTCAAGACCGTTCCGCCCGCAGTTTCGATGATGGAGCGGAAGGTTTCCTGCATATGGGCGGCCATCTTTAGTTCGTTCTCTCCCCACTGCCAGTGGAAGCGGAGGACGGGGATGCCCCACTTGTCGACGACGGTGGGATCGATCTCGCAGAAGGAGTTCTCATTGGGGATCATCTCGCCGCGGCCGCTGAATCCAATGGCGGCGCCGTAAGAAGTGCGGCATTGCTGCTTGAGCGAGACGCCGTAGCCCTCGTGCTGAGCGCAGACTCCGTCGAATTCCCCAACGCTCGGCATGTTACGGCCGCCGCCGAATTCGATGTGATAGCCGCGCAGAAAATCATTCTTCTGTCCGAACTTCCACCAGGGCATGTAGAGGTGCATGCCGCCGACGCCGTCGTGATTGTGCGGCGGCATCTTTTCCAACTGGGGGAAATAACCCGCTACGTGTGTGCCAACGGAATCGGTGAGGTAGCGGCCGACGACTCCAGAGGAGTTGGCGAGGCCGTTGGGAAAGGTCGCGGAGCGCGAATTCAAAAGAAGGCGTGCGGATTCACAAGCACTTGCGGCCACGACAAAGGCTTTCGCGCGAAGCTGTTTTTCGGTGCGGGTGGTCTTATCGATGTAAGAGACCGCTTCGACAGTTCCGCTCTTGCCGACGACAAGCTCGCGGGCCATGGCGTTGGCGACGAGCGTGAAGCGGCCAGTGGCCTTCGCCGGAGGGATCATGACCTGGCTGGAGCTGAAGTTGGAGGCAGTGAGGCATCCGCGTCCGCATTGTGCGCAGTAGTGGCAGGCCTGGCGTCCGTTGAGGGGCTGCGTCAGGATGGCCAGACGGGAGGGGATGCAGGCGATGTTGAGATGATCGCAGGCTTTCTTTACCAGCGTTTCAGTGCAGCGCGGGCGAGGCGGCGGAAGAAAAACGCCGTCGGGTGCGTTAGGGATATTTTCTTTCGATCCGAAGACGCCGATGTACGACTCGACCTTGTCGTAGTAAGGGGCGAGTTCGTCGTAGGAGATGGGCCAGTCATCGCCCATGCCATCGGTGGAGTGCGCGCGGAAGTCGGCAGGACCGAAGCGCAGGGCGATGCGTCCCCAGTGGTTGGTGCGGCCACCTTCGATGCGTGAGCGAAACCACCGGAAGCTTGAGCCGGGGGCGGTGGTATAGGGCTCGCCGTCGATCTGCCAGAAGCCGTTGGGAGCCATGAATTCGGTATTCAACTCGTGACGTGCGCGGCCTCCAACGTCGGCGCCGCGATGGGGTAATTCGTAGGGCCAGACGTGCTCTTCAAAATCTTCTTCAGGATTAAGTACGGGGCCGGCTTCGAGCATGACGACGCTGAGTCCACCCTCGGTCAGCACTTTGGCGGCTGTTCCACCTCCCGCGCCGGAACCGATGATGCAGACGTCATAGATTTTTGCCTGAGGGATTATTTGAGGCATTCGGATCTCATCATTTGATCGTTGGTTTCGCGATCGTCAGCTCGGAAAAAAGTGTATCCATTTCGACGGAGAGATGTCATGCGAGATTTGATTTGGCTGGCGGGAAATTCCGAGCAGCTTCGCGCGATGGTCAATCTTCAGTGCGAATGAAGCGCGTTTCCGACAGATCGAGCTCGCGCTCGATGCGACGGAGCACGGTGTCGTTGATGCGGCCTTCGTTGCGCAGCTGGATTGCGGTCTCGCGTTCGATGCGCAGGGTCTCGAGAGAGAGCTCGATGTAGCGTTCCTGGCCGGCGAGGTCGGTAGGGTTGGCGTCCCACCGGAGGGTGGCGAGGCGCTCGTGGTAGTGATGCATGAGGTCCTCGTAAAAGGCGGCGGATTCGTCGCGATCGCGGGATTTCGCGTCTTCGAGATGGGAGACTGCAGCCTGCGTGACGATGCGGCGGGCTTCGAGCTCTTCGCAGTCGGGCCCGGCAACACCAGCCAGTCCGAGGAAACGGATGAGCGGCGGGAGGGTGAGTCCCTGAAGGACGAGCGTGAAGAAGATGACAAAGAAGGTGAGGCAAAGGATGACGTCGCGATGCGGGAAGGGCGAGCCATCGACGAGGACAGCGGGGAGAGCGAGAGCGGCGGCGAGAGAGACGACGCCGCGCATGCCGGTCCAGCCGACGACAAAGACCTGACGAGGTTCCGGCACCGCTGCGCTCTTGTGCAGGATGCTTGCGCGGATCCAATGGGCGAGATGCGCGCCGGGGAAGACCCAGGCGAGGCGCAGGAGGATGAGGATGGCGCTGAAGACGACGCCGTACATCGCAATTGTCGAAAGGCTCATGTTGTGGATGGAGTTGCGGACGGCGGGAAATTGCAGGCCGATGAGGACGAAGACGAGTCCGTTGAGGATGAAGGTGAGGGATTCCCAGACGGACCAGGCTCCGATGCGCACGGAGGGTGAGAAGAGATGGGCGCTGCGGCGGGAGAGGAGCAATCCGCAACTGACGACAGCGAGGACGCCGGAGGCGTGTACGGCCTGCGCGGCGAGGTAGGTGGCGTAGGGAACGAGGATGCTGATGGTGACTTCGATGGGGGCGTCGTCGATGCGGCGCTCGAAGCGATCGACGATCCAGCCGGTGGCGAGTCCGATGGCGATGCCTCCGATGGTGAGCCAGAGGAAGGTGAGGAGGCCGGCGGTGACGGTGGGGATGCGATTGTGAACGACGATGTCGGTGGCGAATTCGAGGGCGAGCAGGCCGGTGGCGTCGTTGACGAGGCTTTCGCCCTCGAGGATGTCGACGATGCGGCCGGGCAGTCCGAGACGGCGGGCGATGGAGGTCGCAGCAATGGCATCGGTGGGGGCAACGATGGCTCCGAGGACGAGGCCGAGGCGCCAGTCAAAGCCGGGGAAAACATGAGGGGCGGCGAGGGCGACTCCGATGACGGTGAAGGCGACGAGTCCAAAGGCGAGGAGGGAGATGTTGACGATGTTGTAGCTGAAGTCGCGCCAGGAGGTGTTCCACGCAGAGGAGTAAAGCAGCGGCGGCAGGACGACGAGGAAGATGAGGTCGGGATTGAGATTGATGTCGGGGACAGTAGGGATGAAGCTGAGGACGAGTCCTCCGATGACCATGATGATGGGGTACGGGGTTCCGATCTTGCGGGCGAGCACTCCGAAGACGATCACAAAGAAGAGCAGCAGAAGGAATACGAATTCGACGGCGCCGATTCCGCTCATGGATGCGATTCGAACACGGGAAGGGCAATTCGTCACTCGAAAAGCCGTTGGATGAAGAGGCAAACTTTGGGGCGTAGACTTTGGCTATCGGGATTATGCTTAAGCACCACCAGGGTGCATGCGGAGTTCATTGCGAATGTGCAGGAATATCAAAAATCTTTTTAATTTCGACCCGCCGGTGACGGAAGAAGAAATCCGGGCGGCGTCGCTGCAGTTTGTAAGGAAGATCAGCGGGTTCAACAAGCCGTCGAAGGCGAACGAGGCGGCGTTCTACGCGGCGATTGATGAGGTCGCAGGCGTATCCATGCGTCTGCTGACGTCGCTCGAAACGACGGCTCCGCCGAAGAATCGCGAAGAAGAGGCGGCTAAGGCGAAAGAGCGGTCACTGGCGAGGTTCGGAGATTAGCTTGATGCGGTAGAGACCCGACGCTTCGGGCTGCGGCGCTTGCCGGTAGACGCGGCATCCAATTGTTCGGCAATTTTGGTGAAGGCGGGAGTGGGTCCGGCCCATCGCAACTCGTCCACGTTGGCGAAGAGCGGAATATCGGTGCGAAGTGTGGCGAGCTGGCGGAAAAGCAGCGCGCGATCGCGTTCCCGAGACAATGTTGCGGAGAGGCTCGCGGCGTTGGTGACATTCAGGTGCCATTCGCGAATGTCGCCGGGGATCGATTCGATATGAAGGTATTTAGCAAGGACGGTCGCGGTCGACTTCGCGCCCCAGCCGGGCAGGCCGGGGTAGCCGTCAGCGGCGTCTCCTACGAGCGCGAGGTAGTCGGGAATGGATTCCGGCGTGACGCCGAATTTCTTGACTACTCCGGCTGCGTCACAGGTGATGCCGGTGCGACGGTTGAGCTGAACGACACGCGGGTCGCGGACACACTGGGCGAGATCCTTATCGGGCGTGCAGATGATGACCTGTTCGACCCGTTCGTCTTTCGCGGCGACGGCCGCACCGGAAGCGAGTGCGTCGTCGGCCTCGAACTCGACCATCGGCCAGACAACGATGCCGGCTGCGGACAGGACTTCTTCGAGGAGCGGGAATTGGGCGAGAAGGTCAGGTTCGATGCCTTCGCCGGTCTTGTAGCCGGGCCACAAATCATTGCGAAATGACTCGATGATCTTGTCGGTAGCGACGGCGACGTGCGTGGCTCCCTGGTTCATCATTCCCAGAACGGAAGCAAGGACACCCCGGACGGCGCCGACTTCGCGCCCGGCCGAATCCCGCGCGGACGGAACTGCGAAGTAGTGGCGGAAGAGCTCGTAGGTGCCGTCGATCAGGTGGACGTTCACGGTATGACTTTGAGACTACTGGATAGCGGATCGCTCGCAAACGGGAGGCTACTGCGAGGTGATGGAAAATTTCACCACAGTGCCTTCGACGAAGGTGACTTCGGCGCGACGGTCTCCGGAGATATATTCGTAGACCTCGGTCTTGAGGCCGTTGTCGCCGGTTGACTGCGACAGGAGCTTGCCCTGGCCGAGGAGATTGGCGACGTCGTTCAGGCTCATGCCGCGCTGGAGTTGCGCGGTGGGCGAGAGCGCAGGCTGGCCGGGGGGCTGCGGTGAGATGGCCATGCTCGGCGCAGGGGCAGCGGGCTGGGGTGGACCCGCGGTCTGGAATCCATTGAAGTCGACGTATTCGCTGAGACAGGCCATGACGGCGTCGGGCGTGAGCTGGCCGGGTGGGATGGATCCCTGCCAGCGGAGGTTGAAACGCGAGCCGCCCTGCATGCGCTTGTCCATCACCTGTTGGGCCTTGATCTGGCTTGCGACCTGGGCGGCACTCTGGTTGATGGCGTCCTGGCGCTCGCGGCGGGCACGCTCGCGGTCGAGGTCGCGCTGGAGCTGGCGCTTCTTGTCGGGATCGTCGGTGTTCGCGATTTGCTGCTCGAGGCTCTTTTCATAGTCGCTCTTGGGAACCGTTTTGGCGACGACGGTGGTGTTGGTGTCGTCTCCAAAGGTGCCGTAGCCGCCGCCGTCGAGCTGGAACTCGATCATGTCTTTCTTGACGACGATGGTGGTGATGCGAGCGATGTCTCCTTTGTGGATGGCAGTGCCGTATTCCTTGATGCGGGAGGAGTATTCCTTCCAGTTCATGGGGCTGTCTTTGTTGAAGCGGAGGTCGATGCCTCTCTGCGTCCCGGGCATGTCGATTTTGACCAGAACCTGCTTGCCGGTGAAGTAGCTCACGATGCCGGAGGCGTTCTGGGCGTGGGTAGCGGGAGGCAAGGCAAGAGCGAGAAGAACAGCAGGCAAGGCGAGTCGATTCATGCTGAATCTCCCGTTTGAGTCTGGATTGGGGGTCCTGACTGGCCAGCATACTTCGGCGGAGAGGGGAAACGAAGAGATTTCCACCGAGATTTTCGCCGGGACATCGGGAAAGACAGTGATATCGACAGCTTTCTCGCAACCTAAGAGCCGCTCGCACATCCAAAAGAGACTATTTAGTCTCTTTGAGCGCTGGAGGCGAGTAAGTGGCGGCAACTGCTGTTCTTGAAGCACCACAGGCAAGGGTACGGCGGACGGAAGTGAATCCGTGGGTGGTGGCGCTTACGGTGACGCTGGCCACCTTTATGGAATTGCTGGACACGTCGATTGCGAACGTGTCGCTGCCGTATATCGCAGGCGGACTGGGGCGAAGCTTCGACGAGGTGACGTGGATCCTGACGACGTATCTCGTTGCCAATGCGGTGGTATTGCCGATGAGCGCGTGGCTGAGCCGGGTTTTTGGCCGGAAGAACTACTACATGGCGTGCGTGGCACTGTTCACGGTGACATCCTTCATGTGCGGGATTGCACCATCGCTGAATGTGATGCTGCTGGCCCGAGTACTGCAGGGGATTGGCGGGGGCGGGCTGGCTCCGGTGGAACAGGCGATTTTGGTGGATACTTTTCCAGCGGACAAACGCGCCTCCGCATTTGCGTTGTACACGATTGCGATTGTGACGGCACCGGCGATCGGCCCGGTGCTGGGTGGATGGATCACGGACAACTACACCTGGCGGTGGGTCTTTCTGATCAATATTCCGATCGGGATTCTGTCACTGTTCCTGACGAGCAGAGTGGTGCATGATCCGCCAGACTACGCGAAAGAGCGGGAGAAGGCGCGGCCGAATGGGAAGCTGAAGATCGACGGGACGGGAATTGCACTGGTCGGGCTGGGGTCGGCGGCGCTGGAAATCTTTCTGGACCGCGGGCAGATTGACGACTGGTTCGGGAGCCACCTGATTACGTGGATGTTTGCGGTGGCGCTGTTGTGCTGGTCGGTGGCGATCTGGTGGGAGCTGCGGCACGACGATCCGATTATCGACCTGAGGATGCTGGGCAACCGGAATTTTGCGATTTCTTCGGTATTTTACTTTGCCTTCGGATTCGGGTTATTCGCAACAACGACGATGATTCCGCAGCTACTGCAGTCGCTGTATGGGTATCGGGCGATTGATGCGGGGCTGGTGCTGGGCCCTGGGGCACTGGTGATCACAGTGCTGGCTCCGGTGGGAGCGCAACTGGTGCAGAGGGGGATTGTGCATCCGCGGACGATGCTGGCGGTTGCACTGTCGACAGTGGCGGCCTCGATGTTCTACTACAGCGGCTTCACGCTGCAGACGAATTATGGGCACTATGCGCTGGCGAGAGCGTTTCAAGGACTGGGATATGCGTTCTTTTTCGTGCCGCTGAGCGTGACGGCTTATTCGCAGCTCAGGCCGGACCAGAATAATCGCGCGTCGAGTTTGACGAACCTGTTCCGCAACTGGGGCGGGAGCTTCGGGATTGCGTTTGTGACGGCGATGAGCGAGAGAAGGCAGGACTTTCACCAATCGGTGACGGGCGGTACCCTGCCCCCGTCATCGCTGAATCTGCAGTCGGCGGTGCAGCAAACGACGAACTACCTGATCGAACATGGGTATTCGCACGCGGATGCGCTGCAGGCGGCGTATCTGCACTATTACAACGAGCTGGGCGACCAGACGAAGCTGCTGGGGTTCATGGACTGCTTCCGGCTGGTGGGATGGATCACGCTGGCGATGGTTCCGCTGGTTCTGCTGATCAAGTATTTCAAGGTAGGCGGGAAGGCCCCGGCGGGGCACTGAGGCCGGGGATCACGAACAGGGGTCAGGGAAAGACAGCGCGGATACTGAGCGACGCGGCTATGCTGCCCAGTCGCACGTCAGACGTCCAAAGCAGGGTGCCGGATGTTGCCAGGCACGATGCGATCAGATGGGCATCAGTCAGCCCGATTCCTTTCGCAAACAGGCCCCGGGCTTCGATCATGCGCCTCACATCTCGAAGATCGACGATGCGCACCTGTGGCAACCTGTCCAGCTTTGCCAATGTCGGTAACCGGTCACGAAGTGAACCAAGCGCAAGCTCGGCTGTAAGGAACGGATGCATTACGATCTGATTATTTTGCAGCAGCCTTCGCAATTGCGGTTTGCCATTCCGGAAAAACTCGATCCAGATACTCGTATCCGCCAGAATCACAGATCGTTGACCCTCAACCTGTGGACATCCTCCAGGTCCGGCATCGTCCCTTCAAGCGCGGCGAGACTACGGGCCGCTTCCCTTTCGATCAACGCTTTCAGAGCCTCGCGAAGTAGCGCCGTCCTCTCAGTTACACCGCTATACTCTTGCGCCGTGCGTATCAATTCATCGTCGAGTGAAACTGTTGCTCTCATAATCATGGCCCTTGTCACCAATTATATCACCGTCATAGTGCTATTTTTGGTGATGAAGGCCGACATTAATTCCGAAGGACGGCGACTCCGTACTTGGGCAGGTCGACCGAGGAGACGGAACCGGAGTTGAGCAGGTCGGTCATCGATGCAGGAAGAGCGACATGCTGCGTGGTGGTGGTGTGGTTGATGAGGATGAGGACGGATTTGCCTGATCCGGTGCGCTGGCAGATTTCGACTCCGTCGGGCACGTTGGGGATGAGGGGCTGGACTCCGGCTTCTTTCACAAACGACGCGGTGAGTGAGGCGAGAAGAGCCGGGTCGAGCCACGCTCCGATGTAGGTGATGCTTCCCTTCCCTACAGTCCGCGAGACGACGGCAGGCTGACCGTCGAGCCATCCATTGCTGGGACCGTATTTCAGGAGCGTCCGGGTGTCGGCGGAGGCGGGCGCGATGGTTTCCGCCCAGATGTTGGCGGTGCCGTTGCCGAGGTCGCCGTTGACGGGAACGTCTTCATCGAGGGCGTAGAACTGGGAGACGTTGGCTCCGAGGAGATCGGCGAGCGGGCCGGGCTGGCGCTGGGGATTGAGGGCGTTGTACTGGTCCTTCATGCCGGAACGCGGGCCGAGGACGAGGTGGCCTCCGGCTTTGACGTAGGCGATGAGATGGTCGGCCACAGCCTGCGGCAGAACGTTGAGGGCGGGGGCGACGACGAGCTTGTAGCTGTCGAGGGGCGCGTCGGGCGAGACGATGTCAACGGCCTGGGTTTGCTCGCGGAGCGGGCGGTAGAAGTCGACGAGTTCCTTGACGGGATCAAATTTGGCGCTGTGACGCTGGAAGTCGATGGCCCAGCGGCTGTCATAGGACTGGATGATGGCGACCGAGGAGTGAGGAGAGGTTCCGGCGAGGGCAGAGCCGGCTTTCTCGAATTCCACGCCGACCTGCTGCACTTCGTCGTAGACAGGGACGGGCTTGCCGTCGATGCCGATGAGGACGCCGTGGTATTCCTCCTGGCCGTTGGGGGCGGAGCGCCACTGCCAGTATTCGACGGCGTCTGATCCGTGGCCGATGGCCTGCCAGGCCATGTCGCGCACCTGCCCCTTTTCGAGCGGCGTGTTGGTGGGACGCCAGTTGACGAAAGCCGGCTCGGTCTCCATGACCCAGAAATTTTTGCGCTTGTAACCGCGGGTGAGGTCGTGGCGCGCGCCATTATCGGCGGCGTCGTAGTGGTCGGTGGAGATGTAGTCGTCCCAGGCGGCGATGTCGAGGACGGAGTGGACGACATATTCATCAAAGCCGTCGAACCAGCCCATGGTGTTGGTGGTGATGAACTGGCGTTTGTCGGCGTGCGGGCGGATGGCACTGATCTGGTTAACGGAATAGCTCTTCCAGGTATCGCTGACGAAGCGCTTCCATTCGAGGAGCAGCGCGGGATTCTCGTGATCGGCGCGGACGGGAATCTGGTCGAAGTTGTCGTAGGTCTGGCTCCAGTAGGCCGTGGCCCAGTGCTGGTTGAGGTTGGCGATGGTGCCGTACTTTTTTTGCAGCCAGGCGTGGAACTGGGCCTTGGCGTCGGGGTCGAAGGAGGGGCTGGCGTATTCGTTGTCCAGCTGCCAGCCGACGACGTCGGGGTTGTGTCCGTAGCGGGTGGCCATTTGCTCGGCGATGTCGTGCGCGAACTTGCGATAGCGGGTGCTGGCGAAGGAGAACTGCTGGCGGTTGCCGTGCTCGTCGCGGCGTCCGTTTTCGTCGACGCGGAGGGTGTCGGGATATTTGGTGGTGAGCCAGGCGGGCGGGGCGGCGGTGGGGGTTCCGAGGACGACGCAGATGTGGTGTTTGGCGGCAAGGGCGATGGCGCGATCGAGCCAGCCGAACTCGTAGTGGCCTTCGGAGGGCTCCATGGTGCTCCAGGCGAATTCGCCGACGCGGACGAGGTGGATATGCGCGGCTTCCATGAGGGCGAGGTCGGGCTCCCACTGCGACTCGGGCCACTGTTCGGGATACCAGGCGGCTCCGAGCAGGAGAGGCGGTTGGTCGGAATATGCGGTGGCCTGTGCGGGTGCGGAAATGGAAGGTGCGAGGGCGAGAGTTCCAGCAAGAAAAAGCGATATAAAGCGCATGAGATGGCTCCGGGAGGACGCGAAGGAAATGGTATCAAACCGTTTACATTGGGGAATTTTGCGCCTTTCCGGGCGGCCGCCTAATCTCAGGAACGAGGATCTTGATTGATGAGAGCGATGCAGGTAGTCGAGACGGGTGATGGGTTGACGCTAGTCGCTGCCGAGGTGCGGGAGCCGGGACCAGGCGAGGGCGAGGTGCTGGTGAAGGTTCACGCGGCGGGTGTGACGACGACAGAATTGCAATGGTATCCCACGACGCACCAGAAGAGCGGAGAGGCGCGTGTGAGGGCGATTCCGGGGCACGAGTTTTCTGGCGTGGTTGCGGAGTTGGGGGAAGGGGTGAGCGGCTTCAAGGTTGGGCAGGAGATCTACGGATTCAATGATTGGTTCGAGGAAGGCGCGATGGCAGAGTTCTGCGTGACCGTACCCGCGAGCATTGCGACAAAGCCGGCGACTCTGTCGCACGTGGAGGCGGCGAGCGTTCCGATCTCAGCGCTGACGGCGTGGCAGGGATTTTTCGAGCAGACGAAGTTGACGGCGGAAGATCGGGTGTTGGTGCAGGGCGGCGCGGGAGCGGTAGGCGCATTCGCCGTGCAGATTGCGCATCAGCATGGGGCGCATGTGATCGCGACGGCATCGGAAAAGAACGTCGGGTTAGTAAAGGGGCTGGGGGCGGATGAGGTGATCGATTACCGTGCGGTGCGGTTTGAGGATACGGTGCGGGATATCGACATTGTGTTTGACACTGTGGGCGGTGAAACGCTGGAACGGTCGTGGAAGGTGCTCAAGGACGGCGGAAAGATGGTGACGATTGCCGGAGATGGCGAGACGGCGACGAATCCTAAAGTGAAGGATGCGTTTTTTATCGTCAGGCCGGATCACGCTCAGCTGGTGGAAATAGCGAAGCTGGTTGATGCGGGCAAGCTGAGGACGTTCGTGAGGGCAGTTGTCCCGTTCGCGGATGCGGCGCTGGCGTATGCGGAGAAAGTTCCGGGCGCGCTCGGTTATGGGAAGACGGTGGTGGCTGTCGTGAGCGAGTGACTCATGCCACCGTGATGGCTGCGACCTCGTAGTCTTCGATGCGGGGGATGGTGAAGCGGAGCGTCTGGTCGTCGATGCGGAACGGGACGGATTGTTCGGCGCGCAGGAGTTGCGCTGATTTAACTTTCACGCTTGAGGGCAGCTTCATGCTGACGGTTTGCGGGCCGAGAGGGTAGGTGGACTGCATCCAGCAATGTTGGGCGTTGGAGTTGGTGTAGTTGAGCAGGTGGATGGCGTAACCGGGAGTCGTTTCCCAGGCGAACATTTCGATGAAGCCGTCTCCTTCGACATTGACGATCCGCTCGTCACGTGTGAGCCAACTGAGGGTGTTGTGCATGAGGCGAAGCAGGTCGCCATGGCCAGTGATCCAGTAGGTGCGCTCGATGTCTCCGGGGAAAAATGCGATGCGGCTGGAGCCTGTTTCGCGCAGGACGACTGCGGGCTCGTCGGTGTGCGAGATGGGCGGGTAGGCGAGTTCGGGCGGGTACTGTACGAATCCGGGAACGACTGTGAGGATGGGGTTGGGCACGGGCTTCAGTGGGATGCGGTTTTGTGAGCCGGGGAGCCAGTTGGTGTTGGAGAAGCCGTCGAGAAGTGGATGATGGGGTCTCACATCGGGGTGTTCGATGCGTGCGTAGTATGCGTTGCCGTTGGTGCCGACGACGTCTCCCGCTCTGCTGATGCCGAGGAGGTCGGCGAGACCGAAGTCGGAACGCGGGTTGAGGTTTTCGTCGTAGAGGCTGGTTTCGAAGCTGGCCATAAGAGAGCCGCCGGAGTGGACGTAGTCGCGGAGCTGTTGGCACTGGCGATCGCTGAGCATGGCGATGTTGGGCAGAAGCAGGGCGCGGTACTTGCTGACGTTTTCCGGGTCGAGGCGGTCCTCGTGGACGTAGTCGAAGGCAAAGCGGCCGCGGAGCAGGGTCTCGTAGATGCCGTGCGTGGTTTCGCGCATGTAGGCGCGGGATTGCGCTACGGCGGGGCCTTTGTAGAGGAGCTGGGTGCTCTGCCCCATGACGACGCCGATGTCGGCGATGGAGCGGCGGGGCTTGAGATGGGCGTCGTGTTTCGCGGCCCACTGGAAGTAGTCCGAGCCAACCTTCTGCCAGCGGCGATCTTCGCCGAGGCCGTCCTCCGATCCGATGAAATGGTAGTAGAGGGCGAGGCCGCCGGCGAGGGTTTCATTCATCCACATCTGTGCTTCGGCGGGATTCTTGGAGGCGTTGCGCCAGCGAACGACTCCGGTGGAGTAAGCGGCGGTGATGTTTGCTGCGAATTTGCCATCGAGGACGGCGTTGCAGACGCGGGCCTGGAGTGTGGCTCCCCAGATGGGGGGGTCGTCGTCGGTGCGGCCCTGGTTGTCTCCCTGAAACCAGACGGCGGTTTTGCCGAGGCGGTCGAGGTTGGCGCCGGCGTGGACGTTGCCGCCGAGGTTGGGGAAGTAAAAACTGTCGGCCTTTTTCTCTTTCGCGATGGCGTCGTATTTAGCCCAGAGCTCGAAGAGGCGGTCATTGAAGGCGCGCCAGTAGGCGGGCGTGTCGTGCGCTGGCAGCTTGCTGCAGATGGCGCAGTAGCACTCGGGCAGACTGCCGAGGGGCGGCCATCCGTTGGTATAGAAGCAGTCGACGTCGTAGAGCGAGTTGACCTCGCGCATGACGGCGGGGACGTAGTCGTCCATGTAGGTGGAGAACATGCAGGTGCGGAAGAGCAGAGGCTCTTCGCTGTTGTGCTGGACGGAGCCGTCGCGATTGCGCATGGCCCATTCGGGATGAGCTTCGAGGGCATCGGGCCAGTTGAGGTCGGGACTCATACGGGCGACGACACGCATGCCGCGCTTCTTCGCGGCGGCGGTGCATTCACCGAAGAAGTCGCGGTTGTTGAGGAATTTCCCGTGACGGTGGAATTTCACCTTCGAGGGGTAGAAGGCGAGGATTCCGGTAACGCTGACGAAGACGACGTCGGCGCGGGCGGAATGCCAGTAGTCGGCCCACTCTTCGATGTTCATGACGGCGGGGTCGTGCTCGGTCATGTTGCTCTGGCCAACACGGCGAACTTTCTGCTGCCAGGGGAGTGAGGCTGGATCCTGGGGAACGAGGCGGAGAGGCAATGGAGTGAGAGTGGGGCTGGGGCCGGATGCTGGATTGGACTGGCCGGGAGTCAGCGCGAAGGCGGGATCGAGGGAGGCGGCGAGTGGAAGAGCGGCTGCGCCGGTCGTGAGGCCAGCCTGGAGGAAGGTTCGGCGGTTGAGCATCTGGTTCCTCGGAGTTGGTCGGGGTGGTGGTTCTATCTCTGGAGGACCCCCGCGGAGTGATAGACCTCACCGTCGATCACGGTTTCGATGACGGGGAGGGTGGGGGTGTCGGTGAGGATATCGACGGCGTCTGCGGTGACGATGGCTGTGTCTTCGACTTTGGCCCCGCGCAGGCTGGGGTTATAAGCAAAGGCCTGCGGCAAGGTAACGGCTTCATTGCCGGCGGGTGTGATGACCCATTCGCGCTCGGCGTATCCGCAGGGTCCTCCCTGATGGTGAAGCTCGATCTCTTCGTCGGCGCCAGCGGCGAGGTAAGCCTTGTGGGCCACGTCGAAAAGCTGCGCGGAGGTAGCTCCGGGGCGGGTCGAGTGGAGAAGCTCGGAGTGGATGCGGGCGGCGGCGGTGAAGGAGGCGGCGAGATCGGGAGGGACGGCTCCGAAATGAACGAAGCGGGTGATGGAGACGACGAGCCCCTGACGGCGCGCGCAGAGGTTGACCATACCGTAACGCTCGAGGCGGCCGGAGCGTGGGACAGCGTGCTTGTACTTGCGGATGCGGTCGTCTACGCCCATGAGCAGGACGGTCGGCGTGATACCGCGCTCAAGCAAAGCAGCGGCTGCGCGCGCGGCCATCTCGTGCTCGGTGATGCCCGGCTGGAGGGATTCGAGGACGGAGGCAGTCACATCGGCGACCTCGCGCGAAAGCGAGGTGAAGCGGTCGATCTCGGGCTCGAGGAGCGGCGCCCGGAGGCTGGTGAGATTGACGTGCGTCGCACCTGCGATCGGTGTATCGGATGCGAGTTGCGCGTCCCCGGCGAGCTCGCGAAGGAGCCGGGCCGGGCTGTCGTGCCAGGGGTAGATCACGGGCTCATAACCAAGGCCGGAAAATTCTTCGTCGGCGAGGCGTGGAGCTTCGTTGTTGGGGACGAGATAGTAGCGGAGTCCGTTGCGCGTGATGAGCAGGGATGTGACGGCGGTTTCGACGCCGAGAGCAACCCGGGCTTCGACCTGGCCGGCGGTGATCCAGGCGATGTTTTCATGGCGGCTGAGCAGAACAGCGGCAAGGTGATTGCGATCGAGGAAGGCGCCGAGGCGCAGATATTTTTCGTTTAACTCGACAGAACGGAGGGAGATTTCCTGCGCCAGCAACTCAGACGATGGATTCACGCGCGTATTTCTCCTTGGAATTTATCCCGGCCTGTAAATGCTACAGCTTTCTTCAAGATAAATCGATTTTCGCGAGCTTCACCGCGGAGAGCACAAAGGGTGTTGCTCAGGAGCGCGAGCAGATTCCGCCGGTGCAGCCAATGGGCGGCAGGAAGAGGCGCGCGGACAGGACGACGAGAGCCACCCAGAGCAGGTCGGCTCCGAGGAGGTGAGCCATCTGCATGGCGGTTGGGGTCAGGAGAAGGAGATCGACGAGTCCGAGGGCGTATTGGAAGAGCAGCAGACCGGCGATGGTGAGTGAGAGGCGGCGGTGAAGGACGGATCGGGCTCCGTGATAGGCAATCCAGAGCAGGAATGCTCCGGCAATAAGGCTGGCGGCGGGGTGAACCCAGCGAAGGCGGATGAGCCAGGAGGAGTTCGAGGAGAAATCTTCGAGGAGAGCGGCGTGCAGGCTGGTCGCGGGGAAAAGAGTATCGCCAAGGGCGGCGAGCGAGCCGGTCACGCCGACGATGAGGACGGCGAGAAGACCGGTGAGGGCAATACCGGGCTCGCGAAGCTCCACGCTGCCCCGCATGAATCCCTGTTTTCGGGACAGGAAGTGCGCGGTCAGGGTGAGGGCGGCGAGAAGCAGGAGCGTATTTGTAAGATGCAGGGCGAGATAGACGGCGCGTGATCCGGACTCGTCATGAGCGACCTTGCCCAGAAGAACGAGCAGGGCTCCGAGGAGGGCCTCGTTGAGCGTGAGCACCAGCGCGGTGACGGCTGCGGCACGGGCAAGGTGGAGACGCGGAGCGGCGCGGAAGGTCCAGACGAGCAGGCCGATGACGGCGATGAGAGCGACGCCGCTGGAGGCGCGATGGGCGAACTCTATCAGCGTGGCAGCGGTGGGGTAATGCTGGATAACGGTGCCGTTGCAGAGGGGCCAGCGGTCTCCGCAGCCAGCGCCCGAACCGGTTGCACGGACGGCGGCGCCCCAGAGAATGACGAGGATGTTGTAAGCGAGGACAGCCCAGGCGTAGCGGTTCAGCGCCTTCGACTCGGAATAAGTGCGGGCCGGGATTGACGAAAAAACAGCGCTGGCCGCGTTCATCATCTGCTCCCCGTTATTTTACCGGTTTTGGGAACACAACCCCCGGCCGGCGATCGCAATCTGATGGTTAGCGTATGAAAAACTCACGATTTCTCACCATCCTACTGGCTTCCACAATGACGTTTGGGGCCGGTGCGATTGTTTCAGCCCAGGATTCGAGTCCGAAACAGGATGTGAAGAGCGCCGGGACAGACACAAAGGATGCGGCCAAGGATACCGGACACGCGGTCAGCTCGGGAAGCAAGAAAGCCTGGCACGGCACAAAGAAGGGCACAACGACCGGATACGACAAGACCAAGGAAGGCTCGACGAAAGCGTACGACCGGACGAAGGAAGGCACCGAAACGGGCTACAACAAGACCAAGGAAGGCACGCAGAAAGTCTTCGATCCCAGCAAAGAGAAGTCAACGAAGGCCAAGGATGAGTCTCATCAAGCTTCGGTGAAGGCGAAGGACCGGACGAAGGAAGCCGACCAGAAGGCGAATGACACTAAGCCTCAGTAAAAACGCCGGGCCTGGAGTAAAACGGTGTCTCAGGTCCGAAGCCGGACCTAGGACACTGAACCCTTAGCGAAGGCCGCCGGAGGCGACGATGAGTTCGCCTGTCAGCCACTTTGAGTCACCGGAGGCGAGAAAGACTGCGATCGGGGCGATGTCGTCGGGCTGACCGATGCGGCGGA
>Ga0335075_10000503_pt1 | contig 68526 bp, 58 predicted proteins | sample Lox_Sample_24_FD_206723 | JGI IMG/M metagenome (GOLD analysis project Ga0335075, IMG submission 206723) | Soil microbial communities from Loxahatchee National Wildlife Refuge, Florida, United States - Lox_Sample_2.4 | ecosystem: Environmental > Terrestrial > Soil > Wetlands | place: USA... | reverse complement strand
CACTCTCATGCTGGTCCTGGCCGGAGATTACTTTGGCGGAGAGGGCGGCATGGTCCTGGCCTTCCTCATCGCCGCCGGAATCAACTTCTTCAGCTACTTCTACTCCGACAAGATCGCGCTCAAAATGTATCGCGCCCAGCCCGTCACCCGCGAGCAGCTCCCGCGAGCCTACGACGTCGTCGAGCGCATGACCCAACGCATGGGCCTGCCCATGCCGAAAATCTATGTCATCCCCACCGACTCGCCCAACGCCTTCGCCACCGGACGCAACCCGGCACACGCCTCGGTGGCCGTCACTCACGGCATTCTCAGCCTGCTCACCGACGATGAGCTGCAAGGCGTCCTCGCGCACGAGCTGGGCCACGTCAAGAACCGCGACATCCTCACCAGCTCCGTCGCCGCAACCCTCGCCGGAGCCGTCACCATGCTCGCCCGCATGGGGGCCTGGGGAGCCATGTTCGGCGGCTATGGCGGAGGCCGCGACCGGCGCGGCGGCGGACTCGGCGCGCTCCTCATGCTCTTTCTCGCGCCCGTAGCCGCCATGCTCATCCAGCTCGCCGTATCACGCTCGCGCGAGTATGAGGCCGACGCCACCGGAGCCCACATCACCGGCAACCCCCAGGCCCTGGCCAGCGCGCTCGAAAAGCTCGACGCCTACTCCAAACGTCTGCCCATGGCCGCCTCGCCGACCAACGCGCACCTCTTCATCGTTGCGCCCATGATCAGCGCGCGCGACCTCGGCAACCTCTTCTCCACGCATCCGCCCATCCCCAAACGCATCGAACGCCTCATCGGGCGCCCCAGCGTCTACGGCGTGCCGGACAGATAACCCGACACTTCTCCGCTTTCTATGTGTACCCCGTGATGCGGAGTTTTTCGGCACTTGCCGATTGCCTCTTGGCTCTTGACGAATCCCTAATCTCTATTCCCTAATCCATATATATGAAAACCGCCATCCGCGCCCTCATTCTGCTGCTCATCGTCCTCTGGCTCGGCGGAATCATGTTCTTCCCCATCGTCGCCGCCACCGCCTTCAGCTCCCTGCCCGACACCCACGCCGCCGGAACCGTCGTCGGAGAATGCCTGCGCGTGCTTCATGAAGAGGGCCTGTTCTGCGGCGTCGTCATCGTGCTTCTGCTGCTCACCGCGCAGTTCATCAAGGCCGTGCCCAGGAGCGTAGCGCCCGCCGTCGTCCTCACCCTCATCATGCTCGCGCTCACCGCCTTCTCGCAGTTCTCCATCATCCCGCGCATGGATCATGACCTCAGCGCCGCCGGCGGAGCCATCGACGTCGTCCCTCCCTCCAACCCCTATCGCATGGACTTCAACAAACTGCACGGCCGCTCGGAGACGGTAGAAGAGGGCGTACTCCTTGCCGGAATCGCGTTGGTCATCGTCTTCGCCGCGAATTACCCCACAACCGAACTGCGCCCCTGACTGCGACCCATCGCCACGCTACGGCGGTTTCGCAGTAATAGCGGAACCGCTCCAAAAAGCTCCGTCCCGGCCTGTCAAGCCCCCAGCTTCACCAGGACAGCGCAAATCATTCATTCCATGGACAAGAGAGAGCGCGCACGAATGCGGGTGAATTCCATCCAAATTGATAAACTGGAAGTAAGAGGTAACAATAAAGCTGTTGCCATAGCCCTTGTTCCTGTGAGCTGCGGCTTCCATCGCAAAAGGGCAATACATTCAAAGCAAAACATTTAACCACAGACTCCGTGCAATCAAAGGTTTGCGCCCAACCACAGGCTCCGGCGCTGAAGAATCAGGAATCTGCAGGCAAGTTAGCCAGAATCAATCGTTTAGATCAAAAAATCACTTCGATATCTTCCAGAAAATGCAATAGAATCAATGATATAGATAAAAATCGAAAATCTCCTGAGCAAGTAAATCTGTTGCCCTCCGGCGACCGGACAGCACTGCAGCTCCAGCCCACGCCCGCTGGTATCATCAACAACTGGCGCAGGCACCGGCTTCCGGGCTGTCGCCTCCAACTCTTTCTTTAGGACAAGCATGAAGACCGGCATCATCGGCCTGCCGCAGGTGGGCAAAACTTCCCTGTTTCGCATCCTCACCAAGGCCAAAGTCGAGGACCGCGGCTACTCGAACCCGCGTGAGTCTCACCTCGGCATCGCCAGGGTGCCCGACGAGCGGCTCGACAAGCTCGCCGCCCTCTACAACCCCAGGAAGACCACCTATGCCACCGTCGAATACTCCGACGTAGCCGCCATCGGTCAGGAGGCTCTGAAAGAAACCGCCTTCCTCACCAACCTCCGCAACGTCGATGCCCTCATCCACGTCCTGCGCGCCTTCGAGGACGATGCCATCCCCCACGTTGGCCCCATCGAACCGCTGCGCGACATCAAAAACGTGGAGTTTGACCTCATGGTCTCCGACCTCACGCAGATCGAAAAGCGCCTCGAGCGCGTGGAAAAAGACATGAAGAAGTCCCGCACCGCCGACCTCGAAAAGGAACAGGCGCTGCTGCTCCGCTCCAAAGAGGCATTGGAGGCGGAAAAACCGCTGCGCGAGCTGGACATGACGCCTGATGAGAAGAAGCTCATTCGCGGCTTCCAGTTCCTCTCGCAAAAGCCCATCCTCTACGCGCTCAACCTGCCCGAGAGCACCGCCCTCGGAGCCGACCTTGAAGCCGCGGCGGCAAAATACAACCTCGCTGAATTCGCATCGCGCCCCAGCGCCGGAGTCACCGCCTTCTGCGGCAAAGTGGAAGCCGAGCTTGCCGAAATGGAAGACGAGGAGGCCGCGGAGTTTCTCGGGTCCTATGGATTAAGCGAGAGCGGCCTCGTCCGCCTCATCCGCAAGAGCTACGAGCTGCTCGGCCTCATCAGCTTCTTCACCGCGGGCGAAGACGAGTGCCGCGCCTGGACCGTCCCCGTAAACTCCCGCGCGCAGGAGGCAGCCGGAGCCATCCACTCCGACCTCGAAAAGCATTTCATCCGCGCCGAAACCATCCACTGGGACACGCTCCTCGCTGCCGGATCCGAAGCCGCAGCCAAGGCGCAAGGCACGCTCCGCCTCGAAGGCAAGGACTATCTCGTGAAAGACGGCGACGTCATGCACATCCGGCACAGTGGCTAGAAGCAGCGAAGGAGCGGTCAGCAAGGGTCCGGTCAACGAAAAGGCGGTCCGCTGACAAAACCGTCGGCGTGATCTATGACACAATAACCTCTTGTCTTTTGTATGAGGAACAAAAATGAAGAGCGCAGATGCGGATGCCACAACGGTCCCCGCTGACGGCTTCTCAGCTAACCGGACTTCAGCTGACCGCTTCATCAGCTGACCGCTTCACCCGCTGAACTATGGTTCTCTCCATCATTCTCGGAATCATCGCCGCCTCCGCCGACGTGCTGGGCGGCATCATCCTGGTCCGGCGCGAGTGGGAGCAGCGCTACCTCCGCTATTTCGTCGCGCTGGGCGCGGGCTTCATGCTCTCCGTTGCGTTCCTGGAGATGGTTCCTGAGAGCTTCAAGTATTCGCCCTACTGGGCTCCCATACTCGTGCTGGCCGGCTACTGCTTCATCCATCTGGTCGAGCACACCATCTCTCCGCACTTCCACTTTGGAGAGGAGACGCACACCCACGAATTCGTCGCCGCGCATACCGGCAACACGGTGCTCATCGGCCTGGCAGCGCACGCTTTTTTCGACGGCGTAGCCATCGGTTCCGGCTTCGCGCTCTCCAGCCTGCTCGGCTGGCTCATCTTTATCGCCATCTTCCTGCACAAGATGCCCGAAGGGTTCACTGTAGCCTCGGTCATGGTGGCCTCCGGCCGCAGCCGCCGCGCGGCCATGATCGCGGCCATCGTTCCTGCTCTGGCCACGGTCGCAGGGGTCGTGCTCATCGGCCTGCTGCCCAAATGGGTTGAGGTTGGACTTCCCGTCTCGGCTGGAGTCACGATCTACGTCGCCGCCACCGACCTCCTCCCGGAAGTCAACCGCGAGCCCGGAATCCGCATGGCCCTCGTCTTCTTCGTCGGGGTGCTGATGTTCCTGATCCTGAAGCTGTTAGCGCCTGAGATCTAAAGACGAATCTGACCCTGCCGCTCCAGCCAAACCTTGTACAAGCCCCACGCACCCAGCGTGCATGCATCCTGGATTGTCCCGTCCAACAGCATTTGCTCAAACTCGGCAATCGACGCGGTCTTCACCACCAGGTCATGCTCCTCCGGGTCAGGGTCGGTCTCCGCCTGCGTCAGCCCTGTCGCCAGATACACATGCTGCTTCTGCTTCGCAAAGCCATACGCAATCCACAACGCGCCCAGCCGGATCATCCGCGTAGCGACCAGCCCCGTCTCTTCGCGCAGCTCGCCGCGCGCCAGCTCTTCGGGATCAACGTCCGCCGTCTCCCACCCGCCTTGCGGAAGCTCCACGATCCGCTGCCCAATCGTGTAGCGAAACTGCTCCACCAGATAAATCGTGTCGCCCTCAATCGGCAGAATCACCGCGCAGTCGTCCTTATCCACCACGCCATAGATGCCCGTGGTTCCATTGCTCCGCTCAATCTGGTCTTCGCGCAGGCGAAGCCAGCGATTGTGGTAAACCTCGCGGCTGCTCAGGGTACGAATGCTCATAGGGGATACCGCCATTGTGCCACGCCTCTTATTTCGAGCCGGTAAATCCGGCGCAGCCAGACGTGTCGCAAGTGCGGTATGCTGTTGACGTCGCCTTTCCGGGCGGGAAAAGGAGAATGATCTTGGCTTTTCTATCGATCTGCAGCTTCGTGACCATCTTCATCGTCGGAATCATCTGGGCTACCCGTCCCGCGAAGAAGGATCACTCCAAAGAGCACGGAACCACCCAGCACCCAGGCAGCATTTAGCCTTCCCGCTGCAACGGACCCAGCACAAGCATCGATATCGCTGGCAGAGATGGCTATGATATTTCATAGATGTCGACGAAATATAACAGCAATGCTGGCTACAAACCTCTTGTGACGCTCCGCCCTCCCTGCGTAGGGAACTGTTAATAAAGGGTATACTGCTTTTAATCTGGCGTTCCAGAATTTTGTGGGAAGCTGGCAGTCAACTTGCACTGGCTTGTACGCGGGTCACCCGCTTCCGGGCCACGTAGCCCCCTACGGTTCTATGGAAAGGTCCTTTCAAACTCGCGTCACGGTCGTTCTTCTTGCCTTGTTCACGGCGGCGGCAGCGATTTTTGCGACCTTCAACTTCATTCAGGAAAATAATTTTCAGACTCCTACCGACGGCGTGTGGTGGGTCGAAGCCCACGGAGGCCTAAGGGCCGAACGGGTCGCGCCGGGCGGTCCCGGCGAGCGCGCAGGACTGAAAACCGGCGATCTGCTTCTGCGTGCCGACGGCGTGCCCATGGTTCGGTGGGCCTCGCTCTCCCGCCAGATATTCTCGACGCGGGTTTACAACACCATCAACTACACCATCCAGCGCGACGGCGTACAGCTCGCTGTGCCGGTCATCCTCGACGCGCAGGACCGCAGCTTCAATCAGGGCTTCCGGCTCATCGCGCTGGTCTATCTGGGCATCGGACTCTACGTCCTCTTCCGCCGCTGGACCGCGCCGCACTCGACGCACTTCTATCTCTTCTGCCTCGCGTCCTTCGTGCTCTACTCCTTCAAATACACCGGCGAGTTCAATACCTTTGACCAGATCATCTTCTGGAGCAACATCGTTGCCGAAGGACTGCAGCCCGCACTCTTCGCGCACTTCGCGCTGGCCTTCGCCAATGAAAATCGCCGCCGCCGTCCGTGGCTCATGTCGCTGGTCTATGTACCCGGAGCCTTCTTCGTCGGCCTCTACATCTTCGCGGTGCAGTACTGGTCCGCGACAGAGGTGTTGCGCCACCGCCTCGATCAGCTGCTCACCGGCTACGACGCAGCCTTTTACGTCATCGCCGCCGTCGTGCTCTGGGTCAGCTATCGCAGCACGCACGTCCCGCTGCGCCGCCAGCAGCTCAAGTGGCTCACGCGCGGAACCATCGTCGCCATTACACCGTTCACGCTGCTCTCGGCGCTTCCCTTCCTTACCAACGTCGCAGTTCCCGATGTAGCCACCAAACTCACCGGATTCGCGCTGCTCTTTCTGCCGCTCACCTTCGCCTGGGCCATCGTGCGCTATCGCCTGATGGACACCGATCTCATCTTCAAGCGCGGCGTTACCTACACGCTGGCCACGGCTATCCTGTTCGGCCTGTATTTCGGCGTCGTCGCGATCGCCGGTGAGGTCGTCCGCAAGCACATACCCTCAGCCGGAGCCTGGGGCCTTATCGCGGCCATCATCGTCACCGCGCTGCTCTTCGATCCCATCAAGCGCAGGATTCAGGAGCGCGTCGACCGCATTTTTGACCGCAAACGCTACGACTACCGCCAGACGCTCATCGAGTTTGGCCGCGGCCTCAGTTCCCAAACCGATCTGCGCGCACTGCTCGACTCCATTGTCGACCGCCTGTCGCGTACGCTGCTGGTCACCCGCGTCGCCGTCTTTCTCTCTGACCGTCCGGGGGTGTTCGCCCTCGCCGCCGGACATGGCCTGCCCACTGCGAGCTACAACCCGAACACCGCGCTCGACCTTGGTTTTCTCGACTTCGATCAGCCCGAGGCCGGTTCGCACATCTTTCTCGAAAACCCGCAGCAGGCGCTCCATCTCACATCCGCTGAGCGGTTGACCGCCTCGCTGCTCGACCTCAATTACTACCTGCCCTGCCGCACGCAGGACCGCGCCATCGCCGTCATAGGCCTGGGCCGCACCGCGGACGGCGACTTCCTGTCCAGCGAAGACGTCGAGCTGCTCGAGTCGCTCGCTAGCTACATCGGCATCGCCCTGCAGAACGCACGCCTCTACGCCCGCCTCGAGGAAAAAATCTCCGAGTACGAGCGCCTCAAGGAATTCAACGAAAACATCGTCGAGTCGATAAACGTCGGCATCCTCGCCGTCGATCTCGAAGACCGCATCGAAAGCTGGAACTCGCAGATGGAGGCCATGTACGCGCTCTCCCGCTCTGAGGCCCTGCGTCAGCCGCTCTCCAACGTCTTCCCCGGTGCGCTCATGGACGAGTACCACCGCGTCAAAAACGAGCCCGGCGTTCACAATCTCTACAAATTCCGCCTGCAAACCCGCGCCGGAGAAACCCGCACCGTCAACGCCGCCATCGCGCCGCTTGTCTCGCGCGACTTCAAAACCGTGGGCCGCATCATTCTGGTTGACGACATCACCGACCGCACCGAACTCGAAGCCCAGCTTTCGCAGGCCGAAAAGCTCTCCTCCATCGGACTGCTCGCCGCCGGCGTCGCACACGAGGTCAATACCCCTCTGGCGGTGATTTCGTCTTATACGCAGATGCTAACCAAACAGGTGCGCGGCGACGATCGACTCACGCCGCTGCTCGAAAAAATCACGCAGCAGACCTTCCGCGCCTCCGAGATTGTCAACGGGCTGCTCAACTTTTCGCGCACCGGCACCAGCGAATTCCGCGAAACCGACCTGAACACCATCATTCGCGACACCCTCACGCTCATCGAGCACCAGTTCAAGACCTCGCAGGTCCTGCTCGACACGGCGTTGCTGCCCGATCTGCCGCCAATCCTCGGCAACGCGGGCAAGCTGCAGCAGGTCTTCCTCAATCTCTTCCTCAACGCCAAGGACGCGATGAGCGGCGGAGGCACGCTGCGCGTCGCCACCGAGGTCAACGGGCAGGTGAGCGTGGCCATCTCTGATACCGGCTCCGGCATCGCGCCCGAGCACCTGCAACGCATCTACGATCCCTTCTTCACCACCAAGTCAGCCCCCAAAGAGGGGCAGCGGCGTGGCACTGGCCTGGGGCTCGCCGTCACCTACGGCATCATCCAGGAACACGCCGGCAAGATTCATGTTGAAAGCAACATGGGAGCCGGAACGACCTTCTATCTCGAATTTCCCATGTTGAGGAAACCCGCGCATGTCTGAAGCTGCAGTCGCTGTTCCCACCCCGCCAGCACTATCTGCAGATGCCCACCGCATCCTGATCATTGATGACGAGGCCGCCATCCGCGAATCGCTGGAGACGCTGCTCGCGCTCGAAGGCTACTCCGTCGAAACCGCAGTCAACGGAGAACAGGGCCTCGATTGCATCGAGGAAAAGTTCTACGACCTCATCCTGCTCGACCTCGCGCTGCCTGGTAAAAGCGGACTGGAAATTCTTCCCCTCATCCGCCAGCACCAGCCCTCGCTGCCCGTCATCATGATCACCGCCTTCGGCAAGGTGGATAACGTCGTCGACGCCATCCGCTCCGGCGCGCAGAACTTCGTCCAGAAGCCATGGGACAACGAGAAGCTGCTCGCCGACATCCGCTCCGCCATCGGGCGCTACCACGCCGAAGAAGAGAACATCCAGCTGCGCCGCGCCATGAAGCAGCGCTACAGCTTCTCCAATATCATCGGCAAAAGCGAGGTCATGCTGCGCATCTTCGACCTCGTCGCCCAGGTCGCGCCCAGCCGCTCCACAGTGCTCATTCAGGGCGAAAGCGGCACCGGCAAGGAGCTCATCGCCAAGGCCCTCCACTCCAATTCCCCGCGCAGGGACAAGCCCTTCGTCGCCGTCAACACCGGCTCCATGCCCACAGACCTGCTCGAGTCCACACTCTTCGGCCATGTCAAAGGAGCCTTCACCTCCGCCATCGCCGCGAAAAAAGGCCTCTTCGAAGTCGCCAACACCGGAACCCTCTTTCTCGATGAAATCGGCAACATGGGCATGGACACCCAGGCCAAAATCCTGCGCGTGCTCCAGGACCGGCGCTTCATGCAGCTCGGCGGTGTGCAGGAAATTCAGGTGGACGTGCGCATTATCGCCGCCACCAACGTCGATCTGCGCCAGGCTGTGCGCGAGGGCAGGTTTCGCGAAGACCTCTTCTACCGCCTCAATGTCATCTCCGTCGATCTGCCACCGCTGCGCAGCCGCCGCGACGACATTCCCCTGCTCGCCGCCCATTTCCTCAAGTACTACGCCGAGGAGAATGGCCTGCCGCCACGTTCGCTCGCGCCAGACGCTCTCCGCGCGCTCGTCGACTACGACTGGCCTGGCAATGTTCGCGAACTCGAGAACGCCATCGAGCGTGGCGTGGTTCTCTCCTCCGGCCCGGTCATCGGCTCCGAACTTCTGCCCGGACACCTCACTGGGCGCGGCTATTCCGCCAGCCTGCTCGAACACAACCCGGACGCCTCGCTCTTCGACATTACCGAAGACTTCGAGCGCCGCATCATCGTCGATAAGCTGGAGCACTGCAACTGGAACCAGACCGACGCCGCCGAGCAGTTCCGCATCCCGCTCTCCACCCTCAACCAGAAGATCAAACGCCTGAATATCGAGATCAAGAAGCGGGTGAAAGAATAGATCTACCCTCCCACGCTCCGCTCTCACCCGTATAACCTCAAGCCATGAATTTCCTTTCATGAGCCGCAAACCGCTTGTTTGCATCTAAAATGCTGATTAAGCAGCTATGGCCATCACTTCGCTCGACGCAACCGCTAAAAAAGGAGTCGCCGCAGTCCAGCAGTACTCGCTGCTCTCAGCGCGTGCCCTGGGCAATCTCTTTCGCCGTCCGTTTTACGGTGCAGATCTTGTCACGCAGATGGACAAGATCGGCGTCGGCTCACTGCCCATCGTCATCCTCACCGGCTTCTTCACCGGAGGCGTACTCGCCCTCAACACTGCCTCCAGTTTGGCAACGTTTGGAGCCACCGCCGTCACCGGCCAGCTCGTAAGCCTGGCCATGATCAAGGAGCTCGGCCCCGTCCTTACCAGCCTCATGGTTTCCGGACGCAACGCCTCCGGCATGGCCAGCGAACTCGGTTCCATGATGGTGACTGAGCAGATTGACGCCATGCGCGCGCTCGGCACCGACCCGCTTAAGAAGCTGGTCATGCCGCGCATCGTCGCCACCATCATCATGCTCTTCTTCCTCACCATCGTCTCCGATGCGCTTGGAATTCTCGGCGGCGCATTTGTCTCCGTCTCCATGCTCGGGCTGGGAGCATCGCAATACTTCCACTCCGCCTACCAGACGCTCCAATATCCTGACGTTTTGCAGGGCCTCGTCAAGCCGCTCTTCTTCGGCTTCATCATCGCCACCATCGGCTGCTACTACGGCATGAACACCCGCGGCGGGACGCAGGGCGTCGGTAAATCCACCACCCAGGCCGTCGTCGTTTCCTCCGTCCTCATCATCGCCGTGGACTTCGTCATCAGCAAATTTATGATCGGCATCTTCGGGCGGTAACCCACTATGGCAACCAGCGAAATTGCTCCCGACGTTCTACCCAGCCATATTTACCCCGATGCGCCCGCCATCCGCTTTGAAAACGTCTCCATCGCCTTTGAGGGCAAAGATGTCCTCGAAAATATCTCCTTCGAACTCAATCGCGGCGACACGCGCGTTCTGCTTGGCCCCGCTGGCGTAGGCAAAAGCGTGCTGCTTAAGCTCGCCAACGGACTCATCAAGCCCGACTCCGGCCGCATCTTCGTCTTCGGGTTTGAGATCAGCGCGATGCGTGAACAGGAGCTTTACCATCTGCGCGAGTGCATCGGAACCGTCTTTCAGGAAGGCGCGCTCTTCGACTCGCTCTCCGTGCGCGACAACGTCGGCTACCGCCTCATCGAAGACCATGTCCCGGACGATGAGATTGACCGTCGTGTTACCGAGGCCCTGCGCTTCGTCGAACTCGAACACACCCTCGATAAATTCCCCTCCGAGCTTTCTGGAGGCATGCGCCGCCGCGTCGCCATCGCCCGCGCCATTGTCACCAAGCCCGAACTCATCCTTTACGATTCGCCCACCGGCGGCCTCGACCCCATCACCTCGACCACCATCATCGATCTCGTCATCAAGCAGCGCGATGTGTACAAGACCAGCTCGCTCGTCGTCACGCATCGCCTGCAGGACGCCTTCCTGCTTGCCGGCAACCACTTTGACAGTGCCACCAATAAGGTGGAGCCGCTGCCCCGCAACCAGGCTGATGAGCAAACCAGCTTTCTCGTCCTGCACCTGGGCAAACTGGTCTTCGACGGCTCCACGCACGACCTCGTGCACACCAACGACCCATTCCTCAAAGAATATTTGTCCTAAAGACCGCCATAGCGGTTCTCCAGTTGGTGGGGAACCGCCTTAGCGCAGCACACCGTCCAGAAACCGCGTCAGCGTCGCACTATACCCATCGTCCTGCTTCAACTCAAAATATTGTTTGGGAGAATCCGCCGCACGATAAAGCTCTTCCGTCCGGGCCTTCACGCCATCGCGATCAAGAAACAGTTTGGGAACCGTCAGTGTCCTCAGCGTCGAATCCGCATCAAACCGCTCATCCAGCAGCAGCCACATCGGCAGAAGCTTCGACCGCCCATCCTCGCTTGTGATCTTCCTCGCCGTTTCGCTCGGCGCATCCAGAACCACGGCCGCCGGCGTATGCCGCGCCGCCAACTCCGCAGCCAGGCTCGCTCCTAGGCCTGCCCCATAAACAACAATCGACTTCGCATTCTCGTGCCGCATACCCGTCAAATAACTCCACGCCGCGTCTGCATCCGCATTCATCCGGGCCTCATCCGGATGCGGCCCAGCGCTCTTTCCATACCCGCGATAGTCAAACGCAAACACGTTGATACCCAGCCCATGCAGCGCGTCCAGATCGCTCACAGCATTCGACAGCGACCCGCGCCCGCCATGCAGATAAAGAATCGTATCTCCGCTCCACCGCGCGCCCGCATCCGCCGGGATCCACCATCCATCCAGCTGCGCAAGCCCCGTCTCCGTGTCGTCAAAGCGAATCTCGTCGAACTTCGTCCGAGGCACAGCTGTAATCGTTTTGGCCGGATGCAGAATAAACTGCCACTGCCCCTGATAAAACAGCAGCCCCAGAGTCGCGTAGCCGCAGACCGCGGCAAGCAGCACGACAAGAATCAGAGCGCCAACCACCCAGCGCCCGCTCACGGCAGTTGGTTCCGGGGCCGCAACCTCGTTGCGTCCGCCAATGCTGTCTGCTTGCTTTTTCTTACCCAAAGGCCAGCTCGTCGGCGGATTCAAGCGGCGTCCCGCACACCCGGCAAATCACTGCTGAGCAGTCGCCGCACACCAGCGGATCATTCACCGCGCGCGCGCAGGTAGGGCACCACAAATTCGCGCCTACCGTTTTCTTCGGAAGATCGGAGGGAAGTTCAGACATCGCACTTCAGCCTATCGCATCTTCCACAAAGCAGGCGAGAGGCTCGAATGACGGTCACACCTTCACCAGTACATCCGAGCCTTCAACCTTGATCTCGTACACATCTACCTTTACATCGGGAGCATGCACCGCGACACCGGTCTTCGCATCAAAGGCCCACGCATGCCATGGGCAAATGAGCTTGCCGTCCTCGACAATACCCTGCCCTAGCGGGCCGCCTCGGTGCGGGCACACATTGTCCATCGCCGAGATGGCGCCGCCCGCGTTGGCAATGCAAATCAGCCGGCCGCTGCACGCCACCTCGCGAGCCTCCCCTGCCGCAGGAAGCTCCGAGACGCTCATCACTCGCTCAAACTCAGCCATTGTTCAGAATTACCGCGGCCCGCACTTTCGCTAACCGCCTGTTAGCTGACCGGATCATAGCTGGCCGCTCTCCAGCTGACAGCCGCTTAGCTAGTACTTAACAATTTTCGCAAACGACTGCGGATCAAGACTCGCGCCGCCCACCAGCGCGCCGTCAATCTCTGGTTCGTTCATCAGCGCTGGAGCGTTCTCCGGCTTCACGCTGCCTCCGTACAGAATCCGCATCTGCTCCGCCGACTTGCGCCCCAGTATTTTGGCAATCTCACTGCGCACAATCGCATGCGCTTCCGACGCCATGTCGGGCGTCGCCGTCTTACCCGTCCCGATCGCCCACACCGGCTCATAGGCAATCACAATCGGATCTGCCCACTCCGCCGACACGCCTTCCAGCGCATTGCCGATCTGCCGCAGCAGAACCTCTTCGGTCATGCCGGCCTCGCGCTCCTCCAGCATTTCGCCCACGCACACAATCGGCTTCAGCCCATGCTTCAATGCCGCGTGCAGCTTCCTGTTCACCGTCTCATCGCTCTCGCAAAAATATTGCCGCCGCTCCGAGTGGCCAATAATGATGTGCGTCGCGTTGATCGCCTTCAGCATCAGCGGAGAGGTTTCGCCCGTAAACGCGCCCTCGTCGGCGAAGTACATATTCTGCGCTCCCACCCCCACATTCGTTCCAGCCGCAGCGGCAATCACCACGGACAGGGACGTATCCGAAGGACACAAAACAATCTCGTCGCGTTCATGGTTGGCAACAAGCGGCAAAAATCCCGCAACAAACTCCTGCGCCTGCGTGGGAGTCTTATACATCTTCCAATTCGCTGCGATCATTGGCTTACGTGACATTATTTTTCATAATCCTCAGATAAAAGTTTAGAACATTCTCAAAGTATTCCATTGCGTCCCGCGCATATCAGCCGCAAATGTGAAAAAGAGAATCAATCAATGATGCATTGAAGACGGGGCAATTGGGTCGAAGACTGTTTTCGACACAATGTCTCCGCTGGTCGGAGGTAAAGCGTAAAACTGCCGAACCTCAAGCGGAATGCGAATCAACAGCCGTCACAACAGAGTGAACCGTATTGAGTCTGGCCCAAATTTCTCGCCGGACTCGCACAAGCCTACTTGTCCGTCAGCGCCTCAACACCCGGCAGCTTCTTGCCTTCCAGAAATTCGAGGCTCGCACCGCCGCCCGTCGAGATATGCGTGATCTGCTCCGCAACACCGGCCTTCTTCACCGCCGACACCGAATCCCCTCCGCCCACAATCGAGATCGCGTCCTGATTCGCCGCTACAGCCCTGGCAATCTTCGTCGTGCCGACCGCGAATGCCGGTATCTCAAACACGCCCATCGGCCCATTCCATACGATCGTAGAGGCGTCTGCAATCTCCTTCGAGAACAGCGCCACTGTCTTGGGCCCGATATCCAGCGCCATCCACTCGGCCGGAAACGGCCCGTCGCCCTCGAACACCTGGGTCTTCGCGTCGGCCGCGAACCTGTCCGCCAGCACATGGTCGATCGGCAACAGAAATCGCACGCCCCTGGCCTCAGCCTTCGCGAGCGCCTCTTTGGCCACCTGAATCTTATCGGCCTCCAGCAGAGACTTGCCCGTATCCTGCCCCTTGGCCTTCAGGAACGTATACGCCATGCCGCCGCCGATCAGAATCGCGTCTACCTTCGACAGCAGGTTGTCGATCACCTCAATCTTGTCCGACACCTTCGCCCCGCCCAGGATCGCCACAAACGGCCGCGCCGGCTCATCCAGCGCCTTGCCCATGTAGTTCAGCTCTTTTTCCATCAGCAGTCCCGCCGCCGACTGCTTCACGAAGTGCGTAATGCCCTCCGTCGAAGCGTGCCCGCGATGCGCGCTGCCGAAAGCGTCATCGACATAAATCTCACACAGTGACGCCAGTTTCTTCGCAAACGCCGGATCGTTCGCCTCTTCCTCGGCATGGAAGCGCAGGTTCTCGAGCAGCAGCACCTGGCCCGACTCCAGCTGCCGTGCCAGTTCCGTCGCCACATCGCCCACACAGTCCGGAGCGAACGCCACATTCACCTGCTCGCCCAGGTGATGATCCAGCAGCACCCGCAGCCGGTCCACCACAGGCCGTAGGCTGTACTTCGGATTCACCTTGCCCTTGGGCCGTCCCAGGTGCGACGCCAGAATCAGCTTGGCCTTGTGCCGCAGCGCATATTCCAGCGTGGGCAGCGTCTCGCGAATGCGCGTGTCGTCGGTAATCTCGCCCCCGTCGTCGCTCAGCGGAACATTGAAGTCCACCCGCATAAAAACGTGCTTGTGAGCAAGATCCAGGTCGCGAATCGATAGTTTTGCCATAGTGTCCTTTTAATTTTTCTCTTGAATAACGGCGTCCGCTTCAATCTCAATGCGCCATGCGGGATTCAACAGTTTCGCAACAACTACCATAGTAGCCGCTGGACGGATTGCGCCAAAGTACTCGCCATGCGCGCGTCCTACCGCCTCCCAGTCGTCGACCTGCGTCAGGTACATGCGCGTCCGCACTACATCGTCCATCCTCGCTCCGGCCCTTTCCAGTGCCGCGCGAATAATCTCCAGCGCATGCCGCGTCTGCGTTGCCGCATCGGTCTCATCCGCGCCCACCGGCCCGGTGCCCGACACGTAAACCGCATCGCCTACGCGTACCGCGCGCGAAAAGCCGATGATCGGTTCGTAAGGAGAACTTCCTGCGATGTTTTGCCGCATAGGAATACCAGCACCCCTCTATGCTCCGCGCGCCGGACAGAGAATGCTGCCCGGCGCGGGATGTTTCGTCGTTGCGGTACTGCGGTCTACAGGCCCTTTTTGGTAAGCAGCAGGATCAGGTCGCGCACGCGGTTCGAGTAGCCCCACTCGTTGTCGTACCAGCTGATCACCTTCACCGAATTGCCAACCACCTTGGTCAGCGGCGCGTCCACAATCGATGAGCGCGCATCGCCCTTGAAGTCGCTCGAAACCAGCTCGCCGGCCTCATAACCCAGAATACCCTTCAGCTCGCCCTCCGCAGCCTTCTTCAGCGCCGCGTTGACCGACTCAACTGTCGCAGGCTTCTCCGAGATAAATGTCAGGTCGACCACCGAAACGTTCGGGGTCGGGACGCGGATCGCAAAGCCGTCCAGCTTGCCCGCCATCTCCGGAATCACCAGCTTCAGCGCCTTTGCCGCGCCCGTCGAGCTGGGGATGAGGTTGATCGCGGCCGCGCGCGCACGGCGCAGGTCCTTATGCGGAAAGTCGAGGATGACCTGATCGTTCGTATAGCTGTGGATGGTCGTCATAATGCCCGACACGATACCGAACTGCTCGTGAAGCACCTTCACCACCGGAGCCAGGCAGTTCGTCGTGCACGATGCATTCGAAATCACGTTGTGCTTCGCCGCGTCATACTTGTCCGCGTTCACGCCCAGCACAACCGTAACGTCCTCATTGGTCGCCGGAGCCGAAATGATCACCTTCTTCACCGATCCCTGCAGGTGCGCCTTGGCCTTGTTCGCGTCTGTAAAAATGCCAGTCGACTCAACCACAATCTGCGCGCCGGTCGAGGTCCAGTCCAGCTTCGCAGGGTCGCGCTCCGCGAACACTTTGATCGTCTTGCCGTCGACGGTGATCGAATCGGCGGTCGAGGTAATCTCGTTCTTCAGGTTGCCCAGGATGGAGTCATACTTCAGCAGGTGGGCCAGCGTTGCGGGGCTCGTCAGATCATTGACGGCGACAATCTCAATCTCCGGATTTCCAAGCGATGCGCGAAATACGTTGCGTCCGATGCGGCCGAAGCCATTAATTCCAACCTTTACAGCCATGGAAAAGCTCTCCTTCGTCGTTTCGTAAGAATCTTTTTGTTTGTGTGATTTCCCGGGGACCATTCGGCGCAGCGCCAACGGCCGCACACCCCCAATTACCGATGCTAGCACCGCAGTCAACCGTTTTGTATAAGAAATTTCTATCGCGCAAATTTAATTTCGCCCCACGCGAGCGGAACTCCGCACCTGCATTGCTCAAAACGGTTCACAAATAGTTCCGCACCAGCGGCTTGCGTTTGCGGCTCATCGCCGAGTGTGTTACATCGGATGTATGCGCGAATGGATGCGCGAAAAAATGAGACGACGTTCCAAGCGTGGCCCGAACGATTCGGAAGCCACAGGAAAGATAGGCCAGGAAATCCCCGCGAACCAGCCGGCTCCCCTGCGCCCGTCTTACGAAGCTGACCCCGCCAAAGCGGTCAGCAAAAACTCGGAGCCGCACTATCCGGAATCACATCATCCGGAACCGGACAATTTCCCCTCCACGCTTTCACCCGAGACCGCAGCCGCGGTCGGAACCCCTGAAGATCCGGGCAAGCTTGAGGTGGAAACCCAGCCCGAATCACCCTCCACGCCGCCGCCCGCGCCCGAAGCAGCCGGCCGCGCCGCCGGACCCAAAGGCTTCGTGGTGCTCACCATCGGTCTGCCCGGCTCGGGCAAGACCACATGGTTCAAGCGCCGCGGCGTCACCCCGCTCTCGTCGGACATGCTGCGTTCCATCCTCTTCGACGACATCACCGAGCAGCGCTACCAGGGCCTGGTCTTCTCTACACTGCGCTCCCTGCTGCGCGCCCGCCTCATCGCCAAAATGCCCTGGAACTATGTGGACGCGACCAACCTCTCGCCCCACGAACGCCGCCAGTGGATCAAGATGGCCAAGAGCTTCGGCTACGACGTGCAGGCCGTCTTCTTCGACGTACCGCTCGAAATCTGCATGGAGCGCAACAGCAAGCGCGAACGCACCGTAAGCGACGACACCATGAAAAAAATGGCCGAACGCCTGCGCCCCCCCAACTTCAAAGAGGGCTTCTCAAAAATCGTAGTCGTGCGCGTAAAAAACCCCGCCACAGCAGAAGCCCCAGCCGAGTAACTGGAATACAATCGCAATCAAACCAGAAGCCGGGCCCAACAGCCCGGCTTTCTGCTTTTGTCGGAACGACCTTAGACAAATGAACCCCACCATCGAATTCCGCGAAGTAAGCTTCACCACCCCGCAGGGACGCAAGCTGCTCGACGGCATCTCCTTCGCCCTCGAAGAAGGAACCACCACCGCCATCCTCGGGCGCAGCGGCTCCGGCAAAACCACACTGCTCAAAACCGTCAACCGCATGGTCGAGCCCACCACCGGAGACGTCCTCGTCAGCGGCCAGAGCATCCGCGCCTCCAACGCCATCTCCCTCCGCCGCGGCATCGGCTACGTCATTCAGGAAACCGGCCTCTTCCCGCACTTCACCGTCGCGCGCAACGCCGCGCTCGTGCCCGAGATCGCCGGTAACCCGCGCCACACCCGCACCCAGCGAGGCCACAAGCTGCTCCAGGCCGTAGGACTCGACCCCGAGTCCTACGCCAGGCGTTTTCCCCACCAGCTCTCCGGAGGCCAGCGCCAGCGCGTCGGACTCGCCCGCGCCCTCGCCGGAGATCCGAAAATCCTGCTCATGGACGAGCCCTTCGGCGCGCTCGACCCACTCACGCGTGCCGAAATGCAGGACATGCTCCGCGCCCTGCTCGCGCGCTTGAAAAAAACCGTCCTTCTCGTGACTCACGATTTGGACGAAGCCCTCTACCTCGCTGACAACATCGCGCTCCTCGCCGAAGGCAAGCTCGTCGCCCACCTCAAAGCCGAAGACTTCCTTGCCTCACAAAATCCCGAAGTGCAGTCCTACGTTCAGGCCTTTCATCGCGGCAGCAAGTCCGCCACGGGAGCCACCGCATGACCGGCTTCCTCTCCCAGTACGGAACCGAAATCGTCACGCTCACCATCGAGCACCTCTGGCTCACGGGAGCCGCCATGCTCTTCGCCACCGCCATCAGCATTCCGCTCGGCGTCTGGCTCACCCGCGCCCCACGTTGGTCCGGCCCTGTCATCACCGTCGCCAACATCCTGCAAACGATTCCGTCACTCGCCATGTTCGGCTTCCTGCTGCCGCTGCCCTGGCTCGGTGAACGGGCCGCGCGCATCGCCATCGTCGCCCTCACCGCCTATGCCGTGCTGCCCATCCTGCGCAACACCTACGCCGGAATCCGCGGCATCGACCCCGCCGTGCTCGAAATCGCCCGCGCCCTCGGCATGACCGGCACGCAGCGCCTCTTCAAAGTCGAGCTGCCCCTCGCCGCCTCCTTCATCCTCGCCGGACTCCGCACCGCCACCGTAACCTGCGTCGGCATCGCCACCATCGCCGCAGCCGTCGGAGCAGGCGGCCTCGGCGAACTCATCTTCCGCGGAGTCGCCTCCGTAGACAACCGCCTCATCCTCGCCGGAGCCATCCCCGCCGCACTCTTAGCCCTCTTTGCCGACGGAGCACTCGGCCTCCTCGAACACTGGATGAAGGCGCGCTCAAAATGAAGCGACCGGCGCGTCAAACAACGTTTGTAACCATCACGGTTGCTCTCTGTTTATCTTTCTTAACTTCCTGCGCCCCGCCGCGTCCCAACTACCCCATCATCGGAGCCAAAAACTTCACCGAGCAGGTCGTCCTCGGCGAGCTTCTCGCTCAGGAGATCGAAGCCAAATCTCACCTCCACGTCGAGCGACGCTTCTACCTCGCCGGCTCCTACATCTGCAACCAGGCCCTCATCGCCCACCGCATCGACGCCTACGTTGAATACACCGGAACCGCGCTCACCGCCATCCTCAAGCAACCCATCAACAGAAATCCCGAGCAGGTCCTCAACACCGTCCGCCGTCTCTACGCCTCGAAATATCACGTCACCGTCGGCCCACCCCTCGGCTTTAACAACTCCTTCGCCATGGTGATTCGCGGAGACGATGCCCGACGCCTGCACCTCACCACGCTCAGCCAGGCTGCGCAATACACCCCGCACTGGAAGCTCGGCGTCGGCTACGAATTCGAGCAGCGCCCCGATGGCCTCCACGGCCTTGAAGCCGCCTACGGCCTCAAGTTCGACGGCCCTCCACGCACCATGGACCTCGGCCTGCTCTACCGCGCCCTCAACGACCATCAAGTGGACATGATCGCCGGAAACACCACCGACGGCCCCATCCAGGCCTTCGGCCTCACCATCCTCCAGGACGATCAACACTACTTCCCGCCCTACCAGGCCGTGCCGCTCGTCACCGACGCCGCCCTCAAGCGCTGGCCGCAGATCCAGCTCGCCCTCAACGCGCTCGCCGGAAGGATCACCGCGAACGATATGCGTACCATGAACGAAGAGGTCGACGGCCAGCACCGCGACCCAGCCGCAGTCGTGCGAGAATTTCGTAAGAAGAAGGGATTATGAGATGACCACCGCAACAACGCAGCCCGAACCCTGGCTCCGCGGAACCCACCCTGAATTTCCCGTCGTCCTTCGCGCCATCCTTCACGCCTTCGAACTGGCGCAGGAGGACGCTCATTACTGGACCGTGGACCTGAGCGAAGCAGACCTCCACGTTTCACCCTTCGGGCTCACGCCCATCGCCTTCCATCTGCGTCACATTCCGCGCAGCCTCGACCGCATGTTGACGTATGCGGAAGGCTTTCATCTTAACTCCGAGCAGATCGCGGCCATGAAGAGTGAATCGGAACCGGGCGTCTCGCGTGAAGACTTATTTGCCGAGTTCGATTGGGGCCTCGAAAGGGCGGCCCAGCGTGTACGCACCTTCGCTGCAACCGACCTTGAGAAGCCGCGATCCGTAGGCAAAAGACTGTTGCCGACCAGTATTGGAGGCCTGCTCATCCATCTCGCCGATCACACCCAGCGCCACACCGGCCAAATCGTCACTACAGCGAAACTCCTCAAGGCCGCGTACCCCGAAGAAATCGCTGGCGGAGTCGGCCTCACCTGAAGCATTGCCGAAATGGTGTAGCCCGAAGCCGATGCCTTCAAGTCGCCCTGACCAACAGGGAGCAGCGACCATGAACCCTCTCAAAATGACCACATAGATTCGGAAAATGCCTTAGCCCACGCAGCGAATCACCAGAATCGTCTGGTCGTCCACCTGTTTCCCAAATGCGCGTGCCGCCTCCAGAATCTTACCCGCCAATTCCGGCAACGGAGCCGCCGCGTGCGCTTCAATCATCTGCTCCAGCCGCTCTACGCCAAACTCTTCATCGCGCTTGTCGCACACTTCCAGAATGCCGTCCGTCGCCACCACCAGTAGATCGCCGCGCTCCATCCGCAGACCCTCCCCGCCAAATCCTGACACCGGCAGCAGCCCCAGCGGGAACTGCTCCTCCTCCAGCTTCGACACCGCCAGCCCGTTTGCATGCCAGTGCAGAATCGGAGGACTTGCCGCCAGCGCATAGAACACGCTGCCGTCCGCCCCCAATCGAAAGCTCGTGAAGGTCGCATACATATGCGGCTCCTTCACATTCGGTAGCACCGTGTTCAGCCGTTCCAGCAGAACCGGCAGTGTCCGGCTGGGCTCCCGCTCCCCGGTGTCCAGCAGTGCCGTGCGCGTGGCCGTCTTCAGCATGCCCATCAAAATCCCCGCCTGCAGCCCGTGACCGGCAATGTCGCCGAGATACGCAATAGCATCTCCATTTGAGAGCAGGACCGCGTCCACCAGATCGCCGCCCACCTTGTCGCTCGGCTTCGATATGCCATAAATCTCAAAGCGTGCAGTCCGCACCGTGAACGGAGGCACCAGCGTCTGCTGAATCCCATGCGCCAGCTCCAACTCATTGCGGATCTTGAAAGCCTCCTTACCCTCGCCGCGAATGAAGATGATGAAGAAGACATAGGACAGCACGATCGAAACCATCATCCCTATCGCGCTTATGCGTATTCCAAGAGCGGGGGTCGCGGGCGCAGCCGGAAAGTGAATCGAAAGTATCCTCGCAAGCCAATCGAGGAACAGCGGGCTGAGCACCTGGATCGGAATGAGCAGGAAGAACCAGCCAAAGGACCTGCGAGAGATAATCAGAATCCATGCGCATGCGATGAGTCCGCTGAAGAAAACGTTCGAGACCAGGATAGAGTAGGGATAGACTCCTCCAGCAATGATGTCGAAGAAATAGCCGAAGGTAGAGAAGAGCACAAAGACGGCAATGATCAGCGGGCGTAGCCGGACAAGCGGGACAGACCGGAGGTGCTTCCATCCCTCCGGCGACCGCCTATACCAGGGAATTTGAGAGGTCGAGGCCATTGCCAGCAAAGATAGCAGAGTCGAGAAGTGTCTTCATCGATTGACCCCCTATATTTCTGCAATTGGCAATGACTGTAGTCGACCTCACGCAGTAAGCGGGCTGGTAGATCGGGGACTTATTGTCAACGAAAAAGGAAAGGCTTTTAGCCTTTCCTTTTTTCGTTGGTATGCCCGTGCGGCAGGCACAGCCCGCCGCGCAGGCGTCGCCGAAGGCAGGTTTACAGGAACAGCGGAGCCAGCACCAGAGTCACCGTTGCCAGCAATTTGATCAGCACATGCAGCGAGGGCCCGGCCGTGTCCTTGAAGGGATCGCCGACCGTATCACCGACCACAGCGGCCTTATGCGCTTCCGACCGTTTGCCGCCGTACATGCCGGTTTCGATCAGCTTCTTCGCGTTGTCCCAGGCGCCGCCGCCGTTGTTCATCAGCATGGCCAGCATAATGCCGCTGATCGTTCCCACCATCAGCAGCGCTGCAACCGCCTCCGCGCCGCTCAAGTTGATCGCTACTCCGTGGATCATCGGCACTGCCAGGCCCTGCGACGGACTGAACTCCGCGCCGAAATGGCGGAAGATCAGCCCCACGCACAGCGGCATGGCCACCACCAGAATCCCCGGCAGCACCATCTCCTTCAGCGCCGCGCCGGTCACAATGCGCACGCACCGCCCGTAGTCCGGCTGCGAAGTGCCTTCCATAATGCCGGGGTTTTCGCGGAACTGCTCGTGCACGTCACGAATCACCGTCTGCGCCGCGCGGCCCACCGCCTTGATAGCCATCGATGAGAACAGGAAGGTGAGCATCGCGCCCATTAAAGCGCCCACAAACACTGGAACCGACGCCAGGTTTACATTCGAGAAACTCCAGTGGAGCGGCAATACGCCACCAGCGTCACTCACTCGCCGCTGCACAATGGTGTGAACCGTATCGAGGTACGCCGAGAACAGCAGAAACGCTGCCAGGGCCGCCGATCCAATTGCGTAGCCCTTGGTCAGCGCCTTGGTGGTGTTGCCCGCTGCGTCCAGCTTGTCCGTCTTTTCGCGGATCGAATCGGGCTGGTTGCTCATCTCGATGATGCCGCCCGCGTTATCCGTAATCGGCCCGAAGGTATCCATCGCCAGAATGTAGGCCGACGACGACAGCATGCCCATCGTCGCAATCGCCGTGCCGTAAATACCCTTCGCGTAGTTTGAGATGGTCGTTATGTCTTCCAGCCCCTTCACGCCGAAGTAGTAGCTCAGCAGCAACGCCGCGCCAATCACAATCGAGGGCAGCGCGGGCGTCTCCATGCCCACCGCGAGCCCTTGAATAATGTTGGTCGCCGGGCCCGTCGTCGAAGCCTGTGCTATGTTCTTCACCGGACGAAAGCGCGTCTCCGTATAGTATTCCGTGATCCGAACAAACAGGAACGACATCACAATGCCGCAAATGCCGCTCCCCAGCAGCCACCAGTGCGCGTCCAGCATGTAGTAAATCGCCGCCGCAAATCCCGCCAGCGCCAGCAGCGTCGTCACATAGTAGCCGCGGTTGAGCGCATGCATCGGATCTTCATCCTCGCGTGCGCGCACAATCGCCACACCCACTACGCTGGCAATAATATTGATCGCCTGCACGATCAGCGGAAACAAAATTCCCTTCAGCCCGAACACCGGATACAGCGCCGCGCCCAGAATCATCGCCCCCACGTTCTCCGCCGCGGTCGATTCAAAAATATCCGCGCCGCGACCCGCGCAGTCACCCACGTTATCGCCCACCAGGTCCGCAATCACAGCCGGGTTTCGCGGATCGTCCTCCGGAATCCCCGCCTCCACCTTGCCCACCAGGTCCGCACCCACATCCGCCGCCTTGGTGTAAATGCCGCCCCCCAGCTGCGCAAACAACGCCACCAACGAAGCTCCAAAGCCAAACCCGACCAGCTCATAGGGAACCTGCTGCGGATGCGTCAGCCCGCCAAACCACAGGAACAGCAGCCCGATACCCAGCAGCGAAAGCCCCACGACAACCAGCCCCGTCACTGCTCCGCCGCGCAGCGCCATCTGCAGAGCCTTGCCCATGCTGCTGCGTGCCGCCGCCGCCGTGCGGATATTGGTGCGAATCGAAACCCACATCCCCGTCTGCCCCGACAGCGCCGAGCACAGCGCGCCGATCAGAAAGCTGATGACAACCTTGTTGGCATACGGTGCAGTGTTAGGAGAAAGCCGGTATCCGATATAAAGAATGATGGCCAGTACGATTGCGATGATCGCAATCGTCCCGTACTGCCGCTTCATGAATGCTTCTGCACCCTGCCGAATGGCGTTTGAGATCTTCTGCATCTCCGGCGTTCCCGCGTCTCCGCTCAACACGACGCGCGCAAACAAAAACGCTGCGATCAGGCCAACAACGCCCATAACCAGCGAAATCCAGAGATACACATGGTCACCTGTTGCCGCAGCGCCGCCTGCCTGCCACTCCATTGCCGCTGCGGGAGAGAAAAACGCCATTCAAATTCCTCCGTCGGGTTAAAAACCGTTGATCCCTGCTCCTCGCCGGGGGCTCCCCGGCCAAAAGCGCAAACTTATTCAAAACGCGCTATTAAAGCACGCGCACGAAACCATGGTCAATGGAGCAAGTTGGAAGAAACTCCTTACCGCTCAATCCGCTCCGGCCTGGCGCATAAAACCAGGGCCGGGAGCAAAAAACCAATTAGATGCCACCCAGGAAAGCAGAGTCTAAGGCATCGGAGCTACATCCGGCAACTTTGGCGGCAGCGCTGCTGTTATGCTTGTGGCCAAGACAAATCATCTCCCCTTCGATTCTTGGTTTTGCTCTTCTGCGAAAGGCGGTCAGGAATGGCAGGCAAAGCTCCCGTGTGGTCTGGGTTCCGTACACTTCTGGTTTTGCTGGTGACAACCCTCTCACTGGCCACTCCCAGCTTCGCCAGCACGTTGCAGGTTGAAAACCCCGGCACAGGTTCCGTTCCCCTCGGCGGAGAATGGCAGTTCCACCTCGGAGACAACCTCGCCTGGGCCAATCCCAACCTCGACGACTCCAACTGGGAGCAGATCAGCGCCGATGAGACCTGGGGCGCGCAAACCCATCCTTCCTACGCTGGCTTCGCCTGGTATCGCCGCCACATCGATATCGGAAACTCCAGTGCCGCACAAACCAAAAACCTCGCCATCCTCATCCCTCCGGTCGATGACGTCTACGACCTCTACTGGAACGGAAAGAAAATCGGCAGCTACGGAGCAATGCCACCCAACGCCAACTGGTGGTCAGCTGGCCACAACGCCGTATACAAACTCCCACCGTCGCCCGAATCCGGCGTCCTCGCCCTGCGCGTCTGGAAGGCCACGCTCTCCTCGATCGACCCTTCGACAAACGGCGGCTTCGAAGGAGTGCCCCTGCTCGGCGACGCCGATGTTCTCGCCGCGCAGGCCAGGCTGCCTATGTATCGACGCGACGAACACCGCCTCCCCGACCTGCTCATCTCAGCCGTAGTCCTCGTCGCTGGATTCCTGAGCTTTCTCCTCTATTTCCGCGACCGCAAACAGGGCTTATACCTGTGGCTCGCCCTCTATCTCGTGGCCGGGGGCCTCATTGGCGCCCGGGACCTGTCCGCCTACAGCTTTGCTCTCACCTTCCGCTCCACCCAGCTCATCACCCAGTTGCTGGAGTGCGCGCAGGACATCTCCATCTGGTTCATACTGCTCTTTCTCTTCGGCCTGGCGCGCGACCCTCGCTGGAAGCGCGCCACCGCATGGCTGGTTTCGCTCTACCTCGCCGCGCAGATCATCGACATCGGCGCCATCTTTATCTGGTACAAAGCCTGGCCCTCCCTACCCTGGATCGACGCCGTAACCACCGCCGTCTATTCCATCACGCCTCTCTATGTTTTTGTCATCATCGGCTATGGCCTCACCCGCAGAAAGCAGCTCAGGCTATGGCCGCTGATTGCCGCCGCCTGCCTCAACGGCCTGTTTAACTGTGTCACCAATCTGGTCGGGCAAGGCGTCCGCTTCACGCATTGGACCCTTTCGAACCGTCTCAACGCCATCGGCTTCCAGGCCGGCGGTTATTTCTTCGGCATCGCCTTCATCCTCAACACGCTGCTCTTTCTCGCCCTCATCTTCACCATCGCCCGCGAACAGTTCCTTGAGCGCGAGCACCAGTCCCGCATCGAACTCGAAATCAAATCCGCGCAGGAAGTCCAGAAGGTCCTCGTTCCCGAGCACACCCCCGCCATCCCCGGCTTCTCCATCGCCAGCATCTATCGCCCCGCCGAGGAGGTCGGCGGTGACTTCTTCCAGGTCATTCCCTCCGGCAAAGGCGGCGCTCTCGTCGTCCTGGGAGACGTAAGCGGTAAAGGCCTCAAAGCCGCCATGACCGTCTCGCTCATCGTCGGAACCCTCCGCACCCTCGCCGATTACACCCAGAGCCCCGTGGAAATCCTCAGTGGCCTCAACCGCCGCCTCATCGGACGCACCGACGGCGGCTTCGCCACCTGCCTCGTCGCGCTCATCGAAGCCGACGGCAGCGTGGCCCTCGCCAACGCCGGACACCTCGCCCCCTTCCGCAACGGTGCCGAGCTGCCCGTCGACGGATCGCTGCCCCTCGGCCTCACCCCGGACGCCGACTATGACGAGCTCCTCTTCCGCCTCTACGAAAACGATTCACTCACCTTTTATACCGACGGTGTCCTCGAAGCCCGCAACCAGGCCGGAGAGTTATATGGCTTCGACCGTGTCGCCCGTCTGGCCGTCTCCAACCCCAGCGTCGAACAGATCGTCGAAGCCGCCTGCGACTTCGGCCAAAAGGACGACATCACTGTCCTCCGCGTCACCCGCCTCGCAGAATCCGCGCCCGCCCACGCGGCCCGCCTCGACCTCGCCGCACAGATCGCCCGAGCCTCCACGGTGTAGCCCGCAGCCAAACATCCGCCGACGGCCCGTGCAATCCGGCCCCGCTTTTTGCACCGCCGGAACCTGTCATCTCTTCGCCTCGCCGCTGTACAATCTGATGTTCCTTCAGGTAAGAAGGAACAAGGACTCACCTCCAGGATTTCCGGCAGAAAGGGTGTCGATGGGCCGCAGTACGGTAGCAGAACAAAGCAAGGAACAGACCAGGGAGCAGAGCAGGCCGAAGTCAATCGCTGGCCTCACCCCTGAGCGCCTCATTGAGACCTACCGGCTCATGTATCTCTCGCGCCGCACCGACGACCGCGAGATCATCCTCAAGCACCAGCAGAGAATCTTCTTCCAGATCTCCGGCGCCGGACACGAGGCCCTCCTCGTCGCCGCTGGCCTCAGCCTCAAGTCCGGATACGACTGGTTCTTCCCCTACTATCGCGATCGCGCCCTCGTGCTCGCCCTTGGCGTCAGCCCCGAAGACATCCTCCTGCAGTCCGTGGGCGCTGCCGGCGACCCCGCCAGCGGCGGCCGCCAGATGCCTTCCCACTGGAGCAGCCCCGCGCGTCACATCGTCTCGCAGTCCTCCGCCACGACCACCCAGTGCCTGCACGCCGTTGGCTGCGCCGAGGCCGGACGCTATTTCACCCACCACCCTGAAGCCGCCAAAAAGCACGAGGGCGACTATCGCCAGTGGCGCGATGTTCAGTTCCACGGCGACGAGATCATCTATGTCTCGCTCGGCGACGGCTCAACTTCGCAAGGCGAATTCTGGGAGGCCCTCAACACTGCCTCCAACGAGAAGCTCCCCGTCGTCTTCCTCGTCGAAGACAACGGCTACGCCATCTCCGTCCCCGTCGAAGTCAACACTCCCGGCGGCAATATCTCCAGACTCGTCCAGAATTTTCCCAACTTCTATTTCGCCGAGATCGACGGAACCGACGTCACCGAGTGCTTCCGCGCCTTTGAAGAGGCAGCCGCGCACTGCCGCGCCGGCAAAGGTCCCGCCTTCATTCACGGACACGTCATCCGTCCCTATTCGCATTCGCTCTCCGACGACGAAAAGCTCTACCGCCCCGAGTCCGAGCGCAGCGCCGATGCCCTCCGCGATCCGCTCTCGAAAACACAAATGCTGCTCCTCCGCGAAGGCATCCTCGACGCCGAGGCCATCACCCGCCTTGAGAAAAAGGTCGACGAAGAGGTCCGCATCGCCGCCGAACACGCCCTCCACGCCGCGCTGCCCCCGGTGCACAAAAGCGAAATCCTCAAGCACCTCTACTCTGAGCACTACGACCCCACGCGCCCCGGGCTGCAAACCGAGCCTGCGCCGTCCGCCACCACGCAGGAACGCACCATGGCCGACCTCATCAACCTTTGCCTCAAAGACGAAATGCGCCGCGACCCGCGCATCGTCGTCTTCGGCGAAGACGTGGCCGACTGCTCCCGTGAAGAGTACCTCGATGAAGGCCTGGTCAAAGGCAAGGGGGGAGTCTTCAAGCTCACCGCTGGTCTCCAGTCAGAGTTCGGCTCCGACCGCGTCTTCAACTCTCCGCTCGCCGAGGCCAACATCGTCGGACGCGCCGTAGGCATGGCCGTGCGCGGCCTCAAGCCCGTCGTCGAAATTCAATTCTTCGACTACATCTGGCCCGCCATGCACCAGCTCCGCAACGAACTGCCCCTCATGCGCTGGCGCTCTAACGGAACCTGGGCCTGCCCCGCCGTCGTCCGCGTGCCCATCGGCGGCTACCTCACCGGAGGCTCTATCTATCACTCGCAGTCCGGCGAAAGCATCTTCACGCACACCCCCGGCATGCGCGTCGTCTTCCCCTCCAACGCGCTCGACGCCAACGGGCTCCTGCGCACCGCCATCCGCTGCGACGACCCCGTTATGTTCCTCGAGCACAAGCATCTCTACCGCGGCTTCCACGGACGCGCCCTCTACCCCGGCCCCGACTACATGGTCCCCTTCGGCAAAGCCGCCACCGTGCGCGAAGGCTCCGACCTCACCATCGTCACCTACGGAGCCATCGTTCCCCGCGCCATCCAGGCCGCGCAAAAGGCCCACCGCGAGCACGGGATAGAAACCGAAATCCTCGACCTCCGCACCCTGACCCCGTATGACTTCGAAGCCATAGCAGAATCCGTCCGCAAAACCAGCCGTGTGATAGTCGCGCACGAAGACATGCTGAGTTGGGGCTACGGAGCCGAGATCGCCGCCCGGATAGCCGACGATTTATTCCACGACTTAGACGCACCGGTAAAGCGCCTCGCTTCCATGGACACCTTCGTGGCCTACCAACCCGTCCTCGAAGACGTAATCCTGCCCCAGGCCGACAACCTCTACGACGCCATCGTCGAGATGAAGCAGTTCTAAGAAAATTCCTGAATCGGCCCGAAGCGAGGCCGGGCTAAGGATTGAGGTATTGGGTTGGAGTCGTACCGAGTACCTTTTTGAACATGGCGATAAACGCGCTCGCGCTGCTGTATCCCGTCTCCAAAGCGACGGATGTGACCTTGCATCCCTCAGCCAGCAACTGAATCGCGTGCGCAAGACTCATCTGCTGCCGCCATCTGCCAAATGTAAGCCCCGTTTCCTCCTGAAATAACCGCTCCATCGTTCTCTTGCTTGCGCCGCACGATCTGCACAAAACAGAGAGCGGACGTCTATCTGCCGGATCATCGAGTAAAAGCATCGCCAGTTTAAGGGCTCGTGCGTCCGACGGCATAAGTACTCGAAGCGGCACAGTCGGGGATTCTTCTAGCTTGTCGAGAATCATGCCCACCAGTCGCCCATGTGCCGGAATTTTGCGATCGAGGTGATGCAGCCTGCATGCCTCCAGCAGCAGCTCACTCATGAGCGGGGAGATATTCAACACGCAGCACTGCCGCCCCAGCCTCTTCACCAGCTTCGGTTTGATATAGAGCGTCTTCATCGTTAAGGCGCCCCACATAACAATCGAGTGGCTGGTATTTGCAGGAACCCAGACAGCACGATTAGGCGGAACAATCCACATACCATCCTCAGTGGTCACCGCCATCACCCCGGAGATGCCGTAAAGAAGCTGGTCTTCTTCATGAAAGTGTCGAGGTACCTTGTGGCCGCTCATGTATGTATACGTGAGCGTAGAAATGGCGGTGCCTGTTTGACGGCGCGGGTCAAAAATTCCGTTCTGACGCTTTTTCAACATAAGTTGACACAATATCGAAAGACGAACCTCCTGACAATCTTTACGATTGCTTAACACCCGGGAGAGGAGGAGCCATCATGCTTTCTCAAAGCGAAGTAATGGGTTTCATCCCTACCAAAGACGCAGAACAGGCCCGCGCCTTCTATGAAGGCACACTGGGTCTTCGGTTCGTCAGTGACGACGCATTCGCTCTCGTCGTCGAGTCTGGCCCAACGGTCATTCGGATCGCCAAAGTGAAAGAATTCACTCCAGCCCCATTTACGATCCTCGGCTGGCGCGTACAAAACATTGAAGACGAAATCCGGGATCTCAGCGCCCGTGGAGTATCGTTCGAGCGCTTTCCAGGCTTACCCCAGGATGCGCTTGGCATCTGGGCTTCACCCATTGGTGCTAAGGTGGCGTGGTTCAAAGACACAGATGGAAATGTTCTTTCGCTTTCTCAGCACTAAATCGCAAGCTTAGTTTCGACAATCTTGTCGGCTCCGGGTGCAACACCAAAAGACGCACCCAGAGCCCACCCAACGTAACCCGCATCTCACCCTAGAACTCACCGTCAACCCGCCAGTCCCTCTTTCCCCTTTCCCCATTCCCCTTTACCCTGTTTTCATGTCCCTGCACGAACTCTCCCTCTCAGGCAAACACATCCGCCTCGAACCGCTCAGCCTAAGCCACATCGAACCCTTATTCGCCGCCACCGCAGGCGATCCATCTCTATATCGATGGACCTTCGTTCCCACAAGCCTTGAGGAGACTGCCCGTTACATCGAAACGGCCCTGGAATGGCGAGACATAGGCACTTCTATTCCCTATGCCGTCGTCCGTCAAAGCGACAACACCGTCATCGGCTCAACGCGCTTCTTCAACAGCGAGCGCTGGGACTGGCCCGTGGGGCATGAGCGCTGCGGGAATCCATATCCCGACATCAGCGAGATCGGCTATACCTGGTTCGCGCACTCCGCCATCCGAACCGCCGCGAATACTGAGTCGAAGTTCCTCATGCTCCAGCATGCCTTCGAGGTTTGGAAGACGTTCCGCATCTCTCTACAAACCGATGCGCGCAACCTGCGCTCCCAGGCCGCCATCGAGCGCCTCGGATGCAGGCGCGAAGGCGTTCTCCGCGCTCAGAGGCTGGCTCCTGACGTCACCGTGCGCGACTCCGTCCGTTTCTCCATGCTCGCCGCCGAGTGGCCCGAAGCCAAACAGCGCCTGGCCTTGCGGCTTCAATCTTCCTGACCCGCCGCGCCGAAGCGCAGAGGTGGCAACATCAAAATGCACGGGAAGTGAGAAGCTAAAATAGAACCAGCAAGGAGAACCAATGGCCCTCATCAAGACATCCAACCCGGCCCTGAACGGAAAAATCTTCCAGGGACAGCCCTTCGCCCTCGAAGACGCGATGACCCTCGACGGCACCGTCAACAAAACCGGAATTCTGCTGCTCTGCGCCATCGCCACCGCCGCCTATACCTGGCACGCCTTCATGCAGAGCCACTCCGCCGCCACCGTCCTGCCCTTGTTCTGGATCGGCATGATCGGCGGCCTCATCTTCGCCATGGTCACCATCTTCAAAAAGGAATGGGCGCCCGTCACCGCGCCCCTCTATGCCCTGCTTGAGGGCCTGGTCCTCGGCGGCATCTCCGCCATCTTCGAGCTGCGCTTCCCTGGAATCGCCATGCAGGCCGTCGGCATGACCTTCGGCGTGCTCTTCGTCATGCTGCTCGCCTACCGCTCTCACCTTATTCCCGTCACGCAAAAACTGCGCCTCGGCATCGTCGCCGCCACCGGCGCCATCTTCCTCTTCTACGTCGCCGAAATCGTCCTCGGCTTCTTCGGATTCCACTTCGGCCTCATCAATGGCGCCACCCCGCTCGGCATCGGATTCAGCATTGTGGTCGTCATCATCGCCGCCCTCAACCTCGTCCTCGACTTCGACTTCATCGAGCAGGGCGTTCAGGCTCGCGCTCCTAAATATATGGAGTGGTACGGAGCCTTCGGCCTCATGGTCACCCTCGTCTGGCTCTACCTTGAGATCCTCAACCTCCTCGGCAAAGTCCGCGGCCGCGACTAACCCGGCGGCACACCATCTAGTCGATAGGCCGGGGAGTATCCAAACCCGGCCGCGATTCTAACCCGGCCCACCCGCGTAACCTTTCAGCTGTCTTAATGGGCTACATCTGTCAAGCCCGGCCAGGAATAACCCAAGTTCGGTCAATGACATACCAATGCAGGCGATTTGCCCGAAATTGATATCCTGAAAGAAAGGGGCAATCTCCCGGAACCGTCCGGAAATCCGCTCCAACCCTGTGTTCTGATTACGCTGACCAAAACAAAGGTTGAGGGCGAAGCAGCGCCGGATATAGCAAAAACAACCGCCGACTGGCAGAAGATTCTTAAGAAAACCCTTTAGAATCTGTGATCTGGAAGGCCGGCGAGAATAGAAAACCACGTAGAATCAATGACATAAGCAAAGGTAAAAAGCAGGAAAATCATTTGCAATCAATGAACCGGCACAAGGCAAGGGAGAAGGGAATAGAATCTACCGTCCAAAATAAGGTTGGATGACGTGCGGCTGGTAAGGCTCGATCGAGAGCATGTTTCCGAGCACCGTCCGCTCCTGCGGTGTGAACTGCGCACCGTAGGCCGAGTGCAGCATCTGCTCCCGCTCCCCGGGAGGCATCTGCCGAAGCTGTTGAAAAGCATGCCGCATCAACTGCTGGCGCGCTGGAGGCATGCGGTTGAACGCCTGCGACGCCCCACGCACCTCCTGCTGCCGCTCCGGAGAGAGCCGCTCGAACATCTCCACCCGGTTCAGCATTCTCTCCTGCACCTGCGGGGACCGCTGGTTGAAGCCGTGCAGCGTGTTCAGCAGCCGCTCCTGCTGCCTCTGCGGAAGGTTCTGGAACCCGGGCTCACGCCGCAAGGCATCCGCCTGCTGCTGCGGGGAGAGTCCGCGATGCGCCTGCCACCACTCCGGAAGATGCTGCTGTCCCGGTCGCGTCGATGGCCGCATCCCTGGATTCGTGCCCGGATAGGCTCCGCGGTAAGCTCCCGGCTCTTGCCGCGACCCGGACTCCGGCCGTGATCCCGGATGCATCTCGCCCCCGGCTCCATGGCTGCCACCCTCACGCTGCCGCGCCGCATGATCATGCTGCTGGAACCCGGCAAACCTGCCGCCCCGGCCGCCCGAAAAATGGCCGCCGCCGCCTGCATGCGAACTCGCCCACCCCGGTGCCGGTGCCGAAATCAGCCCGGCGATCAAGGCCGCAAACAGACCGATGCGCAGGGCGCAGCGCAGCCGCCGCCCGCTGGGGCCGCTCGAATTGTTCCCTGTGCGCATCGTCGTGGGTCTTCGTTTTCCAAGGCCGGAATCGCTCCGGTCAAATATCGTTAAGGTTAAGATTTTCATATACTTGCATCGAAACCTGTAACCTGTTACGTAGAGGATTAATTGCTCCCCTGATTGCTCCCGCTGCTGCCCGAACCGCTATCCGGCTGGTCCAGCGAGTTCAATGTCTGAAACACCTGCGCATTCTCATCCAGCGACTGCAAATCCCGCACCGTAGCCGAAGCCGCAACCGGAGAAGCCGGATGCAAACCCTCAATCCCCGCAAATGTTCCTCCGCCAATCAGTAGCAGGACAGCCAGCGCTCCGACTGCCAGCGGTCTCAGATGCAGATTCGAGCCGAACAGCAGCCGCTCCCGCATCCTTTCCAGGAATCCGGCCGGCTGCTCGGCACGCGCCTCCCTCATCCGCGCCGCCATCCGCGCATCGAAGAACAGCGAAGGCTCGACTCCCTTCCAGCCGTCCAGCGCCAGCAGCGTCGCCTTCAGATCCGCGAGTTCCCGGCTGCACTCGGCGCACTGCTCCACATGGGCGCGCACCGCGGCCGGAACCCGCTCGGGATCCAGAAGCAGATCAGCCTGCAAGCTCTTATATTCGGTTTCAAATTTCCGGCAGACCATATTTCCTCTATTTCCATTAATAACTTAAACGAAATCTTTCAAGCGTTCCCGCAAGGTTTGGTAGGCCCGAAACAGCAGTGACTTCGTCGCCGACTCACTCAACTTCAGCACTTCCCCAATCTGCTTGTAGTCCAGCCCTTGATACTTGTGCATCAACACTGCATTCCGTTGTCGCTCCGGCAGCGCCATGACATGCTGGCGAATCGCCCGCACCCACTCATCCCGAACCAGCTCATCCTCAGCCGAAGCCGCCATGTCCGCCACATCCGGGGTCGTTCCCGTCTCGGGATCGGGCTGGTCCAGATACACATTCTGCGCCGCCCGCTCATGCTTCGTGTCCCGCGCATGGTTCACGCCCAGATTGGTCGCAATCCGGTAGAGCCACGTCGTGAACTTGGCCTCTGCCCGATAGGTCTGCCGCGACCGGTAAACCCGCAGGAAAACCTCCTGCGCCAACTCCTCCGCCACTGCCTGGTTATGCACCATGCGGTACATGAAGTTAATAATCGGTTTCCGGTACTTCTCAATCAGGACGTCGTACCCGGCATCATCGCCATCCCGCACGCGGAGCATGATCTCCGCATCCGTCATCGCGCTCCAGTCGGTCATCCGGGAACGGACACCTTCAACCTGCTTCGATCCAGCGGAAAGCGGCCGGTCAAGGGCAATGGTAGCCATATCTCCATCAACCCCGTTTTCGTCATCTGGTTGCGGTTCAATCTGGCCGTTTTCCTCCTCAGAACCCCACTCCGGCTCCTGATCTTCGCCCGGAAAGCTCTCCTCAGGAGACGCGCGAGAATCATCGGACGGATCTGGTTCACGAAGGGCCATTCTGCACGTAAAACGATTGTATTCGCAACCCCTCAGGGAAACCCACGCCGCGCCCGCGAACTGACTGTCGCAATCAGGGCACGCTGGCGGCGGCGGCGCAGGAATGATACTCTGAAAAAGCTCCGGCCCGCGGGGCGCATAACTCAGCGGTAGAGTGCCACCTTCACACGGTGGAAGTCGTAGGTTCGAATCCTGCTGCGCCCACCATATAGCGTAATCCCTTCAATCACAAGACGATATGCGAATCACGCTGGATTTCGCCCGCTGAGTCGCGGTCGAGGTAGAGCGCGCAGCGCGGATGCAACCGCAGCGCCGTAGCCGGACACATGGAACCGACAGGATCCATCAGCGCGCGGCGGACCGCCTTTTTCTTGGTTGCGCCTGGCACAACGCAGAAAATGGCACGGCTGGCCAGCAGCCCGGGGATGGTGATCGTGAGCGCGCGGGTGGGCACATCGTTCAGCGAAGCAAAACATCCGTCATCCACTTGCTGCTGACGACACTCCAGGTCAAGCGCGACGACTTTAACGGTAAGAGGATCTTCAAAATCAGCAGGTGGATCATTGAAAGCAAGGTGGCCATTAGACCCAATACCGCAGCAAACAATATCAATGGGCGCAGCACTGAGCTTGGCTGCATACGCAGAGGCGGCCAGGGCAGGATTATCGTCAGGCTCAATCAGGTGCACGGCTCCAAAGTCGAGATGACCGAAGATTGCGCGGCTAAGCCAGAGGCCGAACCTCTGCGGTGCGCTGGCCGGTAAATCCAGGTATTCGTCCATATGGAAGGCGGTCACGCGCGACCAGTCAATTCCCTCCTCCTGCCGAAGAGCGGCAAGCATCTCGCTCTGACTGGGAGCCGCGGCAAAAATCATCCGCAGGGCGGCTTGCGTCCTCAGGCACTGGCGCATTTCGCGCGCGATATCCGCTGCTGCGCGAGCGCCCATAGCACTGCGGGATTCCTCGATGTGAACCACAAGGGCACGGGGCGACGCTTCAGATCGAGTCGGCATAGAAGTCCTTCAAGGGTTGCTTCGAGTTCGGTTAGGTGCCCTATCAGTCACACAAGTTTCGCCGCTTTAAGCAGCTCATGGAAATGTCTCGGAGAGCCGGCTAAAGAAGCTGAGTAATTCGCCGCGAGCCTCCACTGAAAGAACAGTTGATCCTTAGGTTGAAAACCAAAAAGAGGCTCCAGCTTCGCCGCGGAATCCGGAAACCGGCCCTCATCCCAGTCTTTCGACAACAACGCCGCCAGTGCCTGGTCACGATCAGCAATGGCTTTGATTAAGAGATTCGCCGTTTCTCGCTCCAGCGGCTTGCTTGCAGCCTGCTCATGGATCACGGCATCCCGCCAGAACAACCTCTCCAGATACTCAACGCAAAGCGCAAAGGCCTGGAAATCTGAAAGGTTCGCCAGCACCTGCGGTTCCAACCGTATAAGGAGATCCCGCAGCCTCGTAAAGGGGTTTCGGCGCGGAGATCGATCGTTCAGCACGGCCTCAAGCTCTTCGTCGCTGCTCCACGGAACCCGCAGCGGGAGTCCCATCCAGGACGCCGTTTCCCGATCTTGAACGCAAGGCGCATCTACATAGATGACCTGGAATACCTCATCCCACATCTCATTCCAGTCCGCTCGGTAGTGCTTCTCCACAAAACCGCGGAAGCCCGAGGTCTGCGCCGTTGCCGTTCCTTCACGGAATGCCACGGCGGCATATGCAAATCCGTCCCAGATGGAATTCTGAACATATCTGCAGGGTATCCAGTTCGTCAGAATCACGCCCAGAGAAGCCGGCCCGCTATCCCCGAGATACGACTCGGCAAAGGCATCGATATTCTGTAATTGTTCGGTACCAACGCGCGGCCCCCACGTGTAGTTAATCAGGCCAGGAGCCCCGATTCCACGAGAACCATTCGCGCGTACCTTCTCGAGACTTTCGCTGATCCTGGCAGAACTGTTCTCCCGGTAATTCCAATCCATAATGATGATGCTCTTGTTCAGTTGACCAAGAATCTCAGGCTCTTTATGAAGCACAAAGTCGCCCCAAACAATGAAATGCTTCCCTCTCTGTTCAGCCATTTGATCGAGCGAATTAAGATACTCCGCCCATATCTGCGCCCGCGTCTTGCTCTCAAGTGCCCTCCGGGACAGCTCCGAACCTCCCCAGTTCACCTCATCGCAACCGCCATGGAGATAGGCTGACGGGAAAATCGCCGTCACTTCCCGATACAACCGGTCGAATAACTCGTGGACCTCCGGACTTAGCGGAATAACGCCCGTAAATTCCGCGGAGCCTTGTGGGTCGCGGTCGAGTAAATGAGCATAGGCCGGCGAGCGCGTAATGTACCCCGTGTGCCCGAAGGATTCCAGTTCAGGAATCAAATCCACGCCATGGTCGCGCGCATATTCCGCCAGTTGACTCAATTGTTCCGGAGTAAACGCATTCCTGTGGGTCACCAGGTCCGGGACAGAAGCAAAACGCAAAGCGCTTCCTTGATCATCAGCGAGCCTAAACTGCAGTGCATTGAGCTCCCAGTCTGCGCAGAATTCGATCACGCGGCGATAGTACTCCATCCTCTCCGGGACGCGGCCTGCGTCCACCATAAGCCCACGCATTTTTTGGGGGTTCGTAAGTTTGGGCGAACCTGAGTCACCCGGCGACGATATTCGCGCCGTGGACCCGGCGAAATCCGCACCACTGGTGGATGGGCTGATGATGCGGCTGTCTGCTCGCGAATGCGAACCCAATGCTGCCCCGGTGATTGCGACACACGCTTGCTGCAGAAACTGTCGTCTATTCTTGCGCCACATACTCCAGAATCTTACCCTGCCGGAGTCACTGCAGATTCTGACGAGCCGCGCAACCTCCGGCGATCAGAAGCCAGGAATCCGATAGGGCCGTCCCCGGTACATGGCCATCGGTTCCACCGAACGGATCGAGATGATCTGCGCCGTAGCATTATCCGAGCCATCGACTTCGACGGAGTAACCCACCAGCTCCTCGGCAATCCTCTGAACATCCTTCTTCTGCGAAACAATGCGCGCGATGTCTTCGTCATAAATGCCGCAATACAGACCATCCGAGCAAAGCACCAGAACATCGTTCTCCCTCAGCGAAAGAGTCTGGGTGTCGACCGTGACAAACTGCTCGGTTCCCAGAGAGCGGGCCAGCACGTTCCGCACTTCGGATTGCGACGCCTCCGCAGCTGTGATAAGTCCAAGCCTGCGCTGTTCATTCACCATCGTGTGATCCTGTGTGACAGCGGCCGCCTTGCCGTTGCGCACCAGGTAACATCGAGAATCGCCCACATGCGAGATCGTCGCCTGGTCATGGCGCAGTGCGCAGGAAACGACGGTCGTAGCCATCCGTTTCCCTCGCCGCTCCGGATGCAGCCCCTCATCGCGAACCGCCGCGTTGGCAAATTGAACCATCCGTGGCATCAGACTTACGTGAGACGTGCCAACCGGGGCAATCGCAAACTCCTCCGTCATCACCGCGACTGTCTTTGCCGAGGCCACCTCGCCCAGGTCCGCGCCACCCACCCCATCCGCGACCACAAACATCCAACCATGCGAACGTGCCTCTTGCCGGGACCGGGGAACGAACGCCCCCATGGCGTCCTCATTGTTGGAGCGAAGTTTCCCCGGGTCGCTGGCCTGTCCGAAAATCACGTCCAACATGAGTGCTTAACCCTGTCTCAGCCATGGATGAAATGCTAGAAAGAGAGAAGGATCACGGCTATCGCCATAATCCAGGAAAGATCAATGGGGCCTGCGGATCAACCGAGCATTATCCTCCAAACCGCTGGAGATCAACCAGAAGGAGGCTGCCTTTGCGGAAATAAACCGGCTGTAGAAATGCGCCAGGCGTTCGCGTCCTGACCACGGTGTGCTAAGCGCTGCGAGACGAAAGGCAGAGTAAGGGCCGCCTCCGATGAGGCAGGATCATGAAGCGCAGAATACGCCGAGGGACCGGAATCGAAGTCTTCGGCTCCAGCAAGCCGTTCGTCGGGCGGCGGTGGCGGCTCAAAATAGTCCTCCAACCCTCCGGTAAGATCTTCATCATCCTCCGCGCTCTTCAGGTGGAAGGCTCCACGCAGCATCAGAGGTGTAAGCACCGTCGTCATGAGCACCACCGCCACAATCAAGGCCACCTCCGAGGGCTCGAAAACACCGGTCTTAGCAGCGATCGCGGCCACGATCAGCCCAACCTCACCGCGCGACACCATACCGCATCCAATGCGAAGGCTGGCCACCCATCCCATGCCGCGAGCCAAAGCGGCAAGCCCGCAACCGATCATCTTGCTGATAACAGCAAGGAAGAAAATAACGCCGAGCAAAATCCAGTGGCCGCCGAGCGCCCGAAAATTGCTGGTCAATCCGATCGAGACAAAGAAAAGCGGAATCAGCAGCCCGTGACCCAGCGCGGCAAAGGTTCTCTCGATGTCCCCCTTGAACTTCGATCCCGCAAAAACATAGCCCAGCAGATACGCGCCCGTAATCCCCGCCACGCTGCCCAGCCACTCCGCAACAATCGCATACACCAGCACGAGCGCCAGCACGCAGCTGGTCACTGACTCGTTGGCCGACAACTTGCGCATCTGCAGAATCAGCGGATCCAGCCAGCGCTTCGCCGCTCCGTATCCCACCACAAAGAACACCAGCACGCTCACGCTGATCAGCAGCATTTGCACCGTCAGCGGATGATCGGCCGCAATGGCGAAATGACGCTGGAAGTAGCTCGATGCCTCCGTGGCGACGCCAAAGGAATCTCCTGTCGTGCTGATCGATGCCGTCAGGAACGCCAGCACAAAAAGACCCATCACATCGTCGATCACCGCTGCGCCCAGAATCACCGAAGCCTCCGGTGTGGACATATGTCCACCATCCATCAGGGTTCGCGCTGAGATGGATACACTGGTCGCCGTGAGCGCGCCGCCGAGGAACAGCGCAGCATTCCAATTCAGGCCCAGCAGATGACCGGCTCCGGCCCCCAGAATAAACGGCCAGATCACGCCCGAGAGCGCCACAAGGAACGCCGTGACCCCGGCCTCGCGCATGCGGTCAATATCGGTCTCGAGGCCCGCGACAAACATAAGCACCAGGCCGCCCACCTGCGCCAGCAGCATAAAGGCATTCGTGGCGTGACTGCCGCGGAACAGGCTGAGGTGAAAAATCGCCAGTCCCCCCGGACCCGCTGCGATGCCCACCATCAGCTCGCCGATAATCGGCGGAATTCCGAATCGCGCGCAGAGGGAGGCCACTAGCTTTCCCGCCGGCAGCAGGATTGCGATCAGCAGCGCGAGTTGCAACAATTCAGGCATGGTCTACTGGGAGTTCAGGGCAACTGTGGCCTGGTTTTGCTGTGTGCGCGTAAACATCTGTCGCACGCGACCGAACCCTGTTAGCAGTTTGCCATATCCTCCGCGCTCAATGCCCTCGCGCTGCATGGTCCGAATCGTTGCCGCCTGTCGCCTTGCCAGCTCCGCTTGAATCGGGTTCGTCGCCAGCTTTGCCGCGGCCTGCGTCTCTTCCGCAGCCTGCGAGCAGATGCGCAGACGCATCAGCAACTCACCAAACTTCAGCCGCGCCAGAAAGTTCTCCGGCGCCAGCCGGGTCGTCTCGCGCAGCTCTTCCATTGCATCCTGCACTTCAAGATTCACGCATAGCGCCATCCCCAGCATCACCCGCAACTCCGGAATCGACGGCTCCAGCGAGATAGCCTCTCTAAGCTGTTGGATCAGATCGATGCGCTCTTCTTTCTCAAGCACGTATGGGTCGCGAAACATGCGCACCAGTTGCGTTCTCGCCGACGCAGGGATCGTCTCAGCCAGCACAACCTGCAGCGATTCCGCAGGGGTCATCTCATGTTCAACAGCATGAATAGTGAGTGACTGCGTTGTCATATCTTGTACTCCATATAAACCGCATCTCGTGATGACACTCGGCCGAAAAGCAGCAAGGTGGCTTAATAACCCCACCTTGCTGCATCGTCAGTTTTCAGGCGACATACGCGCGTTCTGCGGATGTCAGGAAGTCCGGCTCCGGCTTCAGAACAAATTCGGGGTAGCCGAGCTGTCCCATCTCCGGAATATCCAGACCTTCCACTTCTGTCTGTGCGGAAACGCGCTGACCGAGAAAGATATCGAGCAGCCAGTTCAGCACAAAGCTGAAGGTGAAGACAAAGCCCACCAAAGTGGCAATGCCGACCAGCTGTGCAACCAGCTGTCCAGGATCGCCATAGAACAGGCCCGTGACCGAACCGTTCACACCGTTCCAGGCTCCGCCGTAGTTGCTCTTCCCATCGGCCAGAAGGCCAACCGAAAGAACTCCCCACAGTCCGCAGGTGCCGTGAACCGAAATCGCACCCACCGGATCGTCTACCTTGAGCTTGTTCTCTACAAAGGCAACGCTATAGCAGACCAGAACGCCAGCGACCAGACCAATGATCGCTGCGCCCACCGTGTTGACAAATCCGCTGGGAGCCGTGATCGCCACCAGTCCGGCAAGCAGGCCGTTACCTGCCATCGAGGCATCCGGTTTGCCCTTGAAGATCCACATGTACAGCATGGCGCCGAAGGTTCCCGTGCAACCTGCCAGCATGGTGTTGACCGCGATTGAGCCAATGCGCAGGCAGCCCGCAGCAGACGCGCCCAGGGTGCTGCCCGGATTGAATCCGAACCAGCCAAAGGCGAGAATGAAGCAGCCGATCAGGACCGCCGAGATATCGTGGCCGATAATCGGATTGCTTGAACCATCGCGATTGAATTTGCCGATGCGCGGACCGATGATGAGTGCGCAGGCCAGCGCTGTAATGCCGCCGACCGCGTGCACCACCCCTGATCCCGCGAAGTCGCAGTACCCTTTGCCGAGACCCAGGTTCGTGCCCAGTTGCGAAAGCCAGCCGCCGCCCCACGCCCAGTTGCCGAAGATCGGATAAGTAAAGGCGCCCATCAGCACTGAGGAAACGCAGAAGGTGAGGAACTTCCACCGCTCTGCGCAGGCTCCAGTCACGATCGTCAGAGCCGTATCCATGAAGACCATCTCAAACAGGAAGATGACCATCACGCCTACGTCATAGGTGTGACCGGAAAGGAAGAAGCCCTTCTCGCCAAAGATGCCCCATGCCTTGCCGAAGAAATTCACCACATGTTCACCTGACAGCGGTTGTAATCCGCCCAGGTTCCCATTCCCGGCCGCGCCTCCCATTTGTATAGCGAATCCTATAAGCCAGTAGGCAAACAGTCCGCAGGCGTACACCGTGAAGTTCATCATGTAGGTGTGGTTCGCGTTCTTCACGCGGCACAACCCGGATTCCACCATCGCGAAGCCAGCCTGCATGAACATGACCAGGAAGCCGGTAACCAGCGTCCAGACGAAGTTAACGGCGATCTTGTTCTGCCCAACCTGATTTGCGACGTCACCCAGCGTCACCCCGGCCTTCGCATTGGAAACAGGAACATCGTTGATTGTTCCGGTAAGGGTTCCGCCCGGATCACCTTGCTGCAGATTCGCAGTCGTGGGGGCTGCGGCAGCAGCGGCCTTCAGGTCAGCATTCGCTCCTGAGGAATCAGCATGCGCCAGCATCCCAAACGACAGGATCAGAACGAGGCACATGAGAAACTTACTTAGAAATATCTTCATTGAGTCAGCTCCGTGTCGAGAATGAGTTAGGCCTTCCAGATAGCGTTCTTGTTACAGGCAGTGGGTAGAATGACGCACACGCCAACCAATGAGACGATCAGGCCCACGATAGTCGTGACCATCCTGCCTCCAACGCTGGACGTCAGGTGAAGGCCGAACAGAACCACCAGCCAGCCCAGAACCGTGACTGCCACGCCCGCCAGTTTCATCGCCGCGGGCTGCGCTCCAAGTGCAATCTTTCCTTCCAGCGGTTTGATCTTCACAAACTGCCAGAAAGAGATTGCGAGAAGTACAAGTCCTACGATCAGCGTTACCTTTCCTCCGCCACTGGAGAAATCCATAATGCCGGCGCATGCCACTGTCAGCCCTACAAGGAAGACCCCAAACGACTGACCCTGTTGTTTATTTGCTGCCATGCTAAACCCTCCTTAGAGTCTCTTAAGTCAATTACGAACTGGATCTTTGCTAAATGAGTTACGAACTGGATATCTGTTAAGTAAGCTGTGAATTTCCACAATTCAGGCAATGGCGCTGCTCTTGCCTGTCCCATGGGTGAAGCGGTGAAGGTTGAGATTCATTGCCTCTTCAGCAGGCCCAGCCGTAGCCGTCACCACGCGGGAGATCATGCTTTCCCGCCGTTGGCATGCCCGGGAGTCAGTCGCGCCGGAAATTTCCGGCGGCCATTCCCCTTTTCGACTGGTCCCATTTGTTGCTTCTGTACAGGGAGAGCCAGAAAGATCACGAACTGCAGCGCAGCCGTAAGCTCGACCACCAGAGGCACGCCGCTCTCGAGGCGAACAAAAACCAGGATCAGAACCATCGAAAACCACTGCCAGCGCGTGCGGCTCAGCCGGTCCAGGCGGTTCGTAAGCCGCAGCAGATCCCGCGGACTCCGGGCCACCTTGGTGAAATCGCCTCCCCGCGCTCGAAAGCAGGCAATCGCGAAGAATCCTGAAATCAGTAATTCCAGAAGAAGTGCATTATGGTTCATCGTTTCCTCCATGCGCCGCTTCTCCAGCGGCCAGTTGAATTCCTTACCTCTTCGGCCCGAAGAACGCGATAAAAGCAACAGTCAGTGTTGACTGCGCATCGACCATCTCCGTATCTCCCTTGTGGAAGAAGTCCACGTTCGACCAGTCGCGACGATATTCCACGCGCCCCAGTAGTCCTGCCATGCACTTGTATTCGTACGTGCCGGTGAACTCCTTCACAGCCTGCGCGCTGCCTGTCGAAAATCCCTGGTTGTCATCGAAGTATTCAAAGCGGCCGGTCAGAGCGGATTTCCCCGTAACCTGCTCGTGCGCAGCCACTGCAATACCCTGCCAGTGCGGCGACTCCGCCGGTGTCGTTACGCCTCCCGAAACCGCTGAAGGCGTGTGGTTTTGTCCGTAGTCATAATTGAGGTAGGCGCTGAATTTTGCGGTTGGAGTCAGCGTCACGGTCGTATCAATCAGGTTGCGATAGCCTTTCTGAGTGTCGTTGTTCTCCGGCCCCGTGTAATAGTTCAGGGCCCATCCGTACTTCGGCTTCGTGTACAGGCTGGTTAGGCCGATCGTCACCCCGCCGTTGTTGTCCACCACGTTGTTCCAGCCATTCACTAGCTGGAATCCGGCTGTCCACGTCTTGGTCACCGGCGTCGAGGTACGCACTCCAAAGTGGTAGTAAGGAATCGCCCACGCGAACAGCAGCGAACGAGAGTAGTTCCAATCGTCCTTCGCCTCGATCACTTCCGCGCCTGCCGAAGTCACAAACTGGCCAAAGTCAAACTCTGTGCCGTGCGTTTTGCCCGGCTTCGCGCTGATATAGGCCTGCTCAAGATAGTTATCCGTGTCCTTGTCCGTGGAGCTATGAATGAGCACGTTGGTGCGGCCAAAGAGCAGATCAACATGAACGCCGATCGGATCGGGATCATGATTTATGGTGAGCTTGGCCGCGCTGAGGTTGAACTGGTCCGTCTTGTCGTTGAAGTTATAAAGATCGTTTACCTGCCCATTCGCCGTATTGCTGGGCCGGTTCGCGTTGTAGCTGTAGTAACCATCTATAAATCCACTAAAATCTAAGGAACCCACGCTCCATGTAGGCGGAGCGGCTGCTGCGGCGGGTGTTGGAGTCGGAGTAGGAGATGAGCTCTGTGCCTGCGCATATACTGCAAGCGCGAAACACAAGAGAACTCCCGACATTCCATTGAACACACTTTTGACATTCAAATGCTGATCCTCCGTGAAAAATTTAATTCCAGTGAAAGTGATTCAAATCGGTAGAGCGGCCCGGCTGTATTGCGGAACTTTTGCTTGCCAGTGATTACTAGGAACGCAAATTTCACATAAGGAATTCATAAAGAAATAACAACAAGGGCATAATTTTTCGGGCCTGCCGGGAGCTCAAAACCCGCTTCTGCAAAAAAACCTTGAAATCTCGTGGAGAGTTATGCAAACTTTATGGAAACTCTGGTACAGTGCCGATTCCCATCGAACAGGCTCTGGCGCAACAATAAAGTCGAGCAACCTGCTCACCGGCTCGATCGCTGAGGGACGGATATCGGTAAAGCAGCAAACAAGCCTTTTGACCACGGCGGCCTGAAATCGCCAAACAAAAACTGAATGGAGAACAAAGTTCCTTCGTGCAGCCCACGGGCTTCCCAACGTTGAACTTGTCTACGATCTGCGAGAAAGTGCTCCCGGTTACGTCCCGCATGTTCATGCGCCCGGAAGACCGGTTGTGCACGCCTCGTCGTCGCTTACCTGAAAAGAATTACACTGACCGTTCCCCCCGCTGGCGCGGCAGCTACGCATTCATCGCAGCGGGCCTGAGGGAAAAGCCTTCGCCGCATGCCGACTTCTGGCTGTTTGTCTCCCTTGCCACTCTGGCCATGCTGGTCTTCGTCACTCTGGCGGTCCTGCTCTTCCGCCGCTTCGGCAAGCGAATGCCCATCATCGAAGCTCCCCACTCTGCTGCAGAAAAGCTCTACGAGTTCTCTTCCGCCACCACTCACCTCGATCTGCACCGCGAACCCGGAGAGCAGTTAGTCTCGCTCATCCAGTCCATCTTTGACGTAGAAGCGGTCGCTATCTTCGACGCCGATCTTCACAAGGTGGACCAGATCGGAGAATGGTTCGCCGAGCCGGAGAACCTCGTTCGCAATATCTATTTCTTTGAGAAGGCGGATCAGGATGCCGGCACCGGCCTCATCCATCGCGTGCTCCGCATGGGCAGCCTGCCTGTTGGAGCATTGCTTATCCGCGGCGAGCTCGCCACGCAGGCCAGCGACTTCATCGCCTGCATCGTCGCCATCACCTTCGACCGTTATCACTCGTTCGCGAACGTAAGCCGCACCGAAAGCGCCCGCCAGACCGAGCAGCTGCGCGCCACGGTCCTCGACAGCCTGGCCCACGCCTACAAAACGCCGCTCACTGCCATCCGCGCCGCCAGCACCGGGCTCAGCGAAATGGGGAGCCTCACCCCCGTGCAATCCGACCTGGTCGCGCTCATCGAGGAACAATCGGACGTACTCAACGAGCTGACCTCGCGCCTGCTCAAGACCGCACGACTGGAGTCCCATCATCTCACTCTGCGCAGGGAATCAGTCGCCATCGCTCCGCTGATCGACGACGTGCTTGCCAGCTTTCGCGATCATCTGTCCAGCTTTGCAGTCAAGGTTGCCGTCGCGCGCGAGGACATCACACTCAGCTGCGACCGCGATCTTCTCGTCGCTTTGCTGATGCAGTATGTCGACAATGCCGGGAAGTACGCGGCCCAGGGCTCCACCATCACCATCCAGGCGGCCGAGCGGCCCGGCGAAGTCATCTTCTCCGTACACAGCATCGGCGCAGTCATTCCCATCTCCGATTATGAGCGCATTTTCGATCGCTATTTCCGCTGCGCGAACTCGTCCAATAAGGTGCCAGGCACCGGAATCGGCCTCTCCGTTGCCAAGCGCGCCGCCCAGGCCCACGGCGGAGATGTCTGGGTCTCCAGCGATAATGACAGTGGAACTACCTTTTTCGCTTCCCTGCCGGTCACGCATCAGGGAGGATATAGTGCATGAGTGAATATTCCATCCGCGTGCTGCTGGTCGACGACGAAGCCGCCATCCGGCGCGCGCTGCGGACTTCCTTGAACGAACTCGGCTTCCAGACCGTCGAGGCATCGCGCGGAGAAGACGCCCTGCACCTGGTGCGAACCGAGCCCTTCGATGTCGTTCTCCTCGATATCCAGATGCCTGGCATCGGCGGCATGAAGACCCTCGCCCGCCTGCGCGACCAAGCTCCGCGTCTGCCTATCCTCATGCTTACCGTTCAGGATTCCGAGGAACAAAAAGTCGAGGCGCTCGAGTGCGGTGCCGACGACTACGTCACCAAGCCCTTCAGCATACGCGAATGCGTTGCCCGCATCCGTTCCGCAGTGCGCAGAGCCCAAACGCCCGAGCGCCGCGAGGATGCTCCCGTCCACATCGGCAACATTCAGGTTCTTCCCACGCGACGCATCGTTAACAAGGCGGGTCGGGCCATTCATCTCACCCGTAAGGAATACGACATCCTGCATTACCTCATGACTCACGCCGGACGCGCCGTCACTTACGGCAAGCTCCTCGGCTCTGTCTGGGGAGTGGAGTACCGGAATGAAGTGGACTATCTGCGCACCTTCATCCGCCAGCTGCGCAAAAAGATCGAGGACGATCCGTCCAATCCCAAATATCTGCTCACGGACCCCTACGTCGGCTACCGCTTCGCCGAACATCCAGCCATCGCCACACCCAGCAACCTTCCCGCCACAGATGCGGAACTGGCCGCCAATCCCGGCCACGCCTAGCCGCAAGGGCGCGACGTTAGTGCCGCGACAAAAACAGCATCAGGATAAATAGAAGAATAGGAACCAGCGCCAGAACGGAATACAGCAGAATCTTCCGTGACGCCATGCCGCGCCGCGTCTTCCACTTGGTCAGCTCCGCGCGTTCCGCCACGCCCACCTGGTCAAGGTGCTCCAGGTCCCATGCAAACGCGCGAGCCGTGGGATAGCGATTCTTCGGCTCCCGCTCCAGGGCCCGGTACAAAACCTCCTGCAGCTCGGGACTGATGCCCGGCTCAGCCACGCGCGGCGGCAGCGGATGGTTGATCAGCCGATCGTTCATCACCGCCAGTGGCGACGGGCCGGAGAACGGAGTCTTACCCGTAAGCATCTCGTACAACATGATCCCCAGCGAATAAAGATCCGACCGCGCATCGCCGCGTTTGCCCTTTACCTGCTCCGGCGAGATATATTCCGGAGTACCCAAAGCCTGCGAATACCCCGCATAGGTCAGCCGCTTCGCACCTTCCTTTGATGCAATGCCGAAGTCAATCAGCTTGATATTGTCCTGGTCATCCACCATGATGTTTTCGGGCTTCAGGTCGCGATGGATCACGCCGTGCTGGTGGATATAGTCGAGGGCGTGCAGAATTCCCAGCGTAATTTTGATGGCCCGTTCCGGCGGCAGCTTGCCTTTTTCGTTCAGAATCTTCCGCAGCAGCCGCCCCTCGCACCACTCCATCACCATATAAAGGCGCGAGCGATGCGTATCGTGGTAGATGTGCATCACGTTGGGATGGTTCAGAGCGCTGCCTATCTCTTCTTCCCGCTTAAACCGCTCAAAGCCAACCGGATCCGTCTCCAGCGAAGAATACGGAACTTTGATCGCGACCGGACGGCCATTCTCCGTGTCCGTCGCACGAAAGATCGTGGCCATCCCGCTCTCGCTCACGGGAGCGTCAATATGGTAGTGGTCCAGCTCCTGTCCGGCTTCAATATCAGCAAGAGGACTCATCGGCTGCGTTCTCCGATCTTCACTTCTGTGTTCATAGGTGTCGGCTTGTCACTCCGAATCACGGTAAAAGCCTAAGTGAGTATAGCCGGATTCGGCAGCCGCGCAGCCCGGATGTAGTCCCGGGGTGATGGAATGGGTACAGCGACCGGATTTGGGAAACCCCCAGTCGTCCATCTTCCAGGCCTCAGTCATCGCTATGAATTACAAACTCAGGGTAAGCCGTCCCGCCCAACTCATACAGATCCATGCCCGACCGGTCGCCGCTGCGCGCGACACGCTGCGGATCAATCCGGTTCAGCAGCCAGTTCATTCCATATATCATCGGCAGCATCACGCCCAGCAGCGTCGCAATGCCCAAAACCTGGGCCAGCAGCTGCCCGGAACTGCCCGGCCCCGCCGGAGCCGCCAGCGTCGCAACATGAGAAAACATCCCCACCGCCAGCAACCCCCACATGCCAGCCACCGCATGCACCGAGATCGCGCCGCCCGGATCATCCACCCGCAAATACATCTCCAGAATCTCCACCGAGATCGTCAGCAGCGCCCCCGCCACCAACCCCACCAGAATCGCAATCATCGGCGTTACAAAGCAGCACACCGCGCTGCTCGCAACCAGCCCCCCCACCCATCCATTCGCGCACAGCGAAGCGTCTGGCTTGCTGAACCGGATCCGTGTCGCCGCAACCGCGACCAGGCACGACGCTGACGCCGAAAGCATCGTGTTCACCGCGATCAACGCAATCTGCGAAAAGTCCGCTCCCGCAAACAGCATCGCGCCTGCGGCATTCATCGCAATCCAGCCCGGCACCAGCAGCGCGCAGCCAAACAGAACATAAGGAATGTTGTGCCCCGGAATCGCCGCTGAGCCGCCGTTCGCCGTGTACTTCCCCCGGCGCGGCCCCAGAATCCAGGCCATCGACAAAGCAAACAGCCCGCCCATCGCCTGTACCGTGCCCGACCCTCCGGCATCCAGAAAACCCTGCCCCAGTCCGAAATTCGCTCCCAACTGCGCCAGCCATCCGCCGCCCCACGCCCAGTGCGCAAACAACGGAAAGCTCCATCCCGCGAACATTGCCGTCGAAATGCAGATTGACCGCAGCTTCCAGCGCCCCGCGCCCGTGCTGATGGGAATCAGCACCGCCATGCCCACAAGAAACACCTGCAGCAGCATCGCCAGCGTCGCCGGAGAATCATGGAACTCAAGCCCGCGCAGCAGAAAAGGCTCGCTCGCAATCCAGTTCCACGACTTCCCGCCCAGCCGAAAGAAATACGCCTGCCGCCCCGCAAACCCCTCCCACGAAAATCCAACAGCGCAGTAAACCATCGCCGCAATCGCCATCGCGATCAGCGACGAGAAGACCGCATATGACGCGCCGCGTGCTCGCCCAAAGCCTGAATTGATCAGCGCCAGCCCGGCAGGCGCAAGTGGAACCAGCACAATCAGCAGCGCGCAGATCGCAAGCGTCGTAGAGTCCATGCCGGCAGTAAAATTCACTCCGCCTCCTTCACTTGACTCAGCTCGCGAAATACCATCGCCAGACCCGCCGCCTCGATGCCCAACCCGGCCAGCACAAAAATCCATCGCGCCGCTGACCCCGAAAACAACACCAGTGCGGAGAGAATGATCAACCAGCCCGCTGGCAGCAACAGCATGCCTGCCGTCTTCAGCCCCTGGCGCTTGCTCCAGTACTGTCGAAACTCATCCGCCACCTTCCGCCCCTCGTCCAGGTAATGTGGAAACTGATCTGCAATCTTCATTTTCCCGTCCTCACTCAAGGAATGTCGAATCTGGGTCGCCATCCTTCCGGCAACCGGAAACTGCGCATGCGGCAGGAGTACACGATCGAACTTCGCGGTTGCATTCCAGCATAACCGCAACTCGCAGAGGCCCCGTTCATTTTCTCATCCTGATATGCCGCAGGCGCATCCACAAGGCTCGTTCCTCCCGTCCCGGCGAGCGGTGTGCCGGCAACTCCATGCGACGGATGGCAGAGTTCCTGATTTACGATGTTGCTTGCATGAAATTTCGCGCTCTCCCCGTCGCTCTCCCTGTCGCTCTCGCAGCTTCCGTGCTCTTCACGCTGCATCTTCTCAACGCGCAGGCCGCGCCGCCCGCGCATCCCTCCGCCAGCCCTGCCGATCAACAGGGAGCAGGCGACTCGCTCGATCACATTCCGCCGTTGGCCAATCTCTCGCCTGAGCTCCGCAAGCCCGACGTCGCAGCGGCCATGCGCAAAGTAGGCGATTGGGAGCTACAGCGCGCGCAACCGTACTTCAGCCGCGACTGGACCTTCGCCGCCCTCTACGCCGGATACATGGCCGCAGCTCACGCCCTGCCTGAGCCGCGATACGAGCAGGCCATGCTCCAAATGGCTAACCACTTCAACTGGACCACTGGCCCGCGCAAAGCTCACGCCGACGATCAGGCTGTAGCCCAGACCTACCTCGGCCTCTTCGCCGACTACCACGAGCCGCGCATGATCGTCCCCACCCAGGAACAGTTCAACGCGCTCATGATCCAGCCCGACAATCCCGCCAAGCCCATCTGGTGGTGGTGCGACGCGCTCTTCATGGCGCCTCCCGTCTGGGCGCGGCTCTACGGCGAAACCGACGACATCTCCTACCTCAACTATATGGAGCGCGAGTGGTGGATCACCTCCAACCTGCTCTACGACCCGCAGCAGCATCTCTTTTCCCGCGACGCCACCTTCCTCAACAAGCATGAAGTGAACGGTCAGAAGCTCTTCTGGTCCCGCGGCAACGGATGGGTCATGGCCGGCCTCGCCCGCGTGCTTGAGCAGATGCCCAAAACCTATCCCACCCGCCAGAAATACGTCGATCAGTTCCAACAGATTGCCGCCCGCGTGGCCGAGTTGCAAGGTCCGGACGGCCTCTGGCGCCCGGGACTGCTCGACGCAAGCGCCTACCCACTGCCCGAAGTCTCGGGATCAGCCTTTTTCATCTACTCCATCGCCTGGGGCATCAACCATCACCTTCTCAAGAAATCCACCTACCTTCCCGTGGTCGCCAAAGGCTGGCAAGGACTCCTCCGACACGTCTACGACGACGGCCGCCTCGGCTGCATCCAGCCCATCGGATCCGCCCCCGGCGCCTACTCGCCCACCTCCAGTTACGTCTATGGAGTAGGAGCCTTTCTCCTCGCCGGCTCCCAGGTCATGGAGCTGTCGAAAAAGAAATAGTCGCCGCCCCCACTCCCGCCCTCGTACACTATCTTCGGTCACCCTGAAAATATGGAAGCCGAAGAAGTACAGGAACTAGAGGAACAACACGAAAGGGCGCGGGAAAACAGCCTGCGTCCCGTCAGCTTTACGATGAGCCTGCTCGCGGTGCTGGTCGCCGTCACCACTGTGCTCGGCCATCGTACGCATACTGAGGCGGTGCTCGATCAGGCCCGCGCCACCGATCAGTGGAATCTCTACCAGGCGAAAAAAATCCGCCAATACAACACTCAGCTCACCGTAGATCTGTTAAGCACTCTTCCCGTCCAGGATCCTGCAGCAGCTGCCAAGATCACCGACACCTATAAAGCTCATCTTCAAAAGTGGGATAAGGACCTGAATGAAGAATCCGCCAAGGCCACCGAACTTGAAGCCGAAGTCCGCAAGGACGAGCGCCACGCTGACCGCTTCGACCTGGGCGAGGCCCTGCTTGAAATTGCTCTCGTCATCACGTCCATTACTCTGCTTACCCGGCTGCGTGCCTACTGGTATCTGGGCATGGCCTTCGGCGCAGTGGGACTAGCCGTCGCCGCCTGGGCCTTCCTGATTCGCTGAACCAAACCACAGCCTTGCTGCCGCCTGAAAGGATCTTCCATGTCGCGCCCGTTTCGCCGCATCGCTCTTCTCGCCGCTCTCGCCGTGGCCCTCGCGCCATGGCCGCGCGCGCTCCACGCACAGGATCATCACCAACATGACATCACCCCGGTCATCGCTGTCGACAATCCGCCCAATGCCGCCTCCCAGCTCAACAAGCACTACGTCGTGCTCGTCTCGCTCGACGGCTTCCGTTATGACTATCCAAAGATGTACGGCGCAAAGCACCTGCTCGCTATCGGAGCGCGCGGAGCCAGCGCGCCCGACGGCATGATTCCTGCCTACCCGTCGCTCACCTTCCCCAACCACTACACACTGGTCACCGGACTCTATCCCGAGCATCACGGCATCGTCGCCAACAGCTTCTACGATCCCACCCGTAAGCAGATCTATTCCTACCGCGACCAAAAAACAGTCACCGACGGCTCCTGGTATAGCGGCACCCCTCTCTGGTCGCTCGCCGAACAGCAGGGGATGCGCTCCGCCTGCTTCTTCTGGCCCGCCTCTGAAGCAAAGATCGCCGGTGAGCGGCCCTCCTATTACCTTCACTACACCAACGACTACCCCGACGAGAAGCGCATCGATCAGGTCATCGCCTGGCTCAAGCTCCCGCCACCGCAGCGCCCCCACTTCATCACCCTCTATTATCCCAACGTCGACCATCAGGGACACGAGCACGGCCCCGATAGTCCGCAGGTCCGCGACGCCGTGCATCACGTCGACGACCTCATGGGCGAGCTGGAGCGGAAACTCAACGCCCTGCACCTGCCCATCGATCTCATCATCGTGTCCGATCACGGTATGGCACGGGTCGAGGGCGACTGGATCACGCTCGACAAGTATGCCGACCTCGATGACTTCACCACCGTAGGCGCGCTCCTTTATCCCAACAGCGAAGCCGACGCCGAACACGCCTATCAGCAGCTGAAAGCCGCCCACTCTGGTTTTAAGGTCTACCGACGCGCCAACGTCCCCGCCGAGCTGCACTACAACAGCAACCCGCGTGAGGGCGACCCCGTCGTCTTGCCGCAGGGCCCGGTCCTCATCCGCGCGCACGCGCCCGCCGCCGGCAAGTCCACCTTCACACCTGTCGGCGAGCACGGCTACAATCCTTATCAGATGACATCCATGCGCGCGATCTTTTTCGCCGAGGGCCCCGACATTCGCCCCGGAACCAAACTCAAGCCCTTTGAAAACGTCAACGTCTTCCCCTTCATCGTGAAGATCCTCGGCCTCGAAAGCCCCAAAGTGGACGGCAGCCCCAACATCCTCTCCACTGCCCTGCGAGGCGAGGCGGCACAATAAGAAAATGGCATTTTTTCTCGGACTGGACGCAGGCGGCACAAAAACTACAGCCGCATTAGGAGACGAAACCAACGTTCTGGCGCGCACCGTTGGCGGCAGCATCAAGCCCCTGCGCGTAAGCCAGGAGGAGGCGCAACGGAACCTCGCCGCGCTGCTCGCCGATATCGCGAAAGAAAGCGAAGTAGACCTCCGCCAGATCACCGCATCCTGCGTCGGCACCGCGGGCCTGCGTCTCCCGCAAACCGACGGCTGGATGCGCCAGATCATCTCCAGTTGCGCGGGCGGGGACATCGATGTCTGCGGCGACGAAGAGATCGCCCTCGACGCAGCCTTCCCCGGCGGAGCTGGCGTTCTCGTCATCGCCGGAACAGGCTCCAACATCCTCGGCCGCACCAGCACCGGCCAACTATGCACCGTTGGCGGATGGGGCCCAATGCTCGGCGATCAGGGATCGGGTTACTGGATCGGTCATCAGGCCCTTCGTGCCGCGCTCCGCGCAAAGGACTTTAAGCAGCCCACGCGCATTCTCGATCGCGTCCTCGTCTTCTGGAACGCTCCAACCCTCGCGGAAATCATCAACATCGCCCACAACTCTGCCGATTTCTCCACGCTCGCGCCCATCGTCGTACAGTGCGCCGAAGAGGGCGACGCCGTAGCCCTCGAAGTCCTCGAGCGCGGCGGACGCATGCTTGGCGAAGACGCCGCCGAAGCCTTCCACCAGGTCCGTCAGCTCGAATCCGAACAGCCCATGCCCGCCATTGCCTTCATCGGCGGCATTCTCGACAAAGTAGCCTTCGTCCGCGAAAGCATGATTGACACCATCCACCGCACCCTGCCCACCGTGCAGATTCTTCCCGAAGCCGTCGACGCCGTATCCGGAGCCCTCTGGCGCGCCCGTCATCTCTCCCGCAACCACGCTTGACGAGGATATAGCCCAGGGTCAAGAATGACGGGCATTGATGTGCCTCGCGCGTTTCCCGCTCTAAATCCCGCGCTCACCTGCTCAGACCTCGAGGCGCCTCCTATTCAAGAACAAAAGGAGAGTACCTCTATGAGCACAGCAACAGCTGCCGCTGCCCCTGCCATGCCCGACATGGACAAATTGCATGCGTTTTTAGGACACTTCGTAGGCGATCTCGGCGCCACCCTTCACACTGGAATGGTCGTCATAGGAGAAAATCTCGGCCTCTACAAGGCGCTTGCCGACGGTCCAATGAGTCCCGCCGAACTCGCCGCAAAAACCAAAACCGACGAGCGCTACCTGCGCGAGTGGCTCGCCTCACAGGCCGCAGGAGGCTACATCACCTACGAGGACAAGACCGGCAAGTTCAGTCTCAACGCAGAACAGGCCTTCACATTAGCCAATGAAGACAGCCCGGCCTATCTGCCCGGAGCCTTCGAACTGGCCCTGGCCTCGCTCGCCTCCGTCCCGCGCATTACCGAGTGCTTTCGCACCGGCAAGGGGATGGGCTGGGGAGAACACGCCGACGGAGTCTTCCACGGCTGCGAAAAATTCTTCCGCCCCGGCTATGCAGCCAACCTCGTCAGTGCTTGGATTCCTGCGTTGACTGGCGTAAAGGAGAAGCTGGAAAAAGGCGCAAAAGTAGCCGACATCGGTTGCGGGAAAGGAGCCTCAACCCGTCTCATGGCGAAGGCCTTCCCCAAATCGCGCTTCTTCGGCTTCGACTATCACGACAAATCCGTCGAAGCAGCGCGTGAGTCCGCCAAACGCGATGGCGTCAAAGACCACGTCACGTTTAAGGTCTCCAGAGCAAAAGACTTCCCCGGAAAAGACTACGACTTCGTCACCGTATTCGACTGCCTGCACGACATGGGAGACCCCGTAGGAGCCGCAAAGCACGTCCGCCAGGCGCTCGCCAGGGACGGCACCTGGATGATCGTCGAACCCTTCGCCCAAAACGAAATGAAAGACAATCTCAATCCGCTCGGCCGCGCCTTTTACGGCTTCTCAACCCTGCTCTGCACACCCTGTTCGCGCTCTCAGGAAGTTGCGCTCTGTCTCGGCGCACAAGCCGGGGAAGAACGAATCCGCGAAGTCATCCACGCCGCCGGATTCACTGGTTTCCGCCGCGCAACAGAAACACCCTTCAACATCGTGTACGAGGCCAGACCATAACCCGAAAGCGCCACGCAAGCGCCATTGAATAACCAGGACGCAAGCAGCGCCCCTCACCTTCCTGCAGGTTGCCCCTGCAGGAAGGTCTCAACCACCTCATGCTGCGCGGTGAGCACCGTAATATCTGCCGCTCGCCCAACCGCCAGCGCCCCGACCTCGCTCTCCAGACCCATCATCCGCGCCGGATTCCGGCTGGCCAGCCTCGAAACCACATCAATCCCCGCGTCTGTAAAAGCAGCGAAGTTCCGCACCCCGCGATCCAGCGTCAGCGTGCTCCCCGCCAGCGTATTTTCGTCAAGAATGCACTTCCCGTCCTTCACGCGTACATCCAGTTCGCCCAGCTTGTAGACGCCGTCCGGCATTCCAGCGGCAATCATCGCGTCCGTAATCAAAATCGCGCGGTCTGCTCCCTTGCATCTCCAATAAATCTCAACCGCCGCCGGGTCCACATGAAATCCATCGCAGATCAACTCCGCAAAAAGATGATCATTGGTAAGCACCTCGCCCACCAGACCCGACGCTTTGTGATCGAAGTTCCGCATCGCATTGTAAGTGTGCGTCGCCGTCGTCGCTCCAGCCTTCACGCCCGCCTTGGCCGCAGCCGCATCGGCATCGCTATGTCCCAGGCTTACCCGCACGCCCAGGCTCGCCGCCCGCACAATTACATCCAGCGCATTCGGAAGCTCCGGCGCAATCGTCATTAGCTTGATCGTTCCCGCTGAAGCCTCCCACATCCTGTCAAACAGCTCCACCGACGGAGTCTGCAGCAGTCCGGCCGGGTGCGCGCCCTTCTTATGCGGAGAAAGAAACGGGCCCTCAATATGAATCCCCATCAGCCGCGGCCCGCCAACGCGCCTGCCGATAAATTTCGCCATACCATCCAGAGACTTTAGCGTGGCGTCAATCGACATCGTTACCGTCGTCGGCAGATAGGCGCCCACTCCATGCCGCGCAAGAAAGCGTCCGATGGTTCCAAACGCCTCCGCCGAGCCCTCCATCACGTCATGCCCAGCGCTGCCGTGAATATGCACATCGAAGTACGCCGGAACCAGCGTGCATCCGGCAAAATCCATCTGCGTTCCCAACGGAATCTCCGCGCCTGTACGTGAAGCAATACTCGCAATCACGCCGTCTTCAATCACAAGAACAGGACGCTCAATCGTTTTTTCACAAGCGATCAGCCGGTCGGCTGTAAGTACTGTCTGCATCTCGAATATGTCCCAGGGCGACTTGCCATTATTGAGACTCAAGGCTCACTAGCCTCGCCGTCAAGCGAAACCCTAAAATGAATCGCGAGGAGCACGCTTTTGACCAGCAGAAATCCATCCAGAATCGGCGTTCACCTCTCCACCTCTGGCGGGGCCTTCCAGGCCGCCGAACGTGCCCATGCCATCGGAGCCAACACCTTCCAGATCTTCTCCTCCAGCCCGCGCATGTGGCGTTCCGCGCAAATCCCTGCCGAGCACTGCGCTCAAATGCACAACCTGCGCCAGCAATACGACTGCGCACCGCTCGTCATCCACACCAGCTACCTCGTCAACGTCTGCAGCCAGTCTTCGGAGGTGCGCACCAAATCTATCACCGCCTTCCGCGGCGAAATAGAACGAGCCCTCGCCCTCGGCGCCGAGTATCTCGTCCTGCACCCCGGCTCATGGCGCGGCCTCACTCGCGAAGAGGGCCTGCGTCTCGCCGCCGAATCCATCGCCGCCGCCACAGAAGGCATCGTCTTCGACAACTGCGACTTCCGCATCCTCATTGAAAACACCGCCGGAGCCGAATTCTCCCTCGGCGGAAGCTTCGAGCAGGTAGCCGAGCTCATCGCCCGCCTCCAGCCCGTCGCGCCAGTAGGAGCTTGCCTCGACACCTGCCACTGCCACGTCGCCGGATACGATCTCGTCTCCGCCGAAGGCTACGAAGAAACCCTCCGCCTCATCGACACAACCATCGGCTTCAGCACCGTCCGCGTGTGGCACATGAACGACGCCAAAGCCCCGCGCGGCTCAAAGCTCGACCGCCATCAGCACATCGGTCAGGGAACGATGGGCCTTGAACCGTTCCGCCGCCTGCTCAACGATGCCCGCTTCTATCACAGCGCCTTCATCGCCGAAACCCCCGTCGATGAAGAGGGCGACGAGCGCCGCAATGTACAGACCATGTGGTCCCTCCTGAACCTTCGCAAGCGCTGACCCCCTGGCCTCAGGCCGCTTCGCGCCTGGATTCAGTATGGCCGGTTGAGCCCTCTTCGCCCCTCGCCGAAACGCTCTTCGCTCCAGTCTCGCGCAAAGCCTGCTTCGCCTTGGCTACCTCCGCCATTCAAGCCAGAAAAGGAGCCTGCCCGGAGCGGCTGGTCTTATCGCGCTGCTACATCCCGGTCGGACACACGGTGGACCCTGCTGGGAAAGCCGCACGCCTGCGGCGGACTGATCATTTGACGGGCAAATATGCGGTAGCTGATAGTCCCTGGCCGAAGCGTTGACCAGTATGAGAACCGCGAGAACAGCGGCCTGTGGTAATCAATGATCTGTCGTGTCAGAATTTTCACTCCGCAGTCCAGATTGTTCTTCGGCTGCAGAATGGTGCGCTCCGGGCTGCCCGGACTCAGCTTTCGATCCGTCTTCCAATCGAAGTTGCATCCGTAACGCTTTTCATCTTCATACGTCAGTTGCAGCAGGCCTTCGCTGCGAACCGCCATGTGCGTGACTTCATCCCGCACATCTACTGCTGGCTCCGTATGCCGAATGTGCGTTGTGGGATTCAGCCCGGCCTCTGCGCCCGCGAGAGCCTGAAAGAAATAGGCCCAGAATGCCCGTTTATTCGCGCTCGACATCTCGTAAAACCTCGGACAGAAACGACGCACATCGCGTGGTACCCGGCGCGACAGCATGGATGGCGGCAGCGCATCCTCAACAATCACGTCCCAGTGGGGATTCCATATTGTGCCGCCGAGTTCGCTCTTCTTCTTATCGATCGGCGTCGCCGTGGCATGCTTCGTAACCTTTGTGTGAGTCGGAGCGGGAGCAACAGCCGCATTCTCCTGTGGATGCCCTGAGCATGCGCAAAGCGGAAACGCGAAGCTCACGGAGAGCGCCAGAAAGCCGACCACATTCACTGCGGCCATCTTCACTGCAGTTCACTCCCTCACGCCGCTTGCTTGCAGGCGGAATCACACAGCCAGATGGGCCTGACCCTCCCGGGAGTTGTGTATCCGCCAACCACTTTCCGCGACTCGCAGGACGGCCCGCGCTCAATATTCACAAAACCCTCTACGAAACCGGAATCGTCTTAGACAGCTTCATGTCCGCTGACGAATCGCCAATCATCACACTCACCGGCTCCTTCTCCACCACCCAGCCACTCTTCTTCACGTTCCAGTAAGCCAGCTGCGAAGCCTTCAGCGGAATCTGCACCGTCTTCGTCTCATGCGGCGCAAGGCTCACGCGCTGGAACCCCGCCAGCTGCTCGCGAGGTCGCGACACCTTTGACTTCAGATACTTCACATACATCTGCACCACCGCATCGCCCGCGCGCGTTCCGGTGTTCGTCACATCCACGCTCACCGTCACCGTTCCATCCTTCGCGATCCGAGGCGCGCTCGTCCGCAGGTTCGCATAGCTGAAGTTCGTATAGCTCAAGCCATACCCAAACGGATACAGCGGCTCGCCCTTGAAGTACATATAGGTGAAGCCGTCGCGAATGTTATAGTCCATGCTCGGCGGTAATTGATTTAGCGACTTCGGCCAGGTCCGCACCAGATGCCCGCCCGGATCATAGTTACCGAACAGAACCTTCGCCAGTGCCGTCCCTTCGTCCTGCGACGACTGCGCCATGGTCATAATTGCGGGAACATGCGCCTCCGTCCAGTTGATCGCAAACGGAAAACTCGCAATCAGCATCACCACCGTCTTCGGATTCTCAACCATGACCTGCTGAATCAGCTGCTCCTGATACAACCGAATCGTCTCCCGGTCGCGCCCCTCGCGCCCATCGCTCGGCACCATGCACGGCAGCGTAATTCCGCCGCCTTCCGTCGGCGTGCTGTACCACTCATGCGCCATGTCCGGCCCGCATGTGGGATTATTCCCCACCACCACTACCGCAACATCCGACTCGCTCGCCGCCTTCAACGCCTCGGGCTCCTCATCCATCGTGTCATCCGGCGCGTAATTCACTTTCACATTCGGACCAACCTCATCCTTAATCCCCTGCAGAGGAGTAATCGCGTACGGAGGTATGCCGCCATACCAGTCCCAGTGCACAACATCGGCCAGCGGCCCGATCACCGCAATCGATTTGATCTTGCTCTTGTCCAGCGGCAGAAAATGATTCTCGTTCTTCAGCAGCACAACCGACTCCAGCGCAATCTTCTTCGAAATCTCGCGGTCCCGATCCGTATCCCACGGCAGCGGCGAGTCCTTGATCTTCGAGTACGGAACCATATCCGGAGGATCAAGCAAACCCAGCTTGATCGTCACTTGAAACTTAGGCCGCAGCGCATTGTCCAGATCAGCCTCGGTAATCGATCCATCCTTCAGCGCCGCATGAAGCTGGTCCTTGTACTTGTCCAGAAACTGATTGATGCCCGCCTTCAGGCAAGCAACCACCGCCGCCTCCTGGTTGGGAAAACGATGCCGCGGATTCACCAGCAGTGTCACCGCGCCGCCGTCGCTTGACACCACCTCCGCACCCCACTTATCGATCACAATGCTGCGCAGAATCGGGTTGATCGCCATCGGCACCCCGTTCCACGCGTTGTAAGAGGCCATCACTCCCTTCGATCCGCCATCAAGAAAACCCATGCGGAACGGAACCGAATAATATTCTCGAAACAACCGCTCATCGAAATTCGAAGACGAACCATTGCGGTTCGTCTCATTGTTATAGGCCATAAAGTGCTTCATCAGCGAAGCCGCCAGCCAGTACCGCGGATTATCGCCCTGCAGTCCGTGGACAAAAGCCACGCCCATCGTCCCGTTGAAAAACGCATCCTCGCCGTACACCTCTTCGCTGCGGCCCCAGCGTGGATCGCGCGCGATATTCATCTGCGGCCCCCACAGCATCAGAATCTGGCGATCATATTTCTTCGTCTGCGAAATAAAACGCGCCTCATAGCCCTCAATCCCCGCGGCCTGTTCAACTAACGCCGGATCCCACGTATCACCCATGCCCGGGGGCTGCGGAAACTGCGTCGTCGTGATCTCCGACATATGACGCGACGGGTAACCGCGCTGCACCACTCCATGAATCCCCTCTGAACCGCCATAGCTGGGAATCCCCAGACGCGGCACAGCCGTCTGCACCCCCAGGGCATCGACCTTCTCATCCACCGTCATCAACGACAGGATGTTGTCAATCCGCCGCTCCGTCGGCAGATTCGGATTTTGAAAGGGGTACTTGTAAGCCTGCTGCGCGACACAGGGCAACGCCAAAGCCACAACGAAAACCAAAAAACGCTTCATGAAAATCCCTTCCAGCGGGCATCGGGAGCCAGGCAGAATATTTCAGAGCACGCCCGCAACTCCAGCCGTCAACGGCACCCATCCTAACACGCGTAAATTACTGAGGCAGACTTCACGCGAAACAAAAAGGCTGATGTGAATCGTTTTATCGAATGAGCGTCGTAACCCGATACCTAAGCCGGAAGGCGGCTGCGCTTGTGCAGAGTGACGCGATAACAGCACCCCTGCGTTTCCTGCACTCTTTCCCCTTGACTCTTGCTTTGCTTCACTCCGCTCGCAGCGCTTCCACCGGATTCACCGAAGCCGCGCGCCGCGCCGGAAGGTAGCTGGCGAGCAAAGCCGCAACCGCCAGCAGCAGAGCCACGCCCGCCAGCGTCGTAGCGTCCCAGGCGCTCACGTCGAACAACAGCTTGCGCATCAGCGTCGCCGCCGCAATCGAGCAGGCCAAACCAGCGCCGATGCCCACCGCCGTCAGCCATCCCGCTTCCCACAGCACCAGCCGGTACACAGACCCGCGCTGCGCGCCCAGCGCCATGCGCACGCCAATCTCCCGCGTCCTCTGGCTCACGGAATAAGCCGTCACCCCATAAAGCCCTACAACGCCAAGCAGCAGAGCCATCACCGCAAATCCACCCACGATCCAGGCGGAAGCTCGATGCAGGTAAGCCGCAGGCGAATCATGAATCCGCTCCCGCATCGTAATCGGGTCATACGTTGCAAGCCCGGGATCAATACCATGAATCGTCGCCGTCATCGACTGCAGCATCGAATCCTCATCCTGCGAGGTGCGCACAACCACCGCGAAGTCGCTGGGCGCATCTTGATTGAAAGGAAAATAGATCGCCGCTGCGGGAGCAGCATCAAGCTGCCCCTCCTGAATATCATTCACTACGCCCACAATTTCGATGCGCTGCTTCGGAGAACCCTGCGGATAGATCTGTTGACCCACCGGGTCTTCTCCGGCAAAATACCGCTTCGCCATCTGCTCATTGATCACCGCCACCAGCGGCTTGGACTTGTCTTCGTCCTCCGCGAAATAGCGTCCGCGCAGAAGCTGTGCCTCAAGCGTGGAAAAATAATTTGCGCTCACGTCACGGACCGCTATTTCGTCCTGCTCCCCGTGATACGGCCGTCCGACAATCCAGTAGTTTGTCGCGCCGTCGCCATTGCCCAGCGGCAATGCATCCGTAAAGGCGACAGACTTCAGCCCCGGCAGGCTCGACAGTTTCTGCCGGATCTGCCGCTCCAGCGCAATCAGTTGCGTATCTTTGGCATATTGCGGCCCCTGCGCGCTGACCTGCAGCGTTGCCAGATGGTCCGGCTCCAGCCCCATATCCACGTGCAACAGCCGGTAGAAACTCTTGCCCAGCAGCCCGGCGCTCACCAGCAGCACCATGGCCGTAGCCAGTTCAATCACCACCAGATTCGCTCCAAAGCGCCGCCACGCAACCCCGGCAAAACTCCGCCCACCAGCCGTCAGTCCTTCCCGCAGATCGCTCAATGGAAGCCGCAGCGCGGGCGTAAGCGAAAAAATCGCCCCGGTTGCCAGCGCAATCCCACTGGCAAACAGAATCACATGCGCATGCAATCCGGCTGCATGCAGGTAAGGCATCTTCGCCATCATGCCTGCCGGGATCAACTCAACAAGCAATCGCATCGCGCCGCTGGCCGCCCCCACGCCAGCCACGCTTGAGATCGCAACCAGCACCAGCCCCTCGGTCACAAACTGGCGCAGCAGCCTTGCCCGCGAAGCGCCCAGCGCGCTCCGCACCGCAACCTCGCGCCTGCGGCTCTCCGAACGCACCAGCAGTAGGCTGGCCACATTCACCGTCGCAATCAGCAGCAGCAGCCCAGCGCCGCACAGCAGCGCCAGCAGCACCGGCCGAATGTCGCCCACCACCACATCCGTCAGGGTCATCATGAATGCGCCCCGATTACGCTCTGCATCGGGATATTGCCGTTCCAGTTGAGCCTGGACTGTCTGGATATCGGCCAGCGAGGCCTGGAAAGAGACTCCCGGCTTCAGCCGTGCCACGCCAAACATGTTATGGCAGTCCCGATTCTTCGCACAGTCCCACGAAGATTGATAAATTCTCCAGTAGCCCACCGGCTCTGCGGGAGCAAAGGAGAAGCCCTTCGGCAACACACCGATGATGGTATTGACTGTGTTATCCAGAACCACCGTCTGCCCAACCACATCCTTGCGTCCGCCATACTGCTTCTGCCATGTTGCGTATGTCAACAGCACTACCGGAGGATTCCCCGGCTGATCGTCCGCCGGACCAAAGTCTCTCCCCAACACTGGAGTCACGCCAAGCTGCTTGAAAAATCCCGCGCTCACACTCGCGCCGTCCGCCGCCTGCAGGCCGGTCGGTGTTTTCAGCGTGAATCCATACTTTTCATAAACCTCCATCGACTGGAAGACCGCGTTGCTGCGCTTCCAGTCCAGATAATCCGGATAGGAAAGGTGAAACCGCTTCCCCATCGTCGTCGTCTCATAAAGCACCACCAGCCGGTTCGGATTCTTATACGGCAAAGGCCGGATCAGCGCGGCATCTACAAACGCGAAAATCGCCACGCTCGCGCAGATACCCAGCGCCAGCACCAGAATCGCCGTCATAGCGAAGCCCGGATTCCGCCGCAACTGCCGCAGCGCAAAACGAAAATCCTGCATCACGCTTTCCCATGTAAATCCCACCGCCTCATGGCTTCGCTCCCTCAGCTGGGTGGCGTTGCCAAATTGCCTCGCAGCCGCATAGCGCGCTTCTTCCGCACTCATGCCCTTCGCCTCGAAATCCCGTTCCACCTGCGCGCGGTGGAACGACATCTCTTCCTCCAGTTCGCGGCCGAACCGCTCGCGATGAAGAAGAATTCCCAGCCTCCTGAAGAACCGCGTCAGCCATTCCATCCGAAAACCTCCTTACGCGTCCTGCAAAACACGCCCAATCGCCGCAATCATCTGCTCAAACTGCGAAAGCTCCACGCCCAGTTGTTTCCGCCCCGCGGCAGTCAGCGTGTAATAGCGCGCCCGGCGGTTGGTTTCCGTCCTCTTCCACTCCGCCTTCACCCATCCCTGAACCAGCAGCCGTTGCAGCGCTGGATACAGCGACCCTTCTTCCACCGTCAGCACATCGTCCGAGAGCCGCTTGATCGACAACGCAATCCCATAGCCATGCAGGGGTGCGCGCGCAAGCGTCTTCAGAATCAACATGTCCAACGTCCCTGGCAAAAGATCAGATTTTCTTCCCATAACCATATCCATAGTTTATCTATGGATAGAAAGTCAATAGAAATGACTACAATGAAAAACCAAATCGCGACCAAAGGGAGCGGCCACGCAGGTTCGCACCAAAATGGCGGCGAAGCCGCGAATGCCCGTGCGGCAAGCACTACAATAAAGTTGTATGTCCACCACCAAACAGAACGTTCCGGCTGCCTCCGCGGCCTCGGCGGAGCATACTTCGCCCGCATCCCACGAGCCCCGCTACACACCGTCTGAAATCGAGCCCCGCTGGGCCCATCTTTGGGCCCAGCAGCCTGATCTCTACGGAGCCGAGCCGCCCTCCAGCGGCAAGCCCAAGTATTACGTGCTCGAAATGCTGCCCTACCCCTCAGGCCAGCTCCACATGGGCCACGTCCGCAACTACGCCATCGGCGACGCCCTCGCTCGCTATATGTGGATGCAGGGCCACAACGTGCTGCACCCCATGGGCTGGGACGCCTTCGGCCTTCCCGCCGAAAACGCCGCACTCAAAAACAACACGCCGCCGCGCCAGTGGACCCTCCAGAACATCGCCGCCATGAAGCGGCAAATGGACCGCCTCGGCCTCGCCTACGACTGGCGCAACGAGGTCACCACCTGCCTGCCCGACTACTACCGCTGGAACCAGTGGTTCTTCATCCGCATGTTCGAGCGCGGCCTCGCCTACCGCAAAAAGAGCAAGGTCAACTGGTGCCCCGAGTGCGCCACCGTCCTCGCCAACGAGCAGGTCATCGACGGACGCTGCTGGCGTCACGAAGACACGCTCGTCGAGCAGCGCGACCTCGAACAGTGGTTCCTCCGCATCACCAACTACGCGCAGGAGCTGCTCGACGACCTCAGCAAGCTCGACGGATGGCCGGAAAAAGTCCGCACCATGCAGCGTAACTGGATCGGCCGCAGCGAAGGCGCGGAGATCGAATTTGAGATCGCGTCACCCGATGCAGCAGACCATGAGAAACCAAAAAATCCTGCCGAGCTGATAAGAGAAGCCATCGAGCTTCCCCGCACCGGCACGCGCGTCCTGCCGCCATCCGAGCAGGCCGGCGTCACCGGACAGAAGGTACGCGTCTTCACCACCCGCGTCGACACCATCTTCGGCGCAACCAGTATCCAGCTCGCGCCCGAGCACCCGCTCGTAAAAGAGTTCTCCGTCTCCAACGAGAAGCTCGCCAACGAAGTCGCTTCCCTGCTCGAACAACAGAAAAAAGCACGCGAAGCAGGAGACATCGGTGTCATCGAAAAGCACGGCATTTTCACCGGACACTACGCCGTCAGCCCGTTCAACAACGAGCGCCTTCCCATCTGGGTCGCGAACTACATCCTGCTCGACTACGGCACCGGAGCCATCATGTCCGTACCCGCGCACGACGAGCGCGATCACGAATTCGCCAAAAAATATGGCCTCGAAATCCGCATCGTCATCCTGCCCCGCCGCACAGAGGACGCGGCAACCGGCCAGGATGAAGCAATGCTCCCATACACCGCCGAGGACAGCCTGCTCATCAACTCCGGCGAGTTCAACACCCTCGGCAACCAGGAAGCGCAGGAGAAAATGGCTGCCTATGCCGAAGAGCACGGCTTCGGTAAAGCCACCGTCACCTTCCGCCTCAAGGACTGGGGCATCAGCCGTCAGCGCTACTGGGGCACGCCCATCCCCATGCTCTACTGCGAAAAGGACGGCATCGTCCCGGTGCCCGACGATCAGCTTCCCGTCCTGCTTCCCGAGAACATCGAGATCACCCAGACCGGCGGCTCTCCGCTCAGCAAGCTACCCGAGTTCGTCAACGCCACCTGCCCTAAATGTGGAGGCCCCGCGCGCCGCGAAACCGACACCATGGACACCTTCGTCGACTCGTCCTGGTACTTCTATCGCTACACCAGCGCCCGCGACGACAAAGCCCCCTTCGACAGCGCGACCGTGAACTACTGGTTCCCCATCGACCAGTACATCGGCGGAGTCGAGCACGCCATCCTGCACCTCATCTACTCGCGCTTCTGGACCAAGGTCATGCGCGACCTCGGCCTCATCAAAAACAGCGAGCCCGTCGAGCGCCTCTTCACCCAGGGCATGGTCATCCGCAATGGCGCCAAGATGTCGAAGTCCAAAGGCAACGTCGTTTCGCCCGACGACATGATCGCCCGCTACGGAGCTGACGCCACCCGCGCCTATGCCCTCTTCGCCGCCCCGCCCGACCGCGATCTCGACTGGCAGGAGGACGGAGTCGCCGGAGTCAGCCGCTTCCTCGGCCGAGTCTTCCGCTTCGTCACCCGTCACGCCGCGCGCGCCAAGGACCTGTCTGCCTCGCAGCCCACCGCAACCTCGCAGGCCCTCCAGCGCAAGCTCCACCAGACCATCCGCAAAATCACCGAAGACTTCGGCGGACGCTGGCACTTCAACACCTCGATCGCCGCCATCATGGAGCTGGTCAACGCCCTCACCGCCGCCGAGCCGCAGATCGCTGCCAGCCAAGTCCCCGGCAAAGTCCTCGCCGAAATCCTCCGCGACCTCGTTCTCCTGCTCGCGCCCTTCGCGCCCTATCTCGCCTGCGAGCTATGGGAGCAGATCGGCGGCGAAGGCAATCTCCTCCGCGCACCCTGGCCCAAATTCGACGAAGCCCTCGCCCGCGAAGACGAAATCGAAATTCCCATCCAGATCAACGGCAAATTGTGCACCATCATCCGCGTAGCCGCCGCTGCCGATCAGGACACCCTGCGCGACACCGCGCTCGCCGACGAAAAAGTACAGTCCAGAATTGCGGGAAAGGAAATCGTGAAAGCCATCATCGTTCCCGGCAAGCTCGTCAACCTGGTGGTGAAGTGAGGCCCTTCTAATGCCCGTCCGCGGAACGCAATCCTTCATTCACGTCCTGCGAGACTGCTGGCGCCGCCCCTCCCTCCTCGCGCTTGAGTTGCTCTGGCGCTGGCTCTTCGCCATCCCCCTGCTCGCCGTGCTCTGGTGGCAAGGCAGCCAGATCTACGCGGCTAACGCCACCAAAATCGCCGCCACCGGAATCTGGGATGCCTCCATCATTTACCCGATGCGCGTCGCCGTCATCCTGGCGAACCTCTACGCGATTCTCGCCCCACCGATCTTCCATCTGTTGCTCTGGCTTGTTCCCTCAGCCATCCTGGCCTGGTCCGTCTTCTCCGGCATCGGACGCAACATCGTCCTCCGCCGCTACGACCGCTCCCTGCCCCGCCGCTGGGCATCGCTCACCGTTCTGCAACTCCTCCGCGTCATCGTCTACGGATCAGGCATCGCCTTCTGGTTCTCGGCCATTCACTGGTCAGCCCGCGTCACGCTCTCGGGCGGCGATCCCAGCATCCTCCGCTACTTCACCCTCGTCATCTGTTTCTCGCTCGGAGTCTTCGTCCTCTGGGCGCTTGTCAGCTGGGTCTTCTCCATCGCTCCGCTGCTGGTGCTGCTCGAAGACCAGGGCATCGCCTCCAGCCTCGCCCGCGGCCTCCGCCTCGGCCCGCTCACCGGCCAGCTCATCGAAATCAACCTCATCATGGGCATCATCAAACTCGCCATGCTGGTACTGGCCATGGTCTGGTCCGTCATCCCACTGCCGTTTGAGGCCGTCGTCGAGGGCAACTCTCTCTACGCCTGGTGGGCCGTCGGAACCATCCTCTACTGCATCTTCTCCGACTTCTTCCAGGTAGCCCGCCTCGCCGCCTACGTCGAACTCTGGCGAGCCTCCAACGAATCGAAGACAACCGTGCCCACCCTGACCTCTGTCGTGAAATAGAACCTGCTGTTCACTCCCCGGCGACCCGGTTCTCAGCCGCCCGCTTCTTAGCTGCCTTCCGACCCTTTACCCTTTACCCATTCCCCTTTACCCTATCTTGTGGACACTTCCTCGATCGTCATCCTCGACTTCGGCTCCCAATACACTCAACTCATCGCCCGCCGCATTCGCGAGCAGAACGTCTTCTCCGTCGTCCTTCCCTGCACCGCGCCCATCGAGCAAATCCGCGCCCAAAACCCCATCGGCATCATCCTCTCTGGAGGCCCCTGCTCCGTCTATGATTCAGACGCGCCCGCGGCCGACCCCGCCATCCTCTCGCTCGGCCTGCCCGTCCTCGGCATCTGCTACGGACTCCAGTTCATCGCCCACCATCTCGGCGGCAAGGTCCGCTCCGCCGACAAGCGCGAGTACGGCCATGCCCAGGTCTCCATCATCGACGCCGCCACGCCCCTCTTCGCCGACATCCCCGCCACGCTCAGCGTCTGGATGTCGCACGGCGACGAAGCCATCGACCTTCCCCCCGGCTTCCATCTCACCGCCAAAACCTCCAACGCCGTCGCCGGAATCGCCAACCCCGCCCGCAACATCTGGGCCGTGCAGTTCCATCCCGAGGTGCACCACACCAGGCAGGGCACCGCACTCCTCCGAAATTTCCTCTTCAACATCTGCAAGGCCAAGCCCGACTGGACTCCCGAGCACTTCATCCAGTCCACCGTCTCCGCCATCCGCGAAAAAGTCGGCGACGGACACGCTATCTGCGCCCTCTCCGGCGGCGTCGACTCCTCCGTAGCCGCGGTCCTCGTCCACCGCGCCAT